>ENA-ORLM01000689-ORLM01000689.1-human-gut-metagenome-genome-assembly--contig:-NODE-689-length-28363-cov-4.149473_pt1 | contig 28363 bp, 29 predicted proteins | sample MGYA00243063_ERZ508815 | MGnify/ENA primary metagenome ERZ508815 (study PRJEB26277, sample SAMN04329768) | human gut metagenome | biome: human-associated habitat | host: Homo sapiens | place: USA...
CTTTCGCTTGCTCTTGAAACAAGGAAAACCGGGCTTCTCACCTTGTTTTACACGACGAAAGAAGTTCTGGTAGGCGGTATCCAAATCCCGCAGGGACGATTGCAGCGCGATAGAGTCCACTTCACCGAGCCATGGAAGCTGTTTCTTCAAGGCGGTCATATCAGCGGAGCAGGCTTTGTAGCCAAGTGTCGTTTTATCAGACTTGTAGGCGTCGATACGCTTGGCAAGGTAATAGTTATAGACGAAGCGGCAGCATCCAAAGGTTCGCTGTATCTGAATCGTTTGCTCTTTTGTAGGGTAGATACGAAATCTGTAACTATGCTCCATGAAATCACCGCCTTACATACTTAATTATACCATATTTTAGAAGATTTTTCAACAAAAACCGTACTTTTGGCGTAATTTGGAGCGCCTTATATCCCCATACCTAAAGGCAGGGGCTTTACGGCGAACCCCGATAACGCCCACCGCTTCAACGCGGTGGGCGTTGCTGTGATGATTTGACTGATAACTCTTTGTGTGGTATAATAAATGTAAACCACCAAGGAGGTGAAGAAATGCCTGCTTATCAGTACAAAACGCAAGAAGGCAAAGACAAGCACAATGCTTGGCGTCGTGAATATTACCGCAAGAACAAGGAGCGCATTCGCGCCCGTGATAACGCAAACGCGAGGAAGCGGCGCAGGGAAAATAAGGAACTCGGCATTACGCCTAAAAAGTACACCAGAAAGAAAATCGACGTTAGGAACAACCCAGATAAGGAACGCATTCGCGAGGCAATCCGCGCAGAGGAATCGTCTGCGCAGGCCGCACAAAATTGATTTTTGAAGAAAGGAGACGGGGCCTTCATCCTTTGCTGTACGGCAATGGATTTCTGCGCCCTTTGAACGCTTTATGTCCAATGAAACTCGAAAGACTTTCGAAATAGTCTGCTCCATGAATCATTTTGTGCGGTCCACACAGTACGGAGAAGTTTTTCGCGCAACTACCTCGGTCGGCGGAGTTGAAAAGATTCGCGACGTTCTGCGCGTTTCCATTCCTTTCAATCCGAAACGGGAAGCTCTGCTGCGGGATAAGATGGGCGATGATACGAACGATTTTTACAAGAAATTTGCGCGATGCGTGTCAAATGACATCAAAATCCGCCGATACCTTGGCACTCTGGATGCTTCCGGAGATGACCGGACTGCGGTGGAAAATCTCAAGGCGTCAAATCTGACAATCAGCGCCAATCATCAGCTGAAACATGAGGGAGTACCCGGTTCCGACATCTATCTCATTTCCGATGTAGCAGAACCCTTTGTGGGGAGTACCTTTTTCAGCGGCTATGCCTTCACCATGACGAATCTCGCAATGTTTGCTGCGAGAGCTGCACAAATCATCAAGGGACTGGACACCTATCACGTCCACCTGGGAGCAATCGACCTCGACTCCATTGTGCTTCGCACGAAAGATGACGGCAAGCAGCTCTTCGCCTTCAGCTCATTCCTATATGGCGGCTTTGATGAAGGGTATGAGCCAAAGGATAAGGCCGGACAGCCGTGGAGGGTAAATTCGTTTCCCGCGACCGTCCCTGTGACAATGGACGAAAACATCCGCAACGGAGAAGAAAGGCCATCGCTCGTTGGCGATATGCACTCCCTTGCCGCCCTTCTTTGGGTCATTCTGTGCGGCGATGACTACCGTAATGCGCCAAATTGGGACCTGACACCACAGTACGCGCCAGACCGCACCGCGCAGCTGCTGAAGGAGGTCTACGCCAGTGATGACCCGGAGATGCTGAAAGCTCTGCAAAAGGAGTTCAGAGGCATTGCCCGCAACATTGGGCGCGGAGACCTTTCAGAGTCCGTCATTCGGCTTGAATTGAGCCGTCCACTGATTTCCGAGCGGGATATGATAACACCACCGGAGCCGCTCAAGAAAGAGTCGGAGAGCGGAGAATCCACGGGGGCTACGCAAAAACACGAAGAAAAGGCGAAAAATAGCGAGGAACCGGAGGAAGAAGTCGTCGAGGTCGTTGAGATAATCGAGGACGAACCGGCGGAAACTCCACCCGCACAGCAGGAGCATCCACCGGCAGAACCCGCACCTGTCGGCAATGCTGAGAATGCGGCGGAGAAACCGCAGGAAGCAGAGGAGACTGCACCGCCTGTCGCCGAACCCGTAGACACACCGGTAGTCAGCGTCTCGAAGGAGCCTGAGCAAACATCGCAGGAAGTCGAAGAAGTGCCTGCGGAAGACCCCTGCACGGAAGAACCGGAAGAACCTGCCGCAGAGCAGGGAAACGCGGAACCGGAGAGAAAGCAGAGCGATACACGCGAAGTTGCCGAGCCTGCGAAGCCGCCTGTCGTCATTCCGCAGGTCAATACTGTAAAGGAGACAGAACAGCCGGCCCCGAAGGCGGAACCAGTCAGAACCCCTGCGCAGAAGGACAGCTCGGAACAGGATATGGAACCATCGCACAAAGCGGAGCAGTCGAAGGAAGCACCGGCAGAAACCGCGCCTCCGGCACCGCAGCAGCCGGTACAGGCCGCTCAGCATGAAGCAACGCTTCAAGCGGAGACAGGACCGGCACAGACGGTCCCGCCGTACCAGCAGCAATTCGTACAGCAGCCAGCACCGCCGTTCGGATACCAGCCTGTTTTCGCACAGCCTGTTTACCAGCCCGTATACCCTGTCTATCCGCCTCAGCCGTATAGTCCGCCCCAGCCTCAGCCTCAGACGCCGCCTCAGCCGGAACCGAAACCCGCATCGCAACCACAGGCTGCTCCGCAAGCACCCACACAGGATGATGTACCGAATAAGCCCCCAACCGTTCTGGCTTTCGGCGTACCCTGTGGTCTGAAGTATGCCGGAGTTCCTGTCCCCATCGACATCCCGTATATTACGGCAGGGGATACCTTCACCGTTTCGCCAAGGGAAGTCACACTATCCATAGGGGGAGAGGCTGCCATCCAATCCTCCGCCGCTTGTACGCTCAGCAGTTCAAATCACGCGGTTGCAACCATCAGCGACAACGGCACGATTCGCGCTGTTGGAGCGGGAACCTGCACCATTACAGCCAAAGCAACCGAAGGAAATGGAACCGCCCGCGTCAATGTCATCGTAACAAACTGATTCTACAGTAGGCGAATGAATTGACTTCTGAGATTAAATGTGGTATAATGAAAATATCGGGGGCAGCCAATGCCCAAATACAAAAGAAAGGTCTATTTTCCAATGAACAAAACTGAATTCATCGCGAAAGTCGCGGCCAAAGCTGGCGTAGAGAAGAAGACAGCCGCAGCGTTGGTAGACGCGGCTCTGGAGGTCGCCACCGACGCCATGAAGGAACACGAACCTATCAGCATCGTTGGCTTCGGCACACTGTCCGTTGCCCACAGGGAGGAACGCACCGGTCAGAATCCCAAGACCGGGGAGAAGGTGAAAATCCCCGCTCGTTCCGCCCCTGTATTTAAGGCAGGTTCCACTTTGAAGGAAGCCGCTAACAGCAAGTAAATCGCACGTTTCCCGTGACCGGCAGGTTTTCCTGCCGGTCTTTTTTATTGCAGCTTTTTGGGTTCTTAGGTTCCCGACAAAAAAATGAGCCGTTTTTTGCGCTTGCCGGTATGCTAAGACCATACCAAAGAAGTATCACAATTAAAGAAAAAATTCAGCCAGCGGTTTTCAGACCGCTGGCTTTTATATAAAAATCTAAATTCAAAAAGGAGAAATGAAAAATGAATGAACACAAGCATGGAGACGCCTACAAGGTAGAAATGCTGCGCCGTATGCTGGCACACGAAACGAACGCCTGCGAGGAGCACTATGGGGCATGGCTGTCCCATCATGACGTTTCTATCAAGCATCTGACTATCGACGCCGGAGGCATTGCTGCTCTGATTCGGTACTACGAGAACCATGACACCGACCTTGACGGCGGCGTTCCAGAGTTCGAACTGACCGAAGACGAACTGGAAGCTGCCTACCGCAAGCGTGTGCATCAGTATCGTCTCGCTGATGCGGAAGCTCAACTATCCACTTTTTTCGGCATCAATACGGAGAAAGAATCATCGTTTGACGAAGAGGATAGCGAAGAGAACAGCCATGCGTTTGTCATGAAATACGGCTATCCGTTCGTCGAATTGATGGACGCGGAATCTCGCAACTATGCGCTGGAGGCACTCGTCGCAGAGTATGAGGACGCAATGGATTGCAATGTGGCAGAAAATGACACATGGCAGTCTGTCATCGCGGAATACTTTGACCGCGAAAGGAAGGTGGCAGAATGACCTATTTTGAAAGTGTCGCGGGACAAAACGCCGTCGAGCATATTGCCAACGCCATCGGCGAGATTGCCGCACGGATGCAGCAACAGAACGAAATCTTGTTGCGAATTGAACAGCGGCTGAAAGAGCAGCCCAATAACAGCGTTGAAACGGCGAACGTAGACATTCCGTTCTGAAAGGCGTGAGTTCCGACTTCGCTTCGTGCAGTTCCACTTATTCCAAATTGGAATAACCTACACAAAAGAGCTTAACGCCGACACACACCAGAACAGTTGGGCGGGAGCAAAATCCCGCCCAACCCCCCAAAAATCAAAAAGGAGAAAAAATCATGTTCCAAATCATTTCATTCAAAGAGGATGGCCTCGCCAACCTTGCGCTTATCAAGCTGTGCGAAGACAACAGCGTACGCCTTCTCCGCTCGCTGAATCCTGATGCCGAAGACGGCGTGCAGGGTGAGGAATTCGGAGAGAAATGGACGCTCTCAGACCGTGGCGCTGCGGCAGCGGCCTTTCTGAATAATGGCTTCTGGAAGACCTGGACCGACATTAACGGAACGGCCTGCGGCGGCATTAACCTCTACGACCAGCTCTGCGAGGAAGGGGTGCGTCAGTTCATGGAGATGAACGACCACCCGTTTGTGGTCTGCAACGACGAGTATGACGCGGCAAACGCCGTTCTTTCGCTGAGTCCTGGCCTGTATCTCTTCTATGTGCCTGTGCTGTATGACATTTCTTCGGAAAGCGATGCAGAGGACGCAGACACGCTGCCTGACGCAGATACCTGCTCCGAAGAGGAAATCATCGAATCGGAGGCATTCAAGACCGTATACGAACACGCTATCGCAGGCGGTATGAGCAAGGATGACGCCTACACGGAGGCCTACGCGGCTGCTTTGCAGGAGATTTCGCCATTTGCCATCCGCATTGGCTTTGTCAATCCAGACACCGGCAGTGATGACGAGACAGAGTTTGATGTCAACAGCATTTTTGAAGCATTAAACCTCTTCCGCAACGACTTTCGTGAGGACAATCATTGGAAAGAAATGCCCAAAATCCTCTATATCGAATCTGTCAAGTGAAGGAGGATAGCAAAATGCGTTCTAAGGAAGATGTCATCAGCATCATTCGGTCTTACTGTCTTGCCAACGACGGCGACGAAGCAACCACCGATTTGCTTCTTGCCGTCGGAGCTGAAATCCTTGGCGTTTCCGCAGAGGAGATGCAAAAAATGCTCGCATGGTCTGACCTCGAACCGGACGTTCCAGACCAGGAAGGCGGACATGAGCAGGACCGCTTCACCAAGCGCCTCTCCGATGGTCAGGCGGTCATGGATTGCCAGAAATGTGAGGCCGATTGGACTGCCAAGCATGGAAAGCCCCTCGTACAATGCACGGCGCTCTATTGCCGCAATCGTTGCAAGGACCGCCTTGCAGACTACGAGGACGCAGAGGATGCCCTGAAAAAGAGTGGCGGTCACAAATAATCCCAGATACCAGGCCGACAGGTTTTCCTGTCGGCCTTCTTTGAAGAAGTCGGGTTCTCAGGTTCTTGCAAATAGAATCAGGCTTATTTGAGACTTTGCCGTATGCTGAGACTATACCAAGGAAGTATCACAAACAGTTCAATAATTCAGTCAGCGGTTTTCGAGCCGCTGGCTTTTACATAAAACATCTTAAAATCGAAAAGGAGAAATTGAAAAATGGAAGCAAACAGGAAAAAAATTAACGCTGCATTTGCGAAAATGAAAGAGGAGGCAAAACAGCTCGGTGTCGAGTTACTTACCGACCCGGAGACCTTTATTGATGACGACCACCTCTACTGTGTTTGGTACGGTGGCTATATTGGAGGCTTCATGCACAAGGACTACACGGTGGCCCTTGAGGTGCATGGAGAAGTCGTAATCTGCGGCGTTGTTGACGGAAAGGATTTTGAGTACACTAACCGCTTAAACAACGGGGCCATGAGCATGGCTGCCTCCGACCACCTGCGTACCGCTTTCAAGAGCGACGCGGAGCTGGATAAGGCCATTGAGGACGAAAGCATCGAGTATACCGCGAACAACTGGATTGAGGTTTTTGTGCAAGAACCGAACGGTGATTGGAGCGAGGGAATGGTCGTGGACGAAACAGACAATGTGCTGGACGCCTGCGGAGATATCCAGGCATGGGTCAAGTGGCTCGAAAAGGAATTCATGGGCCAGTGGGTTGAAACGGACCCCGATACTATGCAGTTTCGCCGCATGGCTCCCGAAAAGGGCGATGGCGTCTATGAACTGGCACAAGTCAATCAGTACGGAGACAACTTATTTCATGTGGCGCATGGCTTCGTCTATCCGAGCGACATCGACGCGGACGAACAGGCTCGCTTGATTAGCGAGTTCGGTTGGCCCAAGGAGACGATTGAGAGCGACGAATTCCCCGCTCTGCTTGCGGAGGCATCTTTCGAGTCTGCCGCTACGGAGTACGATACGGACGAAGAGTATGCCTCTTTTGAGGATGCTGCCCGTGCGCTTGGCGCACTCATAGGTGTCTACGTCGAGGGCTATCTTACGAATGGAAAGGAGACGAAGAAATGAGTTACTATCGCAAGAAGGTGTATGATTCGCACAACGGGGATTCCGGCCTGAACGCCCGCACCGGGCAGGTTGTGGAGGTCCTTCGGGAACTGACCGAGGAAGAAGCCGACATTGCTGATGTTGGTCGTATGTTTCATGTTCGGTTTGCAGACGGATTCGAAACCGACGTCTTTGAGGATGAACTGGAGGTCCATGACACGGTGAAAATCATCGTGGACGGAACGAACACCTTCCAGGTGGTTGATTCTGTTCCTCTCGGCTATGTCATCTGGAACATCGGCAACAATATGGCAGACGGATATCTGCCGCTTTGCCAGGTTGGCGGGCCTGATGGCTGTCAGGTGAATCCCGACACGCTCAAGGCCGTAAAGTGCGATGGTGCGCAGACTATTCTGGACGCTGCAACTTGCGCCGGTACGCCCCGCGCAATGCGGAGGTTCCTCGGCAAGCACCAGAACGCGGAGCCGGGAAGCTACAATGACCGTTGCGTGCAGCGCATTAAGGCCGCGCTTCCGTATCTGGACAAGCTCGGTTGGACCTAAAAAAAACCGCCCCCTCTCAGCTAAATGAGAGGGGGCCATTTTTTGCAGGGGAGGGGAGGCGCTTTGCTATTTTGCGCTTCCGATTTCAAGTACAGGAGAGATTTCCCACTCCGGAACCGCAGACCTTTTACAGGTTCCGAGCCTCCTACATTCCAAGGTTCCCATATTCCAAGGTTCTTGACGGGGAAAAGACGCGAATCGGCAAGATGCCGGTATGCTGAGACCATACAAAGGAAGTATCACAAGCAATACAGAACATTCAGCCGACGGTTTTTTCGAACCGTTGGCTTTTATATAAAATAAATTCAAAAAGGAGAAACGAAAAAATGAAAGCAGATTACACATTCGAATGGTATGTCCAGGAAATCCCTCCACGGTGCAGAAAACCACGGGATGTTCTGCACACCAAGGCAGTCGAGGTCAACATCCCAGAGTTCCGGGGAGTCGAAGTGGACAAAAACGCACCTGTGGCCATTGTTTTTTACAAGAAGGATTACGGCACGAACAAAAAGGTTGGAGAAGAGTTCAGGCTCTATGATGGCCGGCTTTACGTCGCACAAGGCAGTGCTGCGGAGTTCAAGAACCGATATCAGTGCGATGGCCGCATTGAGCGAGAAGGCGATATTCCAAAAACCGTAAAGAAGATTGAGGAAGAGTGGCTGATTTGCGATGACACGCTATATCGTGTGACCGGCGAACCGATATACAGGGTTTGCGACCAGTTTATACTCACGGATGTAATTTGGGACCGGGAAAATATGGACCCTGACAGATTTCGCGCAGACGAGCTTTTTGAAGCCAAGAGATACCGTGACGCACTATACCCTGAATATGCTTGCAAAGAGGACGACGAGGACTACAACTCGATTGAAGTTCGCATTCCGGATGCGTTGAAGCTGCCGACTTACCTGAATCGGGTAGACGACTGCCTTGAGAAAAATGCCCGCAAAGCGTTGACACAAGAATTGGGTTTTGGAGCGCTGGAAGAAGGTCTGTCGAACCTGATGGTTGCCATTATGAAACGTGCAAGAAAGAATGAGGAGTTTAAGCGGACGAGTTACATAGCACCCTATGAACTGGCGGATATTGCGCGTGAGGTCATTCTCGAAAAATTCAAGTGAAAAGGGACACCGGGGCCAACAACCCACCGCCTAAAGGCAGTTGGTTGTTCCCCAAACTATGTTGGAGGTATTTTTTATGAAATGTCAATGCAAAAAATCGTTAAATGCACCGACTGAGAGCGGTGTAGTGGTCAGGGTCAGTGGGTTATACGCCAAGCACTCTCACAGCACGCAGGATGGCGTTGAGTTCATACCTGCGGTGTTTTACGCTGCTGCATCCAGGAATATCGGGGTTCTGCTCCGATACAACGGAAAATGCCGCGCCTGGGCAAATAACCTGTATGCCTCCCCGGACGCCGTGGAAAAGCTCATTGTTGAGTTTGTCCAACGTTACGAAAAATTCTCGGATAAACAAAAACTGGAATTCAAAACCAAGAATGGGCTGCTGTGAAACAGCGGCCTGTTCTGCTAAGGCAAATAGAGGAAAACGACAATGCACAAAAATAAAATCGACCTGACATTCGTTCCGTGGCGCAGGGATAGAATTACCCGGCACTATGTTGAACGAAACGGCGCAACGCTCGAAGTGCCGACGCGGATGACTGCCGCACAGTTGGCGGCAGCGTCCACATACTGCACAACGGTGGACAATCCGTATGCGCTGGAATTAACCGTGAGGGCCGGAACCTCACGCAAATTTGCAGAAGCGGAGCCGGATGAAAAGTACGCCATTCTGGTACAAGCGGCTCAAAAGTTTGGCATTCAGCTATTCTGAGCAACAAAGGAGAAAGATGTATGAAAAATATCTATCTTATCGTTGGGCCATCCGAGGGCGTGAAGGTCATCGGGCTGTTCGCAGCTGAAGAAGTCTGTAAGCGCCGCATGAGAGCACGCGGCGACAGCAAGGAAGCCGTCAACGAGCGTCTCGCACACGACAGAATCGCGTTCGCCCCGGCACGCCGTATCGCATCGAACCCGAAAACCTACGCACTCTATGGTCTACAGGAATGCTGCGATGTTGTTTTTCGCAACAATTTCGCTTCAGTTAAGGGTCTTGAAGACGAGATTCCGGACCTTGTTTACCAGTACATCAAACGGCAGGAGCGGGTTTAACATGGGCGTAACAATTTCCTGCACGAAGACAGGTCGGACTATTGACGTGGGTAGCGGCGGTTTCCTGCGGTTGCGGAGCAAAATTTCCGAACTCGTTGGGGAGCCGTGGGCCAGCCACTACAAGGCGCTTGTCGAGGAACGCATCTGCGATGAAAAGGAACGCGAAAAGTTCTACGAGGATTTTGACAAGAAAACGGAGGAGTTGCTCAACAAGAAGTGTGTCTCCGTGAAAATTGTCGATTTCTGTCTGCAATCGGACTGTGAAGGTTCGATTCGCTATGGAGCCTGCAAAGAGTTACTGAAGGTCATCGGCAACTACGACGACAATATCTGCTACGGATATGTTGGAAGGAAAGACTGTGCGATGTTTCGGGATTTTAAGAGAATTCTGGAGGACTGCGCAGAGCACAAATGCAACATGACCTGGAGATAGTCGTACATTTCTCGTGACCGGCAGGATTTCCTGCCGGTCCTTTTTTGCACACTCGCAGGTTCTTAGGTTCTCGACAGAGAAATGAGCCATTTTCCATCTCCGCCGGTATGCTGAAACCATACAAAGGAAGTATCACATACATAAAGAAAATTCAGTCAGTATCCATTGCGGATGCTGGCTTTTACATATCACAAAACCATCACAGAAAAGGAGAAATGAAAATGAAGCGAGAATTTCATGTCAAAACCCCGATGGGCGACCTGCACATTTACGCAAAGCACGAGAATAGCGATGTAATGGCGGATTACCCCGGCGTTTATGTAGAATTGCTCCGCGAAGGATGCGAGCCTGAGCTGTTGGCCTGTACGGAGTATGACAGCGGCACCCGTGATATGCTGACGACGGTATATGACATAGGCCGCGATGACCCGGTGGTTGTCCATCATCATTGTGAATTTGCCGACACAGAAAGAGAGGAAAATGGAGATGCCCAATAAGGAGAGTAAATACACCAGATTTCTTCGCCCTATCGGCTCTACGCTGTTTTCCTGCTGCAACTGCGGGAAGCATCTCCGCAGAGAGGATTTGGCTGTAGATTGCGCGGACTGCGGTGCCGTCTTCTGCGAGGATTGCGTGAAGAACGGTGCGCTGGACGAGCATATCTGCGAAGAGGACGATGAATAACGAAACGAAGAAGGCGGCTGACAACAGCCGCCTTCTTCTCAAAAAGGAGAAAGAAAATGGACAAAAAAATTAAGGAAAGCAAAAGAGGGCTGACGTTCAGCTTTACGCCTACAGAGACCATGCAAATTGGAAGCCGGTACGACTACATCATCAGCAACTCCGGCATCCGCATCGTCCCGTCTGAAACGGGGCGCTATACCGTGTCGCGGAAGAGGTCTGGCTCCGGCTGGAATCCGCTTATTGACCTGCGAAACAGGGAAGTGCTCGATGCGATTGCCGGCATGGAAAATATCCGTCTGCATATCACGGCGGACAGTATCCTTGTTTCGGGTGAAGCGGAGCACGCGGTTGTCCTGCAATTTCCGCGAACGCTTCTGGCTCATGCCAGGAAGGTCGTGGGCATCAGCGACAGCTACGCGGTGTCCCGTATTCTGGAAGGCACACAAATCACGCTGGACGAATACCTTGCATCCAGCAAAGCACCGCTGGATATCGCTGCAATTCAGAAGGATTTGCCAGATGTATATTCTGTGGTGTCTCTGTTCTCAGGTGCTGGCATCCTCGACTGGCCGTTTTTCAAGGACGAGCGGTTCAGCATCCAGTATGCCATTGACTACGATGCCGGTGCCTGCCAGACCTACCGGCAAAACATCGGTATGCACATCGTACACGGAGATGTTCATAAAGCGTTCACGGCAGAAGGCTTTCCACTGGACAATACGGTAAAGGCTCCCGATGTTATTGTCGGCGGTCCATCCTGCAAACCATTCAGCAATGCCAACCGACATACACGGCTGGAAGACCACCCTGACAGCGACCTTCTGATGCAGTATATGCGCATCGTTGAAACGCTCAATCCGAAAGTCTTTGCTATCGAAAACGTACCGGAAGTCCTTACCGCCTGCGGTGGTTCCTACTATGCCGCAGTCCGGGAAAAAGCAGAGAGTTTCGGCTACGAGCTTGATTCCGGCATCGTGCAGGATTGCAAGGTCGGAGGCTATACAACGCGGAAACGTGCTGTTATCCTCGGCAGCCGCATCGGTACACCGAAGCTGGCAGACATTACACTGGCAGGGAAATATCGGACGGCAGGAGATGCTATCGGTAAAGTGGACGCATCCTGGAGTAATTACGGTGATGTGACCAAGCCAAGCCCGGAGGTGGAGAAGCGTATGAGTTTCGTGCCACAAGGCGGCAACTATACTGCTATCCCAGAAAAATATCGGACAGAGAGCAAAAACCGCCACTCTTGCACATACCGGCGTCTGGCATGGAACGAACCTTCTCCTACCATTGTGAATTGGCGGAAACCGCCGCTTATTCATCCACTGAAAAACCGTACTTTAACGGTCGCGGAGGCAAAAGCACTGCAAGGACTGCCAAAGGATTTTCGCATCTGCGGCACACTCGGACAGATGCAGCAGCAAGTAGGAAACAGCGTGCCAGTAGCAATCGGTGAGTTTATAAAGCGCTGTATTCTGCGTATCCTTCAGGCACAGAGACAGGCACAATTTGCATGATTATATGCACTAAATGCCAGCGGACTAACAATCCGCTGGCATTTTTCTGGCCTTATCACAATCAAGTTCCCATATTCTCAGGTTCCCTGTTAAGAAATGGAGCAATTTCACACTCCGCCGGTATGCTGAAACTATGCAAAAGAAGTATCACAAACACAGAGAATTTTACCTGCTTCAAATTCGTGCAAGCGGTGCTACCAAAAAGGAGAGTGAAAAATGAAAATCCGCAAAGAAGATACGAAAACGAGAGTCATTGAGAAAGGAGAAATTTGAAATGCTGAAAATAAGAATGGAAAGGCATCTGAACAGCTGCTTTCACAGGGAGGACACAAGGACATTTGACACCTTTGCCGAGTTGGAAAAATGGATTTTCGACCAGATGCAGCAGGATTACACGGGCTACAAGATGACGCTAAGATTTCCTACGTCAGAGATTGCACAGTGTTTTCATGACGACGGCCCGTGCCGCATCGAGATTCATCCCACTCCTGACGGAGAGCAGCTTTGGATTCACCAGATTGAAACACCGGAGGGAATCATCTTCTCTGATGGCCGGTATACTGCTGGGAAAAAGTTCTGGACACAGGAGGTTCAGACGTGGCTCACGCACTGTGAGCAGCGCCGCTTGAATCCGCAGTTCAACTTCGTTGGCGGCGACGAACCACCCAAGCGCAAACTGTGGGCGCGGCTCGGCGTTTCCATTTACATTACCGCAGAAGAGGAAGCGACCATCTTCGGAGGAAACGAAGAAACAACGGCCCGAACCATTCGAAAGATAATTGCGGAGGGTCGTTTTGTGCCGGACGGCGACAGCTATGTGCCTGAGCAGACCGTGGAACAATTTAACAATGATTACGGGACGAGTTATCCCATTCAGGATATTAACTTTGATGTGTGAAAAAAGTGTTTAATACCCAATAAAAGACATAATTTCGCCTTAATTTTATCTTATCATGCAGATAAGGACAGCCATGAATACGCGGGGCTGGCGAGAAAGGAGGAGCATGAACGGATATTGAGCCTTCGTGGAAAATCCGTTCGTCGCGTGCCTTCACCCCATCCGCTCAGAGAAGGAGCGGAGCGTATTGAAATATACCTGAAAGCCCCCAGACATCCCGCAAATCACAACTCTGACGCATGGGACAGTGGGGACGAGGCGAAGACACTGGACTGCAATATCCTAAAGAGGCTGTCCCTGCCTACAGAAGCATTAGCCGCCGCTCTATGTAAGACCATGAAATACTGCGTTTTCCTCGGTTCGTCACGGACACCCGCGTTGCGAGGACGAGCAACAAGGGAGAACAGCAGTGGGACTCGTTGAAAGCATGGATAATGCTGGCAGCTTAATGGACTGTCTCAAGAAATCAAACCCTTACATCACACTTATAAAAAATACACTTGGAAGCAGCCGCCCCTTACGGTTGCGCATTTATGTGCTGGTTCGATAAGGAGCCTGCCAACAAGTTATTCTGGGAATTTCCTCTGCGTCGGTCCACGACCTGCTGTGTCATGTGGGCAATCACGCCAGTGATAGTGACCTGGCACGAGCCATTCTGGCTTCACGACGCATCCGAAAACTGTTTTCTGGAGGGAAGCATTCAGAAATGAACGCATTCTGCTCGGAAAACATGACAGATAGTCGTAGATTATCTGTTTGAGAACACGAATTTTCAGTAAGGAGAACGACCTATGATTAAGGTTTACTGCTATGGAATTTTCGCCGACACTATGACGGATGAAGAGTTTTACGAGGTAGAAAAAAACCAGCGCGAGTGCCACGCGGCATGGGCGGAGAATTTCTCCGCCGTCTCGGAGTTGCTGGAAATGAACCCCGTCATCGACAACCTGTCGATGGACAACAAGACGGACGAATACATTGTCTGGCTTGTTGAGATGATGGATGATTCCAATATCCTCTTCACGACGGGGCCGGAGGCTACCTTCAAGGAGGTCTGCGCGTTGCTCAAAAACGTGCATTCCGCGCATGAAGTGGAGGAGTTGAGCACCGGTTGCAAGGACGAAGTGAAGAAACTCAACCGCCGCATTAACCTCAATCTCTGAGACTAAGCACGCCCGCTCTGCATTTTGCAGAGCGGGCTTTTTCTTTGCGGTTCCAAGAGTAGGAATTCAGGTTCTCAAGTTCCCAGCGTTGAAACAAGGGGGTTTCTCCTACAAGCCGTATACTGAAAACATACAAAGGAAGTATCACAAACAAAACGAAAATTCAGCCGGTGCCCCCATTGGGAGCGCTGGCTTTTATATACATATTTTTTCAGAATGGAGAAATGAAAAATGAACACCACGAAAAAAAGGTACAGTTACGATGGTGCCGTGCGCTCCTTTGACGACATTCTCTCCGTGAAGTGGAGAGGGCAGACGTTTGCGGAGTCGGAAAAGAAGGCAAGAAGCAATCTCGGCTACCAGTTCCGCAAGCACATGGGGCTTTCTCAGAGCGTTCCCATCCGATTGACCGGGAAAATGACGGTCTGTTGAAGGGGGTCTGAACCATGTATTACACATCTCTCACAAAAGCTATCGCAGCAAAAGGACACATTGACCTGTCTAAGTGTCCGAACATTCACTGCTCCGGAAGCGTTCGCGGCATGAAGCGGTGTGGGTTCTGGCCCAAGGATGCCGACGTCGTTCGGCATGGGAACTACATTTACTGCATTGGCACCTGAGAACCTGAGAATTCAGGAATTAAAGAATTTGAGAATTTCAGTTCAAAAGTTCCAAAAATCTTCAAAAATCACAAATGTTTCACATGAAACAAAGAAAAAAGTTGCATAAGGAGATTTACTATGAAAGTTATCGAGACAAAAAACATTACGTCGAAGGTGGATGGCGAGTATCTGCTTCAGATGGAAGACTGGAGCGAGGACTATCCTTCGCTCCATGCCTATGCTGACCAGTTGGCCGCTTACCCCGTTGCTAAGGGCAGTGTATATAAAGGACACTATTCCTATCCCCGCCGAGGGGAGAAGTTCCGTCTGGGCATGAAGTTCACCAATACTATACAGGCAAAAAAGGCAATGAATGCTTTGGAGGACGGCACAAAGACACTCAAGGATTTTGTCGATATCTTCGACACGACGCCGAACCTGACCCGCAAGCAGATTTGCGAATGCCTTTGATTCGAAAATCTGTGAGAAGGGGGGAGGCACTATGAAGCAGACATTTGATTTGTCCGCCATCGGACTCAAGGAGTGTCATTTCGGACCGGAACGTTTTGGGGACGACATCGTGTTCACTGCAAAGGCGGCGGACGGTACTTGCGTCAGAATCCCGTTTGCCTTTGCGGAGTACCACCCGTATGTCGTGTATCGCGTGACGCAGTTTGGAAAGAGGCCGGTCTATCTGGGACTGGAAGCAGAGCTTCTGTCCAGAGGTTTCTTTCTGGAGGAAACTCCGTTCGGAGGCTATCGCATTAACACTGAGAAAATTTTTGACCACATGGAAAAAGAGTCCTCGCTCATTTGAGCGGGGACTCCTATAGAGAATGAAAAGGAGAATAATGATATGTTTCGAGTATTTTTTGATATGGACGGCACACTGGCGGAATGGAAAGCTGCCAAGGAGCCGGAAGACCTGTACGAGAAGGATTATTTCCTTTCGTTAAAGCCATATCAGAGCGTTGTAGAGGCCGCATGGAAGCTCTACGAAAGCGGGGAAGCGGAGGTGTTTATCCTGTCTGCGGTTCTCGCTGACAGCCGCTATGCCATTCCAGAGAAGAATGCGTGGCTCGGCGAGTATCTGCCATGGGTGGACATAGACCACCGGCTATATGTCGAAGGCACCGCACCCAAACGTCTGCGTGTTCCGGGCGGTGTCAGAATGACCGATGTGCTCGTGGATGACTACACCAAAAACCTCAAAGAGTGGCCCGTATTTGGCGACGCGAAGTTTGGCCGAGCGGTAAAACTCCTGAACGGCATCAACGGCACGAATGGAACGTGGACCGGCATTTCCGTTTCGCGCTTCTTCACGCCCAAATCTATTGCAGATGTGATTCTGAAAGTCGGGCGGCCGAGTCATATTTGACAAGCTGGCGAAGGCGTGGTATATTTTATTTGAAAAGGTTTCTATGCTTGGTATAGAGGCTAAAAGGAGATACACCTATGGACACACACGCACCTAAAACACATCTCTCTCAGGCGCTCGGCCTGTCTACTGAGGAGCAAAAGGCACGTTACGACGCCCTTGCGAAGGAGCTGCTGGGAGATAAGCAGGTCCTCGCCCATATTATGCAGGGTGCGGTAGCGGAATTCAGGGATATGGAAATCCCGGATATCGTTCAGTGCATCGAAAATGACCCTCAGATTGGAACGGTCGAAATCTATCCGGGAGCGACCAATGGGCGCAATACCGAAAATAAAATCCTCAACGAGGGCAGGGTCACGTTCGATGTGCTTCTGGAGGCAATGGTTCCTCACGAAAACGGGAGTATTAAAATTTTCCTGAATATTGAAGCGCAGAACAATTTCCAACCGCAATACACGCTGGAAGCAAGAGGCGTCTTCTATGCGTCACGCCTGATTTCTTCTCAGCTAACCAGAGAATTTGAGGACAGTCAGTACCAGCATCTCAAAAAAGTGTATTCCATCTGGATTTGTTTCAATGCGTCTGAGGATGCAAAAAACACTATCACGGAATACAGCTTCCATCCGACGCATATCTATGGCAACTACGGGAGCAAGGACCGATGCGACTATATGTCAGTCATCATTGTCGGACTCGATAAAACGGCAGCCGAATACCGTAATAATAGGCTGCTGGATATGCTGACGGTGCTGTTTACAGAGCGGCGGTCTGCTCTTGAAAAAGAAGAAATCTTGTATGAACGATTTGGTATGGAGAACACTATTCCCAGAAAGGAGAAACTGACGAATATGTGTAATTTAAGTGACGGAATCTATCAAGAAGGTGAACGGAAAGGCGAACAGAGAGGCGAACTGAAAGCACTTTGCAATGCTGTTGTCAACGGTATGTTGACCTTGGCAAATGCGCTCAAACTGTCTGGCTGTTCTCAGGACGAGTTTTCCGCATGGATGAAACAATTCCATCCGGACTACAAAATTTAATTTTTGGATAGGCCAAACCGCCGGAAGCAAGTTGCTTCCGGCGGTACTTTTTTGGTTATTGTTTTGATAATTGGTCGCAGGCAGAAACAGTAGCGGTGTGAAAGTGCGAAATTTGCCGCAGGGAGGCCGCAGGAGCGCTTCTGCGCGTCTGAGAGTATCCGAGGATGCCCTACGAGAAAAATGCGTCCTACGCGCTCTCAGGGGCGTTTTGAGGCAAGGGCAGGGAAGCTCCCCCGGAGGCATTGTCTCCGGGGGAGCTTCCTGCTTGATTATGCGAGGAGGGGAAAAGGCTTAGTAGCCGGTACGAGGCAGCGTGGGAGACTTGGGAGCAGCGGGCTTCGCGGGAACATAGTGGGAATAAATCGAAGTAGTCCAGCGAGCGATGCTCTGCACCCAGTTGCCGCCGAGCAGACCGCCGACGTCAGCCTTATTGGTGAACTTGTAGCCATTGGTGAGCGCGTACAGCGTCTGCGCGTCAACGGTGGCGTTCGTGAGCTGGTGGAACCCAGCGGGGACGATACCGAAGGAGAGCATGAACTGCGTCACATACTCGTTGCTGGCAAGGCCCAGAGCGGCAGAACTCATGTCGAGCGTGTAGTTCTTGGCAGTGCTCAGGTTGTCGTATGCGGTGCGCCACTGGCTGTTGAGGTTAGTGGTGAACGTGACCTTGTAAGTCTGCGTGGTGCTGTAAGTACCAGTCACCAAACGGGTCAGACGAACAGCGTCAGTCGGGAGGGTATCTCTCCAGTAGAAGCTCTGGAGGGAAGTGGTGGAGTCATTGCGGACGCCGCTGACGGTCCAGCGCATGATGTTGTTATTCATCGTCTGCGCGTAACCGGTCTTCTTGATGGAGACGCCGGCCGTGATAACGGGGTCGGTCACATTCAGCTTAACGACCTGTCCGGCAAACTCAATGTCAGCGGTGAACACGGTGGGGTTCAGACCGTAGTTCGCGGGGGCCTGAACTTCCTTCACGGTATAGATACCGAGCGGGAGCTTCTTGGAAGAGCCGATGCCGTTCTCGTTGGTCTGGAACTTATCCACGACGTTATTCTGCTTGTCATAGACAGCGAAGATAGCGCCGGAGAGGGGAGTGCCAGCAGGAAGACCATTGACGGAACTATAGCCCTCAGAGGTCTTGATGACCTGAATCTGACCCAGTTCGGAAGTGTTCTCCCACTCAATCATAGCAGTATCGCCAGCCAGAACCGTAAAGCTCTTGACCTTGTTATCGAGGATGTAGCCCTCGGCTGCCACGATTTCGCGGACGTAATACTTGCCGTCCTCAAGGGTCTTGTTCAGGTGGACGTAGCCCTGGTCGTCAGACTCGTATTCGCCGATGGGGGTCATGGAGCTGTCGTACACGACGAACTTAACGCCCTGGATACCCTTTTTGGTTACGGAGTCGATTTTATGGATAAGCATGGATGCGGAGGCGGTGTTCTCGAACTCGAAGGTCTTGGTCTCGCCCTTCTTCACTTCGACTTTCTGCGGAGTGGAGTCAAGCAGGTAGCCCTTGGGGGCCTTGATTTCGGTCAGTTGATACCAACCGTCATCGAGGTCGGGGAGCTGGATGACGCCCAGCTTATCCGTCACATAGGTTCCGACGATTTCGCCGTTCAGCTTTGCGACTTCAATCTTAGCGCCTTCCAGACGCTTGCCAGACTCAGAGTCAACCTTGACGATGGTAAGGCCGCCGAGCGGCGTATCGTAGAAGGTGAGAGTCTGTGTGTCGTTCTTCTCAATCTTGACAGTCTGAGAAGGAGCGTCCATCAGATAGCCGTCGGGCGCGGTCACTTCCGTGACAACATAGGTGTCAGGGTCAAGGTCAACGATGTGAATTTGACCGTTGGCATCCGTGGTATAGAGGCCGTTGGTAGAGGTGGCACCGCCATCCTGTGCGACGAATCTGCCGTCGGAGGTCGTCACCTTGAAGGTAGCACCAGCCAGAGGCTCCTTGGTCACGCTGTCGCGCTTCTCAATGATAAGGCCGCCGGGTTTGGTGTCCTTGAACACGATGGTCTGCGTATCGCCAGATGTTACGGTAATCGTGCGAGTCGGGTCATCAATGAGATAACCGTCAGGAGCCTTGATTTCCGTAATGATGTAGCTGCCGGGACGGACGTTGGTGATGGTGATTTTACCGTCAGCGCCAGTGGTGAAGATGCCATTGCTGGTCAGCTTCGTATCACCGATAACGCCGTTCTGACCGACTTCGCAGCCAGCGGCGGTGGTCACGCGGAACTCAGCGCCGGGGAGCAGCTCGTTGGTCTTGCTGTCACGCTTCTCGATGATGATTTTACCATAGGGAGCATTGGCAAAGGTCAGTTGAACGACCTTGCCAGCCTGCGTGGTAATGGTCTGAGGCGTTGTGTCGATAGCAAAGCCGTCAGGAGCCTTGGTCTCCGTCACAACAATGGCCTTGTTCGCTTCGAGGCCGGTAATCAGGATAGTACCGTCAGCGCCGGTAGTAAACACGCCGTTGGAGTCACCGACCACGGTGCCATCCGCGTAACGCACGTCAAAGACAGCGCCTTCAAGCATCTTGTCGGGGTTCTCCGTGCAGACCTTCTTAATGAGCAGGGAACAGGTGCTGTGGTTCTTAAATACGATGGTCTGTGTATCGCCGGAGGTCACGGTCACATTGCGGGTCGGGTCATCAATGAGATAACCGTCGGGAGCTTTGATTTCCGTAATGATATAGTTGCCGGGACGCAGGTTGCTGATGGTGATTTTGCCATCCGCGCCAGTACGGAAGATGCCGTTGCTGGTGAGGGTGGTATCACCAATGACACCGTTCTGACCGACTTCGCAGCCGGCAGCGGTGGTCACGCGGAACTCAGCGCCGGGGAGCAGCTCATTGGTCTGCGCATCACGCTTTTCGATGACGAGCTTGCCATAGGGAGCGTTGGCAAAAGTGAGCTGGACCGTCTTACCAGCGATGGTGGTAATGGTCTGAGGCTTCGTGTCGATAGCGAAGCCGTCGGGAGCCTTGGTCTCGGTAACGATGATAGCCTTGTTCGCTTCGAGGCCGGTAATCAGGATAGTACCGTCAGCGCCAGTCTCATAAACGCCGTTGGAGTCACCAACCACACTGCCATCTGCGTAGCGCACATCGAAGACCGCGCCTTCCAGCATCTTGTCGGTGTTGATGGAGCAGACCTTCTTAATGAGCAGGGAACAGGTGCTGGGGTTGGCGAAAGTGATGGTCTGGGTATCGCCAGCAGTGATTTGAATGGTGCGGGAAGCATTCTTACCAATCAGGTAGCCATCAGGTGCCTTGACCTCAGTAATGGTGTAGTTGCCGGGAGTCAGGCCCTTGATGATGATGCGTCCGTCACCGCCGGTCACGAAATGGCTGTCAGAGGACAGAGTGCCGGACTCGATAGTGAGGTTGTTATGGATGTTGCCATCTGCGCCGACCTCAGTACCATCGGACTTACGGATGATGAACTCAGCGCCGGGGAGCAGCTTGCCGGTAGCGGCATCGGTCTTTTCGATGACCAGTTCGCCCTTGGGCGCGTTCTTAAAGGTGATGGAAACGACCTTGCCGGACTTGATGTCGATGGTTTGAGCCTGACCGTCAATGATGTAACCGGCAGGAGCCTCAATCTCAGTCACCATGATGGTCTTTTCCGGTTCAAGACCGGCAATGGTGATTTGTCCGTTCTCGTCGGTGGTGAAGATGCCATTGTCATTGCCGAGCAGCGTACCGTTGGTGTACTGAACACGGAACTTAGCGCCAGCCAGCACCTTCGTGGGGTTCTTGGCATCGACCTTCTTAATCAGCAGCGTACCGTCAGGGGAGTTATCAAAGGAAACCGTGATAACGTCCTGAGCCTTGCCGGAGATGTAGACGGTCTTGGGGCCTTCAACGATGTTATAGCCGGGAGCGGGCTTGACTTCCTCGACGATGTAGGTGCCAGCCTTGAGGCCGGTCCAGGAGCACACGCCGTTCTGGTCGGTCACTTTCTCACCAATGACCGTACCGCCCGTACCGGACGTGCCGCCGAGGTAACGGAGCTGGAAGGTAGCGCCGGGAAGCGCCTTGCCATTCACGCCGTCCTTCTTCATCACGATGATGGCGGAGAGCGGAGTGTCCTTAAAGGTAAGCTCTGCGTTATCGTCGCCCTTGAGGTAAATCTCCTGCGTGGAGGGTTCGTCAAGCTGATAGCCTGCGGGAGCTTCCACTTCCGTGAAGCGATACCAGCCTTCCTTCAGGTGGTCGAGATGGATAATGCCGTTTGCGTCGGTGTACTTGGTGCCGAGGCTCTCATAGGTTCCTGCGGGAGAGCCGGTGCCGCCAGTACCGGCGTAGAAGATTTCGAACTTTGCGCCCTCAACGCCGCCGCCAACGATGGAATCGACCTTCTTGACGGTGATTTCGGGCTTCTTGAGGTTCACAACATCAATGCCAACATTCGTGACGCCTGCATTGACCTGGAACTCATGCGGGGTCTTGTCGAGGATGTAGTCGTCCGGGCAATCTGTTTCAACGGCAACATAGATGCCGGGTTCCAGATTGGGAACCGTCAGCTTGCCCTGACCGTCCGTGGTGAAGTGGCCGAGAGACTGGCCGCCCTTCTTGGAAATCTCGAAAGTCACACCAGCGATGGGGTGGTTGTTCGAGTCATGCTTGAAGAGGGTGAAGTCGGTCTTGGGGACGTTCTCAAAAGTGAGGGTAAAGGTGCCGCCGGCAGTCAGTTCAACCGTCTGCTTCTCAGGGTTCAGGTTGTAGCCCTTGGGAACGGCAGTTTCTTTCACTTCGTAAGAACCGGGCGTCATATTCTCAAGGAAGATGCGGCCGGCACCGTCCGTGGTGAGAGTCTCGTGGTAGGTTCCGTCGATGCTGCGGATGTCGAAGGTGCAGTTGGCGACAGGCTTCTTGGTCACGGAGTCGATTTTCACGATTTCGAGACCGGGCTTTCTGTGGTTGGTCGCCTCGACCGTAACGGTCTTGTTGCCCTGAATGTCAGCCGCGCTCACATAGGCCGTCACAGGCTCGCTGTTGACGACATAGCCCTCCGGAGCGTCCTTCTCGACGAACCAGTAGGTGCCTTCCGTCACGTTCGGGACGGTGATGGTTCCCGCAGCGTCAGTCACAGCAGAGAAGAGGGTTTGACCGTTCTTAATGACCGTGAACAGGCATCCGGGAAGAGGATTATTGGATTCGTCCTTCTTCAGAAGCTGAACCTTGACCTTGGAATCGTTCTCGAAGACCAGCTTGACCTCGTTCTTCTTGTCCCAGTAGAATTCCTTCTTCTCATGGGGAGAGGGGAGAATGTAGCCTTCGGGAGCGCCAATTTCCTCGGCAATGTAGGAACCAACAGGCATCGTGTCCCAAGGCACGTCGGTGAGAGCGCCGCCAGCAACCGTCTGGCCCTCATACTTGAAGTTGTTGTCAATGCCAGTAATACGGATGGTCGCACCGGCCAGTCCCATCGTCGGTCTGTCCTTATCCACCTTGCGGATGCTGCCGCTGGCGATGGTAATGGGCGTGTCCGTTGCGGTCACGGTAACGGTTTTCTGGCCGTTGGTAGGAAGCGTCACCGTGTAGGGACCGGGGTTGTCGATTTGGTAGTCCTCCGGTGCCTTGGTCTCCGTTACCTGATAGGTGCCAGCTTTGAGGTTTGTAAACGTCAGAGTTCCATTCTGTCCGGTAACGCCGGTCATGGGAAACTTGGGGTCATCTGAGCCGACCATCTCCAAGGAGAATTCAGCACCAGCAAGTCCCTTAGTGGGATTGCTGGAATCCACCTTCTTGACTACAATCTGGTACTTTTCAGAGGTGGGTTCCTTCGGCGTGGCAACCATGATGGCCTGAGTGTTGTCATTGGTGTAATGCTTCTTGCCATCCGGAGATGTCGCATCACCGCCAATGTAATGATACAGGGTCACATCTACATCAGGCCAACAATCCGTGTTATCAAGGACCTTTTCGCCCTTTTGATAGAAGGTGGTGGTGCCATATTTGTCCGTATAGATGTCGGAGTAGCTGGTGCCATTCTTTGCATTCGCAATATACATCAGCTCTTTGGCAATCGCGACCTTCTGTCCTTCTGCGTCAGAAGGGATTGCAGCCCCCTGACCCAACGCACGCCAGCAGAGCGCCTGAATCCATGCGTTGTGATACCGAATCATGTTTTGGTCGGTCCATAGTGCGCCGCCCCACTTCTCCTTGTAGGCGTCGGTCTGGTACTTGGCGTCCGTCATGCAGTAATAATAGCCAATCATCATCTTGATGAAGCTATTTGTTACTGGCTCCGGATTGCCCCACTTCTTATCAATCAGCGTGTTGCCAAGCTGCTTGCCGTGCTCAGCACAGAAGCCAACCTTGGTCTCCCCGCCGACATTCATGTTAATGATGTGAAGGTCGAGCGGTTTGTCAAAACTGGGAGAGTTGTACGTCTTACTTCCATCTGTGTCGAGAAAATAGTCACTCTGCTTCAACGTGATTTCACTCGGCATACTTCCAGAAGAAGCCGCAAACGCGCTGGTTGGAATGAGGCCAATGACGCAGATTGCCGTCAGAAACAAAGACAGCAATCTTGTCCCGATTTTCGTTCTCACAAAATCAATCCTTTCGTTGTTATTTTGAGGAATTCAGCATTATCCCTCACTGACGATAATTATACCACCTTTTAATTCAGTAGTCAATTTTTTGAGTAGATTATTTGAAGATTTCTTGTAAAGCAGGGAGGGCAAGTCCTTATTGCCAAAGCCACGGATTCTGCCTATGCCACAAAAAATAGAAGCAGCAATGCTTCCGATGGAAGAATACCGAAAAGTTGTGCTGGATATGGGACAAGGTAAACCCCTGTACCTTCAGGCGAACTCTCTCTTAGAGCATAGAGGAGTGACACGTTCGCTCCTCTTTTTCCGTAAAAACGAAAATTGCTGAATTGCTTAGTGAGATTGAAGCGCAACCCTTTTGTTAAGCGAATACCATTTGCGCTCAATTATTAGTGCCGCTACGGTTTGCAAAGAAAAGCTCGTTGGCAAAGTGTTTTTGGTCTGCCTGCATTCTTCAGTTCCTTACTTACACCAAATATCAAAATTCCTTTGTAAGTGGCAGAGAATTAACTTTCCGGAAGCGAGCGGTGGGTGAAAAACAAAGGAGAGGTGCGGCAACATAGACGGCCACACCTCTCATAATGGAATTAGCCTACTATAAGCTGTCAATAGACTATTCCGTAAACACAAATTTTAACCGATGGATTCATAATCTCCAAAGAGCTGAATACACCAATAGTAACCGCTTGAATCCTTTGCGACCCCGACACCGATGTTATCACTGGTAGTAAGCGTCATAGACTCAAAATGTCCCTTAGAGTTTTTCCAGTTCGTAATTGCACGAGAGGCAACATTTTTACTACTGGAAATACCCGTCAGGTTGGTCATAGCTCCGTAAGCCAAACCGGCATCCCTCATGCAAGTCCATTCAATAGTATCATTATGTCCATTCCATCCGTCGCCGGACATCGCGTAATATTCCGCAATGGCCTGTGCAGCATTCATCACGGCGGAATCCGTAGGCAACTCAGAAAGCCCATTTTCCTTACGAACTTCATTCGTCAGGCGGACAATTTCATTACGGATATCCATATTGGCATTGAAGTCAACGGAGTTATAGTCGAACTCGCCACCCTGATTGCCGGTGCCGCCGGGGTTAGTAGAGGTGCCGCTGGGCGTCGTAATGGCAACGGAGCAGGTGGAACCGCCAACACGGATAACAACGGTGCTGAGCGTACCATTCGTTTCATCGGACTTGAACAGGCTCACAACCATAGTACCAGCCTTGTAACCCTCGACCATGACGCTGCTGGAATCCACATCAATCCCGACAAAGCCAATGTCGGTCGTATGGTTATAAAAACCATTGCAGTCCTTGATATTGACGCCAAGGATTTTGCCGGAGCTATCGGACACCTTAAAGTAAACCTTCTGGCCAACGGGAACATTGACCTCAAAGTAGGAGCCGAGAGCGCCAACAGCCTTAGACTTGTACTCGGCAGTTACATCAGCGCCGGTATAGGTCTTGGTCGTACCGTCGGGCTTCGTGGGAATCTCGGTGGAGGGATTGGTTTCCGCGCCACCGGAAGCGAACTTGGCTTCATAGCGATAGAGCATCACGACGGCCTGTGCGCGGGTAAGGGTGGAATTGGGGGAGAAGTGGGTCTTATCAACGCCGTTCACAATGCCGTTGGCATACGCCCAGTTGATAGCGGTGAGAAGCTCGGAAGAAAGGCCCTTCACATCGCTGAAAGGAGCGGCAGAGGCGGTCTTGCGGTCAATGCTCTTATAGCCGGCGTAGTTATAAACCATCGCGCAGAACTCAGCACGGCTGATGGGCGTGTCACCGAGGAACTTATTCGAGCCAGAGACAGTAGAAATCAGGATGTTATTCTTCTGCGCCCAGCTTGCAGCGTTTGCGTAGTAGATGGAGGACTTCACATCGGAGAAAGAGGAAGCGCCGCTCACGGCAGGCTCGCCGGCATAACGGTAGAGAATAGCGGTCATCTGGCCGCGCAGGGTTTTGTCATTCGGGCTGAAGGTCGTGGCAGACGTGCCGTTCACAACGCCCTTATCAACCGCCCAGGCAATCTCCTTGGAAGCCCAGAAGGAATCGGGGACATCGGTGAAGCGGGGATGCGCCGTGCCGATGCTGACACAGAACATGGAAAGCACCATTGCCAGAACGAGCAGCAGCGCCTTCATACGGGAGGAACACTTAGTTTTCATAGAGATGCCTCGCTTTCTTGATTTAATATTGAGAAATGGCGGGAGATAACTCCCTTGTTTTCTATGGTGTTATTATACCACACATTAACTCGTTTGTCAATAATCACTTCCCTGGAATTTGAGAACCTAAGAACTTAGGAGCGTAAGAACTTGAAAACTATAGGGTCTGAGGAGGAGCAACCTTGCCGCCTCTTTGCCCGGAAGATGACGGCTGCGCCGTGGACATGGTAGCACACAAGCATTGGGATTGCAACGGATTTCGCGTTTCTTCGCAGAACGTGAACAAAGAACCTGAGAATACGGGTAGACAAGTTCCACCGCAGACCGAGAGCAGCCGCATCGCGGCTGCACAGACAAATTCAAAAACCAGCAGATTTGCAGAGATGCCGCTCAGACAGAAGCAAAGAACCTAAGAGGACAGGAATCAGAGAACCGAAGAATCTGGAACAGAGAATTCAATGTTGACTTTTTCACGAGAGTGGGCTATACTGACATTAGAAACAGGGGCGCTACCGGCAAACGGTCAGTCCCCTTACAGTGTTACAGAAGTAACCGCGTGCTTGGGGGCAGGGCGGTTACTTCTTTTTATACGCCTGCAAAAACAGACCACAAATACCAATGATAACAAGACAAAGTTGCAATACTTCGGATGTACTCATTGAATAGCCCCCCTTTCTTTTAGAACAGGGGAGCAAGAAGCGCCCCTGCGGGAATACAGGGGACTAACCGCTTGCCGTTTCTCGGTAGCGCCACAGCTATTATAGCATAAAATGTCTGGAATTGCAAGGATTTCCAGCAAAATGTGAGCCGCTGAATTACTTTCTGAGACTTTACGATTCTTGAGAATATAGGTGTTTGAGAACCTCGGAACATGAGAGTTTGAGTGAGGAGCTGGACAGAGAATCAAAGAACCAAAGAACCGAAGAACTCAAGAATGCAAGAACCGAGGAACTCAAGAATACAAGAACCGAGGAACCAACCACCCGCGCCGCTGCGAGCAGAAAATGCGCCCACGAGTTTGCACTTTTGAGAAAAAGTGAATACAGCATGGCAAACGAAAAGGGGCAAATGCGAGAACCTGAGCACCGTGGAACGGAAGAACCTGAGAGCGGCAGAACTGGGGAGCCGTGGATTACGGGTTCCAAAGAACCCCAAAGATGACAAAGCCCTGCCGGAGCAACTCCATAGCAGGTGCAAAACGATATGCGGGCGCGTATGGCAATGCCAGCCGCAACAAAGGACTCTCAGGAAGGAAAGAACCCAAACTCCCCGGTTCTTGAATTTTCAAGTTCTACGCAGCGCGGATAACACGGACGAAAGTATCACCATCTTGGACGAGGGCTATCTTCACGCGAGGCGGAGCGGATTTCTTGAAGTTCGGCTTCTCTGTAATCGTGAAGCGGATACTGCCGACCTTTCTCCTGTCCTCCTTGCTTCGAATGGACTCGCAGGCCACGTTGATGCCGGTCCGCTCGTTTATCTCCTTGATAGCAGGAGCGAGCACACGCTTATAAAAGACCTTGTATGCAGAATACGCTTCACACTGTCCCAGCAGACACTTCAATTCGGAGAACCCGACTTCCCAAGAACCCATACTCTTGAAGGAGCAAAAGAGGGGGTAGAGCTTTAGAGCGTTCAGACCAGTCATTTGTGAAATATCAGCAAACTGAAACGCTGTAAAATTCTTCTGCTGATGAAGCAGGAACGGCGCAAGCCATTCTTCCAGGACGATTCGAGCTGACGAGCGCCCATATCTACTTGTGACGGCAAGAAGTTTGAACCACGTCAGGCGCCTTGGCAATTTGCCCTTCCACGCGGCGGGTTTGAGCGGTGTGAGCCTGCTCTCCACCGCCTCGCGTAAGAGAGCGTCAACGTACTTCTTTCCATATCCGGCGGTGTAATCACCGTTTGTAAGACGGTAAAGCGTTTTGTAGTCCACGTCAACGACATAGAACGAGTTGTCGTTCTTTTCAACGGTCCCAATCAGGTAATAGAACAACTTGAGCTGGTTGACCGACATTTCCGTTATAAAGCTGCGGACAAGGGAATTTCCCTGCACGACAAGATGCGATGTCGATTGCAGCGTTGATTTGGAACCGTTCGGTTTGTCCTTTGCGTTCATTTCTATAATCCGCCTTTCTGCGAAAGGCACCGGCGGGGTTATGAAACGCAGGTGCTTTCGCCTGAAATTGATGTTTGCTATACTGTTCACGGGAGTGCTCGGTATACTACAGAAACCGTGGAGGTGAGTGGCGGGGCTGTATAACGGCAACCCCGCATTTCTATATGGTTCGGCCACCCGTTAAGGCATCAACGAATGGCGCATGACAGTAGCCCGTAAACTT
>ENA-ORLM01000692-ORLM01000692.1-human-gut-metagenome-genome-assembly--contig:-NODE-692-length-28313-cov-4.126364_pt1 | contig 28313 bp, 25 predicted proteins | sample MGYA00243063_ERZ508815 | MGnify/ENA primary metagenome ERZ508815 (study PRJEB26277, sample SAMN04329768) | human gut metagenome | biome: human-associated habitat | host: Homo sapiens | place: USA...
ATCGCCAAGGAAGCTGAGTTCTTCAGCTTCGGCACCAACGACCTGACCCAGATGACCTTCGGCTTCAGCCGTGATGATGCCGCCAAGTTCCTGGGCGCATACTACGAGAACAAGATCTACGAGAGCGATCCGTTCCAGCATCTGGATCAGATCGGCGTTGGCAAGCTGGTCAAGATGGCTGCCCACGACGGCCGCGAGACCCGTCCCGATCTGGGTCTGGGCATCTGCGGCGAGCACGGCGGCGACCCCACGAGCGTGGAGTTCTGCCACAATGTCGGTCTGGACTACGTCAGCTGCTCTCCCTTCCGTGTGCCTATCGCACGTCTGGCTGCTGCTCAGGCTGCTATTAAAAACCCGAGAGCATAAGGACCTTATAGCGAATTATCGTTAAAAATCAAGCGTAAAATAAGGCTCACCGTCAATTTTGGCGGTGGGCTTTATTTGTTCGCTCATGTATGAGATGAATTGCGTTTAACATAGAGCTGCTTCCCAGAAGCATCACAGATACACCTCCACAGTCAGGTCGGTCCACGCTGCACGGCGGAACTGGTGGGGCATCTTGTTGGCTTCCCGGTAACACTTGGCGGTTTCAAAGTCGATGGTGAAGGTAAGGATGGGCTTTTCCGATACAGCCATCAGATCAGTGCGCTCCTCTTTGGACTTCTTGCAGCCGGTGTTCAGCTTCCAGCGGTAGGCGTAATCGGCAAAGGGGGTGACCACTTCAACGAACTGCTCAATCAATTCGGGAGCAAGACGGGCACCGTGCACATCGACCTTCTGAGAGAGAAAATCGTAGATTACTTTCATGTCCGAGGAAACCGTCTGCGGTTCGGGCGCAGGGGAGAGGGCTTTCAGTTCCTGCTCCAAGCGGACAATCTCGTCATCTGCCTGTTTGCAAAGGGCTTGATATTCTTCCCGTGGCAGTTCGCCGTCTGCACGCATGGCAGCGTAGTTCAGCTTGCGTTTTTTGATTTTTTCGATCTGGCCCTGAATCGGTGCAGCAGACATTCGTGTGGCGGCTTTTCCGTTCTGACAGCTTTCAATCATCTTGCAGGCACGAAGGATGGCTTTATTCTGATTGCCCCAGACCTTTTCAAATATCTTCTTCGTCATCAGTTCCAGCTTCCACTCCGGGATGGAAATGGCGTCGCAACTGAGCTGCTGGGTCATGTTGTGCTCCAGAACGAAGGAACGGGTCGGGTTGACGGTTCGCATATTGCACTGGTAGCCAAAGACCGGCGTTCCGTCCTTCAGTTTGCGCCAGTTGAAAATGCGGTATTGCCGGAAAAGTGAACACGACTCATGCGTCGCCGCCTTGCCATGGGCGGCAATGCCGACAAAAAGAAAACCGTCACCGCAAGAGAAGTTTCTCTCGTGCGCTGACGGTTTTTCCGGGACCGGGTCAGACCGACCCCTGTGTGGGAAAATGATAAATAGGGAGGTACTGCCGGAACTTCTTGTCGTGCAGGTGCGGTAAGTTACAGCAGGGTCTTGACGTAAGCGGCCAGTTCCTCGTCCTTGCAGGAGGCGAAGAACAGCTCAGAGAACTTTGCACCGGCCACAGCGCCCTTCAGCAGATCCTGATCGATGCTCTTCAGGCACTCGATCAGGGGCTTGAAGGTGGCAGCGCGCACGCCGTCCAGGATCTTCTTGTTGCGCTGCTCGGGCACAACGCGCTCCTTGGGGTAGCCCTGACCGTGGCCGAAGCCGAACAGCTTCTCAAAGCAGTACGCGAGATTCAGCTCGCCGCCCCAGCCGAAGCCCTTGGCAAAGGGCATGGCAACGGCGTTGCCGTCGTTGACATGGGCAAAGGTGTAGGCGTCCACGGGATCCTCCACATGGCCGCAGATGACGCCGGGGAAGCTGTTCAGTGCCAGCATTGCACCCTCGCCGGTGCCGCAGCCGGTAACGACGTAGTCCGCAGCGCCGCTGTTCAGCAGGATGGCAGCCAGAATGCCGCACTGCACATAGGTCAGCTGTGCAGCGTCATCGGCGGCGTACATGCCGTAGTTGACCACCTCGTGGCCCATGGGCTCCACCACCTTCTTCAGGGCGGCTTCGATGATGCCATTCTTGGCGGCCTGACTGTTTTCGTTGATAAGCGCGATCTTCATAACAATATCTCCTTTATGCAGACTATTCATGACAGTGTTTTTGATTGTATGATGTCCTACAATCCATCTTGCCTTTATCATACACACTGCGCATGGAAATGTCAACAGGTATTTTCAAACTATGAAAGAATTTTCGTGTTTCATTCACAAATTTCAGGTGGAATACGGCAATTAAAGCTCTTTGCTCAAAAAACAACCGGTTTTTTCAAAAAGTGTTTGACATCATACAATAGACCGCGCTATAATTGTTCTAAGAAAGACAGGAGCGCAGCTTTGCACATCCCTGCTACGGGGGCTGTTTTTGTACCAAAAAATATCCTATTGCGTATTATTAAAGAGGAGGAGGCTGGTCCTTATGGCAGAACCGGCAACAGAACTGAACAGTCTGAAGCGGGTGTCTATCGTGCAGCAGGTGGAGCAGGTCATTGCAGACCGTATTGTGGACGGTACCTATGCAGTGGATACCAAGCTCCCTGCGGAGATGACCCTGAGCAAGCAGCTGGGAGTGGGTCGCGGCACCGTGCGGGAAGCATTCCGCTTGTTGGAGGCAAAGGGGCTTGTGGAGATCCGCCCCGGGCGCGGAGCCTTTGTGGCAAGTGATAAGGAGGCGGGCACAGAGCAGACAGTGCAGTGGTTCAGAGCCAACGAAATGGAGCTTTTGGATTGCGTGCAGGTGCGCAACGCACTGGAGCCGCTGGCTGCCCGCCTGATGGCAGAGCGCAGCCAGCCCGAGGATCTGTTGGAACTGCAACACATCCATCAAAAATTTGTCGAAGCAGTGGAAAAACAGGATGCTGCCACCATTGCAAAGTATGACGAAAAATTCCACACCAGCATCGTCAAAGCCAGTCGGAACCAACTGTTGATCAAGATCAACCATCAGACCTGTGAGCGCATTAAAAACTTCCGGCAGCGCACCTTCCAGCACAACCAGAACGCCTTGAACGCCATTATGCCCCACGCCAAAATTCTGGCGGCTCTGCAGGCAGGGGATGCTGATGCCGCCGAGCATTATATGCACAGCCATCTGGAGCTGGTGGCACAGGATCTGATCAGCATGACCAGGGACGGAAACGTCTCCTTATAAGAGGAAAAAAGGGCACAGCCCGTAAAAAAAGCATACGCAGGCACCTGCAGGGCGCTGCTCCGCTTCTTTGGAAAGCGGGGGAGCGGCTGCTGGTGCTTTTTTGCAAAATTGTAGAACAGTGCAACATGTTTTGCCGCTTTTGAGACGAAAAATTGCTACATCTGTGCAGGTTTTGCAACATGGATACAAGTTTTTGTGCAAAGAGATAAAAAAATGATATATTTTTAGGTAATTCTGGAAATTGAAATTCTTTGCAAAGTAGGGTATTCTATAAACACAGATATGGATTGTCCTACAATCCTACAACGTCGGACTTCTCGTCAATCAAACGATTCGGCAGAAGCAGTTGCACGAAAAATGCTTCTGCCCAAGAAAACAGGAGGACACTGTTATGAAAAAGATCTCTCGCCGCAGCTTTCTGAAGGTCGCCGGTATCGGCGCAGCAGCTTTGGGTCTGGCCGCTTGCGGCGGCTCTTCCGCAAGCACTACCACCAGCACCGCCAGCTCCACCGCAGCTTCTGCAGGCGGCAGCGATGCCGGTTTTACCAACACTACCCTGACCCTGTACAGCCCCGGCGGCGAAAACAGCGTGCCCACCAAGACCATCATCAAGTACGGTGAGCTGATCGAAGAGGCTACCGGCGGCGCAGTCAAGTGCGATGTACAGTACGGCGGCACGCTGGGCAACGATGCCGAGGCGATCGAGTCCACCCGTATGGGCACCATTGATCTGATCTTTGCAGGTACTTCCGGCTTTACTTCCTTCTACGACAAAGCCAAGGTCATGGATCTGCCCTTCCTGTTCACCAGCGCCGAGGAAGCCAACGAGGTGCTGAACAGCACCGACATCGGTGAGCAGATCTTTGCCGACTTCGGTGATTACGATCTGGTCTATCTGGCTGAGGGCGACAACGGTATGCGTCATGTTTCCACCGTCAAGAGCTGGGGTCAGATCGAGAAGGCCGACGATGTGATCGGCTTGAAGATCCGCGTGCCCCAGAGCCAGATGTACACCGACTGCTGGAGCACGCTGGGCGCTACCCCTGTGGCACTGGCTCTGACCGAATTGACTACCGCCTTGAGCAATGGCACCGCACAGGCACAGGACAACGCCACCTACCACGAAGTAGCAAATGCTACTTGGGACGATATCGGCTACTTCAGCTTTATCAATTATATGTGGATGGGCTGCACCATGGCTGCCAACAAGATCGCTTGGGATAAGCTGAACGAGACCACCCAGAATGTGCTGCGCGAGAAGGCAAAGGAGGCTGCACAGTTCAGCTTTGACTGCATCGCTGAGGATAACGTGACTGCCCGCAAGACCATGGAAGAGGGCGGCGTGCAGTTCTGCGATAACCCGGACATCGACTCCTTCAAGAAGAAGCTGGACATCCCCGCATACTACACCCGTTATGCCAGCGAGGCATGGTATGATCAGAGCCTGGTCGATACCATCTACAACTACGGCAATAAGTAAGACGGGAATCTCCCGAAGCTCGTTGTATTTGCAGCGGCGCAGGCCGATTTTCGGATGGGCCTGCGCCTTTTTTAAAAAAGGAATGGCAACATGAAAGTTTTGACAAAGATCACAGACACCATTTCCAAGGTGGCTGAGTGGATCATTATGGCAATGATCCTTGGCTTGGTTGGACTGATCGTGACCGAGCTGTGCCGCCGCAACTTTTTGAACCAAAGCTGGCTGCCCACCACCGAGCTGTGCGGCATTCTGTTTTTGTGGATGGCATTTATCGGCATCATCCCCCTGTACAACAAGTCCGGTCTGATCCGGCTGGATTTCCTTGTCACCCGCCTGCATGGTGTTGCTGCCGAGATCGTGTGGTACATCACCGATTTGATAGGTCTGGGTCTGGGCGTCGTGATGATCGTGGCCTTCAATGCACAGTACCGATTTGTGGCCTCCCGCACCTATGCCACCATGCCCAATGTTCACTATACCATCCAATACATCCCTATGGCGATTGCCGGTGCGTTCATTGCGCTGAAGAGCCTTGAGATGCTGGTCGGCCACATTGCCGCTAAGAAAGGAGGGAAGGCCGCATGATCCTCTTCTTGCTTGCATTCGTTGCATTTCTGATCATTGGCATTCCCATCTCGGTGTCCATCGGCTTCTCTGCCGTGCTGGGCTGCCTGTCTCTGGGCTACCCGCTGGTGGTCATCGGTCAAAAGATGGTTTCCGGTATTGACAGCTGGCTGCTCATCGCTATTCCGCTGTTCATTCTGGCGGGCAACCTGATGAACGCCGGTAAGATCACCGACGAGCTGTTCGGCACCGCCCGCGAGCTGGTGGGCTGGATTCCCGGTGGTCTGGGTCACGCCAACGTGCTGGCCTCGGTCATCTTTGCCGGTATGTCCGGATCTGCTTCTGCCGACGCCGGCGGTCTGGGCGCTATCGAGATCAAGGCCATGCGTGACCACGGCTACGACGATGATTTCTCCGCTGCCGTTACTGCTGCCTCCTCAGTCATCGGCCCCATCTTCCCGCCCTCGATCCCGCTGATCATATACGGCGCGTCGGCCTCGGTCAGTGTGTCCAAGCTGTTTATGGGCGGTGTGATCCCGGCGCTGGTCATGGCAGTGCTGATGATGGTGCTCATCTACATCTACGCTGTCAAGCGCGGCTACGAGCGCACCGCTTTCAACCTGCGCAATCTGGCATGGCAGTTTGTTCATGCGCTGCCCGCCTGCATCACCCCCGTGATCATTCTGGCAGGCTTTACGCTGGGCTGGTTCACCCCCACCGAGGCCTCTGCAGTGGCAACCATCTATGCGCTGATCATCTCTGTGCTGGTCTATAAGAGCATGGATCTCAAAACCTTCCTGCAGTGCCTGAAGGAAAGTGCCATCTCCTCTGCAAACACACTGTTCATCATCGGTACTTCCACCCTGTTTACCTACGTCATGGCCAAGGAGGGCATCTCCGCCCTCATCGCAAACACCATCACCGGTGTTTCCTCCAACCCGGCGGTTGTCATGTTCATTATCAACATCATCCTGCTGATCCTTGGCATGGTCATGGAGCCCGGCGCTATCCTGACCCTGATGCTGCCCGTGCTGCTGCCCATCGCCGACACCATGGGCTACAATCTGGTGTACTTCGGCGTTGTGGTGGTGCTGAACCTGATGATCGGTCAGGTCACTCCTCCCTTCGGCGTGTGCCTGTTTGTCATTTCGGACGTGAACAAGATCAAGCTGGAACGCATTTACAAGTCGATCCTGCCCTTCCTGGTTCCGTTGTTGATCACGCTGGCTGTCACCTGTATCTTCCCGCAGGTCGTTACCTTCCTGCCGGATATGCTGCTGGGTGCAACGGCTGCGTAAAAACGTACATCTTCAAATCTGATTGAGAGGGATACATATTATGGAACTTGCTATGCAACAGGAAAAAGCAAAGCAGCTGCGCGCAGACATTATCAAGATGCTGTATCTGTGCCAGTCCGGCCACCCGGGCGGATCACTGTCTCTGGTGGAGATGCTCATGGCTATCTACTATAACACTGCCCATGTGGACCCCAAGAACCCCAAGTGGGAGGATCGTGACCGCATTGTGCTGAGCAAGGGTCACGGCTGCCCGGCACAGTACGCCATTCTGGCAGATCTGGGTTTCTTCCCCCGGGAGGATCTGTGGACCCTGCGCAAGCTGCACAGCCACCTGCAGGGCCATCCCGACTGCAACAAGACGCCGGGCATTGATGTGAACACCGGATCTCTGGGACAGGGCGTCAGCGTGGCAGGCGGTTTGGCTATGGCAGCCAAATACCTGCACAAGGACTACCGGGTATACGCCATTCTGGGCGATGGCGAGATCCAGGAAGGTCAGGTGTGGGAGGCAGCCGAGAGCGCTGTGAAGTACGGTCTGGACAATTTTGTGGTTCTGCTGGATCACAATGGGCTGCAGATCGACGGCACCAACGATCAGGTCATGCCGGTGGGCGATCCCTGCGCCAAGTTTGCCGCCTTCGGGTTTGAGACCGTCAAGGTGGATGGCCATGATATTCAGGCCATCGTGGATGCCATTCAGGCACCCGTCACCCCGGGTAAGCCCCGTTTCATCTGCTGCGAGACCGTGAAGGGCAAGGGCGTTTCCTTTATGGAAAACGTGGTCGGCTGGCACGGCAAGGCACCCAATAAGGAAGAGTACATCAAGGCTATGAAAGAACTGGGGGTAGAAGTAGATGGCTGAAAGTAAATCTATGCGCGTCGCCTACGGCGAGGCATTGCGTGATATCGGTGGTCTGAATGAGAAGGTCGTCGTCTGTGATGCAGACCTTGCACACGCTACCATGACCAACATCTTTGCCGAGAAGTATCCCGAGCGGTTCTTCAACTTCGGCATTGCCGAAGCCAACATGACCTGTGCTGCAGCAGGCATGGCACACAGCGGTTTGATCCCCTTCATCAGCACTTTTGCACTGTTTGGTACCGGCCGCGCCTACGAGCAGATCCGCAACAGCATTGCCTACGTCAACGCCAACGTCAAGGTGGCGTGCAGCCACAGCGGATTGTGCGTGGGCGAGGACGGCGGCAGCCATCAGACCGTGGAAGACATTGCCCTGATGCGCGTTGTGCCCAACATGACCATTCTGGTACCCTGCGACCCCATTGAGACCCGTAAGGCGGTTAAGGCAGCAATCGACATCAAGGGTCCTGTGTACATCCGCGTGGCACGTCCGGTGTCCGATGTGTACACCGAGGAGGACACCCCCTTTATCCCCGGCAAGGCCAACGTGATGAAGGATGGCTCTGATGTGGCGATCTTTGCCACCGGACTGATGATCCCGGAAGCTTTGAAGGCAGCGGATGCGCTGGAGGTCAAGGGCATCAGCACCGCTGTTGTCAACTTCCACACCATCAAACCCTTTGATACCGAGACTGCACTGGCCTATGCCAATAAGTGCAAGGCTGTTGTTACTGCCGAGGAGCACAGCATCATCGGCGGTCTGGGCGGTGTGACCGCCGAGACCATTGCCGGTAAGTGCAGCTGCAAGTTTGACCGCGTGGGCATTATGGATCGTTTTGGTCAGAGCGGCTCGCCCGCCGATCTGTTCAAGGAGTACGGTTTGACCGCCGAGAACATTGCAGCCCATGCCGAGGCGCTGCTGAAGTGAGCGTCTGCTGAAAAAAGGGGAATACAGGTATGAAATTCTACATTGATACGGCCAACGTGGACGAGATCCGCAAAGCAAACGATATGGGCATCATTGCCGGTGTCACCACCAACCCCAGCCTGATCGCCAAGGAAGGCCGTGATTACGCCGAGACCCTGAAGGAAATCACCTCCATTGTGGATGGCCCCATCTCCGGCGAGGTCAAGGCCACTACGCTGGACGCTGCAGGGATGATCGAGGAAGGCCGTGCTATCTACGCACTGGATCCTGCGCACATGGTAGTGAAGATTCCCATGACGGCAGAGGGTCTGAAGGCCATCAAGGTGCTGAGCAGCGAGGGCATTCCCACCAACTGCACCCTGATCTTCAGCGCAAATCAGGCGCTGCTGGCTGCCCGTGCCGGTGCTGCCTATGTCAGCCCCTTTCTGGGGCGTCTGGACGATATCGGCCAGCCCGGCATCGACCTGATTCAGACCATTGCAGAGATGTTCGGCAATTACCCCGACATCCATACCGAGATCATCGCTGCCTCGGTGCGCAATCCTATCCACATCACGGACTGCGCACTGGCCGGTGCACACATTGCCACCGTGCCATATAAGGTGCTGGAGCAGATGATCCACCACCCTCTGACTGATGCCGGCATTGAAAAGTTCCAGAAGGACTACGTTGCCGTCTTTGGTAAATAAGTGTGTTCCTGCGGCTGGTGCGTCCCGTAGCGCCGGTACAGGTTCCTGCAAAAAGAGTTGCCGCGCCGGTTTTTCCGGTGCGGCAGCTTTTTTGCATAGAAAGGATAAGATTTTGCAATACGGAGTCACGATCGAACAGGAAATATTTCTGGAGTAGGATTTGCGCGAAGATAAAAACGTATTATCATTCTTCCCCAACGCTCTGTAATTTTGGCACCCGCTCAGGCTGCTATCAAGAATCCCCGCAAGTGATTGCGTGAGCGCTTGAAAAAGCACCAATAAAACAAACGAACCGCCCCGGTTTCCGCAATGGAAGCCGGGGCGGTTTTTTATACAAAAAAGAAATCATTTTTTTGTAGCTTTGATGAATTGGCGCAGAGTCATTGACAGCAGAAGGGCAGAAGCGTATCTTTGAAACAGAAAACGGAACCGGGCTATAAATAGCATGTTTCTTTACCTTGCGAGGACACTTTCGTTTTGATGAGGCACGACCCGGTGTGCCGCTTTTTTCATTTGCGGAGATAAAATACAAAAAGTACGGATTATAGTACACATTATCTGTTATGCTCGGTACATGGAAGGCACACACCGGAAAAGGAGCAAAAATGCGAAGGACGTTGAATAAAACAAGGTTTTTGGCCGGTAAAACGGACCCAGAAAATACCAGCCTGTGGCTGCCGCTCTGGATGCATCTGTGGGATACGGCGGGCATCATGGAGCGGCTAGTCCGGCAGTGGCTCCCCGAAAGCGTAAAACGGGCCATGGGCTTTGAGTGCGAGGAAGCGTTGCTCGCGCATGCCCGGTTTTTGGGTGGAATCCATGATATAGGCAAGGCTACGGTAGCCTTTCAGGCAAATATCCTGCGCACCCTGCCGGAGGCGCGGCAGCGGCTGGAAACGTTGACGCCGCTGGACTGTCCTGAACAGAACCGCCGGGAGTCGCCGCATGCCCGGGCGGGCGAGGCAGTCCTGCTGTGGGATGACTGCCCCGGCGGGATCGCCTCCATTGTGGGGGCGCACCACGGCAAGCCACAGAGCTGCGCGGCGGTCGATGATCAGTTAGAGGGTTGGGAGAGCAACTACTACCCCAAGGGACAGAAAAAGGTCTGGGAGGACTTCTGGACAGAATTGCTCATGACTGTTTTGCAGGACTGTGGCTTTGACGACACAGCGGAGTTGGATGATCTGAATCCGCAGGAGGAAGTGCTTCTGACCGGACTTCTGATCATGGCAGACTGGATCGCCAGCAATACGGAATACTTTCCCCTGATCCCGGTAGAGGAGTTGGGCAGCATGGAGGATTACCCGGCGCGGGTGGACAGGGCTTGGGAAAAGCTGGCGCTGCCCTTCCCGTGGGAGGCACAGCCGGGCATCGCAGACCCGCAGGAGTTTGCGGTGCGGTTCGGCTTTGCGCCCAATGCGGTGCAGAGGGCTGTTCTGGAGGCTGTGGATACCGCAGCGGAACCGGGCATCCTGATTTTGGAAGCACAGATGGGCGTGGGTAAAACCGAGGCGGCGCTGGCCGCTGCGGAGGTCATGGCCAGCCGGTTCGGGCTGGGTGGTGTCTTTTTCGGACTGCCCACACAGGCCACGGCAAACGGCATCTTTCCCCGGCTGCTTGGCTGGGCAGACACACAGTCTGAGGAGACGCTGCCGCAGGCTATAAAGCTGGCACACGGCATGGCAGAACTGAACGAGTGCTATCTGCGGCTGCAGGGGCGCGGAGTGCAGTTGGAGGAGGACGCGCAGGAAGCGCATCAGGTGCAGGTACACCAGTGGTTTCGGGGAAACAAGCAGGCACTGCTGGCAAACTTTGTGATTGGCACAGTGGATCAGTTGCTGCTGGCGGCACTTGCCCAGAAGCACGTTATGCTGCGGCATCTGGGGCTTGCGGGCAAGGTGGTCATTATTGACGAGTGCCACGCCTACGATACCTACATGAACTGCTATCTGGACCGCGCACTGGAATGGCTGGGCTGGTACAAGGTGCCGGTCATCCTGCTGTCAGCCACCCTGCCTGCCCGGCGGCGCGCGGAACTGGTCGAGGCTTACCAGCAGAAAAAGGCTGTCCCGGACGCCCCATGGAAAACCAGCTGCGGCTATCCGCTGCTGACATGGACGGACGGCGCAGAGGTAAAGCAGACGGCCATCCCACCAGACGCACCCGGTAAAACGGTGCAGCTGACCACGCTCACAGAGCCGGAGCTGCCCGCGCTGCTGCGCCGGAAGCTGGCAGAGGGCGGCTGCGCGGGAGTGATCGTCAACACGGTCAAAAAAGCGCAGAAGATCGCGCAGCTGCTGCGGGAAAGCCTGCCGGACAAAGAGGTGCAGCTGTTCCATGCGCAGTTCCTGATGCCGGACCGCGCAGCGCGGGAAAACCAGCTGATGGCACGCATTGGCAAGGGCTCTGCACCGGAGCGCCGGAACGACCTGATCGTGGTGGGCACGCAGGTGATGGAGCAGTCGCTGGACATTGATCTGGATGTTCTTGTTACAGAGCTTTGCCCCATGGATCTGCTGTTGCAGCGCATCGGACGGTTGCACCGTCACCGCCGCAGCCGCCCCGCCCCATTACAGCAGGCCTGCTGCGCGGTGCTGGACACCGGGGAAGATGCCTTTGATGCGGGCAGCGAGGCGGTATATGGACAGTGGTTGCTCTGGCGCACCCGGAAGTTTCTGCCCCGGAGCATCCGGCTGCCGGAGGAAATCTCTCCGCTGGTGCAGCAGGTCTACGGCTGGGAGCGGGAAGCTCCCGGTGGAGCGCAGGGGGAGGAAATGCGCTGCGTATATGAGCAGACGCAGGAGAAAAAGAAAGCGCGCGCCGAGGCGTACCTTGTGCCGCAGCCGGAAACGCACCGGCTGGCGCAGTTGAATACGCTGGACGACTGGATGCAGAACGAGGGTGCCCGCTCCGACCCGGCGGCGCGGGCAGCAGTGCGGGACGGCGACCCCTCGGTAGAGGTGCTTGTAATGCAGTGTCGGGCAGACGGCAGCATCCACTTTCTGCCGTGGCAGGAGGGTGGCAGCGCCGTAGCTGCTGACAGCCCGCCCCCGCCGGAAACGGCACTGAAGATTGCCCGGCAGAAGCTGCGGCTCCCGGCGGTGTTCGGCAAAGCGTGGAAGGTGGATAGGGTCATCCGGGAGTTGGAAGCGGATAACCGCAGCCGCCTTGCGGCGTGGCAGCTGTCGCCGCTGCTGCACGGAGAACTGATCCTGCTGCTGGATGAAAACCTGACTGCCCGGCTTGCGGGCATGGAACTTTGTTATGACCGTGAAAACGGCTTATATTACCAAAAGGAGGAAACGGATGAAGGAAATCGAATTTAACCTGTTGACGGAGCCGTGGGTCCGGGTTCGTCGGCCAGACAATACGGTGCAGGAAGTTTCTTTGACGGACGCACTGCTCCATGCGCAGGATTATGTGGATCTGGCAGGCGAAATGCCCACGCAGGATGCCGCCGTGCTGCGGCTGTTGCTGGCGGTGCTGTTCACCGTGTTCTCCCGGGTGGATGCAAAGGGGAAACCCCAACCGCTGGCACAGAGCGATGATGCACTGGAGCGCTGGAGCGAGCTGTGGCAGCTTGGGCATTTCCCGGCAGAGCCTGTCCGGGACTACCTGGAGCAGTGGAAGGACCGCTTCTGGCTGTTCCACCCGACACACCCCTTCTGGCAGGTGCCGCAGGCAAAGATCGGCACGGAATACGGCGCGGCCAAACTCAACGGTGAAATGTCGGAAAGCAGCAATAAACTCCGGCTCTTTCCACTGTATGCGGGGCAGAGCAAGGAGCAGCTGAGCTATCCGCAGGCGGCGCGGTGGCTGCTGTGCGTGAACGGCTATGATGACACCTCCGCGAAGCCAAAAGGAAAGGGACTTCCGTCAGTAGGAGCCGGGTGGCTGGGCAAAATCGGTTTTATTCAGGCACAGGGCGATAATCTGTACGAGACCCTGATGCTGAACCTGACGCTGCTGCGCGACAGCCGGGAATGCTGGGGCGAAAGCAAGCCCTGTTGGGAATTGGAAGCACCAAAGAGCGCGGAACGGACAGAAATTTGCTGCCCGGACAACCCGGCACAGCTGCTCACCCTGCAATCCAGAAGGCTGTTGCTGCACAGGACAGGGGAGAATGTGGATGGGTTCTGTCTGCTGGGAGGAGATTTCTTCCCCAGAGAAAACGTCTTTGCCGAACAGATGACCATCTGGCGCACGATGCCAATCAAGAAAAATGAACCGGTGGTGTTTGTGCCCTGTCGTCATGACCCGGCTAAACAATTCTGGCGGGAGTTCCCGGCTGTCTTTTGTCAGGACAGTGGGCATCGCCCGGGCGTTGTATGCTGGATCGAAAAGTTGCAGGAAAAGAGATTGAAACTTCTGGATCCCCGCAGAAAGGTACATTTCCGCATCTCCGGTGTCCAATATGGCGATAAGGACTTCTTTGTAAATGATTCTTTCAGCGACAGCCTGACCTTTCAGGCAGGGATTCTGGATGAGATAGGGCGTCCATGGCGGAGTCGGATCGTCAGAGAAATCGAGCGCTGTGAACAGACAGCGGCGCTGGTCGGACATTTTGCGCAGGAACTGGCAATTGCCGCCGGTGACCGGAATGAAAATGCAGGCGGCGCGGTTCGTGCACAATTCTACTTTGCAGTGGATCAGCCTTTTCGGCAGTGGCTGCAGGCGATCGACCCGGAGCAGGACGACCCGGATGAGGCAGCGCTGCGCTGGCAGGCGCAGGCGCGAAACATCGCGGAAAAGCTGGGAAAACAGATGGTGATGGAGGCCGGAAATGCCGCCCTGAAGGGACACCGCATTGTGGTGGATAAGGATAAAAAGACCGAGCGCACCATCCTGTATACCTCGCCAAAGGCCTATAATCGTTTCCGCACAAGGCTTTGGGAGATCTATCCCAAAACAGAACCATAAAGGGAGAATTGTATGAAAACACAGGACGTCAAACTATATGCGGCGCAGCAGTTGCACAGGCTTCAGGCTCTGCCGGACAACCAGCGGCGGGCAGAACTGGCAAAGCTGCGTCGGGGCATCGGCCACGTACCCGGAGAGCTGCCGGAACTGTGGGGAAGCTTTTTGCTGGAAATGCCGGAAAGCTTTCAGGGCCGCAGTGCTCCCTCGGCGGCAGAGTGGGCGGTCTACCTCGCCCTGACCCTGTATGCTATGCATCAGCAGGGGAACGACTGCCTTATGAACTGCCCTGGCAACACACTGGGGCGTGCGGTGCGGCAGCTGGCAGAGCGGAACAGTGCCGGACAGGACTGGACCGAGGCTAGCGTGCTCCGGCGGTTCAACGCGCTGGCCACCGCAGAAGAAATCACCGAGATCAGCCACCATCTGCGGGGCATGATTCAGCTGTTGAGCGCGGCAAAGGATGGCGGCATCCCGCTGGATTATCCGCAGCTTGCGGCAGACTTGTATGAATTGCAATGCACCGACCCGCGATATGCGCAGACCCCCGCCAATGTTCGTCTACGGTGGGGACAGGACCTGTACCGCGACCCGAAGCCTGCACCGGATGAGAAAGAAAAGGAGAATTGATCATGAATAAGCGCCTGTATGTTGATTTCCACATTTTGCAGACCGTCCCGCCCAGCTGCATCAACCGGGATGATACCGGCAGCCCAAAAACGGCAGTGTACGGCGGTGTGCTCCGCGCCCGGGTATCCTCGCAGGCATGGAAGCACGCCATGCGTGCGGCCTTTGCGGAGAATGCTCAGCTGGACGTGGGCAAGCGCACTAAAAAGGCCGCAGAACTGGTGAAGGCGCAGATCCTTGCACTGGCCCCGGAACTGGATGCGGACAGGCTGGCAAAAAAAGCGCTGGAGAATGCGGGCATCAAGAGCGACGATAAGGGCACCAAGGCACTGTTCTTCATGAGCGCTGCGCAGGCAAAGGCATTGGCAGAGCTGGCTGTGGAGGGCTCTGCGGATAAAAAGCAGTATCGGGATGCCCTGAAGGCGGCGCCCTCGATGGACATGGCGCTGTTTGGCCGCATGGTGGCAGATGACCCTTCTCTGAACTATGACGCCGCTGCGCAGGTGGCGCATAGCATCTCCACTCATGCTGTGCAGAACGAGTACGATTACTTTACCGCCGTGGATGACTGTCAAGCAGAGGACAACGCCGGTGCAGGCCATCTGGGCACGGTGGAGTACAACTCCTCCACCCTGTACCGCTATGCCACAGTGAACGTGATGGAGCTGGCCGGGCAGCTGGGTGCAGCGCAGGCTGCGGAAACGGTGCGGGCCTTTGGTGAGGCGTTCCTCTTCTCCATGCCCACCGGCAAGCAGAACACCTTTGCAAACCGCACTCTGCCGGATGCGGTATATGTGACCCTGCGGGAGGATCAGCCGGTGAACCTGTGCGGCGCATTCGAGCGGGCCGTGCCCCGCAGTGCGCAGGGGTATGCCGCGCCTTCCAAGGCGGCGCTGGCACAGTATGCGCAGCAGATGTACAGCAGCTTTGCCGAGGCCCCGGCGCAAAGCTTTACCGTGGGCAGCGGGCTGGAGGAACTGGCTCCGGCGCAGACGGCAAAGGCGATGCTGGACGCACTGGAAAAGGCTGTCCGGGATGCACTTGCCGGAAATGAGGTGGGGTAATGGCAACGCTGTTGCTTCGGCTGGCAGCGCCTTTACAGGCGTGGGGCGCGGACTCTAAATTTGAGACCCGCAAGACGGGCCGTGAACCCACCAAGAGCGGCGTGATCGGCCTTTTGGCGGCAGCTCTGGGGCTGCGGCGGGACGAGCGCGAAGCACTGCTCCGATTGACCGGGCTGCGGTTCGGCGTCCGCGTGGAGCGGGAAGGGCAGCTGCTGGTGGACTACCACACGGCAAAGACGCAGGATGAAAAGACCTCTTATGTGACCTACCGCCATTATTTGCAGGACGCCGTGTTTCTGGCCGGTATTGAAAGCGAGGATGCCGCCCTTTTGCAGCAGCTGCAGCAGGCGCTGCTGCACCCGGCGTTTCCGCTGTATCTCGGCCGCCGCTGCTGCCCGCCTACCCTGCCGCTCTGTCTGGGAGTACGCCCGGGCAGCTTGCAGGAGGTGCTGCAAACGGAACCGCCCCTGTGTCCGGGACGGCAGAGCCGGATCTTGTTGGACGCCGACCCGCTGGAGCCGGGCACGGCTCCGCAGCGGGATGTGCCGGTGAGCTTTGACCCGCATCATCGGCAGTACGGCTACCGCTCGGTACGGGAGCTTTGGCAGAAAGTGCTGGACAGCCCGGAGACTATGGAGCACGATCCATTCCGGGAATTGTAAAAAGGGGGCGAGAGAATGTATTTATCACGGGTAGAACTAGATCCCACCCGCCGCAGCACCATGGCTGCGCTGTCGGCACCGCAAAAACTGCATGGCGCAGTGGAAAGCGCTTTTGCAGGGGAGCGCCGCCGCAGACTGTGGCGGTTGGATCGTCTGGGAGAGCGGTTGTATCTGCTGCTGCTCAGCGAAGATGCGCCAGAGCTGTCCGGCGTGGTGGAGCAGTTTGGCACCGGAGCGGCTGCGGAGACACGCAGCTACGACCCGCTTTTGCAGCGGGTGGAGCCGGGCAGCAGCTGGCAGTTCCGGCTGACCGCAAACCCCACCAAATGCTGCAAAGACCCCAAGGCACCCGCAGAGCGGGGAACTGTGGCGGCGCACTGCTCGACAAAGTATCAGAAGCAGTGGCTGCTGGACCGCGCCGCGAAGCATGGCTTTGCTTTGCGGGAAGAGGAATTTACTGTGACCCGGGTGCAGTGGCAGCACTTTGCCAAGCATGGCATCCGGCCTGTGACCCTGCTGGCAGTGACCTACGAGGGCGTTTTGCGGGTGACCGACCCAGAGCAGTTCCGGGCACTGCTGTGTCAGGGCATGGGACGCGGCAAGGCCTACGGCCTTGGCCTGATGACCGTCATGCGCGGAGGAAACTGAGATGGACGAGATGCCGGGCATGATCCGGCCGGACCTGCAGGCACTGCCGCAGGTGAAAGACCGGATGACCTTTTTGTATCTGGAACACTGTACCCTTGGCCGGCAGGACGGTGCCATCACCGTGACGGATGAAAAAGGAGTGGTCTCCGTCCCGGCGGCAGGCATCTCGGTGCTGCTGCTGGGGCCGGGCACACGGGTGGCCCACCGGGCCATGGAGCTTATGGGCGACACGGGCGTGGGGGCCGTCTGGGTGGGCGAGCACGGCGTGCGGTATTACGCCCATGGCCGCCCGCTGACCACCCACGCGCAGCTGCTGCTGCGGCAGGCAGAACTTGTCAGCAACACCCGTAAGCATCTGGATGTGGTGCGCAGAATGTATCAGCTCCGCTTCCCGGACGAGGATATCTCCCACCTGACCATGCAGCAGCTGCGGGGCCGCGAGGGCAGCCGCGTGCGGCAGGTGTACCGCAAAGCGTCCAAGGACAGCGGTGTTCCGTGGAGCGGCCGACTGTACCGCCCGGAGGATTTTGCATCGGGAGATGCCGTCAATCAGGCGCTTTCTGCCGGGCACGCCTGTTTGTACGGTCTGGCGCACGCGGTGATCGTGGCATTGGGCTGCGCCCCGGGTCTTGGCTTTGTTCATGTGGGGCACGAGTGCTCCTTTGTGTACGATATTGCCGACCTGTACAAGGCCGAGGTGACCATTCCCATCGCCTTTGAAGTGGCGGCACAGGCTCCGGACGACCTGCCGGCCGTAGTGCGCCGCCGGGTGCGGGATGCCATGGTAGAGCATCATATTTTGGAGCGCATGGTGCACGATATCCGGTATCTGCTCCTGAATGCGGATGAGCGGGAACAGGAGCCGGAAGCTGTTTATCTGTGGGACAACAAAGTGGGCACTGTGGCCAACGGCATCAATTATTTTGAAGAAGAGGGTGATGAAACATCGTAGTTCTCACCATGACGAACTGCCCGCCAAAACTGCGCGGGGATCTGTCCAAATGGCTGTGCGAGATCAACACGGGCGTTTATGTGGGCAATGTGAGCAGCCGCGTGCGGGATGCCTTGTGGGAGCGGGTGTGTCAGAACCTGAAAAACGGACAGGCAACACTGGTGTTCACCACGGCGGGAGAGCAGCGGATGGATTTTCGCACCCACAATACCGCATGGGAAACCGTGGACTTTGACGGGATCAAACTGATGCGACGACCGCTGCCGCAGGCCGAACAAAACCAAATCGACCTGAAATCCGGGTTCAGCAAAGCGGCACAGCAGCAAATGGCGCGGAAAGCGGGCAGAACAAAGCCGAGCACAGGCAATTACACCGTGATCGATCTGGAAACCACCGGCCTGAAAGCCGCGTCCGATTCCATCATCGAATATGGAGCGCTGCGGGTCCGGGACGGTGTACCGGTGGAGGAGCTGACAATGCTGGTCTGCGTGGAAGAAAACGTTCCGGCAGAGATCACAGCCCTGACAGGACTCAGCGCTGCGGAATTGCAGCAGGGAACAGAACCACGGGAAGCGCTGAATAGCTTTTTGTTGTTTATTGGCAAAGACCCACTGGTGGGACATAATATTGCCTTTGATCTGGAGTTTCTGCGCATGACCTGCAAACGATATGGCTTTCCGGCACCGACCAACCGCCAGATCGACCTTGCACAACTTGCCCGCCGAAACCTTACAAGGATCGCAAATTATAAGCTGGTGACGCTGGCACAGCATTTTCAGCTGGCAGAAAAAGTGGAGCATCGCGCCCTGCCGGACTGCCGTCTGATGCAACAGGTTTATTGCAAACTGAAGGAAACAGCGGTACAATAGCAACAGGAGGCACGGTGCTACGGGATCTTTTTAGTCTTTTCCCCGCACATGCGGGGGTGATCCTGCCTCCGGCTAACATCAAGAAGTCGTCTATTCCTTTTCCCCGCACATGCGGGGGTGATCCTGAACTTCAACTCGACAGAAGCAATGAAAAACCCTTTTCCCCGCACATGCGGGGGTGATCCTGAGCAGTACAGCCTATCAAAGAGCCGTAAAGGACTTTTCCCCGCACATGCGGGGGTGATCCTTTGAATGCCAGTGCAAGAAGTGCGACGCCCAGCTTTTCCCCGCACATGCGGGGGTGATCCCATGCGCTTGTCTTTTGCGCCGCGCATGACTTTCTTTTCCCCGCACATGCGGGGGTGATCCTAGCTCTGGCTGGTGCTGGTCTCGTCGTCCTCCCTTTTCCCCGCATACGCGGGGGTGATCCCTATACCGTCACCGATGCCGACGGCGATACTCTCTTTTCCCCGCATACGCGGGGGTGATCCCCACATCGAAAATAGTGTGGCAATGAACTTCAACTTTTCCCCGCATACGCGGGGGTGATCCCTGAAGCGCTGTTATGCGCAGAATTAGGCCACGCTTTTCCCCGCATACGCGGGGGTGATCCGATGTGCTGCACCGCGATTGCCTGCCGCAGTTCCTTTTCCCCGTATACGCGGGGGTGATCCCACGCTGGGGGCGATCACACAGGGAGTGTATAACTTTTCCCCGCATACGCGGGGGTGATCCTGCGTGCCCGGGCATGCATACGCTGCCGCTGGACTTTTCCCCGCATACGCGGGGTTTACAAAAAAGAACCACGGGCGCAACGGAAAGTGAAATGATATTTCTGGAAAGGAGAACTCTGCAATTTTATCGCCCGCCTAGGCTGCGATCAAGAATCCCCGCAAGTAATGGCGTAAGGGCTTGACCCGACACAAATAAAGCATAACAAATACCCCTCGGTTTCCTGCTGCGGAAGCCGAGGGGTGTTTTGCGTATTAAGGGTGGAACGAATGCGCACTGTGATTTTATTCGGCCTTCAGGCGGAGCAAAGTGCCGGACTTTTCAATGCGGTAAAAGCCTGCGCTGCCGTCCACGCCGAACTGCAGCTGCAGCTTGAGCGAAGAGTGCGACAGCGCGCGCACCGAAGGCGCGATCCAGTGCACCAGTGCCAGCAGCAGCGGCAGGGTGACGACCAGCTCGGTGGCATCCTGCAGCGCGGTGCCGCTTGTCGGGAACAGCGCAATGACCAGCAGTGCGGCCCAGAACTTCGCAGTAGAGCAGCTGGTCCAGATCGATGCGGGAGATGCCGGTCTTGCAGCGCAGGATCAGGCTGCGCTGGTCGGCGCGGCGGCACTCGGCGATCACCGAATCCGTCAGACGGAAAAAGCTGTCCTCCCAGATGGGCTTGAGCTGGTAGAAGTAGGCACCCACCACATAGGATTCCACTGCAAACTCGGCGGAAGAAGTAAGAAAGATGATTTTGACGACGTTATCGTACTGCCGGATCTCCTTGGCGGCGGTAATGCCGTTTTCGGCCGGCATGATGACATCCAGAAACAGGATATCGTACCGGGTGCCCTTTTCGATCTCGGCCAGCAGATCCAGCGGGCTGTGAAAGGCTGTGCACTGGATCTGGACACAGCGCTGGGCGCGATATTTTTCCAGCAGGGCAGAGAGCTGGTCCAGAACTGTTTGGTCATCGTCGCAGAAGGCGATCTGGATCATAACGGGTTTAACACATCCTTTGTTCGCGTCAGCCAGAAATTACAGCTGGGCCTTGCCCATGCAGTAGGTCTGCAGCACATCGTAGTTGTCGTCCAGCACCACAAGGTCGGCATCCTTGCCGATCTGGATGGAACCCTTGCGATCGTCCAGATGCAGGCAGCGTGCCGGGTTGATGGTGCAGGCGTTCAGTGCATAATTGAAGGGCACCATGGCCTCCTCCACCAGAATGCGCAGGCCCTTGTTGATGTTCAAAGTGGAACCGGCCAGCGTGCCGTTGTCCAGATGGGCGCTGCCGTCCGGGTAGATGGTGATATGGTTGCCGCCAAAGATATACTCACTGCCGATGGGGGTGCCCTTTGCCATCAGCGCGTCCGAGATCATAATGGCGTAGTCCGGGCCCTTGCTCATAAAGTAGTTGTTTAGAGCAGCCGGGGTGGAATGGCAGCCGTCGCAGATGATCTCACCGTACATGGTGCGGATGCGGTATGCTGCACCCACCAGACCGTTTGCGCGGTGGTTGAAGGGTGTCATACCATTATAGACATGGGTCATGGAGCGTGCGCCATTGGCATAAGCCATGACAGCCTGCTCGTAGGTGGCAGCACTGTGACCGATGCTGACAACGATGCCCTGCGAAGTCAGATAGCGGGTCAGTTCAAAGTTATCGTCCTGTTCAGTAGCCAGCGTAACATAGCGGATATGGCCGTGTGCGGCTTCCTGATAGTGCTTGAACTGCTCTACGCTGGGCTTTGCAATGAACTGCTCCGGCTGTGCGCCCTTGTACTTCATGTCCAGATAAGGACCCTCGAAGTGGATGCCAAGGATCTCGGCACCGTCGTAGCCGCCCTCCATGACACGGGCAACGTTGGCAACGGCGTTGGTCAGAACCTCAACGCTCTGGGTGATGGTGGTAGCCAGAAAGCTGGTCACGCCCTCCGAAACGATATGCTCTGCCCAGTAACGCAGACCTTCCTCGTTTGCATCGTTGGTGTCAAACTCATAGGCACCGTGGCAGTGGATGTCCATAAAGCCGGGGACGATACGCTTGTCACCGTAATCGTCATCTACATCCTTTGTCCCATAGGGGAAAATGCCGACGATCTTACCATCTTTGACCTCGATGGCAGCAGGCACAAACTGATCAGCGATCCATACTTTTTTACTTTGAATTATCATCTGAATTGTCCTCCTTCCGAGTGAATTACCCTTGTGCCATTATACCGCATTCCTTCGGAAAAATATTTATAATTTTCAATCGACTTGTTACTTGTTTCGGCAAACATGGCCAAAAATGACCGTTTGACAGGAAAAACACGGCTTCGGTTTGCATTTTTCAAACTAAAAGTTATGGCTTTCAGTTACCCCCTTGTTTTCTGCTAGGGGGGTGTGATATAACAGGAAGGAAGGGATAGTGCGCTTTGGTAAGCCCTGTCTATGATTCGGATAAATACCAACCGATTAGGAGGTAGAAAACCATGAGCATTTTTAATTTGACTGATGAGAAGATGAAGGAAACTTCTTCTACTTTTACTGCACATGAGATCTATCAGCAGCCTGCAACTTGGCGCAAGACCTGTGCACAGCTGGCTGCCTGCAAGGATGAGCTGCAGGCTTTTATCGATCAGGTCGTCAAGCAGGATGACTTCGACATCGTTCTGGTCGGCGCAGGCACCAGCGAGTTCGTTGGCAACTCTCTGTTCCAGGCTCTGAACCCCAAGTACAACTACAAGGTCAAGTCCTACGCTTCCACCGATATCGTTCCCTCCCCGGAGAATTTCCTGTCCCGCACCAAGCCCACCCTGCTGGTGAACTTTGGCCGTTCCGGCAACTCTCCTGAGTCTCTGGGCAACGTGGAGGCAGCAGAGGTCGTCTGCCAGAACCTGTACCACCTGTTCGTGACCTGCAACCACGAGGGTACTCTGTCCAAGATGGCTGCAAGCCGCAAGAACTGCTTCGCTATCAACCTGACCCCGGAGACCCATGACCAGTCCTTCGCCATGACCTCCAGCTACAGCAATATGTATCTGGCAACCTATCTGGCACTGAATCTGGACAAGCTGGATGAGATCACTGCCGAGGTCGAGAAGCTGGCCGTTGCAGGTCAGCACTTCCTCGATGACCAGTACGGCGAAGTCCAGAAGATCGTGGATGAGTTCGATTACAACCGTATCGTTTATCTGGGCAACATCGGCCTGAAGGGCGTTGCACAGGAGTCTGCACTGAAGACTCTGGAGCTGACTGCCGGCAAGGTCGCTACCATGTACGATTCCGAGCTGGGCTTCCGTCACGGTCCCAAGTCCATCATTGATGATAACACCCTGACCATCGCTTATCTGAGCGACGATGAGTACCGCCGCCGCTATGAGCTGGATCTGGTCAAGGAAATGGCACATCAGCGCAAGGGCAACAAGATCGTCGTTGTTTACAACCACGATTGCGAAGGCATTGAGGAGCTGGCAGATTACCCCATCCAGATCAAGATCGGTCAGGACATGGAGAACGTTCTGCTGGGTCTGGACTTCATCCTGTTTGCTCAGACCATCGCTCTGATGAAGTCTCTGTCTCTGGGCATTACCCCGGACAACCCCTGCCCCACTGGTGAGGTGAACCGTGTTGTCAAGGGTGTCACCCTGTATCCGTACACGCTGAAGTAATTAAAAAATCAGGAGGGCAACGAACATGATCGGTTTGGTAGTTACCGGCCACGGCCATTTTGCTGATGGCATCCACACTTCCGCTCAGATGATCGCTGGCGAGAACGAGTATGTCCGCTACATCAACTTTGAAGAGGGTATGACCCCGGAGCAGCTGGCGCAGCAGTTCAACGCCGCATTCGATGAGTTCCGCACCTGCGATGGTGTCGTGGTTCTGTCCGATCTGCCGGGTGGCTCTCCTTTCAAGACGGCAGTTGAGTGCAAGTACGCACGCCCCGATCAGAAGATCGAGGTCATCGCCGGCACGAACCTGCCGATGATTGTTACTGCGGTCACGATGCTGGATATGGAAGATGATCCTCGCTCTCTCGCAGAAGAACTGGTTGACACCGGCAAGGATTGTATGGTAATCTTTGAGTTACAGGCTCCTGCCGAAGAAGCCGAATCTGATGAAAGCGACGGAATCTAAACAATGATCAATTGGGAAGTAATTCTTTGGACCTGCGTTACACTGGCAGTCATTATGGGTGTGATTGGACTCATCCTGTATGCTATCTCTGCCAAGAATATGCGCAATAAGCGCAAGGAGCTTGGCGAAGTCCATACGGACATGAAGGTCGGTTCCCGCATTATGTTTGCCGGTGGCATCTACGGCAAGATCGTAAGCATGGAGGATGAAGATACTCTCCGTGTGGAAGTTGCACCGAAGATCGTTATTACTATTTCCCGTTATGCCGTCCAGAGCATCGTAAAATAATTGCTTTGGTATTTTAATAGCGTTGATCTTGTGTGCCTTCCCTTCATTCGCACACAAGATTTCCATAAATATCTTCATTTGCCAAGAGACCCTCTATCCCATGCGTAAAAAGACAGGCAGTGAGTGCTGCGCGGCCTCCTGCCTGTCTTTTTACATTCTTAACAAGTCATCCAAGACCTCTTCTTTCCATGATAGAACCCCCACAGCGGTTTGCCATACCGCTGCGGGGGTTCTGTCTTTAAGTGAAAAAAGAATTAGAGCCGATGCTCCGAAGAGCACCGGCTCCAATCCTTAAGGAAGAATGTCTTATATGGGTTAAGACGGATGAATACGAAATTATGCCTTGCCGTTGCTGCCGCAGACAAGGATCTTGCTCATGACGTACTCCTTGACCTGCTCACGACCAACTGCGCTGTACTTCTTCGGGTCAAATGCTTCGGGATCGCCTGCAAGGTATTCTTTCAGACCCTTGCTGAATGCGATGCGGAGATCGGTGGCATAGTTCACTTTGCACATACCGCGGGCAACGCACTCACGGACGGCATCATCCGGGACACCGGAGGTGCCATGCAGCACCAGAGGAACAGAAACGACCTTGCGGATCTCGCTCAGGCGGTCGATGTCCAGCTTCGGGGTTCCCTTGTAAACGCCGTGTGCGGTGCCGATAGCAACAGCCAGAGAATCCACACCAGTGCGCTCTACGAACTCAGCAGCTTCGGAAGGAACGGTGTAGCCATTGCCATTGCCGCCATCCAGATCATCTTCCTTGCCGCCGACCTTGCCCAGCTCAGCTTCCACAGGGATGCCGGCTGCATGGCAGGCACGAACAACTTCCTTGGTGATCTCGATGTTCTCCTCGAAAACATGGTGAGAACCGTCGATCATCACAGAGGTGTAACCTGCACGGAATGCTTTCATAGCCAGCTCGTAGCTGCTGCCGTGGTCAAGGTGCATCACAACAGGAACAGTAGCCTCGGAAGCGGCAGCTGCGACCATGGCATGGAACATAGCCGGAGAAGCGTACTTCAGAGTACCCGGAGTGGTCTGGACGATAACGGGTGCACGCAGTTCCTCTGCAGCAGCGATGATGGCCTGAACCATCTCCATGTTTTCTGCATTGAATGCGCCGATTGCATAATGGTTCTTCTGAGCATCAAGCATCAGTTCTTTGGTAGTGACTAAAGCCATAATTACCCTCCTGAAATATTTACCTTCTTATCATTTACTCTGCTCTGCAAAAGCCGAGTGCTCATAACGGCAGATAGGATATACAAGCATCCACCATTATTATAGATAGTCGTCACTAATTTATCAAGAGTAAAAAACGGTAAAGGATTTGTATTTTACGGTTAGAAGTCGAGGTGGGCGTCTTTCCGGGCGGCTTCCAGTACGGCTACCGCCGATCTCATTGCACGAATGCGCCGCTCTTTGTCGGCATCCTGGGGTACAATCAGGAAGTTGGTGATGCCAAGAACTTCTAACCAGCTAGGCGTATCGGAGATTTCACTGATGTAGGGTTCTTTTCCCTTCCGGGTGACAACAAGTTTCTGGCAGTTGTTGCTGCCCGGCTCAATCAGGATGCTGCCCTCGGTGCCAATGATCTGGGCACTGTTGTGCGCAGAGCTATCTTTTGCAGCCGTACACTGACAGACAAAATTCGGGTATTCCAGAATCAGGATACCGCTGGTGTCGATGCCGTTGGCGTGGCGGTTCGGATAATAATGGACGGCTTTCGGGTCGCCAAAAATCCCTACCACAAAATAGATGTTATAAATATTGAGGTCCATCAAGGCTCCGCCGCAGTAGGCGGGGTCGAACACAGGAGGAGTCTGCCCATTCATAAAGGCATCATACCGGCTGGAATACTGGCAGAAGGTGCAGGATACCGTCTTGATGTCACCAATCTCCTTTGCAAACAGCTTTGCCATACCATAGTTCGGATGGTCGATGGTCGTAATAGCCTCCAGCAGGTGCAAATGGCGCTCTTCCGCAAGGCTGAGCAGTTCATCCAGCTGCGCCACGGTGGGAACGATGGGCTTCTCGCAGAGAACGTGCTTTCCGGCAAGTAGTGCGGCCTTGGCCTGCTCAAAGTGCAGGCTGTTGGGAGTGGCGATATACACCAGTTCCACTTCCGAGTCCGCAAGCATTTCATCGTATTCGGTATAGACCTTGGGAATATGAAACTCGTGGGCCATTGCAACTCCGGTGTCTGCGCTGCGAGAATACACGGCAACAACAGGCATTGTTGTAGGACGCGCAAACTCCTTTGCCATCGTATGAGCGATGGAGCCTGTTCCAACTATTCCAATATTCATAGAGGATTCCTTTCACTTCTTATTTTGAAGATTCTGCTTTACAAACTCACTGGGCGACATATGATACTTCATATTAAAGGACTTGGAAAAATAATGGATGGAGGTGTAGCCCAGCCGCAGGGAGATCTCACTGATGGTATAGCGGTTTTCCAGCAGCATCTGACAGCTTTTCTCCAGCTTTTTATCATTGATGTACTTTTTCGGGGACTGGTCGATGGAATTCTTGAACATCAGCTGCAACGCCGTCCGCGACAGCGAAAAGTGTTCGCAGATTTCCGGGATCGTCAGAGGAAGGTAGATGTTTTCATCAATATAGGCAATGATCCGGTCAAACAGTTCATCCATTGCACTCTTGTGCACGGAATTGCTGGGCTGGTTCATGGGAGAAGCATAGGTTCCTTGCAGAAGCCGGATGATGATCTCAGTCAACAGACAGAGCATCAGACTGTTCATATAAGGAATGCCGGTTGTGCTTTCCCGGACGAACGCTTTTATTAAGGAGTTGATCTTCTGGTCATAGTGGAACACCCGGTTGATCAGAGCATCGTACCAGACCTCCTGTTCCACAGGGGTCAGATTGCGCATATCGAACAGCACCGTCATATAGGATGCGTTGTGGCTGTCATCCGTATACTGGGTGTGGAACTGACCGGGACCGTAGATCATCAGTTCCTTGTCTTTCAGCTGGTACAGTGTTCCGTCCACCTCAGTTTCGAGTTCGCCCTCGTCTACATACGTCAACTCAAAAAAGTTATGCTGCTCACCCTTAAAGCAGTAATTCGGGGTGCGGATTCTATAATAATACCCCAAGATCTTCTGCATTTCAATACGGGGCAGAACCGCAAGGAACTCATACTGGGAAGGGAAATCGGTAACATGGAGAGAATAGTTGCTCTCGGCATACAGCTCGAATTCCAGCTTTTGTGTGGTAGAAACCACCGCAAAATAGACATTGGGCTTGATGTGAATCAGCCGGTTCATGGCAAACTCTTGTACATCTGCGGCATCTGCCGTATGGGAGACCAGCAAAACACCGATGCCGTCATGTACCTCTATATATGTATCACAGTTAAAACAATAGAACTGTGATACATAGCGGCGGGTGATGGCGGTCTGATGCTGGTGGATCAGGTCAGGGTGTGTGAGCCTGATGGGTTCGTGGTAGGTCTGGCCGTACTCCAGAAAGCTGTCGTTGGAAGTTTCGCGTTGCATATCCAGAATCCTCCTTCTCTCAAACTTGTATTGAGTATAACATTTTTTGTTGAATATTACCAGCTTTTTCCGACGAGTTTTGGAAGATTGTAATGAGAAGCCACGAAAATAACCGATTTTTAGAAACACTTTGTTAAAAAATATAAAGACATTTGTTCAAATATCGCCTATAATGTAGTTACTCTGAATTGGAAACTCAGACAAAAAATTTCAAGGAGGAATAAAAAAATGCCGAACATTGTTCTAACTCGAATCGACAATCGTCTGGTTCATGGACAGGTTGCTACGCAGTGGTGCGGCGCAATCGGCGCAAACCTGATTCTGGTGGCGAATGACGAGGTGGCGGGCAACAGCCTGCGTCAGGGCCTGATGAATATGGCTGCTCCTTCGTACGCATCTATGCGCTACTGGACCATCCAGAAGACGATTGACACCATCCACAAGGCAAGCGCAAAACAGCTGATCTTCATCGTCTGCGAGAATCCGCAGGATGTCGTGAAGCTGGTGGAGGGTGGCGTTCCCATCAAGAAAGTCAACATCGGTAATATGCACATGGCTGACGGCAAGCGTCAGGTGGCAGGTTCCGTTGCAGTTGACGATTCCGATGTGGCTGCTTTCAAGCGGCTGCAGGAACTCGGTGTGGAACTGGAGATTCGTCGTGTTCCTACCGAACATGCGGAAAGCACCGACAAGCTGTTCAAGTAAACAGACGGCTGCTCTCCTAAATACTTGAAAAGGAGTACTTATTATGGGCTTTAGTGCACTTCAGATCATTCTGGTCTTTGTGTGGGTCTTTATCGTGGCCATCGACCAGTTTGATTTCTTGGAATCCCTGTACCAGCCTATCGTTTCCGGTGCTGTCATCGGTGCGATCTTGGGCGATCTTCCCACCGGTCTGATC
>ENA-ORLM01000724-ORLM01000724.1-human-gut-metagenome-genome-assembly--contig:-NODE-724-length-27133-cov-4.236842_pt1 | contig 27133 bp, 24 predicted proteins | sample MGYA00243063_ERZ508815 | MGnify/ENA primary metagenome ERZ508815 (study PRJEB26277, sample SAMN04329768) | human gut metagenome | biome: human-associated habitat | host: Homo sapiens | place: USA...
AAGAAGGCTCTGACCGAGGCTGACGGCAACTTCGAGAAGGCAATCGAGATCCTGCGTGAGCGTGGTCTGGCTACCGCTGCCAAGAAGGCAAGCCGTACCGCTGCCGAGGGCATGGTCTACGCTGACTACTGCCCCCAGTGCAAGGTGGGTGTTGTCATCGAGGTCAACGCTGAGACCGACTTCGTCGCCAAGAACGACAAGTTCGTTGCTTTCGTCAAGGAGGCTACTCAGGTCATCATGAAGCAGAACCCTGCTGATGTTGAGGCTCTGATGGCTTGCAAGACCGAGAACGGCGAGACCGTGGACGAGGCTCTGAAGAACCTGATCCTGGTCATCAAGGAGAACATCAAGGTTCGCCGTTTCGTCCGTTACGAGGGCGTTTGCTCTGCATACGTCCACGGCGGCGGCACCCACGGCATTCTGGTCAACTTCGAGACCACCAACGGCATCGAGGCTAAGGACGAGTTCGTTACCTACGGCAAGGACATCGCCATGCAGGTCGCAGCTGCTAACCCCGGCTATGTCGATGAGGCTTCTGTCCCCGCTGAGGTCGTGGCCAAGGAGAAGGAGATCATGCTGGCTCAGATGGCTGGCGATCCCAAGACCGCTAACAAGCCCGAGGCTGTGAAGCAGAAGATGATCGAGGGCAAGATCAAGAAGTTCTTCAAGGAGAACTGCCTGGTCGATCAGGAGTTCGTCAAGGACGGCGACCTGACCGTTGCTCAGTACACCGCTAAGGTCGCTAAGGATCTGGGCGGCGACATCAAGATCGTCAAGTTCACCCGCTTCCAGAAGGGCGAAGGCCTGGAGAAGCGTGCTGACGACTTCGCTGCTGAAGTTGCAAGCATGGTGAAGTAATTTAACTTCCAAAGTTGAATTGGGAGCTGCAGTACCCGTAACAGGGCACTGCGGCTCCTTTTTGTTTGTGTTTGGCGGGCGGATGTGCTATCATAGAGAAAACGGAAAGAAGGGAGGACGAAAAGCAATGCGCAGTGTAAACAAAACGTCTCTCCGAATGGAGAGCATGATCGGATAAGGAGAATCCCTTATGAAAAAACAAACCATGACTCTTGCGGGCATCCCTGCCATCCTGTACGGCAGCCGGAGCCGGGATGTTTACCTCTATCTCCATGGTAAGAACGGCTGCAAGGAAGAAGCAGAACGTTTTGCCGCTACAGCCTGTGAAGCGGGCTGGCAGGTGCTGGCTATCGACCTGCCCGAGCATGGCGCACGGGAAAACAGCCCTGAGCGGCTTCTGCCGTGGGTGGCTGTGCCGGAGATAGAAGCTGTATATGCCCGCATGAAGCCGGTGTGGGCGCATATCCGGCTGTATGGGGTCAGTATCGGCGCGTGGCTTGCCATGCAGGCACTGCAGGCCGACGTCCCGGAAAAGACCCTGCTGGTCTCTCCGGTGGTGGATATGGAAGCTCTCATCACGAATATGATGCAATGTGCCCATGTGACCGAGGAACAGCTGCAGCGGGCAGGGGAGATCCCCACGGATCTTGGGGAGACCCTCTCATGGCCGTATCTGTGCTGGGTGCGGGAACATCCGCTGCACTGGCATGGCCGCACGCAGGTGCTGTATGGTGACAGGGATGCCCTGACCAGCCGCACCATGATCGAGCGCTTCCGTCAGGAAAGCGGGGCGCATCTGACGATCATGGAGGGCGGGGAACACTGGTTCCATACCCCGGTGCAGATGGCGGTCCTTCAAACGTGGGAAGAAACGAATTTTTGATTTTTGATTTAGAATAGCCGCCGCGTGCGCTATGGCTATTTTTAGCGGAAGTATTATTTTTATATTTGCAAACCAGCAAAGCCTGCGGGCTTTGCTGGTTTGCTTTTTCACGGGAAAGGTCGTGACCGTACACTGCATTTTTTGTGGTGACTATGCATTTTATCTTTGGGACTCTTTCTGTGAAAAAATGGTTTGGAAACGACCGCAGTCGTTTCCAAACCACAATATCAAATAAATTTTCCTCTGCTTATGGCCAGAGCGCACGCGGAGGCCATTTCAAATCATAGAAGCTTACAGCAACAAAAACTGCCGCTGACGGTTTTTACGCCGTCAGCGGCAGTTTGCATTTACAGATTCAGTTCAGCAGGATCTGAAACTCAGACCTTTGCTTCGCTGTTGTGCTCAGCATTCTTATAGGCCTTGAAGGAGTGGAACACGATGTTCAGGCCCAGAACGATCAGCAGCACGGCCAGGATCAGCTGCAGGCCGTTTGCAATGAACACAGCACCCCAAGTGGTCTCGCCAGCGGGGATAGTGACAGCAGCGGCATTGCTGATGGCCTTGACCATGGCGATCAGACGCTGCACCAGAGCGGTGAAGGTGACGCACAGCATGATGATCAGCGGAGGGAAGATCATCTTGTTGCTGCGGCCGGTGACCTTCAGGAACACGCACAGGGTGGCCAGAACCAGAGCGCTCAGCAGCTGGTTTGCAGAACCGAACAGGGGCCAGATGTTGGCGTAGCCGATCTTGGTCAGCAGGAAGCCGAAAGCCAGAGTCAGGAAGGTGGAGAAGTACACGTTGCACAGCAGCTTGCGCCAGCCCTCAGCATGCTCCATGTCGTCCACGCTGAACAGCTCCTGGAAGCTCATGCGGCCGATACGGGCCACAGCATCCAGACTGGTCAGGGCCAGTGCGGAAACGCACATGGTCATAAACACAGAGGCAAAGTGCTGGTCCAGGCCGAAGCCCACGAAGAAGCTGGCAACGCCGCGGCTGAAGATCTGGAACGGAGTGCCGTCAGCGGGGGTGCCGTCTGCAGCAGCAGAAGCACCGGCAACACACAGGGCGATGACAGCCAGCAGGCTTTCCAGCACCATGGCACCATAGCCGACCTTCAGCATATCCTTCTCATTGGTAACGGTCTTGGAGGAGGTGCCGGAAGACACCAGACTGTGGAAACCGGAAACAGCGCCGCAGGCAACGGTAACGAACAGGATGGGGAACATGGTGCCCAGCTTGGCGTTGGTAAAGCCGGTGAACACCGGCAGGTTCATGACGGGATGGTTGACGATCAGGCCCAGAACAGCGCCCACGATCATGGCCACGAACATAAAGGTGGTCATGTGGTCACGGGGCTGCTTCAGCAGCCACATGGGCAGGACAGCGGCAAAGAAGATGTACACAAAGGTGATGTAGCTCCATGCAGCCTTGCCCAGAATGATGGGGAAGTTTGCACCCACCACAAAGGACAGCACGATGAATACGATGCTGATCACATTCTCTTTCCAGCCGGTGAAGTGCAGGTTCTTCTGCAGCAGGCCAAAGACCACGGCGAACACCATGAACATGATGGAGACCATGCCGGCAGCACCGTTGGTCTGGGCAGCCTCCACCAGAGCACCGTCAGCACCGTAGGCATTGAAGGTGCCGGCCACCATGTCGGCAAAGGCAGCAATGACGATGCCGCAGAACAGCCAACAGAACAGCAGGAACAGCTTGCGGCCGGTCTTGCCGATGTACTTTTCGATCAGCATGCCCATGCTCTTGCCGTCGTTCTTAACGGAAGCATACAGAGCGCCGAAGTCGGTGACAGCACCGAAGAAGATGCCGCCCAGCAGCACCCACAGCAGCACCGGCAGCCAGCCGAAAGCAGCGGCCTGGATCGCACCGGTAACAGGGCCTGCACCGGCAATGGAGCTGAACTGGTGTGCAAACACGGTCCAGCCGTCGGTGGGAACGTAGTCCCGGCCGTCCTCATGGACAACTGCCGGGGTCTTGGCAGAGGGGTCGATGCCCCACTTGTTTGCCAGCCAGCGGCCGTAAAGCATATAAGCGCCAAACAGACACACGGCTGCGATCAATACGATGACCAGCGTATTCATTGTTTTTACCTCTTTCCTTTCTTGGCATCCGGCAAATGTCAGCGGCATGGGGGCGGCAGGGTGTAAAAAAGGCCCCGTCTTCCTGCGTTCGTTCCATTTGGGACGAACCATCGAAGACGAAGGCCTTCACATACACTGCACATCGTGTATGGAATACTCCGCGATACCACTTCGTTTGCTGCACAGGGCAGCCACTCCCAGCGTACATACATACGCAGCCCCGTAACGTGGGCAAAACGGCCATGCATTACTGGAAGGCGGGGTCAGCGCCTTTGTTCACACAGGCTGCTCGCAGGGGAGAACGCTTTGCTCCTGACTGCTGCCCTTGCATCAGATGGGCGGCTCTCTGGGAGAGGGTGCTGCAAAGAATCATGTCCTGTTCATCGCATTTGCCGAATGATTGTCCGTATTTTAGTGCGGAATTCACAAATTGTCAATATCATTGGAACAAGTTCGGAGGATACACTAATTCAGGAAAGTGTTCTGCAATAATTTTTAGGTGATTTTTGTTCATGCGTGAAACGAAGAAAACTATACACGTCAACGAATGAAAAGAGTTCACGCCAAGGGCTTGACTTTCACACTTTGATGTGCTAAAGTGGTGATGCAAGAAAGAACCTGAACATTTCCGGAACATTTAAAAGAGGGAACGCTCCCAAAACCGGACAGTCCGCTGCGGCGGCAAGGAGAACATTCATGTCAGATAAAAATTCCAGAAGAAACCAGACCACCGATGCACTGTTTGATGCCATCCTCAGTCTGGAAACGCGGGAGGAGTGCTACAACTTCTTTGAAGACCTGTGCACTGTAAAGGAGATCTCGGATATGGCGCAGCGGCTGGAAGCGGCAAAGATGCTGCTGGACGGCAGAACCTACGATCAGATCGTGAAGGCAGTGGAGATCAGCACGGCCACCATCAGCCGCATCAACCGCTGCATCCAGTACGGCTCCGGCGGCTACCGCGAGACCATTGAAAAGGTGCGCGGCACCCAGAACCCTAAAAAGCAGAAGTAACACCGGCGTACCCGGCAGACATAGAATGGGGCGTACACCGCCCCTGACCGGACGAACGAAAGGAAGGTTTTATCATGTCTGCTGAGAACTGTATCGATACCACCCGCTGCCCCTGCCCCTGCCTGCCCAAGGTGACGCTGGAGCAGGCGGTCGTTGACCTTGTGGAGAGCATCGCTCTGCAGGAAAATGCCCTGAGCCACATCCTGTGTGCCGAGAGCCGGAAGATGGATGCCGCCATGAAACTGGACGGTCTGGACCTGTGCAAGCTGCTGGAAGTAAACGATTCGGCCACCAACATGGTGCACGCCGTGGCAAACCTGGAGCTGGTGCTCAAGGATAAGCTGGAGTTCGTCTCCAACAACTTGTACTATCCGCCTGTGGATGCCGCAGCGAAGTAAGAAGATGCGGAAAGGCCTGTCCGGATGCCGGGCGGGCCTTTTCTCTGCTTGAATGCATAATTTTTGTAAAAACCATTTGTTGGAATTGCTGATAACGGGATTCTGTGCTATACTATACAATGTATCACCATGAAAGTGAGGAAATTTACAAATTGCTGAACTACGATGCGATCCTGTTTGATGTGGACGGGACCCTGATCGATTCCGCTCCCGGTATCATAAATACATTAAAAGAAGTCTTTGCCAGGATGGGCGTGGACACCACAAATGTGAACCTGCGCCGCTACCTTGGCCCGCCGCTGCGCAAGAGCTTTGGTGAGCACTTTACCGACCCGGCCCTCATTGAAAAGGCCACCGACCTGTACCGCGACAGCTATGCCGTCAAGGGCAGCCACGAGTGCGCCGCCTACCCCGGTGCAGCAGAGATGCTGCAGCGCCTGAAGGACGCGGGCCTTGTGCTGTGCACCGCTACCTCCAAGCCCACGCAGGTCGTTACGCCCATTCTGGAAGAAAAGGGCCTTGCAGGCTATTTTGATTTTATCGGCGGCGCGTCCATGGACGAGAGCCGCGACACCAAGACCGACGTGGTGCGCCATGTGCTGGCCCAGCCCATGATGCAGGGCAGGCGGGTGCTGATGGTGGGCGACCGCAACGACGACATGCGCGGCGCTGCGGACTGCGGGCTGGATGCCGCCGGTGCGCTGTACGGCTACGGCAGCAGGGAAGAGCTGGAACCCTTCCACCCGGTGCTGCTGGCCGAAAGCTGCGCCAGCCTTGCAGACCAGATCCTGAACGGACAGGCATGACCGGAAGGCCCTGTACCGGAAACTAAGTGAATGGTGAGAGATATGAGAAATACACGACCGGAAAAGCAATCGCTTACTCCTATGCAGAAGCAGGCTGTGCTGGTGTGCAGTGTGTGCGCGCTGGCAGCCATTCTGACCATTGCCATTACCATGACGCTGCTCAAGCGCGGCAAGACCCCTGCAGCTCCGGGGGAACAGCCCTCCAGCGAGGTGCTGGTGCCGGGTGAAGAGGATATCTCGGATCACTACCAGATCAGCGAGACCTCTGCCGCCCTGCTGCCGGAGACCGCCGACGCAGGCGAGAGCTACCAGAAGGAAACGCTGTTCCTCGGCGATTCCAACACGGTGCGCCTGTACGCCAACGGCCTGATCAGCCTGCAGCAGTTCTGCGCCAAGGAGGGCATTGGCACCCATGCCGCCCTGAACGAGGGCATCGTTACCTTTAAAAAGGACAGCAGCACCTACACCATCGCGCAGGCCGTGGCCAAAATGAAGCCCCGCCGCGTGGTCATCATGCTGGGCACCAACGATACCGGCATGAGCGTGGACGAGTTCATCAAGAACTACACCGCGCTGGTGCAGGCCATTCAGGAAAGCTACCCCTACACCGACATCATCGTGAACACGGTGCCGCCGGTGCCTGCAAACCACGCAAACTACCCCCACATGGACCAGGCCAAGATCGACGACTTCAACATGGCCCTGCTGTCCATGTGTGAGCAGATGGGCCTGAAGTTCCTCAACAGCGCCGAAGCGCTGAAGGATGCCAACGGCTATGGCCGCGAGGATTACTACCAGACCGGCGATATCCACCTGAAGCCCGTGGGCCTGAAGGCCATGCTGAGCTATCTGCGCACCCACGCTTACCAGACCGACGACCGCCGGCCCGACACCGCCAACATCCCCACCCGCGCCGAGTATACCCCGAACCCCAGCTCTGCGGTGACAGCACCCAGCAGCTCGGAGGCTGCAGGCTCTTCCGAAGAGCAGGGTGTGCTGTATCAGGCCAGCTACCGGGTGGACAAGACCGGCGGCACCCTTTCCAGCGGCAGCGACAGCGGCAAGACATCCCTCTCCTATGAAGTGACCAGCGCCGCCCAGTCCATCAGCGTGACGGCTGTGCCGCAGGACGGCTATGTGTTCGTCAAGTGGAGCGACGGCGTGACCCAGAAGACCCGCACCGATACGAACTTCAAGCAGAACGTGGACGTGACCGCCGTGTTTGCAGCGGCTTCCGTGCATATCAGCAGCACCGGCAAGGCCGTGCTGGGCGATTCCTACACCTTTACCGCAAAGCTGGGCGGCAAGCACCTCACTGCCGACAGCATCCGCTGGTACGCCAACGGTGTGGAAGTGCCGCAGGCGGCGGGCAAGACCACCGTCAAGGTGGAGATCGACCCCTCCATGCTCAATGCGACCTTTAAGGTGTACGCAGTGGCAAGCTACAACGGCTGCACCGTTACCAGCAACGTCCTGAATGTGACGGTCAGCGGCGTAAGCTCCGGCAGCTCGTCTCACAGCTCCGGCAGCTCTGGCAGCACGTCGGGCAGCAGCTCTTCCGGCAGCACCAGTTCTTCCGGTGCATCGTCCGGCACCACCTCCGGGGCATCCTCCGGGGCTACATCCACCTCCGGCAGCTCGTCTCACAGCTCTTCCGACAGCTCGTCTCACAGCTCTTCCAGCAGTGAGAGCACGGCTTCCCCGGCAGGCTCGGCTTCTGCTTCCAACGGAACAGCCAGCTCTTCCCACAGCACCAGCACCAGCTCGTCCCACGCGGACTCTGGTGAGAGCAGCTCGGCTTCCCATAGCAGCTCCAGCAGCGAGAGCAGCTCTGCAAGCTCTGGCAGCTCCCATGCGGCTTCGGAATCCAATGCCAGCAAGGAAGCCGCCAACGAGCAGTCTGCATCCACGGACTCCGCGTCCTGAGGCTGTCACCCCGGCCTGCCGTGCCGCATAGGCTGGCAGGAAGGGAGGCGTTTGCATGTACTACGAGGAACCCCGCATCCCGGCGCTGCCCGGGGAAGAGAACGTGACCGACGGCAGCGTGGACGATTACGGCACCGACTGGGAGAACGTGGACAACGGCGCGCTGGAAGAGGAAATGGCAAAGTGTGCTGCCACCCCCTGTGATGTCAAAACCACCTGCCCGGACAACGACCCGGAGCAGACGGACGTACCATCGTACGAAATTGTAACAGAATGATGTGAAGCCAGCTCTGTTTACGGCAGGGCTGGCTTCTGCCTGTTGTTGAGCGCATGGCAGCTGAGGCCATGGCAGAAGGAAAAGAGGGAAGGTTTATGGCAAAATATTATTGCGTGCTGTTCGATGCAGACAACACCCTGCTGAACTTTGACGCAGCCGAAAGCAAGGCACTGGCCGAAACGCTGGTGAACTACGGCATTGAGCCGGACGCAGAAACGGTGCAGACCTACCGCACCATCAACTCGGAGCTGTGGCGGCAGCTGGAAAAAGGCCAGATCAAGCGGGAAAAGCTCATGGCGGAGCGGTTCACCCGCTTCCTCAAGGCCATTGATGCCGCCGGTGACGGAGCCGAGATGAACCGCTTCTATCTGGAGCAGCTCTCCACCCACCCGGATCTGATGGGGCCGGAAGTGCTGGACGTGCTGCGGGAGCTCTCCGAGGTGGCGACGCTGGCCGTTGTGACCAACGGCTTCCAGAAGGTGCAGATCCGCCGTCTGGCCGAGAGCGGTGTGCTGAACTTTATGGAGGACGTGTTCGTCTCCGAGAAGATGGACAGCGAAAAGCCCAACCGCAGAATTTTTGATGCGGCCCTGCGCGCCCTTGGCGTGGAGAACCGCGAGCATGTGCTGGTGGTGGGCGACGGCCTGAGCAGCGACATTCAGGGCGGCGTGAATGCGGGCCTTGACACCTGCTGGTATAACCCCAGCCACGCCGAGAACCCCGGCAAGGTGGTGCCCACCTATGAGATCGCAGACCTGAAAGAGCTGTACCCGCTGGTGATGGAGCAGGAAGAGCTGGCCAATGTGGGCCTGAAGAACCGCCGCCACCAGTGCTGAGCCAATAAGCGGATGGAGAACGGGATCATAAAACTATGCTGATACATTTGGAAAAACTAGGCAAGAGCTTTGGCGAGAAGATCGTGCTGCACGATGTGACCGCCAGTGTCGAGCGGGAGGACCGCATCGGCATCGTGGGCCAGAACGGCGCGGGCAAGACCACCCTGCTCAAGATTTTGACCGGCGAGTACCAGGACTACGAAGGTGAGTTCAGCGTGACCCACGGCGTGACGCTGGGCTATCTGGAACAGAACGCAAAGCTGGATGCCACGCTGGATCTCTACGGCGAGATGCGCTCCACCTTTGCCCCTGTGCTGGATGCCATGGCCCAGATGCAGGTGCTGGAACGCAAAATGGCCGCGCAGCCGGACGACACGGAGCTGCTGGCCCGGCACGACCAGCTGCAGAACATCGTGGATGCCGCCGACGGCTACAACATGGATGTGAACATCAAAAAGGTGCTGTCCGGCATGGGCTTTGCGCAGGATACATGGCAGAAGAACATTGCGGTGCTCTCCGGCGGCGAGCTGACGAGGCTGCGGCTGGCAAAGCTGCTGCTGGAAAAGCCGGACGTGCTCATTCTGGACGAGCCCACCAACCACCTGGACTTTGCCACCATGGAATGGCTGGAAAACTACCTCAAAAGCTATTCCGGTGCGGTGCTGGTGGTCAGCCACGACCGCTACTTCCTCGATAACGTGTGTACGAAGATCTGGGAGGTCTCCTTCCAGACCATGGCCACCTACAAGGGCAACTTCTCGGCCTACCTGCCCCAGAAGGAAGCCGCCGATGCCCTGCGCCAGAAGCAGCACGATGCAGATGTGGCACTGGCCGAAAAGCTGCAGGACTACGTGGACCGCAACCTTGTGCGCGCTTCCACCACCAAAATGGCCCAGAGCCGCCGCAAGCAGCTGGAAAAGCTGGAGATCACCGAAGCGCCCAAGGACGAGACCAACCAGCTCAAGTTCCGGTTTGAATATGACGTAGAACCGTGGAACGAGCTGGTGCTGCTCAAGAACCTGACCATCAAAATAGGGGAGCGCACCCTGCTGGAACCCTTTACCTACACGGTGTGCCGCGGCCAGCGGCTGGTGATCGCAGGCCCCAACGGCGCGGGCAAGTCCACCCTGATGCAGGTGCTGGACGGCAAGCGCCGCCCCTCCGGCGGCATGGTGCGGCTTGGCACCGGCGCACGGCCCAGCATCTTTGCCCAGCAGCAGAACCGTCTGGGGCAGGGCCGGGTCATTGATGTGATCTGGAACAAGTACCCCCGCATGACCGAGCTGGAAGTGCGCAGCCATCTGGCAAAGCTGGGCTTCCGGGGCGAGACGGTGTTCAAGCCCTGCGAGGCGCTTTCCGGCGGCGAGCTGGCCCGCCTGCGCTTTGCGGAGATCGTGCTGGAACGGCCCAACCTGCTGTTTCTGGACGAGCCCACCAACCATCTGGACATCTACACCCGCGAGAACCTTACCGAGGCCCTCATGGCCTACACCGGCACGCTGCTGCTGGTCACCCATGACCGCCACCTGATGAACAGTCTGGCCTGCCCCATCCTCTACCTTGAGGACGGCAAGGCCACCCTCTACCCCAGCTACGATGCCCTGATGGGCCGCAACGCCCCGGCACCTGCCGTGCAGAAGGCCGCCGAACCGGCCAAGACCGGCTACGGCAGGGAGCAGCGCCGCCGCCGCGCCGAGCTGCGGGCCAAGATCAAGGCCTGCGAGGACGAGATGGAAGCCTGCGGTGCACGCGAAGTGGAGCTGGACAACGAGATCAACTCCCCGGAGGTGTACAACGACCCCGACCTGCTGCGCCAGAAGAGCGACGAGCTGAGCGACCTTCGCTTCCATCAGGAAGAGCTGTTTGCCGCGTGGGAAGCTGCCATGGAAGAGCAGGAAAGCTACGAGCAGAGCCAGCAGACCGAAGAGTAAAGGAGAGTGCAGCATGCCCCAAAACAGACGCAGTTACGAAAAAACGCGCCGCATCGCCCTTTCCGGCCTGCTGTTTGCGCTGGCCATGGCACTTTCGTTCATTGAGGGCACGCTCACCATTCCGGGCCTTTTGCCGGGCATGAAGCTGGGCCTTGCCAACATCGTGGTGATGTACGCGCTGTTTTTCATGGGGCCAAGGCAGGCGCTGGTGCTGGATGTGCTCAAGGCACTGTTCGTGTTTCTGGTGTCCGGCTTCACGGCGGGCCTTCTCTCGCTGTGCGGCGGCCTTTTGTCCCTGCTGGTGATGTGGGTGCTGTACTACCTGCTGCCGGTGCGGCCCACCTGGTTCATCCTTTCCGTATGCGGCGCACTGGCCCACAACATCGGCCAGCTGCTGGGTGCGGGCGTGATCATCTCGTCGTCGCTGTCGTTCTACTATGCGCCGGTCATGCTGGTGCTGGGCCTTGTGATGGGCGCACTGCCCTCCTTCACCCTCAAGGCTCTGCTGCCGGCTCTTGGCAAAATGGGCTTCAGTACACAGGAAAAACGGAAGGAAGATTAAAAAATTTCTCTGTTTTTAACGGCCTCGCCCTCTCCGTCACGGCTTACGCCGTGCCACCTCTCCCAAAGTGAGAGGCCTTGGCAGTACGGTAAACTTTCCGGTTTTGCCAAAGGCTCCCCCTTTGGGGAGCTGGCGAACGGAGTGAGACTGAGAGGGCAAGGACGCTGACGAAAAAACCAACCGTCCATGCATCACAGTTGCATTTTGGCCGGAAATCAGTATAATAAGGAAACAACCTGCTATTTTAAAGATAAAATCTCTTGCATACAGCGCTGCCGCCGTGGGAAAGTGCGCGGCAGCCGGGAGGTGTTTGCACTATGAGTGAAAAAGTTACCATCAAGGTGGAGCGCAAAAAGCTGCATCTGCCCACCATCGCCCTGCGCGGGCTGGTGGTGTTCCCCAACAATCTCGTCCACTTTGAGGTGGGCCGCGAAAAGAGCATTGCCGCCGTGGAGTGGGCAATGGCAAATAATTCCAACGTGTTTCTGGTGGCACAGAAGTCCATGGACACCACCGAGCCGCAGCAGGCAGACCTGTTCAGCTACGGCGTGGTGGCCGAGGTCAAGCAGGTGCTGCGCGTCTCCGGGGACCTTGTAAAGGTCCTGGTGGAGGGCAAGTACCGCGCAAAGCTCAGTGCACTGGATGCCAGCGGCGATTTTCTGCTTTCGGAGGTGCGCCCGGCCCCGGTGCGCGCAGGCAAGGCCGACGATGCCGTGGAGACCGAAGCGCTGCTGCGCGCCCTCAAGGCCGGGTTTGACGAGTACCTTGGCATGAACCCACGCCTTGGCAAGGACGTGGTGTTTGCCATCGTTTCCAGCGACGACCCCGCCTTCCTCAGCGAGTACATGCCCGCAAACCTGCTGTTCCGCTACGAGGACAAGCAGGCTGTGATGGACGAGGGCACCCTGAACGGACGGCTGAAAAAGCTCATCGAGATGCTGCGCCGTGAGTGTCAGGTGATGAAAATTGAAAAGGAGATCGCGGAAAAGGTCAACGAGTCCATGGACAAGAACCAGCGCGATTACTACCTGCACGAACAGCTGCACATCATCAGCGACGAGCTGGGCGAGGGCGACGACACCCACGCCGAGGCCGACGAGTACCGCCGCAGGATCACGGAACTGCACCTTGCGGAGGACAGCGAGAAGAAGCTGCTCAAGGAAGTGGACCGCCTTGCCAAGATGCAGGGCTCCAATCAGGAGGCAACGGTCATCCGCACCTATCTGGACACCTGCCTTGACCTGCCGTGGAACACCTTTACGGTGGACGACCTTGATATCAGCCGCGCACAGCAGATTCTGGACCGCGACCACTACGGCCTGAAAAAGGTGAAGGACCGCATTCTGGAAACGCTGGCCGTGCGCAAGCTGGCACCGGACGTGAAGGCACAGATCATCTGCCTTGTAGGCCCTCCGGGCGTGGGCAAGACCAGTATTGCACGCTCCATCGCCGAAAGTCTGGGCCGCAAGTATGTGCGCATCAGCCTTGGCGGCGTGCGGGATGAAGCCGAGATCCGCGGCCACCGCCGCACCTACATCGGCGCGATGCCCGGCAAGATCATCACTGCCATGATCTCTGCCAAGAGCGCGAACCCCCTCATGCTGCTGGACGAGATCGACAAGCTGGCAGGCGACTTCCGCGGCGACCCGGCCGCAGCCCTGCTGGAAGCGCTGGACCCGGAGCAGAACAGCACCTTCAACGATCATTTTATTGATATCCCGTTCGATCTGAGCCATGTGCTCTTTATCACCACCGCCAACGATCTGGGCAGCATCCCCGGCCCCCTGCGTGACCGCATGGACGTGATCGAGCTGCCCAGCTACACCCGCGTGGAAAAATACAACATTGCCCGCAAGCACCTGCTGCCCAAGCAGCTCAAGGCCTGTGGCCTGACTGGCAAGGTCACGCTGAGCCAGAGCGCGCTGTACGGCATCATCGACGGCTACACCCGCGAGGCCGGTGTGCGCAATCTGGAACGCACCATCACCAGCGTGCTGCGCAAGTGCGCCCGCAAGATCGCCGCAGGCGAGGTGGAAAGCGTCTCCGTTACCGGCACCATGCTGGAACAGCTGCTTGGCCCCCGCTTTGTCAAGCCCGACTTCCTCAACCGCACCAACGCGGTGGGCATCGCCAACGGTCTGGCATGGACCAGCGTGGGCGGCGAGACCCTGCCCATCGAGGTGCAGGTGATGGACAACGGCAGCGGCAAGATCACCGTCACCGGTTCGCTGGGCGACGTGATGAAGGAGAGCGCTCAGCTGGCCGTTACGTGGGTGCGCGTGCACGCCGCCGAGTACGGCATCGACCCGGAAAAGCTCAAGAAGTGCGACCTGCACATCCACGCCCCGGAGGGCGCAGTGCCCAAGGACGGCCCTTCTGCCGGTGTCACCCTGACCACGGCGCTGGTGTCTTGCCTGTCCGGCATCCCGGTGCGCGGTGATGTGGCCATGACCGGCGAGATCACCCTGCACGGCAACGTGCTGCCCATCGGCGGCCTGCGGGAAAAGAGCATGGCGGCCTACCGCGAGGGCATGAAGACCGTGCTCATCCCCAAGGACAACGAACCCGACCTGTATGAGGTGGACGACGAGGTGAAGAAGAACCTCACCTTCCTGCCCATGCAGAGCCTGACACAGGTGCTGAACGCGGCCCTGCTCAAGCCCAATGCCGCCAAGAGCGCCGCGGGCCGCACCCACACCAAGAAAAAGGCAGCGGACGCCGCCATCGTGCCGCCCACCGCAGAAAAGCCCCAGCCCGGCGCGGTGTGCTGAGAACAATAGAAACCCTCTCAGTCACGGCTTGCGCCGTGCCAGCTCCCCCGAAGGGGGGAGCTTAAGGGATGTTTTCCACCAGATGAAAGAGCTCCCCCTTCGGGGGAGCTGGCGAGGAACGAAGTGACGAGACTGAGAGGGTTTGACGTACCACAAGAAAGGAAAGCTCCATGAATTACAACAAAGCTGATTTCATTGCCAGCTACGGCATTTCCAGCCAGCTGCCCGAGAGCGACCGCCCGGAGCTGAGCTTTTCGGGGCGGTCCAACGTGGGCAAATCCAGCCTCATCAATAAGCTGTGCAGCCGCAAAAACCTTGCCCGCGTGTCCAGTACACCGGGCAAAACGGCCACCATCAATTTCTATTCGGTGGACGACTGCTACTTTGTGGACCTGCCCGGCTACGGCTACGCCAAGGTGAGCAACGCCGACCGCGAGCGCTGGGACGACCTCATCAACAGCTATTTTGAAGCACCCCGCCACCACACTCTGCTGGTGCAGCTGCTGGACTGCCGCCACGCCCCCAGCGCCGACGATGAGCAGATGCTGCGCTACCTGCACTATCACCAGATCCCCTACGTGGTGGCCCTGACCAAGGCCGACAAGCTCAAAAAGAGCCAGCTGGCCAAGACGCTGGAAGACTTTGAGAACCTCTGCCGCCCCTATGGCTGCCAGAAGGTGGTGCTGACCAGCGGCGAGAACGGCTACGGCATCCCGGAGCTGCAGGCGGTGCTCAATGCCGCTGTGGCCGGGGAACAGGAAGCGGAGTAAACCATGGCCTACAACGAATTTGCCTATTTCTACGATGAATTCAACGGCGAGGCCGATTACGATGCCCTGTATGCCCACATCCATGCAAAGCTCAAGGAGCACGGCATCCACGACGGCATCCTTGCCGACCTTGGCTGCGGCACCGGTGAGCTGACGTTGATGCTCACGCAGGCGGGCTATGATATGATCGGCATTGACCAGTCCGAGGAGATGCTCTGCGTTGTGCGCGATAAGGCCGAACAGCTGGGCCTTTCCGGCAGGCTGCTGCTGCTCCGGCAGGACCTGTTAAAGCTGGATCTGTACGGCACCATCCGGGGCGCGGTGTCCACCTTTGACACCTTCAACCACATCCCGGACCTCGACACCGCCATTGCCAACGCGGGCTTTTTCATGGAGAAGGGCGGGGTGTTCCTGTTCGATATGAACACGCCCTACAAGCACCGGAACGTGCTGGGCGACAACGCGTTCACCTTTGAGGAAGAGGATGCCGCCTGTGTGTGGCGCAACCACTACGATGCCGCCAACCGCCGCGTGGAGATCACCGTGGACATCGACTACCACGAGACCGGCGAGCACTTCCACGAGCAGTTCTACGAGTACACCTACGACCTTGACACCATCCGCACCGCGCTGGAAAAGCACGGCTTTGCGCTGGAAAGCGTCTGCGACGGCGAGACCTTCGGCCCGCTGACCGAGGACAGCCAGCGCTATTTCTTCTGCGCAGTCAAGCAGTATACACAATTGGAGGGATAACTTTATGGCAAATCTGATCCGCGGCCTGTCGGAGAACGGCGGGGTCGTGTTCTGCGGCGTGGATTCCACCCAGATCGTCCGCAAGGCTGAAAAGCTGCACACCACCAGCGCCACCTGCAGCGCGGCACTGGGCCGTCTGCTCACCGGTGCGGCCCTGATGGGCTCCATGCTCAAGGACGACCGTGACCAGATCACCCTGCGTGTGTCCGGCGGCGGCCCGGCGGGCGTGGTCATTGCCTGCACCGACGGCACCGGCAACGTGAAGGGCTGCATCGACCACCCCTTGGTGGAGCTGCCCGCAAAGCCGAACGGCCACCTGGATGTGGGCGGCGCTGTGGGCAAAGACGGTGTGCTCACCGTCATCCGGGATAACCGCCTGCAGAAGGAGCCTACCGTGGGGCAGGTGCCGCTGGTCTCCGGCGAGATCGCCGAGGACCTGACCGCCTACTACGCCTACAGCGAGCAGGTGCCCACCGTCATGGCGCTGGGCGTGCTGGTGGACAAAGACCTGTCCATCCTGTGCGCAGGCGGCTTTATGGTGCAGCTGCTGCCCGGTGCCACCGATGCGGAGATCGATCAGCTGGAAAAGAACATCGCGGCCATGCCGTCCGTCACCACCCTGCTGCACGAGGGCAAGACCCCCGAGGACATGATGCAGCTGGCGCTGGCGGGCTTTGCCCCCAACGTGCTGGACGAGCGCGATGTGCACTACCAGTGCGACTGCAGCGCCGAGCGCACCAAGGAGATGCTGTTCAGCCTTGGCCGCAAGGAGCTGGTGAGGATGCGCGACGAGGACCCCGCCTGCGAGGTGGTGTGCCACTTCTGCCACAGCAAGTACCAGTACGACCTCAACGACCTGCTTGCCGAGTACGACGCGCAGGCGGCGGAGAACAAATAAGACGCAAAATGCAAAAGGGCTTTCCCGGAAATGGGAAGGCCCTTTTTGCGCATCACCCGCAGATGTCCGCTGCCACGGTGTAGGTGACGGTATAGTCCAGCACGGTGCCGTTCACGGTGCAGTCCTCTTTGCGGGCGATGTGCTCCGCGTCCGGCCATGCGGCGTACAGCGCCTGCAGGCTCTGCAGCCGGGCCAGCGCGGCGGCCTGCGCTTCGGTGCGGTGCAGCGTTTCCGGCTGCTGCACATAGCGGCAGGTCTCCTCCACAGAGCAGGGCAGGGCAAGGCCCAGCAGCGGCACCTCCGGCTGGAAGTGCCGGAGGATCACCGCCGCATGTTCCGGCGCAGGCGCGGCGGGCAGGGAGAAGGTGTGCCCGAGCGCTGTCACCCGGTATGCGCGGGTGCACGCGCCGGTGTACTGCTGCACCGTCTCTTCCAAGGGCACAGTGCGGGTGTCGCTCCACTCAAACTGCGCAACCACCGTTCCGGCGGCGGGCGCAAAGATCAGGGTGCCGTCCCGCTCGGCGCGGGCTGTGCCGATCAGGCCCTGCCCGGCCTCCACCTGCTGGCCCGGCTGCACCAGCATGGTGCCGCTGGTAAGGTTCGTGCGCACCACGGTGCCGCCGCATTTTGCCCGGATGCCGTGCAGCGTTCCGGCGGCAATGTCCGGCTTGGGCCTGGCCGCGGCGGCTTCCACCACCAGCCGCCCTTTGGCAAAATTCAGGCTGGCCCAGGAGAACTCGCCGCTGTGCAAAAGGGCGTACTCCCCGGCGGTGAGCTTTGCCTCGGTCACAGCCGCACCGGGCTGCAGGCCCGCTTCCCGCAGGACGGCGCAGGCCCGCGCAGCCTGTCCGGTGGTGAGGGAAGAGGTGTCCGCATACCAGACGAACTGCTGTGCAAAGAGCAGCAGCGGCACAAACACCGCCAGCCCCGCCCAAAGCCCGGCCCGGCGCAGCAAGGGGCGCAGGCAGAAATACAGCCCCAGCTTCCGGCGGATGCGCAGCCGTACCCGGTGCTTGCGGGCCAGTGCGGCAAGGCGCGGGTACTGCCACGCGGCGCACCGCCCGCCAAACCCTCCCGGCAGGGCCGTGACCCCGTAGGGATGCAGCCCGGCCCGGGCGGCAGCGGTAAGCAGGGCTTCGGTGCTGCCATTGCATGCGGTGAACTCCACCGCGGCCCAAAGGCTTACCGGTTCCATGGGCACCTCCTAGTCATCCGCAAAGTCCGTGCGCACGAACCGCCCCCGCAGGGTCAGGCGGCTGGCGGTAAGGGTGACGATCTTCAGCCCGTCGCCGTAGATGGTCAACCGGCCATGGGGCATCTGCAGGCACAGCCGGTCGGGGCTGTAGGCCAGAATGCGGCAAAAGTGCTCCACCTCCATGCGGCCCCCGCTCAGGTAGACGGCAGGGGCGTGGTAAAAGCCCTGCGGCGGCTGACGGAACAGCAGGGCCAGCCAGCTTTGCAGCAAAAGCCGCTTTTTGCGCTTGGCACACATCCCATTCCCTCCCATCCCGCAGTTCTGCCCGCGGCGCGCTGCTACATATATATGGATGCGGAGGGCTGAGTTATGAATCAAAGCTGGAATTTCCGGCGGGGCGTGCTGCTGGCGCTGGCAGGGTACACGGCGTTTCTGGTGTTTGCCGCGCCGCAGCGCTGTGCCGATGCCCTGCAGGCGGGGCTGCGGCTGTGCGGCGGGCCGCTGCTGGTATCGCTGTTTCCGTTCCTCATCGTATCGGCGCTGGCGGCAGGCTGCGGGGCTGGGCAGTGGCTGGGCTTTGTGTTCCGGCCTGCGGCGCGGCTCATGGGCATCCGGGCAAAGGGCGCGGGCGGCGTGCTGCTCATTGGGGCCTTGGGGGGCTTTGCACCGGCGGCGGTGGCTGCGTCCGAAGCCGTGCGCACCGGTCAGCTCACCTCCCGGCAGGCCTCGGCGCTGCTGCCCGCCTGTGTGTGCAGCGGGCCGTCCTTTGTCATCCTCACGGTAGGGCAGCAGATGCTGGGCAGCCGCGCGGTGGGGGTGCGGCTGTTTGCGGCCCAGCTGCTGGCGGGATACCTCACGGCGGCGCTGCTGTGCCGGATGCAGGGCGGGGCCGGGCAGGCTCCACCCGCGCAGGGGGAAACCATTCAGCTGCCCGCACTGGACGCGGTGATCGCGCAGGCGGCAGTGACCTACCTGAAGCTCTGCGGCTTTGTGCTGTACTTCCGGCTGCTGGCGGCAGGGTGCGGGGCATTGCTGCCACAGCCGTGGGCGGCGCTGCCCGCCATGCTGCTGGAAGTGTGTTCCGGCTGCGATCAGGCCGCCTGCACCGGGCTGTGGGCCAGCACGCTGTGCTGTGCGGCGCTCAGTGTGCAGGGGGTGTCGGTGCTTTTGCAGGTGCGCACCATCTGCCCGGCCGAGATCTCGCTGCGGCCTTTGCTGGCAGCGCGGGCGGTGCATCTGCCGCTTTCGGTGGCGCTGTTCTGGCTGGGCAGCACCGTGCCGGTGCAGGCCGTGCAGACCTTTACCACCCTGACCGAACGGGTGGTGGTGCTGCGCCGTGTCCCGCTGGACTGCGCCCTGCTGGCCTTTGCCGTGTGCTGCATCACGGTGGAGGTGTTATCTGATACAGTGGCAGATTATTGACGCTGATGCGATGAAAAATGCACTGTGTCAAGCTGATACAGTGCCCCTTGATTGATACAGTGCGTCAGTGTATCAGGGCAGGCCAGTGTATCAACTTGATACACTGGCAAAAAGAAACATAAGTAAGTTATATATTTCTCACTGTATCATGTGTTTCTCCACGGTAGGCCAGCCGGGTAAACCACCCTCGCGCGCCGTCCTTTTGGCACAGCTGATATTTTGCAATGTCGCCATCCCGTACAAGCTCAGCATACGAGCGTTTGTAAGTGGCTTCACTGCACTTGATCTCCTGAAGTACAGCACTTTTGAGTTGAGGATTTGCCATCGACCCAAGGCGGCTCTCGGACAGAACGTTCAGGATGGCGCTGCGGGTGTCCTGCCGGGTCTCCGCCGTGCGTACCCGCCGCTCCTCAATGAAGTCGGCATCCTTCTTGTCGGTGTAGCCGTCAAACACGGCCCGCGCAGTCTTTACGCCCTCCACCTCCACATCGTCGATGTGCAGCAGCACCGTCTGCTGGGGGCGGGCGTAGCTGCTTTTCTCGTGGCTGAGATAAATTTTGCCGTCGTTCTTGGCGCGGCCCATCATCAGCACGCTGCGGGCCATGTCCCAGATATCCGAGCTGTCGGCCAGACGTGCGCGGCCGGAAACGCCCTGCTTTTTGTTGGAGTGCATCACGATGAGCACCGCGCAGCCCTGCTTTGCGGCAATGGCGCGCAGCGGCAGCAGGGCACTGCGCATCTGGTTGCGGCTTGCCATCTCCACATCGGAGGGCAGAAAGCTCTGCAGCGGGTCCACGATGAGCAGCAGCGGCCCGGCCTTGGCGGCAAAATCCGCCAGTGCCTGATCTTTGAGGGTAAGGGGCTGGCCGGTCTTGCCAAAGTAGTCGTCGGCGGTCAGCACCAGCACCCGGTTCATGTCGGCCCCGGCCGCCAGAAGACGGGCCTTGAGCACCTTGCCGGGGTCGTCCTCGCCCGCAAGCAGCAGCACCTTGCCGGTCTGCTGCGGCGGCAGCGGAAAAAAGCCGGAGGTCTTGCCCGCCGTCACATAGGCAATGAGCTGTGCCTGCCAGATGCCCTTGCCGGTGCCGCCGTCGGCACCCAGCAGCGACACTTCGCCCAGCGGCAGCAGCTGCGGCACCAGCCACGCCACGCTCTGCATGGGCACATCGGCCAGCAGACCGGGCTGCGCCGCGCTGCCCTCCAGCGCAAGCTTGCGCTGCTTTGCGTCCGCGTTCACGGCTGCCATAAAGGCTGCGGGGTCGGCCTGCCACGCCTGCTTGCAGGTGTTGAGCCATTGATCGATCTTGTAATTGACGGCGGGCAGCTGCATGTTGCAGGCTGCGCCGCGCACGTCGTCCAGCAGGTCTTCCCGTGCATCCGGGTCGGTCTGGTGGAACATTACCGCAAAGGTCAGGCGGCTGAACAGCTGCTGCTCGGTCCTGCAGGCGTCCAGCATGTTCAGAAAGTCTGTGCGGTCCTGAATGGATACTCCCAAAATACATTTCTCCTTTCGCTGTGGTTTATAACCGGAAACAAAACCAAATGTTGTTGCTATAAGTATAACTCTGAAAAAACAACGTGTCAACAAATAGTTTTTGCGCAAAAAGCCACAGCTTCCGGGGTGAAAATGCACAGGAAAATGGGGAAAGAAAAAGAGAAGGCGGGCACCTTCTCTTGACAAAACGGCAAAAAATAACTATACTACAAATAGAAAAGGTGCTGTCCGCAATGGTCAGCTCCTTCCGGTTGGATCAATAAGAATGACCGCTTACCGTTTGGAGACAGGGGCGGTCATTTCTTATTGTTATGGATCTCTTTGAAGATTGCCCATGCGATCTGAAATGTAATCCCAACTGTGCCGCCAACAATGACGAACAGCTGCAGAACATCGTTCAACACCATGATGCATCCCCCCTTCCGCGTTTGCGAACGGGGGAACAAACAATAAGCTTTTACGTCCCCCGGACGCTTGCCGGAGGGAAGCATGACCACCTGCGCTTGCAGATAGCACCTTAACGCCACCCTTTGGGGTGGTGTTTTTAGTTTAACATACTTTTTGACGAAATACAATAAGAACCCACAGAAGCGACGCTTTGTAAAATTTTATGGTGCATGGTTGCTTTTTGAAAAAAGCAGAGTATAATAAAAGTGAGAAAGTAAGAAAATCGCACAAAGGAGGATGAAGGATGCTGACGGAATTGAGGACAAAATCCCAGATCACCATTCCAAAGGATATTGTAATGAAGATGGGCCTGCGTGAGGGCGACAAGCTGGAGATCGTGGAGAAGGATGGCGTGATCGAGCTGATGCCGGTAGCCGTTTACCCCAAAAAGTATCTGGACGAGCTGCGCAGCGAGATCAACGAAGCAAAGGCCAAAATTGCGGCAGGGGAGCAGCCGGTGTTCGACACGGTGGACGCACTGTTTGAAGCGCTGGACGGTGCGGACGAATGAATTATAAGATCACCTACACCAAACGATTCATAAAGAACCTGAAGCGTTTGAACGCAGCGGAGCGGGCGCAGCTGAAAAAGAAGCTGGAAATTCTGGAAATGGACCCGCTGTATCCGTCGCTGCGCACAAAGCGTATTCAAGGCACGGTAGACTTGTTCGAGTTCAGCGTAAACATGGATGTGCGGGTCATCTGGCAGTACGACGGTGATACGATCATTCTGCTGTTGGACATTGGACACCATGATATTCTGAATCAATTTTAAAAGCCTGTAAACACGATAAAAAGGCCGCTGCGTTCACATGCAGCGGCCTTTCCATTTGATGGGGAGTATTCAGCGGCGGTTTACTGGATGCCGGTCACAGGATAGTCCTGATCCTCAACGGCCTTCTTCAGCACGTCGTCGGCGACCTCGGCGTTCAGGGTGACGATGGCGGTGCCGGCCTCGTGGCTCACCACGGCCTCGTCCACCTCGGGCAGGGCTTCCAGAGCCTTCTTCACGCGGGCTTCGCAGTGGCCGCACATCATGCCTTCCACTTTCAGGGTCTTTTTCATAGCAGTGTCCTCCTTGGTACTCTCTTTATTTGCAACCGCTGCGGGCTGTGCGGAGACAGCGGGCAGGGAAGCAGCATTTTTTGCCGCACGATCGTGCTTTGTGCTGTGCACGTCGAACAGGTTCAGGCGCAGGGCGTTGCTCACCACGCAGAAGCTGGAAAGGCTCATGGCAGCAGCACCGAACATGGGGTTCAGCGTCAGGCCGAAGGGGATGAACACGCCTGCGGCCAGCGGGATGCCGATGATGTTGTAGATGAACGCCCAGAACAGGTTTTCGTGGATGTTGCGCAGGGCAGCGCGGCTCAGGCGGATGGCGGCGGGCACGTCCGACAGCTTGGAGTTCATCAGCACCACGTCCGCCGCGTCGATGGCAACGTCGGTGCCTGCGCCGATGGCGATGCCGGTGTCGGCACGGGTCAGGGCCGGGGCATCGTTGATGCCGTCGCCCACCATGGCCACCTTGCCGCTCTCCTGCAGCCTGCGGATCACGGCCTCCTTGCCGTCGGGCAGAACGCCTGCAATGACCTCGTCCACGCCCGCCTGCCGGCCAATGGCATCGGCGGTGCGCTGGTTGTCTCCGGTCAGCATGACCACCCGGATGCCCATGTTCTGCAGCTCCCGGATGGCGCGGGGGCTGTCCTCCTTGAGGGTGTCCGCCACGGCGATCACGCCCATCAGGCGGCCTGCACCACCAAAGAAGAGGGGTGTTTTGCCCTCAGCGGCCAGCCGGGCGGCTTCGGCCTGGAGTTCGGCGGGCACGGATGCCTTGGTGGCGATGAACTCCGCATTGCCGCCGTAGATCTCCATGCCGTCCAGCCGAGCGGAAAGGCCATTGCCGGGCAGGGCGGCAAAATCGGTCACATCGGGGCAGGCGATGGTCTCAGTCTCGGCATAGGCCAGCACCGCCTTGGCCAGCGGGTGCTCGCTCTTCTGCTCCAGCGAGGCCGCCAGCGTCAGCAGCTCACTCTCGGAAACGCCCTCCGCGGGCAGGATGTCGGTGACCCGGGGTTCGCCGCTGGTGATGGTGCCGGTCTTGTCCAGCGCCACGATCTGGGTGCGGCCTGCAGCTTCCAGCGAGGCGGCAGTTTTGAACAGGATGCCGTTCCTGGCCCCCAGACCGTTGCCCACCATGATGGCCACAGGCGTTGCCAGACCCAGCGCGCAGGGGCAGCTGATGACCAGCACCGAGATGCCCCGGGCCAGCGCATAGCCGAATTCCCGGCCCAGCAGCAGCCAGACAAGGGTGGTCAGCACCGAAATGGAGATGACTGCAGGCACGAAGAAGCCGGAAACGGTATCGGCAATCTTGGCAATGGGGGCCTTGGTGGCGGCGGCATCGCTGACCATCCGGATGATCTGGGCCAGCGTGGTATCCTCGCCCACACGGGTGGCTTCGCACTTCAGGAAACCGGACTGGTTGGTGGTGGCGGCACTGACCTTGTCTCCCGCAGCCTTGTCCACCGGGATGCTCTCGCCGGTCAGGGCGCTCTCATTCACGGCGCTGGAACCTTCCAGCACAAGGCCATCTACCGGGATATTCTCACCGGGGCGCACCACAAAGAGGTCGCCTTTTTTCACCTGTGCAATGGGCACAGTCACTTCAGCCCCCTCCCGCAGCAGGGTGGCGGTCTGGGGTGCCAGCTTCATCAGGCTCTTGAGCGCGTCGGTGGTCTTGCCCTTGGAGCGGGCCTCCAGCATCTTGCCCACGGTGATCAGGGTCAGGATCATGGCGGCAGATTCAAAGTAGAGCTCCATCATGTAGTGCATGACGAGCGCGTCGCTGCCGTCCACCTGGGCGCGGGTCATGGCGAACAGGGCGTAGGTGCTCCAGAGAAAGCTGGCCGAGGAACCCAGCGCCACCAGTGTGTCCATGTTGGGGGCATGGTGGAGCAGGCCCTTGAAGCCGCTGATGAAGAACTTCTGGTTGATGACCATCACGATGCCCGCCAGCAGCAGCTGGACCAGACCCATGGCAACGTGGTTGCCGTCGAACCAGTGGGGGAGCGGCCAGCCCCACATCATGTGGCCCATCGAAAAATACATCAGCACTGCCAGAAAGACCAGTGATGCGATGAGCCGTTTTTTCAGCCTGGGTGTTTCGTGGTCAGCCAGTGCATCCAGCTCGGCGCTGGGGGTCTCGGCGGCAGCAGCCTTGGGGCTTGCGCCGTAGCCCGCCTCCTGCACTGCCTTGACGATGGCTGATGCGCTGGCGGTGCCCTCCACTCCCATGGAGTTGGTCAGCAGGCTCACCGAGCAGCTGGTCACGCCGGGCACAGCTTTTACGGCCTTTTCCACCCGGGCAGAGCAGGCCGCGCAGCTCATGCCCGTAACAGTATACTGTTCCATTGTTTCCCTCCGATAAAAAACGCTGCGTGAATGGGATCAAACGAGCTTGTTCAGGATCCACAAAAACTCCTGCAGCTTCTCCTCACCGCCGTTTTTCAGGTCCTCAGCCACGCAGGTGCTCAGGTGCTGGTCGATCAGCTCCCGGGTAAAGCCGTTCAGGGCGCTTCTGGCGGCAGCGGCCTGCACCAGAATATCCGTGCAGTACACGTCTTTTTCCACCATGCTCCGGATGCCCCGGATCTGGCCCTCGATGCGGTTCAGCCGGGTGATGAGGTGCTTGTACTCCTCCTCGGTGCGCTGCTTGTGGCGGCAGCCGCAGCCGGTGCTTCCCTCAGCCGGGGAACAGCAGGGTGCTTCTGCCGGGGCAGGGGAGCAGTGGGGGCAGCTGCCCTCCGGGATCTTGTTCACATCGCTCATGTCTATTCTCCTTCCATTACCCCTTGGGGGTATCTTACTCCATAACTGCATTATAGCACGGCGGTCCTGTTTCTGCAAGTAGGGCTGGGGGGTATTATTGTGAATTTTTTATGAACACAGAAGATAAAACAAAAGGCCCTGCGCCCCAAACGGGGAACAGAGCCTTTGAAGCATCCAAAACGATCAATAGGCGAATCTGCGCATAAAGGCAAGGTCGCTTGCGGCGCGGGCGGGCACAGCTTCCTCCCGCAGCACGGGCAGGGAAGCCTGCGGCATCTGCCGCAGCATCTCAAAGCCGCCGGCGTAGTCCACACAGGAATCCTCCAGACTGGTGGAATAGAGCGTACCATCCGGCTGGAAGTTCTGGCCCTTGAAATGGACCGCCGTGATCTTGTCGCCGTACCAGCTGCCCACCTTATCCCAGATGCGGCGCTGTGCATCCACAGACGCGGCCTCCGGGCCCACATAGTTGGCAAAATCGCAGATGACGCGTAGGTTGGGACTTGCCATGGTGTCCAGCACCATCCGCACTGCCTCGGGGGTATTCATGGCGTGGTAGTAGACGCACTCCACGGCAAAGAGCACTCCCTGCTCTTCGCAGGCAGGCAGGATCTCACCCAGACTGCGCAGGAGCGCTTCCTGCGCCTCCTTCCGGGTCACACCGGGCTGTTTGGCCATGTTGGTGGTCTCGCTGCCCATGCAGCCTGCCCCCAGTGCCTTGGCAACAGGAATCTGGCTCAGCACCTTTGCCACCTCGGCACGGCGCTTGTCCTCGTCGGCATAGCTCAGCTCCACATAGGTGCCGTCCACGGCAATGCCCACGCCGGATGCTGCCGCAGCCGCTCTTGCCCGCTCCACCAGCGCAGGGGTCACATCGGCATAGCTCTTTACGCCCTCCACCGCCTTGGTAAAGGCCAGCTGGGTGCAGGCAAAGCCTGCCTGCCCGATGGAGGAAAAGAGGGTCTCGGGGTCATGGCGGCCAAAATCGTGGCCGCGTGCACCAAGAATGAATTCAGGCATCCTGCACCTCCATCAGCCGAACACACGGGCGGCAAAGAGATTCAGCTCCTTGCCCCACCAGTACCAGTCGTGGGAGACATCGCTGCCCCACACTTCCAGATGCACGGGCAGGCCGCAGTCGGTCAGTGCATCGGCCATGGCCTGGGTGTCCACCAGCGCGTCGCCCTCGTAGCTGCCCTGACCGGCACAGAGGAGAAGGGCGTTCTCCTCAGCCTTTGCCAGCAGCTTCTTGTCCACAAGGCCGTCCTCTGCCAGATAGGCCAGGGGAGCATTGCGCAGGACCAGGTCATCTGCTGCATTGCCCAGGAAACGGCTCACATCGTACAGGCCGGAAAGGCCGATGGCACCTGCGAACACCTCGGGGCGGCGCAGGCGGCAGTTCACTGCCTGATACGCACCGGTGTCCACGCCCACCGCCCAGAGCAGGGTGTCCTTTTTGGCACCGTTCAGGGTCAGGATGCGGGGAGCCAGCTCGCTTGTCGGCGCAGAACAGCTGCACCTTGCCCTCATTCAGCAGCGGGGCAATGGCATCGGGCATCCCGTTGTTTTCCCAGTCGTAAAAACGGCCGCCCCGCGCGGGCAGAGCCAGCACCGGCGTACCGGCATGGCCGTAGACCTTGAACTCCATGTCGCGGCCCAGCATCCGGCTCCATTCCTTATAATACGTCCCTTGGATCATGGCAGCATCCTCCTGTTGTCACACAAATTGATTGCACTGGGGGTCATAGGCGTACCCCACAGCGGAAAGCCTGGCACACAGCGCGGCCTTGTCCTCATCCAGATCCTCGCACAGCGCGTCCAGAGTGGGGTAGAAGTCCCGCAGCTTCAGGTTGATCATGCTCAGCAGCATGATCGGGTCATTTGGCAGAGCCATCGTCGATCCCTCCAGAAGATAACAAAAAAGCCGGCCACTCGACAAAGTGCCCGGCAGATGCAGAT
>ENA-ORLM01000740-ORLM01000740.1-human-gut-metagenome-genome-assembly--contig:-NODE-740-length-26621-cov-6.463419_pt1 | contig 26621 bp, 28 predicted proteins | sample MGYA00243063_ERZ508815 | MGnify/ENA primary metagenome ERZ508815 (study PRJEB26277, sample SAMN04329768) | human gut metagenome | biome: human-associated habitat | host: Homo sapiens | place: USA...
ACAATGAGATTGGTTCAACATTAGATACACTTCTTTGTGATGAAATACTTAGAAATGTACTCTTGTTGAACTTTTTTGCAAGTAAAAATTTTAACTAGCACAATACGTATTATTATATATTATGGTTTAGTACCTGCTGTAATAACTAAAATCAAATTCATTTTGACAATTATTATTTGTAGTATATATAATAGATACGTTGCTATCTCCAGACCGGCAACGGGAGGAGGTGTTTCAGATGGAAAATTTATTAGTATCTTTCATGGTGTCTGTTATGGCAAGTGTCGCTTCGTATTACATTTGTAAATGGATTGACGGACGCAAATAGCAATAATCCTGACCGCTTTGGCGTTAGCGGTATATAAAATTTATCGCAAGAGGCTTTATGATGTTGCCGCATCATAAAGCCTCGTTTTTTTATAAAAAAATACCGTGAAGTTGCCGCTTCACAGTATTTTTGTTCCAGATGGAAATACATCTATTAGTATCTTTGTATTTATATTATATCATTTTATATTAGTTTTTCAATAGATTAAACATCTTTTTTTCTTCTGGACAATCCATTTTCTGCTGATAAATGTTGAACACAATTCATACTAACGTTATGCCTATGTGCGACATCCTCATTAGAATACAGAAATTTTTCGCTATAGTATAGCGTTTTTTTTATAAATCGTCTAAAAATGTGGCATTTTAGGTGTTCTATAAATTGGGTTGCTCTGTAACTATACCAGCTTTGATATTTTCAACTTCTTATTTTTCGGCTAATAGATAATGAAAATATTTTCATACAGTTTTAACAAAATATAATAACTGTCTATATAATATATACGTTGCTATCTCCATACCGGCAACGTAATCGGTAATTACCTAAGCAAATGGATTGATAGACAACATAAATAGCAATAATCCTAACCGCTTTGGCGTTAGCGGTATATAAATTTATTGCAAGAGGTTCATGATGCTGCAACATTATGAGCCTCGTTTTTTGTCTCCTATGGACTAATCTAATATTATCTTTAGTATCTATATTATATATTATATTGTAGAGATTTTCTAGTTTTTAGTTCTTACAAATATATTTAAGACTTTTTTCATCCTATTTATTATACTCTTATTTATTTGAATTTTGTATTGCCGCATTAATAGATGATGCTGTTCCTGAAGGGTCTACTTTCTGTAAAACTTTTTCCATTGCTACAGATGCAATAGCTCTGCCAACTGCATCTGTAGCGTTAGTTTTATTATTTACAATACCTGTACCTTGTCCTAGAGAAGTTGCCATATCTCCTAGACCACCTGCTAATGCTACATTTCCTTCAACATTCGCATTTTTAATCATATCTGCTTTTTGTCTAATTATCATGAAAAAATCTCCCACACCACTACTGGTTGAATATCTTTCATCATAATCAACAACAAAGGCAGTATCTAAAGTAATTCGACGGAAGCACTGTCCACCATGATTAAATTCTACGGTTACTGTTCTATATACGTCTTCTTCTTCTGGTGGTATCATTGACCATTCAAATAATTTTACTGTTTGGCTGTTGATGCTGCCATTATCATCTGCTTGCAATTTTCCTGCAATTTGAAGCGTTAAACACATTTGCGTTGATTTTGCCCGTACATTATTCGGCGTATCAAGTGAAGCCGTTACCATCTGTACAATATTTTCGCCATAAAAAAGCGATTCATTTCCTTCGATTTTTAAAGTGAAGCCCATGATAAATCATCCTTTTATTTTTTTATATACCTTAAAGAAGCTAACATAAACTCTTTTAATAAAAATAGTACTATTTGCAAAGCTATTGTTAATAAACATATAAATAACGTACTAAATATAAATATTATTATATCTATTATTATTCGTTTCAAAGATAATAGAGGATATATAAATAAATCATTAAAATAATATTTATAATAAAGCTCAAATATAAATGAAAACATATTTTGAATAGGAACATCTCTAACTTCATATAAAGTAACAATATCTTTACTCATAAAGATTATAACATTAAAAGAAAGTAATAATAATCTTTCTTTTAATGTTATACACGTTAGCAAGACAATCCATAAATAAAATAATATATTCTCCCAATATCCTATTTGAGACTCTTTTATACCTAAAGGATAAAAGACACCAGTATTAAATTTTATATATTCATTTATAAATAAAATTCCTTCTATTATAAGGCATAAAATAAATACAAAAATATTATATTTGAAGGACAATTTTATAAGTGCTGTGTTTCTTATGAATTCTTTCAAGATATCACCTCACTTAAAAACTGTTCCACCATTGTTCCAGTTCTTCAACTGGAGAAGTAGCACTTAATTTATTCCAACCATTACCGTTGGGATACTCTGTAACTTCAACTAATATATTATCTGTACCATCATAAGTACTAGTACTTTTTATTAATTTAAAAAGTGCAATATCTTCTCTGCCAACATCAATACATCCAGCTGAACCAATAGTTTTTCCTCCATGTAGGTAAAATTCTGAACGATGTCCATCCCTATTTGGATACATTAATTTTTGAGGATGCAATTTTACGCGATAATAACCCCAATCCCCTCGAATATTTCTAAGTACATAATGTGAATATGTTGCCATATAGTCAACTACGTCATCTTTTTTTTCTAAAAAATTTACATTACCTTCTTCTATTTCTGAAGGATATATAATATACCAACCAGGTGGTATTGGTCCCATATTTTCAATAGATGGGTCAGATATACCAGGTCTTCCTGTTGAAGCTCTAAAATTTGCAATTCCTGTTCCATAATTAAATATTAGCCAACCATTTTTCAGTACCATATATCTAAATGCCATTGATAACTCCTTTCATCTTTTTATTTTTCTGAATAAAAATCTAAATCCTTTTTTTATTCCAAATATAATTAAATAAATTATTAAAGAAACTGCTGTAGCAACTATAAAAAAGTTTGTAATACTATACAAAATAAAAAAATACTCCATCTTAAATTTTTCATAATATCAACCTATTTATCTTTAATTACTTGTGCGCCTTGATACATTCCTGGCATGGTACTACTACCTGTATTTTCAGCCTTAGCGTTTTGTTCTTCTGTTGCAGCTGTAATACCATTTTCTACAAAATCAACCATCGTTTTGGAAACAAAAGGTGTGATTTTATCAATTTTGCCCATACATTATTTGGTGTATCAAGTGAAGCAGTTACCATTTGCACAATATTTTCACCATAAAAAAGAGACTCATTTCCTTCGATTTTTAAAGTGAAGCCCATAATAATTAATTCCTTTCTTTTTATTTCTTTATTTTTATCTGTTTTATTTATTATTTGAAAAAATTACTATTTGTATCTATCAATATTAATAAAACTTATTTTTTTATTTTATTTACAAACATAATAATATATCCTTTTATCAAAAAAAGTATCACTTGTATTATTATCGTTAATACAAACATAAATAATGTAAAAAAAATCAAACCAATACAATTTGTAAAAATTCTTCCTATATATATAAATGGATATTCAAAAATATTTTCTATAAAATAAAAATAATTTGCACTCAATATTTTGCTAATTACATCTTGTATAGGAATAGGACTAGATATATACAATGTAATTATATCTTGTTCCATAAAAATAAAAATATAAACTAATAATAAAAATAACCGTTTTCCCCAAGGAAGAAATGTTATTAATATTATCCATGAAATAAATAATATATTATCCCAAACTCCAATCTGATTTGGAAGATTTCCTAATGGATAAAAATTGCCATTTGTAAAATTCACATAACTATTCATACATAATAAAATTTGCACAATAAAACAATATATGAATATATAATTCAATCGTTTAGGCGATATATTAATTATTATTAAATCATTCAAATAATTTTTCAAAATAATACCTCTAACTTTATAAATCATTCCACCATCGTTGAAGTTCTTCTATTGGTGAATTTGCTTTTAAATATTCCCAACCTGGCTTGTTTGGAGATTTGGTGTATCAAATGAAGCCGTTACCATTTGCACAATATTTTCACCATAAAAAAGCGACTCATTTCCTTCAACTTTTAAAGTAAAGCCCATAATAATTAATTCCTTTCTTTATATTTTCTTCCTATTTTTTTTATTAGATATACTCCAACATAAAATCCCAAAATCGGTATATAGATTTCTATAACCATTATTAATGTTAAAATTATAAATTTTATTATTCGACCAAAACAAAATAAAGGTTTTTGTACTATACTTTCAAAAAAATACCAGTAATATGATTGTAAGGAATATATAATATAATCTTTAACATATATATCATTGACATCTATATTTTTAGCAGATACATATAAATAAAGTATTTCATCATTATAAGAAATCAATACATATAAAAATATTAAAAATAAACTTTTATATTTAGGCATTATTAATAACAATAGCCACATTAAATAGTAAAGTTCTTTTCCCCATTGGTCAAATGGCACATCGTTTTTATTAATTAAATTATATGTGCCTATATTTAAATTTATGTTTAGATATATCCAAAGAATAATCTGAAAAATAAAACATAACCAAAAAGCAAAGGAACGTATTATATTGATTTTTTTCATTATATATTTTCCCACCAAGTCTGTAGATTTTCCAAAAAAGAATCGGATTTTAAATTTTCCCATCCTTCTTTGTTAGGATGCTCTGTAACTTCAACTAATATATTATCTGTTCCATCATTGGTATTAGTTCTTTCTATTAAAGAAAATAATTCCGCATCTTGGTTACCAACATCAATACAACCTGCTGAACCTAGATTTTTCCCACCATGAAGAAAAAATTCTGAACGATGACCGTCTCTATTCGGATACATTAGTTTTTGAGGATGTAATTTTACACGATAATATCCCCAGTCTCCTACCCAGTTTCTTAAAATATAATCTTGTTTAAATTTTTCATATTGTAAAGTTCCTTCTTTATATTTTCGATAATCTACATCACTTATTTATGATGGAATAATAATATATCTGCCAGGTGGTATTGGTCCTATATTTTCAATAGATGGATCAGATACACCGGGTCGTCCTGTTGAAGCTCTGAAATTTGCAATTCCTGTTCCATAATTAAATATTAGCCAACCATTTTTCAGTACCATATATCTAAATGCCATTGATAACTCCTTTCATCTTTTTATTTTTCTGAATAAAAATCTAAATCCTTTTTTTATTCCAAATATAATTAAATAAATTATTAAAGAAACTGCTGTAGCAACTATAAAAAAGTTTGTAATACTATACAAAATAAAAAAATACTCCATCTTAAATTTTTCATAATATCAACCTATTTATCTTTAATTACTTGTGCGCCTTGATACATTCCTGGCATGGTACTACTACCTGTATTTTCAGCCTTAGCGTTTTGTGCTTCTGTTGCAGCTGTGATACCACTTTCTACAAAGTCAATCATCGCTTCAGAAACTTTTGAGATTACATTTACGTTTTCTGCTGGCATGATAATAGATATTGTTCCTCCTTCTTTACAAGGAAGAATACTATCTTGCATAAGTGCTGGTGCTCCATCAATAATATGTTTTTTATTAACATTTTGCCATGCTTTATCTGCTGTATTTGGCTTACATTTTCCTTTTATGGCACATTCACCATATGAGGGAATATTAATTTCTGGATAATGGTCATTAGCATTTAACAGAGGTTTATCATGATAAATTACTCCATGGTCAGGATTTATAGTAAGAGGTTTTTCTTTGCTACCTTTATCACATTTAGACATTGTAAGATATGGTACATAAGATTTTGCCATAGCTATTCCCTCACTTCTATAATTTCAAAATTTACACCAAACGGCTTTCTACGAAGTACAGCTTCTGCTGCTGTTAATGATAAAAGCCAAACATCTTCGATTATGCCAGCTGGTCGTATAATATCTTTACCAACAACAGCATCTTTTTGCAATATAAGTTTTTTTGCTGTTCCTATATCATAAATTTCACTGTCTTTATGTAGACAGTCTGTTTTTTCTAAGTAAGGTATCCAATATGTCGGCATAGGAGCATATTGAGTTTTATCATCTGGATAAAGCTGAATACCCTTAAATTCTATAGCTGGTTCTAGCAAGGAGAATATATCTTTGTATTTATCAGATAAAATAAATGGTGGTACATTTATAAAATCAGGGATTTCTATATTCGGTCTATTCAGATAATATGCAACTGTAAAAGGTGTTATCTTATCAAAAGACGGCTTATCTAAATTTTTAGTATATGTTTTATGGTTTAATCCTTTTATTTTTATAGAATTGCCTTCTTTTTCACCTGTATGAAGCCGAAAAAAAACCATGTCCATCTCATCACTTCCTTTGTTATGCAAAATCGGAATTAGTCAGCGATGTATTTTCTTTTTCAATTTGTTTAACAACGCCTCCATATAATGAAACATCATCAAAACAACTATCAATCATTTTTAAATTTGTTATACTACAATATATAAATTCACTTGGTTTATATATTTCTAAAAAATCTATATCATTTTCTTTTACACCTAATTGAGAATTTTTGAAGGTTACATTTTCCCATAAAGTGTGTTTTGCAGTTATTCCATAGAGTGTTACATTTAAAAATTCAACATCTTTAAAACTGCAGGTTTCAAAGATGCAGTCATTTAAAATACAATTATTAAATGTACACTCTTTAAATATACAGTTATAAAATCTACTATTACTCATATCAAGATTAATAAATATCTTCTTTTCATATTCTTTTGAGAAAAAATCTCTTTGTTTTAATGAATCATTCATATTGTGATTGAATATATCTATTTCAGGTAAAGCAGCATAAACAATATCCTGCCAATCCATATATTCTCCTACAGTAATAAAAAATTCTTCATTTTTTCCCAGCATATCAAAAGCCATACTTTGTGTAAGGTTATAACTCCAATATTTAAATCGCTGTGATAATAAATATGTCAAAAGGCGAACACTTTTCCACATTGCTTGCTTTATATACCGTTTGTTTATATTACTGTCAAGATTTTTAGCTTCTTTTTCAAGGTCATTATAGTGATAATCCCAAAAAGAAAACAACCATTTTATATCTAAATATGTCGTATATAAAGGCTCTGTTACTGTCCAATCTTTATTATAAAAATCAAGTCGCATTTGTGGCTGTTTAAAATAAACAGAAGTATACAATACAGAAAACGACATATATGATACACTAGGTAATATTTTTTGCTGCTGAAAAATAGCTACTTTTTTTAACTGTTTTTCAATTTCTGTAAATAGACTTTGATAAATTATATTTTCGTTGACAGCAATTTGTTTATCTGTTTTTAAAATAAGGTTTTGTGCGGATTTTTCATAAATTTTAGTTGTAAATTCATGTATAAAATCTTTCATTCTTTCACCACCTTTAAGTAATAATGACATCTTTAGCTGCAAGTGAAATTTGTTCAGGTGTAATAGTAATAAAAGATTCTGGTGTTCCAATATACACTTGTTTTTTAGCTAATATCTGTATATCTTTATTAGCACTTACGGCTATATTAGCAGTCGATACTATATTAATATCTTTATCTGACACAATTTTTATACCATGTTCTGGCGTAAGGTCGATAAAAATTTTCTGATGATTGCAAATAATATACAGTCCTTCATCTGTCATTAATACTTCTTTACCACTTGGCGCTCTAAAGCTTTTATGTCGCGGATTGGAAAGTGGAGCTTTATTTGCTGAACTTGCCGCAAAACCAGCAGCTTCATTTCCAGAAGGAAACATAATTCGTACATAATCTCCAATTTCAGGCATAACATACCAACCACTGCCATCGCTACTTGAATAAGCCGTAGAATATGGAAACCACCAATTACCGCTACTATCAAAGTCTTTATCTATTTCTAAAAGATGAACTTGCACTAAATCTTGTTTTACAGCTCGTACTTGACCTGTCAGTATTCTACCAGAACAATTATCGTTTTTGGCAATAGGAGCGACAAAACCTGTTTTTCCTACAAGTTCATATGTCATTTCTAAAAGACCATCAATTAATATAGCTTCTACACTTTTAACAAAATAGGTCTTTTGATTTAAAGATATTTGGTCGCCTAAATAAACATAATCAAGTGAATGCGCAAAAAAACCAGAAAAATCTTGTCTCATAGCAGAAGCGTTATCTGCCATATAATTTTGTGTAATAGTATTATATTTATTTTCATCTTTTCCATGTCCATATGACGTGGTAGTAATTTCTTTTGTATTACCCACTGGTGGTAAACCAACATATACCATTGGTTTTGGTGCTATTATAGATGTAAAAATAGGAACATTAAAACGAGAAGCCATACGTTTAGTAAATTCCCAGTTTGTTTCATTCATCTGCATGATAAATGCTCCAATGGGCTTATCTTCAACTGTTACATCTACAGAGCCGTTTCCTTGATAGGCTTCATTTAATATCTGCTCATATGTTTTTGTCGTATTTTGGTATGAACGGGATAATTTTTGAATATCTTGTGTATAGCTAGAAGTAATGCCATTTATTGTTAAAATACTATAATCTGCTTCATTTTTTATAGCAATATTTAAAATACCACCGTTAAATAAGGTCTGCTCTTCTTCGCCTTTTGCTTTTACTATAATTTGCGTTGTTTCATCGGCTCTATCAGTAAATTCTTGAGCTTTTTGTGAATCTATCTCTCCAGCTATAGTTATATATCCGTGCTCATTTGGTTTATGTGATATTTTAAGCATCAATATTTTAGTAAATTCAATGCCTTCAATAATTATTTCACCATAGGTAATACTCATATGATTTCCTCCTTCTTTGTAAGATTTTTCAGTGATATTATTATTTCTCGCACTAAAGGCACAAGTCTTTCTTTTCTACTGAAGGGAAAATTTATTGTTCCCATTAATACTTTTCCTTGTATACTTGCATGAAACTGAATATTATATACTGCTGTATCAATCGCAAGTGATGTAAACTCCAGCACAGCAATAGGTGTATTGTCTTTACTTTTTATCATTTCCAGCTTTATAAAACCTGTTTTTGGACCTAATCTATCTAATGCTGTCCAGATATTTTGCACATATTTTTTTAATCCTATTTCTGGTAGACTATAATCTAAATAACTTAATCCTACTGAAAAAAAATAATCTGTTTCATCACTTAAAACAATTTGCGGAGGATTTCCCATAGGATATATTCTTTGTATAATCTCTTCATCAAGATAATTAAAATCAGAAGGCACTCTAAGAGAAATAAGATTATTAAACAATACCTTATCTTCAAAGATTTTTGTTTTACCGAATATATTTACTTTTTCATCATAAATTGATGATGTAAGTTCTTTTTCTAATGTTTTGTTGTCAATGTTTTTTTCTGGATAGATTATTTTTTCTCTTAATTCATTACGCATAGCCAATATTTTTTCGTCTGTTTCCATAATATTCTCTCCTTAACATACGACAATTTTTCGTTTTTTGGTTTTCTTTTGCGAAAAATCAAGTTTATTGCCACTTTTTAAAGAACGCAATATCTCACAAAAAGCATTGAAAATATCTAGATTACTACAATTAGAAAAATCTTTTCTTAATCTCAAAGAGAGATATAATTCTATAACTTCACGACTTACTGCTCCTTTAGTATTTAATACTTGCATAAAAAATGGTATATCTAAATCTTCTACTTCATATAATCGAGCTTCTCTTACAAATGCACGTGTAATCTCTGGTGATATGGAGCTTTTTTCTATAGCACAAAATGGAGCATGAATATTAATTAAGGTATCAAATTCCGTATTTCTATCAAAAAAATCAACATATTTTGTACGAAGATGTGCTCCAGGTTGAAGTTTAAATCTGCACAATTCCATTTCATTTGATTCTAAGTTCATATCTTCAGATAAGTGAATTTCTATTGCTCTACACAAATACCCATTAGATTCATTCGCATCAAGAAAACAGATTTTAAGTATGCACCATGTATTTGTAGGATGATATTCCACAAACATTGGCTCTGTTATAAGGTATATATGACCTCCATAATGAATTAAACCTTGATTTAAAATCAATCTATCTTCAGTAGTTGCTATCTTACAACCGCTTATAATACCATTACTATAATCTTCATATTCTAATTCACTATAAGAATATGCGTAATCTCTTAGTCTTGTTAGCATCTGTATTCGCAGTATATGTTCATGTTCAAATAAAGGAATAATTTGTCCATTCATTGCAAAACCTCCTAAAAAATAACTATTTCACTAGAGTGCATTGTTTCGTCTATACCCATAATACCAAAGTGTTTATCCCAAAATATTCTGATTTGAAATTCCAGTGGTAAAAAACAATCTAAAAGAAATGCTAATTGCTTTTCTTTTACTTCATTACTTTTTTCACCCAGATATAAGAAAAGCTCTTTAACATTATAATTGCTTTGATATAAAATACAGTTAGGAAAAGTATCTTTTATAGCTCTTTTAAAGCAATGTAGATTAGAGCCTATTTGCATTTGCGTTAAGATCTCATTTGTTATCTTTAGCTGAAGTGTCTTATCCATAGTCAAAATCCCATCTTGTGCGATTTTTCCAAAAACACCATTTTTTACTTCATAACATATCCTTCGAATATAAAATTCCCTTTTCGTTAATCCATGACGTAGATCAATCTCTCCTAAATAATGAATAACTGTATCAAATAAGTAAATAATAAAGGCAATAATATCTGCATACTGTCCATTTTGAATAAAATTTGGATGTAATATCTCCTGAAAAATATGACTAAACCTATATAGAGCATTTATTTCAATTAAAATCTTATCAATATGTTCTTCATTAATAGTATTAAATGACTGTTCATAATATGGACTGTAGTTTTGTGCTTGCCAAAAAAATAAATCTGACTTTTCTTTTCCTTCTTTTTGCGCCTGAAGTATAATATCCCAGATAAAATTCATATATCTTCCCCCTATACAAGACGACCATAACATTCATATTCTGAAAAATACATTTGCAATATGCTTATAAGAAAACTCATAATATCTCTATTTAAATAAAAATCTGGCTGTTTTGCCCTAAAATCAACTAATAAAACTTGTCGACTCTTTCCAGTACGAAGCTCATCAAGTATAAAGTCATCAACAGAATATGTTTCTTTTTGACTTATGTCTTCTCTAAAAGATACGTCTGTAAACTCTAAAAAATCTGAAACATAAAAAGAAGATAATAGCCGCGCTATTTCTTGCTTAGTCTTTATATTTTGTCCATAATAATTTCTTAACCGATCTGAAAATGTTTTCTTTTTCCCATTCGATACACAAATATTAGGATATTTTTTATCTATCTTCATATTACATTGGTATAACTGCCAATCCACAGGATTTTCTTTTGCTGCACTGATTATAAGGTCGCCATTTTTCCAGCGGATATTAGTTATATTTTCATCTGTATTTGTTATAAGATATTTAGCATTTTTTATAAGTTTTTTCTGAAAAATCTTATGTTCATAATTGATTTTATCTAAACATGGTTCTGGATATGTGCTTGTTTTTACAGTTATTTTTTGTATATTCCATAAAGGTATATACTCATAAAAAATACTACTTTCATATTCTTCAAAATTAACTCTAGCTTCAGTAATAATTTCGCTGTTATCCCAGTTTTCAATATCTATCATATAAACATCAAATAATTTATATAGATACGGACAGCATACGCTTTGCCATGGCAGATAATTAAGTTGAAATATATAATATAATTCCTCAATTTTTTTACGATAATACATATTGGGTCTAACGATAAAGCTTGCAGTATATTCATTATGTTGAGTTTTTACACTGCCTTTAAATATCCGCAGTGGATTATTAAATTCCGCTACTTTCAGGTAATCTGCTTTTAAGAATACGGGATACAGATAAAACGGCTGTTTCTTTTTCAATGTTTCCGCAAGATTTGACGCCTCGATTTTACAGGGATTTAAATCTTCCTTACGCATCGGAAACAGATATGTATCCGTAACATCATAGTCTTTTCTATATATTATGCTTGTTACAATCTCCGGTCCGCTTATCGCTAAGGGAACTTCATCGTATATTCTTTCACTTAAAGCATTATATTCTTTTTCTATTTCTCCGTGCAGCTGCAAAAACAGTTTGCCGACAGCTTCTTTAAAAATACGGCGGCTTTCCAGGTTTTCAATTTCCATAAGTCTTTTTTGTATATACTCTTCTATATCGAAATCGTTATCAAATACGTTCACTGTAAATTCCTCCTTATCTGCCTTCCAGATTATCTGCAAGCTTGCCGGCTTCTTTCATGCCTCTATCCTGCGCATCACGCAAAAGCTCAAGTGCAACGGCACGATTATATCGCACTCCGTTTCCGGATAAATATGCTTTGGCCAGAGTAAACTCTGCCAGCGCATTTCCGCTTAAAGCGGCTTCTTTTAACAGTTCCACCGCTTTTGTATAATTTTGACCGATACCTCGTCCTGTATAATATGAAATTCCTAGCATTGTTTTTGCCTTGATATTTCCAGCTTCAGTAGCTAGTTCCCACCACCTGACAGCTACACTATTATCTTTTTGCACAATATTACCTGTATAAGCATTAATACCTGCTATATAATACATTTCATCTAAAGGAATTTTTTTCATTTCCTTTTTCCAATCAATTCTATTTCTAAAATCTTGATTAGTGTCTGTGCCTTTTTCGCGTATACTTTTTAAAAACTGCTCTGCTAAAGGATTACCTTGACTTCTAGCCTTCTCAAATAAAGAAATAGCTTCATTTTTATTATCTATATCGTTTTTGCGATATTTTTCAATGCCTAGTATAATCGCACCATAAGATGAGCCACGCTCTACCGCTCTTTCATAACGCCTATCTGCTGATACCTGATTTTGTGGAGAATCCCCAAAACCTTCAGCAAAAGAAAGACCAATCCACGCATCAGCGTCGGGATAAAGAGCATCTGCTGCCTTTTTCCACCAGTTTACAGCTAAGGTATCATTTTCTTCTACCTGCTGTCCTGTATAATAGGCATGAGCTAGAATATACATAGATTGCACTTCACCTGCATTTGCCATATTTTCTAGCTTAGTAAAAGCTTCCTTTTTTTGAGCTTCCTGCAAGGCTTTCTCCTCTTTGGCTGCCTCTTTTTGTTGCTCTTTCATCATCTTTGCCTCTTCTTTAGTCTTTGGTAAATCCACTTTAATACCTGGAAGATTTATATTCGGTTTTAAATTAATATCTTCAGCAAAACATATATTGCCTGAAACAATAAAAGCAATTAAAGCCAAAGATATAGATTTTCTCATGTTCATCAATTATTCCTCCTCAATTAATGAAGATTGATTATGTATAAGGCTCTCTGTAGAGAGCCTTTTTGTATTTCCTGTCCTTTTGTATTTTCTGATAAGTTATGAGTTTATGTGTCAGTTGTATTAGTTCCTTTTAAAATATTTATGGAAACAGATATTCAATTTCGTTAGGTTCTAATCTCATCTTCAAATTTTGAGTCATATCACAAAATAATTCTTCTAAACTATTATATAGTTTAATAGGTTTTTCTAAGCACTCTTTTTCATTTGGATCAAAATCTACCTGTAAATAATATATTTGTCCATTTTGGTTATTTAAATATAAAAAATAACATTCATCTGTTGATATAGCTATTTCTATCATAGATAATTTATCACGAACTTTATCACGAACTTTTCTTTGAAAATACATTTTAAAATCATGAGTTATAAATGTTTTTGTTGTATCATGAAAGCTAAATATTTGATAATATTTATTTTTAAATTTAATTTGTGCCTCATCTTCCGTTGGCATTTTAATATAGCCATACATATTTTTAATGCTATAAGAATTATAATAATCCTTTATACTCTGATGTAATGGATATCCTAACTTTTTTTCAATAGGTGCAAAATTAATATCTTTTCGTTCCCAAAAACGAAGATGATAATTTCCATATATATACATATTATTATCTATATATTTATTGGCTTCTTTAATATATTTAAAAATTATTTCTTTTAAATTAGACATATTTTTACCCCCTTTTATATATTATACCGTAATATTTTTCTAATTTATGAATATTATCAGAACCTATATGCATTTTTCCAGGCACAGGTATAGCTTGACCTCTTCCGCCTACATGATGATGATGTAAAACACTACTTCTCACTCCAGGAATATCATATTGAGGAAAACTATTCCTAAACGTTTTATCATTAATAGGTGAAGCAAAATTATAATCATCAAAGACTTTTCTTATTGGATTAAACATTTTATCAAGATTTGCTTCACTGAATGCTTTTGGACATCTGTTATATACTGCCATCCAATAAGCTTGTGCTTCTCTCAAATATCCTTGGGATGTAGCGCTCTTATAAGAACCATATATTCTGTCTACTTTTGGCATTTCCACTGCTAACTCCGGAATGTTAAATGGATATTTTTCAAAAAATTTAGGATTAATATTTTCATACTCTTTAATTGGATCAATTATTCTGTTACCAAATGTATCTTTTCCTGTTGCAAATTTGAACGCTTCTGCTGCTGTCATATTCGGATTGGCATTTCTAGCACGAGTATATGCAACAGACAAAGCATAAGCTCTTTCATCAGTATAATGACCCGTATTTTTTAGACGAGTATATATGTTCTTTTCACATATAGCCGCTCTTTTTTTATATCCGCTAGGGTCATAATAAATTACAGGGTTATTACCACAGTAGATATAAAGGTTCAAGCCATCACCGCGGTAAACATCTTCCTGCGTAAACCGAGCAATTACAGGATTATAAAATCTTGCTCTTAGATAATACTGCTGAGTTATCTGGTCAAATTGTTGTCCTGTGTAGAGAAATCTGTTCGAGAGAATTTCTTCGCAAGTGGTGAGATTACCCCATGCGTCGTAGTCGTATTTATTGCAGATTTTATTGTTATCTGTAATAAATATCGTACTTCCCTGTTCATCACTGGCGTAGTGGTACCATGTTTTTTCCGGTTCAGCTTCACTAGCCCAGAGGTCATAACTTCTTATCAGTCGCTTAAGGTTATCCACGGATTTTTCAACTACAACTTCTCTGTTTTCATTGAAAATGAACTGAACAAGTTTCTTGTTCTCTTCCATTTCATAGCGCAAACCTTCTGCGTCATAACGGTTAATTTGCACTTGCCCTGTAGTAGTTTCAACTCTTGTTACTCTATTGAAGGCATCATTTTTATAGCTACGTTCACCGTCGTTCATCAGATTTCCGGCATTATCATAAATATAATGCTTCGCCGTTGTGCCTGTAGGCTTTTGGAATACCTGCCGTATTAAACGGTTCCGCTTATCATAAAGATGCTATATAAGAATTCAATATCATTATTACTTATAAGTTATAGAATAAATACTAATTTTTTTCTGTTTAGCATACGAACTTAACCATGCTTCAGCAGTTCCTGTGGCAAATAAAACATCATGATGATTAAAGCATAATAAATACTCATATGTTTCATTTGTAATATAAAATTCAAAATTATATGTTTCACTTAATAAACTTTGCAATATATTTCCGTTGTCTAAAAAATAAGCTTCTTTTTCATCTTGATAATTAAAAAACATAATACATTTTGTATTTTTTATAAAGTCTTTTATCCACGACCAAGCCTCTTTATGTTGAACACAGGTATAGTTTTTTAACATTTCCCACAAAAAAAATTTTGTATCTTTTTTTAAAAATTTTTTTATATTATTTTTTAATAATATTTTTTCTTGTTCACTTAATTTTTTTAAAGATATATTTAATCTTTTTGTAGTATCCATTATATTATCTTTTATAAAACTCATAAAACTTCTCCATTTATCTATGTTGAAATACAATATTAAATCATATTCCAACATAGATATTTTTAATACATAATAATAAAGATTTTATACATTTATCTATTATAAGGCACATCATCTAATAAGATATGTCCCCTAACAGCCTCTTTATTTCTACGTTTTCCTCCAGTTTGATAACCAATATGTGGATATCTAGGTCCTGTTGGGCCTACACTTGTATGACCTAAATCTACATTTACTTCTGCTCCATTAGAAGCTCTCCATTCAACAGGAAAACTTTTACCATATTTATCTTTTCCCCATTTTGTTACTTTAAAATCTTCTTTTTTAGTATTAGTCTTTATAAAAGCTTCATTTAAAGCTTCTTTAAAATCTTTATTTTGACCTCTATAATCAACATCAACATTTGGTTTTATTTTATAATCTGGGTATAATTCAGTATTAGGATTTTTCTTATTAACATCTTTAAAATTTGGATTACAAGCATATCCACTAGGATCATAATAAATTACAGGGTTATTATCACAATAGGTATAGAGATTTAAACCGTCGCCACGGTAGACATCTTCTTTGGTAAATCTAGCAATTACAGGGCTATAATAACGCGCTCTTAGATAATACTGCTGAGTTATCTGGTCAAACTGCTGTCCTGTATAAAGAAATCTATTCGGAATTATTTCTTCGCAAGTTGTGAGGTTACCCCATGCGTCATAGTCATATTTATTGCAGATTTTATTATCATCTGTTATAAATATAGTGCTTCCCTGTTCATCGCTGGCATAGTGATACCATGTTTTCTCCGGTTCACATTCACTTGCCCAGAGGTCATAACTACGAATTAATCGCTTGATATCGCTATCGGATTTTTCAACTACAACATCTCTATTTTCATTGAAGATAAACTGAACGAGTTTCTTGTTCTCTTCCATTTCATAGCGCAGACCTTCAGCATCATAACGATTGATTTGAACTTGCCCTGTATTTGTTCTGACTTGAGTAACTCGATTAAAACCGTCATTTTTGTAACTGCGTTCACCGTCATTCATTAAACTTCCGGCGTTGTCGTAGATATAATGCTTCGCCGTTGTGCCTGTCGGCTGCTGGAATACCTGCCGTATCAAGCGATTCCGCTTATCGTAGAGGTAATGCTCCGTTACATCATTGACTATTCGCTTGCTTCTGTTACCGGCTTTATCGTAGAAGAACTGTTCTTCGTAGTCGGGATATTTTACATTGATAAGCTGATTTATGCTGTCATACGTATAATACGTCGTACCCCGCAACTGCTGTTTTATGGTGCGATTGCCGTTACGGTCATAAGCATATTTATTTTGGGCGAGAACTTCTTCGTTGAAATTAATATCTAATGAAGTTAAGTTTTTATCCGTATCGTAGCCGTATAAATTCTTCATGCCGTTGGCACTTACAGCTTCTTTTATCGTGCCGTCATCGTTGTATTTAAAGGCTGTGATACATTTTCCTCCATCATGAATTTCTAAAAGTCGGTCAAGTTCATCGTAGATATATTCTGTCGTCTTACCTGTTACGTCTGTTTGTTTTATCTTATTGCCGTTTAAATCGTATTCATAACTTAACAAGCGTTTGCCGCTAGCAGATTTTTCTTTCAGGCTGCCGTTGGCGTAATAGCTGTAACTGTAGCGCATACCTTCAGCGATAGCGGATTTTATGCTGCCGTCAGGATAGTATTCATAACTTTCTCTAAGTCCGGATTTTCTCTCTAATTTTTCCGTCAGGCTGTCATAGAAATTATATGAATACTGCACTTCGTTACCGCGACGGTCCGTGTGCTGTCTTACTCTGCCTTCAATATCATAGGTGAAATAATCTTTTTCGCCCGTCTGGTCGGTAATTTCGCTTAATTTATTGAGGAGATTGTATCTATAGCGGATTTTGTTGCCGTTGCCGTCTACTGTTTCAGTAATATTTCCGGCATAATCATAGGAGAAATACTCACTGGTGCCGTTCGGCTTGATAATCTCGGTAATCCTGCCCCATTTATCGAGCTTGTACTCTGTTTTGTTCTTGTTGCCGTCAACTATTCCCGTTATATTGCCCTGCGCATCATAGGTAAATTCCTGTTTTGCCCCGCCCTGCGTGGTGATGTTTTTTCTTCTGCTTGCAAGGTCGTATTCACAGTTTATACCGGATTTAACGCCGTCGAGCCGTTGCAGCAGATTGCCTTCACTGTCGTAAATATTCGTTTCCAGTATCGCGCCGTTCGGTGCAATTATGCTTATAATATTGCCCTGTTTATCGTAAGTATAAGAATAACCGTTGCCGTTTTCACCTTTTGCACTGTACTCATTTGGTAAAATTTTCTTTACTAGCTGACCATTTTTATTGTAGAAACTGCGCTCTACTCCACCGTCTTTATTTATTTTTCTTGTTTCACGGTTTAACAGGTCATATTCATAAATTTCTTCTGCGCCGTTGGTATCTATTACTTTAATGATGTTTCCGGCTTTGTCATAGGTGAATACGGTTTTATTTTCAATGCCGTTTTCCTTGTCTATATGAACTTCCTCAATCAGCTTATCGGCTTTATCATATGCTCTTTTAATGATATAGCCTGCCGGTGTGATAATCTTTATTACATTACCTGTTTTGTCCAGTTCATATTTTGCTTCGGCGTTGAACCTGCCGCATTCTTTTCTATCGACTTTTTGCAGTGTGCCGACAAGTCTTCCCGCTTTGTCGTATTTATAACTTACAGTCTGGAAGGTATCGTCATTTATACGGCGTTTTTCAAATGTCTTGAGGTTTAAGCTGTTATAACCGTATTCAATAACAGCTCCGGTGTTATCCTCAACTTTGATTAAGCGATTTTGCTTATCGTATTTAAAGAAGATGCTAAGCACTCTGCCGCTAGCGGATTTTTCATCCTGCAAGTCCATATGACGGCGTTCTTCGATGATATTACCTTCGCTGTCATAGCGGTATTCGGTAAGTTTGTATTTATTTTTTTCTACAGGTTCTCGTTTTTCTATGAGCCAGCCTATAGCATTGTATTTGTACAATATACCCGGTCGTTCATCATCGGAGCTGCCCATTTTATAGCCGTTGGCGTTAATTTCTTTCAGGACATTACCTTTTTTATTATAGATGTAGACTTTTTCCACCGTACCGTTCGGCGCCGTTATTTTGGTTAAACGGTTTTCAGCGTCATATTCATAAGTGTACCCTATGCCGTCATCCGTGCTTTCATTGTAGTCCTCCGGCAGTATTTTCTTTATGAGTATACATATGCGTATTTCCAAGAGCATCTGTTTCAATCATCATGTAATCAATATAGTTATAGCCGAAGATTTATGATTATATAATTGGCTCTCGTTAGAAAGCCAATTATACTTCATTAATATTGTTTTGGTATAGACTCTTCTTTTATTATTTTTAATGTTGTCAAATCCATTTCTTTTCGTCTTTTTTCATCTGTCGGACCATCTCCTAAATGATAATTAAGCATTCTACCTATAAACATTATATTATTAGTAGATGTATCTTGTTGTATTAATTCACCATAAGTCATATCAATAAATTTTTCTAACACTGATATGATTTTATCTATCTCTTCACCTGAAAAAGTATCTTCATTAAATTCACACCATATTTTTCCTACTTTACTCACACTGAAATATCTAAGAAAAACAATCATATCATCATTATCTACATGTTTATGTTTAGGATCATATGAATAAAGCCCTATTGTTTCAAAGAATTTTTTTTCTTTAAAGCTTTTATCCAATCGTTTTAATAAACGATTTCTACAATATATTCTTCCTGTATACCCTTCGCCGTCAACTTCTATTCTATGCGCAGATAAACCGTATTCTTTAAATAAATTATCTATTGTTCTAAACCAGTTTTCCCACATAGAAGTATCTTTTTCATCAAAATGTCCTGCTAAAAAAATCGCTTTTCTTAATTTGGTCATAGTTACACCTTCTATTTATATATATTTTTATATTGTTTTTTTATATTAACTGTCCTATGTTTTTGGTTTATATCATCATTGTCATCAATAAATTTTGATGAATCTATTGTTAAAAAATCTCCCTTAACATTACCTTTTCCATATCTTTTTTCTAATTCCTCTACATTTTTATCTAAACGTTTTTTATAACTTTTTTTATAATTCATCGTTCCTTTTTCATAATCCGTTTTGCTTGGTACTTCATAAATAGCTATGTTCTTACCGTCTTTACTGACTATTATAAGGTCAGGTTCTTTTCTACTAATAGATGGGTCTATTTTTCCTGGATCTAACCTATTATTAGGAGAGTCTATTAATATCTTACCCACATCACCTGTATTTGCTTCTTTATATGCTTTTTGCAGTATTGTTTCCCAATGGCCTTTTGTATTATTGGTATGAGGATATTTTGATGTATGGATTTCTACATCTTTATATTTAAAATCTCTTACAACATCAGCTTTTTTCCTATTTTTATTTTTTTGAAGTTCTTCTGTTATTGTTTTAGAAAAATTTTCTAATGTATCATCTTCAGTGCTAATAATTACAACATTAGGTTCTTTTTTATATCCGCTAGGATCATAATAAATTATAGGGTTATTATCACAGTAGGTATAAAGATTTAAGCCATCGCCACGGTAGATATCTTCTTGAGTAAATCTGGCAATTACTGGATTATAATACCTTGCTCTTAGATAATACTGCTGAGTTATCTGGTCAAATTGTTGTCCTGTATAAAGATATCTATTTGGTATTATTTCTTCACAGGTAGTGAGGTTACCCCAAGCATCATAGTCATATCTATTACATATTTTTTCTTCATCTGTAATAAATATGGTGCTTCCTTGTTCATCGCTTGCATAGTGATACCATGTTTTTTCTGGTTCACTTTCGCTTGCCCACAGGTCATAACTACGAATTAATCGCTTGATATCGCTATTAGATTGTTCTACAACAACTTCTCTATTTTCATTGAAGATAAATTGAACAAGCTTTTTGTTCTCTTCCATTTCATAACGCAAACCTTCAGCGTCATAACGGTTAATCTGCACTTGACCTTTATTATTTGTAACTTGCGTAACTCGGTTAAAACCGTCATTTTTATATACTTTTTCACCATCATTCATCAAACTTCCAGCATTATCATAGATATAATGCTTTGCTGTTGTGCCTGTTGGCTGCTGAAATACCTGTCGTATCAGACGATTTCTTTTGTCATAGAGATAATGCTCTGTTACATCATTGACTATTCGCTTACTTCTGTTGCCCGCTTTATCGTAGAATAATTGCTCTTCATAATCAGGATATTTTACGTTAGTAAGCTGACTTATACTGTCGTAAGTATAATACGTTGTACCTTGTAGCTGTTGTTTTTCGGTACGATTGCCATTATAGTCGTAGGTATATCTATTTTGAGCAAGAATTTTTCCGTTAAAATTAATGTTTAATGAAATTAGGTTTTTATCTGTATCATAGCTGTATAAATTCTTCATGCCGTTAGCACTTACAGCTTCTTTTATCGTGCCGTCATCATTATATTTAAAGGCTGTGATACATTTTCCACCATCATGAATTTCTTGAAGTTGGTCAAGTTCATTGTAGATATATTCTGTAGTTTTACCTGTTACGTCAGTTTGCTTTATCTTGTTACCATTTAAGTCATATTCATAACTTAATAAACGCTTACCACTAGCAGATTTTTCTTTTAATTTGCCACTATTATAATAGCTGTAGCTATAGTGCATACCTTCAGCAATAGCAGACTTTATGCTACCGTCAGGATAGTATTTGTAATTTTCTCTAAGATTAGATTTTTTCTCCAATTTTTCAGTTAAACTATCATAGAGATTATATGAATATTGCACCTCGTTACCACGACGGTCTGTATGTTGTCTTACTCTGCCTTCAATATCATAGGTGAAATAATCCTTTTCACCTGTCTGGTCGGTAATTTCTTGTAGTTTATTTAATAAATTGTATCTATAGCGAATTTTATTACCATTACCGTCTATCGTTTCAATGATATTTCCAGCATAATCATAAGAAAAATATTCACTTGTACCGTTTGGTTTGATGATTTCAGTAATCCGGCCCCACTTATCGAGTCTGTACTCTGTTTTGTTCTGATTGCCGTCAACTATTCCCGTTATATTGCCCTGCGCATCGTAGGTAAATTCCTGTTTCGCCCCGCCTTGTGTGGTGATATTTTTTCTTCTGCCTGCAAGGTCGTATTCACAGTTTATACCGGATTTAACGCCGTCGAGCCGTTGCAATAGATTGCCTTCACTGTCGTAAATATTCGTTTCCAGAATCGTACCGTTCGGTGCGATTATACTTATAATATTACCCTGTTTATCGTAAGTGTAGGAATAGCCGTTGCCGTTTTCACCTTTTGCACTGTACTCATTCGGTAAAATCTTCTTTACGAGCTGACTGTTTTTATTGTAGAAACTGCGCTCTGTACCGCCGTCTTTGTTGATTTTCTTCGTTTCACGGTTTAACAGGTCATATTCATAAATTTCCTGCGCACCGTTCGTATCCGTTACCTTAACGATATTTCCTGCTTTGTCGTAGGTGAATACGGTTTTATTTTCAATGCCGTTTTCCTTGTCTATATGAACTTCTTCAATCAATCTATCGGCTTTGTCGTATGCTCTTTTGATGATATAACCTGCCGGTGTGATAATCTTTATTACATTGCCTGTTTTATCCAGTTCATATTTTGTTTCGGCGTTGAACCTGCCGCATTCTTTTCTGTCAACTTTTTGCAGTATGCCGACAAGTCGCCCCGCTTCATCATATTTATAGCTGATAGTCTGGAAGGTATCATCATTTATACGGCGTTTTTCAAAGGTCTTGAGGTTTAAACTGTTATAGCCATATTCCATAACAGCTCCAGTATTATCTTCTACTTTGATTAAGCGATTTTGCTTATCATATTTAAAGAAGATGCTAAGCACTCTACCACTAGCGGATTTTTCGTCCTGCAAGTCCATATGACGACGCTCTTCAATGATATTACCTTCACTGTCATAGCGGTATTCGGTAAGTTTGTATTTATTTTTTTCTACAGGTTCTCGTTTTTCTATGAGCCAGCCTATAGCATTGTATTTGTACAATATACCCGGTCGTTCATCATCGGAGCTGCCCATTTTATAGCCGTTGGCGTTAATTTCTTTCAGGACATTACCTTTTTTATTATAGATGTAGACTTTTTCCACCGTACCGTTCGGCGCCGTTATTTTGGTCAGGCGATTTTCAGCGTCATATTCATAGCAGTAACCTATGCCGTCATCTGTTTTTTCGTTATAATCTTCCGGCAGTATCTTCTTTATGAGATTGCCGTTTTTATCGTAGAACCTGCGTTCTATGCCGCCGTCGGGATATTTTATTTTTATCTTGTTGTTGTCTTCATCATAGATGTTTTCAATCCCCTCACCGTTTTTCGTCACACGGTCAAAAGCGTTCGGGTTTACTTCCTTGATGATATTTTCTTCGGCATCGCGGAGCGTGGCTATAACATTTCCTTCCGGGTCTATCTGAAATTCTTCATGGTCCATTACGTCATATATATGTCGCCAGCCTAGTCCATTATGGTTTTCACTGTCAAACTGGTTAGGGCGTACCTCTTTTACACGGTTACCCAGCTTGTCGTAGATATACATATGCGTATTTCCGAGAGCATCCGTTTCCGTCATCATGTAATCAATATAGTTATAGCCGAAAGTTTTCGTACCGAAGTTTCTGTCGGTTATGCTGGAACATCTGCCGGCACGGTCATATTCATAAAAGAACATATCGCCCATAGGAGATGTTATCTGCCACGGCTCTTTGGCAAATTCCTCGTAGGCGTAGTCTGTACAGTTTCCCAGACTGTCCGTTTCTTCAAGCTTTCTGCCTTTTTCATCATAAACATATGTTCTTTTCTGATACAGTTCACCTTGTATGCGGGTTCGTTTTTCAATTAAATTACCATGACTCTCACTATGCGTTTATGTTCATTATAGGTATTTTTCAAATATACGTGCTTTCGTTAGTCCTTTATTTATTTTGTCCAAATAAAAACCATTTATCTATTTTGTTTATCGCTTGCAAATATCCTATATTATCCCAATTTTTTAGAATATCTTTTTTCGTTTCTTCCAATATTTTTGCGGATTGAATTTTATTTTTTTGATTATTTATTAATTCTATATGAAATTCACGATTTTCTTCATCCTCCTCGAGATGTTTTTTAATAATTTTTATGTTAGTATGGGCTTCTTTTATCATTCTTTCTATTTTCAATGAACATAATGTATTAAAATCTTCTTTGCTTATGGAGAAATCTATTTTCTCAAGACTTTCATAATGTATTTCTGTTATATCTAATAACTCGGCAGGAATTACAGGTGTATTTATAGTAACATTCATACCCATTTTTTTAGCCATTATGGCTAAAGCCACAGCATCACGGTTAAAATATTTTTCTTCATCAGAAAAATGGCTTACCATCCTCTTATATGATTTAGAAAGTTCTTCCAGTTGTCTATTAAGTTCATTTTCATTTTTTTCATTAATGGCTAAAATAATATCTATTATATATCGAAACAACATCTTACATGTTTTTTGAGCTCTAAATTTTTTTAGCTTTTCTATATTTTTAACCAAAAGAGCTGTATCATCATTAAGCCATGCTTTTAAAATATAAGAAATAAAATCATACGGTTGACCGCAAGGTCTTTTATCATAATCACTCAGGTTATATAAAATATTTGAACATTTTCTAGCCAATCTAAAGTCTTTGCTTATTATTGCTGAAAACAGCATATTTGCTGCAACATATCCGTTGATACTGTCGCCGGCATTATATCTTTCACCTTCTAGGATATTATCATTGTCTGAATTAAATTCAAATCTTTTATAATAAATCTGTGCTATATAATTTCTGTATTTAAATAAAGTTTCTTTATCTTCATTTAAAATATACATTATATTTCCGATATCTTGACATATATGATACATATCTATGGCATCACGAGCGAGAACAAAATCTATTTTTTCCTGCTGATAATTTTTTATATTTTCCATAAACCTTATAAATGAATTATCTAAATACGAATATAGGATTCGTTTATTACGATAACTGATTTTATATTTCATTATAAAAATCTCCTTATTTAAATAAATTTTTACCACATTTATTGACTCGATGTAATACAGTTTCTTTTTTCATATCTATATCTTTATCCTTTAATTTTTCATTAATCAATTCTACAGTTTTTTCTCGTTGCTCTGCATTATAAATCATTTCGTCACGCTTTGATTGATTTTTTACCATTTCAGCATCTCTTCTTAAGTTTTCAGCTATGCTTTGTAATTGATCTCGTTTTTCTTTATACCATTCTGTTGAAGTCTGTATAGCTCCAGATTTTACTTTGCCTAATTGTGCCGTATTATATTTTGTTTCCGTAAATCTGATATCTGTGACATTTCCTTCTTTATCTACTTTGTAATAAACACCGTCTATTCCTTGATTTCCCCAAGTTTTACCTATAGCTGATTGGTAACCATAGATATCTTTCATTAAATAATCTGTAATTTCTTCACAGACATTACCTACTTTCGTAGAGTTTGCAAATGTACCATTTACTACTTTGCTTAATTTTTCTTCCAATATATCTAATTGTCCTTTTGTATATTGAGGAACTTCTACGTTTAATCTCGCACCTAAATCCTTTATGGCATTTTCAGCATGTTCTCTAATAGTTAATTCAGGTTGTTTTTTTCTATACCCACTAGGATCATAATAAATTACAGGGTTATTATCACAATAAGCATAAAGATTTAAGCTATCGCCGCGGTAGACATCCTCTTTTGTAAACCTAGCAATTACAGGATTATAATAACGTGCTCTCAGATAATACTGTTGCGTTATCTGGTCAAATTGTTGTCCTGTGTAGAGAAATCTATTTGGTATTATTTCTTCGCAGGTAGTAAGATTGCCCCATGCGTCGTAGTCATATTTATTACAGATTTTTTCTTCATCTGTAATAAATACCGTGCTTCCCTGTTCATCACTGGCATAGTGATACCATGTTTTCTCCGGCTCACATTCACTCGCCCAAAGGTCATAACTACGAATTAATCGCTTGATGTTATCAGCAGATTTTTCAACTACCACTTCTTTATTTTCATTGAAGATGAACTGAACAAGTTTTTTGTTCTCTTCCATTTCATAACGCAATCTTAAAATTTGTTATGTATCAGGCTCTCAACAGAGAGCCTATATTTTATACTCAATCCCACTGCAAATATTAAAATATCCCATTATTATGTTTCCCATCGCCAATAAATATTAGATGATTTAATTATTAATAACTGAACATCGGTTATATTAAAAAATACAATTTCTATAATATTATTTTTTTCTTATGAATTTCTAATATTTCATTGTCATTTATTTTAACAGTACTTGGTATAAATTTAAAAAAACTTACATCTAAAAATATCAATTTACCTTTTTTTATTTCAGGTTCACCTTCAGTATAAAAAGATTGACACCAATTACATAATTCTATATCAATAATTAATTTTTTCTTTGAAGAAAAATATTCTATATGTTGAATTAAACTATCATGAAAATTATATTTATCAAATACATCCATTTCTGATAAACTGCCTGTATATTATTTAATAATATAAACGTATTGTGCTAGTTAAAAATTTTACTTGCAAAAAAAGTTCAACAAGAGTACATTTCTAAGTATTTCATCACAAAGAAGTGTATCTAATGTTGAACC
>ENA-ORLM01000758-ORLM01000758.1-human-gut-metagenome-genome-assembly--contig:-NODE-758-length-26019-cov-6.201604_pt1 | contig 26019 bp, 28 predicted proteins | sample MGYA00243063_ERZ508815 | MGnify/ENA primary metagenome ERZ508815 (study PRJEB26277, sample SAMN04329768) | human gut metagenome | biome: human-associated habitat | host: Homo sapiens | place: USA...
TAGAGTGATTCAAAATGTTTTTGGTGTTGTGTTTGCTTTAGCATTTTGTGTTATATTTTATTGGTTTATGTCTAAAAAAAAGGAAAGTGAGGTGACCGTACATGCAGAGTGAAGTGAATCAGGAAGAAAATTTGAATAGAATTATTACGGTTCCTTATCTTCTTTCTTTTTTCGGCTTTGTCTGATTCCGGTAATTATATGGAGTTATTGTGTAAAGAAAAATCACATGAACAGGCAAAGACGATCCCGATTATTGCCATGACTGCCAATGCATTTTCAGAGGATATGCAGCACTCTCTCGCTGCTGGAATGAATGCTCATATTTCAAAACCACTTGATATGAAGTTGCTGAAGAAAACCATAAGAAATATAAAACTTGGGAGGGAGGAAGCCCAATTTATTGATCAATAATCACTAAAGAGAAATAAGAAGGACAAGAAACAAAAAATACTCATTGTAGATGATTCAAAATTTAACACTTTTGGATATCGATATGCCACAAGCAGATAGTTTTGAGGTCTTCGGAGTAAATGAAGAAGATGTTCAACTTGATATGATGAAATTGAGGCTTGCAGCAATAAGCCAAATAGAAAAGGAGAAAAGACGATGGAATTTATATGTTACCCAAAGTGTTCAACCTGCCAGAAGGCAAAGAAATGGCTGGACGAGAATAAGATCGAATACACGGAGCGCCACATTGTGAATGACAATCCCACATATGAGGAACTGAAGAAATGGTATGAGAAGAGTGGATTTCCGCTCAAGAGATTCTTCAATACGAGCGGCATGCTGTATAAGGAGATGAAACTGAAGGACAAGCTTCCGGACATGAGCGAGGATGAGCAGTTACAGCTTCTTGCAACAAATGGCATGTTGGTGAAGAGACCGCTTGTTGTTGATAAAGATTTTGTATTGACTGGATTTAAGGAAAAAGAATGGATAGAGAAAATGTTCTAGGGGGTAAGTGATGAGTTTTGCATTGTTTCTGGACATAGATGGTGTATTGAATACCCGGACGACAGTTGTGGGGGCTCCTAGTGGAAGAACTGGGATAGACGAGTCCAGAGTGAGGCTGCTGAAAAAGGCGTTAAAACAGTTTGGCAAGGCGGAGATCGTTCTGACTTCGGATTGGAAGCTTATGAGAGAAGACGGGGATGACTTCTCATATCTTGTATCTATGCTGGGCAAATTTGGACTAAGCCTGTCTGGAAAGACAACCGATGTCTGGGTTGGCAGAGGTGAGGGTATCCAGAGCTATCTGGCGGAACATCCTGAGATAGATGAATACGTGATACTGGATGACAACACATTTGATTTCTCCAATTATCCTAAGCTTTGGGAACGGCTGTTGCTTACCAATGGCATAGAAAATGCCGAATATGCATCAAAGACACCGGCGATTGAGGCAATGCTTTTTCTGGAAGCTATCTCTTAGTTTCTTCCCACTCTCCTTCTGTGATCTCTATGTCATTCAGGCATACTGGGAGATGTATGGTTTTGTTGAGCTCGTATACCTTCTCGAATTCATCCATTTTCCGATTATAGTAAGTCTGGTATCAGCGACAGCCACAGCTATCGAGTAGCTAGGCAGATGTACTTCATAATTTTCAAGCTTTATGATCTGAGTATGAGCCAGTCAGAGCTTTCGAGGCGAACGGGGATTTCCACCAGCACGATAAATGACTGGAAAAAGAAGAAGATCAATCCGCAGGCGGACAAGCTGGTTGTTATCAGCAGGGCGCTTGATATGTCATTGGCAGATCTGCTTGGAGAAGATGGGGATGAGAACAGCAGCGTCGATTATAGTGCTGATGAGAAATATCTCATTGAGTGTTATCGCAGATCGGATAATCATGTGAGAAAGCATATGCTCAGATATATGGAGCTCATTGACAATGCAGAGACAAAAGCAAAGGCAAATGCGGCTCAGGCAATTCCGGAGATCATTGAAATAGCAACATCCAAAACAGTGGAAGAAAATAAAAAAGAAAAACATAGCCGTAATGCTAAAAATGGATGGTATAGATATGATGCCAGATTTGCGTTACCGGTTTACGATGAAATTGGTGAGGTTGAGCGGTACAATGTGTTTAGTGCAAGATTATTGATCAGACATGCCGCTTCTGGGAAAATGTATCTGTACGATGTTTTAGAAATAAAAAAAGAAACGAGCAAGCGTTGTCAGGTATAAACCCTACCCAGTAGAACCCCCATTTCTTAATGAAATAAGAATAAAACACGCTACAGGAAAAGTCAACAGTTATATTGTGGAAAGGACATAGATGACATATGAAGATAATAAATGCAACACCAAAAGACAAAGAAGAACTGCTCTCGCTCTATCACGCCATGATAGGTGGACCGTGTGAGTGGAGCGAGAATTATCCTGACGAGAATACCATAGCATTTGACCTGAAGAACGAGGATCTGTTTGTTATGAAGAATGACAAAGAAGAGATTGTAGCTACAATATCCATAGATCACGACGATGCTGTTGAGGCACTTACGTGCTGGAGAGCAGATCTGGCTCCATCGGGAGAACTTTCAAGGCTGTGCGTCAGGAAGGATATGCAGGGACAGGGAATTGCGAAGACTATGATGAACTATGCCTGTGATGTCCTGAAAAGCAGAGGCATGAAGGGCGTTCATATACTTGTCAGAGAGGGACATGTGGTGGCGCTTTCGACATACGCCAAGATTGGCTTTGAAACGGTTGGAGAGTGTGATCTTTTTGATAAGCATTTCGTATGTATGGAACGGGAATTCTAAAGAGGTAGATATTGCAAGTTATAGGATGCAGCTGCAGCTATATTGTAATATAATGGGGGTGTATTGTTTGATGAGTTATAGAGATGAGACATTTCTATTATATAAGAATGACGAGTGGAGGCGCACAGAATGATAATTACAATAGGCAGAGAGTGTGGATGTGACGGCGATGAGGTGGCAGCAAGACTTGCCTCAAAATATGGTATAGCCTGTTACACAAAGAAAGAGATAATAAGGCTGGCAAAGGAGAAGGGTGTGTATGACAAATATCCGTTTTTCTTTGGAGAGAAGGCTATAGATTCTATGATGCAGTCGGTGTCAGATGACTTTGTCGTGAAGAGAAGAAAGACCCCGGAGGAGGTACTTGAGAGATTGCTTGACGGACAGGATGGCGTTGTAGTGGGAAGAGCCTCGGACTTTGCATTCAAGAACAGGAACGATGCAGTGAGAATATTCCTGTGCGGAGATAAAGACAGCAGAATAAAGAGGATAATGGACAAGCATGGCATATCAGAATCAAAGGCAAAGAGTATTGTGGAGGAGACTGATGCCAAGCGAAGAAGCTATCATGACTATTACTCAGGAGAGAACTGGGGATATTCAGGACATTATGACCTGTGCCTTGATGAGGCGAAGCTCGGCGTGGACGGCGTAGTGGAGATGGTCGCGGCGTATATGAAGGTAATTGGCAAGTAGAATTGAGACAGATGGAAGGCAGACAGAAGCCGGATAGTGTGAGTTAGTCAGATAGGTTTTCGACATTATGATTTGAAAGGTATAGATATGGGAGAAAAAGCAACAGGAAAATACAGCCTTTTGGTTCCGGAAGGGAAGTATTCGTTTAAAACACTGAGCCCTGTGACCATGCATGATCTGGGATTGGACATGATATGCAGGCAGTTGTCTGCAAATGAGTCCGAGCAAAATTATATAATGGGCGTTATGTCACGGATATATGCAGAGCCGTCTGTTACAAATTACAGATGTGGCGTGTTTGACGATGTCATAGGGAATAAGCAGCTTCGGGACGATATGATGGAGATCCTTGGGAAGATAAGCTTTCTCAAGGACTATGGCAGCTTTAAGCGTGACTATGATGAGAACTCAGGTATATGGGATCTTATGCACAGACTTGATGAAATTGGAGATTATATAGAGTGTGTGGATTCATTATATTCCAGCCTGAAAGATAGGAATCTGCATTCTGAGGGATTTACAGGCCTTAAGGCGTATGTTCAGAACATATATGAAGATAATGGTTTTAGTGAACTTAAGAAGGATATAGCAGAACTTAAGAAGGTGAGCGGTGAGGTTAGGAGTATAACCATAGGAATCAATCTGAATAACAGATATGAGGCAGATGGTGTCGGCTTGATATCAGTCAACAGCAAGCAGTTTACAAGGGGCGGCGTGCTGAGTAATTTCTACGGACATCTTATGTCCAGAGACAAAATAAATGATAACATTGAGGCAAAGAACGACTATAAATTCCAGCCATTAGATGCGGTAAATGAAGCACTGTCAAAATTTCAGCAGGAGCTGCAGGGAAGAGTCGTAACCGGGGGCGCAAATAATCTGGCGGCAGGTATGGTGGGAATCCCTGATTCTGACAAATCTAAAGACATTACAAGGTATACAGACAGGGTAGTCACTAAGCTTATAACAAGAATTGTAAAGAGAATGAGGGAGACGTTAAATAAGTATGTGTCGATTACCATAACTGACATGACGGATCTCATCCCGGAGCTTACATACTATATAAGATGGGCTGAGTATATAGAAAAATTGCAAAGCAGAGGTGCGGTATTTTCCAAGGCAAGGGTTGTGAACTCTGCATATCAGCCGGACGCAGGTACATCTAAGGAAGCCAATTCCAAGAGCAGATATTATATGAAGGCTCGTGGCGTATATAATATCAAGCTTGCAGCATTTGATACGGAGGAGTCGGAGCACATAGTGACCAATGATCTGGACTTTGACAGCGAGCACAGAGTGTATATTCTGACAGGAGCAAATAGGGGTGGAAAGACGACCATAACACAGACGATAGGTCAGCTTTTTGTACTGGCTCAGGGTGGTATATATATCCCAGGTGATGAATTTGAATTTGCTCCAGTGGACTGCGTATTTACACATTTCCCTGCTGACGAAGACAAGACCCTGGATCTTGGAAGACTTGGTGAGGAGTGCAAGAGATTCAGGGAGATATTTGACGGTGCGAATGATCGCAGTCTCATACTTCTCAATGAGACATTTTCAACCACATCATTTGAGGAGGGCTATTATATAGCCAGGGATTCCGTGAGAGCTATTCTGACAAAGGGAACGAGAACGATATACAACACGCATATGCATAAGCTGGGCTTTGATGTGGATGAGATGAATGAAGGGCGTACAGAGGGCAAGGTATATTCGCTGATCGTACACAACGAGGGCTCACAAAGATCTTACAAGATCGAGATAGCGCCACCCGCTGGCAGATCATATGCCAGTGACATAGCGGAGAAATATGGTGTTACATATGACATGCTGGTGAATAAAGAAAAATAGTTGGCTGTATGCACTGCTTGTGGATGATATTACAGACGATATGTGGGCAGTTTAGAGTCATATAATATGAATTGTCTACAGTGAAGATATTGGAGGGTATAGGATGACAGAAAAGCATACAGACAAGAGAACAATACTTATAGTGGATGATGACGCTGATCTGTCTATGCTGATACAGGATATGCTGGAGGACAACGGCTATGCTTTTCTGTACGCAGCCAGCATAGACGATGCATATGAAGTGCTGACAGATAACAAATGTGATCTCATACTTCTGGATATCAATCTTCCCGATGGTACAGGTTTCTCATTCTGTAAAGAACTCAGGCATACTTCGCAGGTGCCAATCATATTTGCAAGTGCAAGGACGAGTGAGGATGACAAGGTGAATGGCCTTGATATGGGTGGAGATGACTATATCGCAAAGCCGTATTCACTGAAAGAGCTTATGTCTCGTATCCGTTCGATACTCAGGAGAACTTATGGTGTTGATGACAATAAGTCTGAGATGTTGACCCTGAACACAGACGGGAACGAGATAGAGATCAACAGGCACGCACGGACTGTGAACAGAAACAAAAGTAATGTGGATATGAAGCCGAAGGAATTTGACCTGCTTGTATACATGGCGGAGAACAGAGGCAGGGTATTGACCAAGGAACAGATCATAAGTGCCGTGTGGGGGCTGTACAGCGATGTGGAGCCATCCACGGTTGCGGTGCATGTAAGGTGGCTCAGGGAAAAGCTTGAGACAGATCCTTCACATCCGCAGCTTATCCGTACGGTATGGGGAACGGGATATGTGCTAGAAGATAGTGAATAGACAAAGACAGTGAGAATAATATGAGCTTGTAAGGTGGATGTCCACTTGGCAGCTATAGGGAGTTTATATGAAGCGACATTCAGTAAGAAGCAATATAATAAAAATGCTGATCGTGTTCATGTGCGCTATAACCATAGTTTTTGGTTGGCTGTTCTACAGGGAGAAGCAGGACGAGACACGGCGGATAAAAGATGATGAATATGGGCAGTATATAGTGGAACTGAATGAAGTGAAACAACTGTATGACTCGGGATCCACAGATGCTGACGAAAAGCTTGACGCTGTAATGAATGAACTCAGGGAACAAAAGATAGATACCGGCAAGTCAGGACTTAGAAATATATTGATCATTTATATCGTTGTCTTGTGTGTTGTGATTGTATTATTCCTGTACATATACGTGTGTGTTCTCAGGCCATTTGACGAGCTGGAGGATTATGCATCACATCTGGCAGCAGGGGATATGGACACCGAACTTAAGTACAGACGGGTAAATATGTTCGGAAGCTTCACGTGGGCATTTGACCATATGAGAACGGAGATAGTGCATGCAAGGCGTAGAGAGCAGGAAGCGATAGAGAACAACAAGACAGTTATAGCCACGCTGTCACATGATATAAAGACTCCGATCGCATCCATAAGAGGATATGCGGAGGCATTGGTCATGAATATGGATGCCACCCAGGAGCGCAGGGAGAGGTATGCGTCGGTCATCATGAAGAAATGTGATGAGGTGACGTCCATAACGAATGACATGTTTATTCATTCCTTGCATGATCTGGACAGACTGGTGGTGAACAGTGATGAGGTTGAGATAAAACCTCTGCTGGAACAGGTCCTGTCAGATATAGGTCTCGGAATGGATATCGTGGTGAATGGAGATATAACCGAGGCAGTGCTTGAGCATTCAGATTCGGGAAGAGTGGTTCAGGTGATAGAAAATATACTGTCAAATGCCTCTAAGTATGCCAGAGACACGGAGATAAGTATTACCACTGGATATATAGATCCAGAAGAACTTCCAAAAAATGTGCATGTAAGTGGTTCGGATGCAGTATATCGATTGTCGATAAAGGATCAAGGAACAGGAATCCCGGATAAGGATATGCCGTTCATATATGAGAAGTTTTATCGAGGGGAAAACTCCGGTGATGAACCTGGAGCGGGCCTTGGACTATTTATTGTCCATTATCTCATGGACAGAATGGGCGGAGATGTGGAACTTGTAAATCATGCTGATGGCCTGGAGGCAGTGTTATATTTTGCAGCAAGAAAGGTTTGTTAAGGACTTGTTAATAAATAGGGTGATATGGTTGTAGCACGGTGGCGAGGTGAAGATCTGTAGAGGATGTCTGAATGCCCCCGTGCTACAACTATAAAAAGGAGAGAAAAATGGCAGATATAATACTTCAGGCAAGAGACCTTTGCAAAAGCTTTTCCAGTGAGGGCGTGCAGAATCATGTGCTCAACAACATGGATCTGGATATCTATAAGGGAGATTTTACAGTCATCATGGGAGCGTCAGGCTCGGGAAAATCCACACTGCTTTACAGTCTGTCCGGGATGGACAGACCGACTTCGGGAAAGGTCATATATGATGGCGAGGATATAACAGAATATAATGAGAAGCGCATGGCAGAACTCAGGGTGTATGAGTTTGGATTTGTGTTTCAGCAGATACATCTTGTTAGTAACCTCAGCATTAGAGAGAACATACTTGTGCCGGGTTATATGAATAAGAATACGAGCACAAAAGAGACTGAGAACAGGGCTGATGAACTCATAAAGAATATGAATATAGAAAGTGCTGCTGACAGACTTCCTGCACAGGTGTCTGGCGGAGAGGCACAGAGGGGAGCTATTGCCAGAGCGGTCATCAACAGTCCGGGTATCCTTTTCGCGGATGAACCGACAGGCGCATTAAATCGTAGAAATACCCAGGATGTGCTGGATCTTCTAACCGAGCTCAACGTGGAGGGACAGAGCATACTCATGGTTACCCACGATGTGAGAGCTGCCATCAGGGCGAACAGGATCATCTACATAGAGGATGGAAGAATCATAGGTGAGCTGAAACTGTCACAATATATTGAAGAAGACCGCAAGAGACGTGAGAGCCAGATAGATGCATGGCTTGGTTCCATGCAGTGGTAGGAGGTAAAGGATGAGATATATCATGATGGTGCTTCGAGGAAATATGAGAAGAAACAAGGGCGTGCATATAAGTGTGTTCGTGCTCATGCTTATCATTTCTCTGGCATTCTGTTCAGTGCTTTCTTACTACACGAATTCCATAAGGCATGATTCGGAAGCTATGGAAGAGGTTGGTTATGGAGGTATGCTTGCCGCACTTTATGGGGAGAACAGGCTGGATGCCTATGGAACAAGTGCAGACAAGATAATAAAGAACATTGGCAAATGTGATGCGGTGCAGGAAGTGAAAGCAGCAGATGTTGTATATCTGCTGCTTAAGGACTGCAATGGAAAAGGCGGAAACAGCAGCTTCGTTTTGAATGATACAGACAGCGTGCTCACATATGATCAGTATGATGTGGATAACAAAATGACAGATCGCCGGCTTGAAAAAGGTGAGGTAAGTGTGCCGTTCAGTTTCATAGGTATGTATGACTGCAAGATTGGTGATACAGTCGAGCTGGGCAATGATAACGGTTCTTATACCTTCAAAGTTGCGTCATTTTTCGAGGATCCATATATGGGATCTTCGGTCATGGGAATAAAGACGATATTGATCTCAGATGAGGATTTTGCGGATCTCAAGGCAAAGGCTGCGGAAGATAATAGAAGCGGACTGGAAGATGACAAGAGATCCTTTGAATTGTCAAAGCTTATCATAATAGATAAAAAGCCGGGCCTGGACCTCACGGAGATGGAGTTTGAGAGAGAACTGAATAATGTGAGTGATTTCGCGTCATATTGCTGGATAACTTTATCAAAGGAGCAGGCGGGAAGTTACATGCTTCTTATGACAAAGGTATTCTCCGCGGTGCTGCTTATATTTGTTGTGCTGCTTCTAGTGGCGGCTATGATAGTTCTAGGACACAACATCGGCAGCAGCATAGAGATGGATTTTGTTAACATAGGAATACTCAAAGCGGTCGGAATGACAAATGCATCGGTGAAGCTGGCGTTGCTTGCCGGGTATATGTGCACTGTGGCGGCTGGACTGTTTGCTGGAATACCACTGGCCATTCCGATACTAAAAATTATAAATAGTGCCACAAGATCTTCTTCAGGACTTGAAGTTCCGTTTGATATTAATGTAGGACTTGTGCTGTGTGTCATATTGGCGATACTGCTTCTGGTAGCAGCATTTATCATGTTGAAGACAAGGAGAATATCCGAGGCCACACCTATAAAGGCGATAAGAGGTGGACGGGACAGTGTGCATTTCTCAAGCGTTCTGAAGCTTCCGGTCTCAGGCAAGAAACTTGGTGTGAGTCTTGCATACAGACAGTTTATATCTGAGAAGAAACAGTATGCCGCAGCCATCATAGTGACTGCTATACTTGCCATGTTCATGATACTTATGAACGATATGATGCGCTGGTTTAATTCACAGAATATGCTGGTGGATATGTTTTCAGTCACGAAGTATGACCTGACTGCTTCGTTTGTCGATGAGGATACGCAGAAGGATATAGAGAATGTTATATCAGAACACACAGCGTATAGAAAATATCAAATGTTCAGCGAGTACCTTCTGTTCGATGATGTGCAGATGTATTGTTATATAGTGGAGGACCCTGATATGATCAACACGATAAGAAAGGGAAGAACCTGCACATATGACAATGAAGTGCTGATAACCCAGTATGTGGCTGATGGATTTCACATGAACGTAGGTGACACAGTCACAGTCAAGCGCGGCGGCGTGGCAAGGAAGATGGTGATATCCGGCATATACGATTCGGCAAATGATATGGGCAAGAACTTTGCAATTAGTAAGGCTGCATATAGTAAGTTTGCCCACGAAGAGACCGTAAGTGAGTCTGGTGTCAGTGGAGCTGCCAAAAGCAGTTCAGATGAAGAGGAATGGAGCGGCAAAGGAATATGTTATGATCTTGACAATACTGATGAATGTGATGCGATAATCCAGGAGATAGATAAGAGATATGGCGATAATCAGGGCATCACGTATTCAATACATTCAGCAAAGGATGATTTTGAAGGAGTGGCGGGTACAGTCAACATTGCAATACAGGGACTCACATTGCTCACATATATGTTGGGGGCTGTATTCGTGATAGTCACGGTCATAATCGTCTGTGGCAAGGTTCTCATGCGTGAGCAGAAGGATATCGGAATATATAAGGCACTTGGATTTACATCCTTCAGACTCAGATGCCAGCTTGCGGTCCGCTTTATCGTGACGGCAGTTGTGGGTTCGCTGCTTGGTATAGTTCTTGCACTTATCGTCAGCAAGCCATTCTTCAAGGCAGGATTTGAATCATTTGGAATATACAGTTTTAATTTAAGTACAAGCGTGATATCACTGGTTATACCATTGGTATTTATGAGCGTGTTATTCTCTGTGGTAGCATTTATCAGAGCGGGGAACATCAGAAAGGTTCAGCCGCAGGTGCTCATCGCAGATCAGTAGAAGTATATAGGAGAGTGGAACTATGTATACAATGTCAGTAGACAAGGTGGGTATATATAATGGATAAGCTGATCATATATCTGATATGTATAAATATACTAGGAGCTGTCCTTGATGGAGTGACGGCTGCGAGACGCAGGAGAACAAGCCATAAAGCGCTCAGTGTTCTGCTGGGGATCATAGCCATTGCCGGTGGTGCCCCTGGCATGATAATAGCATTTGCGTTGTGTGACAGGACTGCATCCAAGACGAATATGATGCTGAGAGTGTTCACAGTGTGCGTGTGTGTGATAGAGCTTGCGGTGTTCATGACTTGGAAGCTCAGACCGGCGGGCAAATTGAACTTTGCATTCTGGGATGTGTTTGTGGAATACAGATGGACACTTTGGTTCGTTGCGGCAATGAGTGTTATAACATTTGTCATGTTCGGAATTGACAAATACAGAGCGGTCAAGGGAGGATACAGGATCCCCATAGCGGTCCTTCTCGGTATGGCATTTGCCGGTGGAAGTATCGGTGCTCTGCTTGGAATGGTGGTGTTCAGGCATAAGATAAGGAAGAATTATTTCTCGGTTGGAGTGCCACTTATACTTGTAATGCAGGTGGTGCTTTTGATGTGTGTGGTTAATCTGCTGTAGGATCCGCAAATATCCCCAGTTCAGGCGGATAGTTGGTAAATGCAAAGAAGGCAACCGCGAGAATAGCCAGGATGGTCATGGCAACGTAGTCATTTATGCACATTTGCTTAGATTCTGATCTGTTCTCAGCCCTCAATGCATACATAACCCCGGCGAAATAAAGTGCGATATTTAGAAACTCATAATTCCTGCCCAGTACACCATTTAGAGTGTAGAAACCGACCACAATGAAAGCCATACCTGACAGGATACCGACAGTCCTTGCTGGAAGATAATGTTCCGGCAGGGGCTTATCTTTTATATGAGCCCAGAGAAATTCAATCATTGTCAGCAGGAGCATTGGAAAGAATATAAGTTTCAGGTGTTCCCAGGTTGACTCGTTCACTGCCGAGAATAGTCCGACAGCGGGATTGTCATTTGACCACTCGTAGGTGAAATGCAGCAGCACTCCGAGGATCGATATGAAGAAAAAACGAAAAAAATTGAGTTTGTTAGTAGTTGCCATAGGGAGTTCTCCGATGAAAACTAGTGCTATATTACATAGTATATGACGAATATGGTATTTCATGTAGCGGAGAAACCGAAATTGCCGAAATTAAGATAAACATAATTGGGATATATTGTCGGTGATGTTATAATTATTTCAACGAATGTTTTGTTTAAAGGGGAAGTACATATGCGTTTGATCCATTTATCTGATCTTCACATAGGAAAGCGTGTAAATGAATTTTCCATGCTGGAGGATCAGGAGTATATATTAAAAGAAATACTGTGCATCATCGATGATGAGCAGCCGGATGGAGTCATCATAGCCGGGGATGTATATGATAAGTCTGTGCCGAGCGAGGAGGCGGTGAAACTGCTGGACAGCTTCCTGACTTCGCTTGCAAAGAGAAAGCTGCAAGTATATATCATCAGCGGCAACCATGATTCGGCGGCCAAGCTGGCATTTGCATCAAGTCTGATTGATCTCAGTGGAATCCATATATCGCCGGTATATGATTCGGCACAGATAGCCATGATGGGAGATGGGTTGGTCAGACCATATAAGCTGGAGGATGGAAAAGGACAGATGGTGAACATATACATGCTGCCATTTGTGAAGCCGGCAATGGTCAGATCGGTGTTCCCTGATGAGGCGGATGATATAAATGATTACACGGATGCCTGCCGTGTGGCGGTAGAGCATATGGATGTAGATGAGAAAGCGACAAATATACTGGTTGCCCATCAGTTTGTAACCGGGGCTGTGCGCTCAGAGTCGGAGGAGAATGTGGGCGGACTGGACAATGTGGATGTATCGGTATTTGACTCATTTGACTATGTGGCGCTGGGGCATATACATGGGCCGCAGAAGGTGGGCAGGGAGACTGTCAGATACTGTGGCACACCACTTAAGTACTCACTTTCGGAGGCTAACCACACCAAATCGGTGACGGTTGTTGACATACCTGAGAACAAAAAAATAGAGATAAGGACTGTTCCACTTGTTCCAATGCATGAGCTGCGCGAGGTAAAGGGAACATTTGACGAGCTGATGGACAGGCGAAACTATGAGGGGACGGCTGTGGATGATTATCTGTATGTGGTTCTCACGGACGAGGATGACGTGCCGGATGCTTTGGGAAAACTCAGAACGGTCTATCCAAATGTGATGAAGCTTGGATACGACAACACCAGAACCCGTGTGACACAGACGATAGACGATGGTGCTGTGCTTGAAGGGAAAAAGCCTATAGATCTGTTTGGAGAGTTGTATGAGAAGCAGAACAACAAGGAAATGAGCGATGAACAGAGGAGTTTTGTTCAGGATATTATAGACTCTGTATGGAAGGAGGAGCGCTTATGAGCGAAGCGAATAACTCAAATGCGCTCCGACGACCTGCCCCGCTCGCAGAGGCGAGAGGGGCGATACATTGTGAAAGAGAGGAGCGATTATGAGACCACTTAATCTTACGATGTCGGCATTTGGACCATATGCGGGAGTCCAGATGCTTGACATGGCCCAGCTTGGGGCTGAAGGCTTGTATCTTGTGACTGGGGATACAGGTGCGGGAAAGACCACGATATTCGATGCCATCTGTTATGCGCTGTATGATGAGCCGAGCGGAGCGAGCCGTGATGCGAGGATGATGAGATCAACGTATGCCGATGTGGACACAGATACCTACGTTGAACTGACATTTGATCATATGGGGAAGACTTACAGAGTTAAAAGAAATCCTTCCTATGAGAGACGTAAGAAAAAAGGTGAGGGAACTACCCTGCAGGATGCGGCTGCAGAACTGTATCTGCCGGATGACTTGGTCATTGCCAACAGAACGAAGGTAAATTCATATCTTCAGGAATTGTTGGGTGTGGACAGAGAGCAGTTTTCGCAGATATCCATGCTTGCTCAGGGTGAGTTCAAGGAACTGTTGGTGGCGGAGTCCGGGGACAGACAGAAGATATTCAGCAAGCTTTTTCACACATCAAGGTATTTTGTTCTGCAGAAGCGTCTTCAGGATGAGACGAGAAGGCTTCAGAGTGAACGCGACGATATGAAGAAGAGTATAGAGCAGTATATATCCGGGATAGTCTGCGGAGAGGATGACCCTTTTGGGCTCAGTGTTCAAAAGGCGAAGGACGGCCAGATGCCAATTGATGAGGTGATCACACTCATCGGAAAGCTTATTGTAACGGAGAAGGCAAGAACGGATTCATATGAGAAGCAGATCAGTACACTTGAGACCCGGGTCGGGGAACTTGACACGCTGATAGGCAAGGCACAGCAGACAGAGAAAGCCAGAGTGCAGCTTGAAAAGGCACATTTGGAGCTTGCAAATGTACAGAATGACAGAACTGCTGCTGAGGCAGAGTTAAACAGGACAAAGGAAGCGCGCCCAGAAACGGAAGAGCTCCAAAGGCAGGCAGCAGTTATAAATAACGAGCTTCCAAACTATGAGAAACTGGACGAGAAGCGAAAAAATATTGTAGACGAGGAACAGCTCCTGCAAAGGCAAAATGAACAGGCAGAGAAGGGCAGAATGCTTGTGACAGACAAACAGAAGAGCATAGAAAAGCTGAGGCAGGAGCAGACACAGCTTGCGGATGCGGGGGAGAAAATAGTTGCAATCACGGCATCGAGGGAGAAGATGGCTGACGCTGTTGACTATCTGAATGACATAAGCAGACTGCTCATGGAATACAGCAGAAGAAAACAGGCGGTGGACAAAGCACAGAAGCAGTATCTGTTTGATAATGATATGTATACCAGAAAACAGGATTTGTATGAGCATATGAGCACGCTCTACAGGAATGCCCAGGCGGGAATCCTTGCAAAGGATCTGAAGGAGGGACAGGCGTGCCCTGTGTGCGGTGCGACGGAGCACAAACTCCTTGCATCGCTGCCAAAGGAGGCTCCGACAGATGCGCAGTTAGATGGTGCGAAGAAGGATGCGGACAGAGCACGCGACAGGGCAAATGCCAGTGCTACGGATGCAAAGGTAAAGCTTGCCAGCGTCATGGAGATCAGAAACAGCATTATTGAGCAGGCTGGAAGGAAATTTGACGATCCGGAGGATATAGACGGTCTGCCGGAAAAGGTTGAGAAGAATATTGGGTACTATAATGAGAAGATTGCGAAGACTGACAGACAGATCGAGGCTGAACGCAAAAGGGTCAGCAGAAGGGATGAGCTTGCTGCAAAACTTCCTCAGGAGGAAGAAGCATTTGCCGGGATGCAGGTGAAGCTGGCGGATCTTGAGAGAAATATATCGGCGCTCACGGCAAAGGTTGTCTCAGACAGAGAACAGGCGACAGAACTGGCCGCGGGGCTCAGATTCAGGAATCGGAGTGAGGCGGAAACGAAGATGAACGAGATTCTTGGCAGAGCAAAGAAACTGCAGAATTCATTTGACGCCGCTGAGAAGAGACATAATGCTGTGATCCAGAATATTAAAACGCTGGAGGGGCAGATAAAGGCTCTGACAGACACGCTGGAATCAGCAGAGAGGCTCGAACTTGCTAAGCTTGAGAAAGATAAAACCGCAGTGAGAGATGAACTGGGAAGGATCAGGCTTCTCATGCAGGATGGAAACAGCCGCATCCGTGCAAATGAAACGGCGATGGCGAATATAAGCAGAAAGTCCGATGAGCTTTCGGCAAAAGAAAAGAAATATGTAAGCGTGAAGTCGCTCTATGACACTGCCTCAGGAAATGTATCCGGCAAGAACAAGATAAACCTTGAGGCGTATATACAGATGTCGTATTTTGACAGGATAATTCAGCGTGCAAATCTGAGATTCCTGAAGATGTCAGACGGTCAGTATGAACTGGGGCGTGTGACGGACAGCAGTGACAGGCGAAGCCAGATCGGCCTTGACCTCTGTGTTGTGGATCATTACAACGGCAGCAGACGAGACGTTAAGTCTCTTTCTGGGGGCGAGTCATTTATGGCATCACTCTCCCTTGCACTTGGACTCTCCGATGAGGTGCAGGCTTCGGCTGGCGGCATACAGATAGATACGATGTTTGTGGATGAGGGCTTTGGATCCCTTGATACAGAAAAGACTCTGCCACAGGCATACAAAGCGCTGGTCAGCGTGACCGAGGGACGCAAACTGGTGGGAATAATATCGCACGTGACTGAACTCAAGGAGAAGATTGACAAGCAGATAGTGGTGGAAAAGGACAGAACCGGCAGGGCGAAGGCGAGGCTGGTGGTGTAGGAATTTTAGTCATCTGAGTATTTAGATAAAATTTGCTCAAGTTTATTAAAGTCTACACATCTTTTTGTAAGGTTGCGATTTTTGTCGGGAAAATCAGTTATGAGAGAGTAGACTTTATTGGCTCTGTTGATTATAGTATCGGAATGATCCCGACACCAGGATAATTGTTTCTGCATAAGAATCTTTCGTTTTGTTTTATCTGGGGTATCGTGAGGGTTTAATTTCAGATTGACCTTAGATATAACTGAGTTGTTAACTGGAATCATATTGTTTAGATTGAGAATTCCTATGATTTTAGAAGAATACTCAGGATGCTTGCTGTTGTGGTCAAATACTTTGATGAAATCAATCTGGCTTTTCATATTTTCAAATTTCTTTTTGGGTGAGGTAAGGGGGAGGCAATATTTCTGACCACCTATAAGAATGATTATTCCAAGAAATGGTCGATTCTCCTTACCTACCTGAGGGGAGACTGACATTACGTTGTCATCTGCACGAGACAGATTTCTTATGTATTTTAAATCAATATAGTAAAAATTTAGGATATCCATTATCGCCTTTCTGAGAATATAAAAGAGCTGTGCTAAAATGCACAGCTCTTAAAAACCTTTTTGCATGGTAGGGCTCCCATAAAATTGTTCCATTTTGTATGGTAGAACATCCATATTAAAATTGTTCATTTGTTTTATATGGTAGAACACCCATCTCTTAAAGTTCCCATTTCGCATGGTAAGGTTACCATAATCATATCATACAAGAATTCTAACATTCAATAATGTTAGTGTCAATTAGAGCTGACTTATTTAGTAACTTATAGTGATCTGAGAATATCCTAAAAAGTGATCAATATCAAGTGCAATTACTGATATTTTATAAAACGTTTATAAAAGTATACAAAGTGTAGAATAGTAGAAAAATGTTAGCTGTTTGCTTTACAAATCGGAGTTGATAAACAATAATGGTTCATGTATGAATGAATAAGGACGGTACACTATAATGGAACTTTTTGATATATGCGACGAACAGGGCAACCCTACCGGAGACACAGTGGAGAGGAGCGAGGCACATGCAAAAGGCATATGTCACAGGACTGCCCATATCTGGATAGCGAAGCAAGAGAATGGAAGGTATAAGGTTCTTCTGCAGAAGAGGTCGATGGATAAGGATTCTTTTCCCGGAAGGTATGACACTTCCTCTGCCGGACATATACAGGCGGGCGATGAACCGATGGAGTCGGCACTCAGGGAACTCGGAGAGGAGCTTGGCATCAAAGCTGAGGCCGCAGATCTTGATTTCGCGGGAACATTCAGGATCCGCTATGAGAAGGAATTTCATGGCAGAATGTTCAGGGACAACGAGGTGGCATTTGTGTTCGTGTACCAGAAACCGGTGGACATAGCAGACCTGACGATCCAGAAGGAAGAACTGGACGGCGTGAGCTGGTTTGATCTGGAGGAAACCTATGAGGCATGTAAGAACCATGACCAGAAGTTTTGCGTGCCGATTGGAGGGCTTGAGACGGTAAGGAAATACCTGAACGAAAGAATACGTTAAAGTTACTGAAAGAATGTTGTGTGTAGTGGATAGTAGGAAAAATGCCAGGGCGTAAAGAAAGGCATTACATATAAAAAATATGTTGCCAGACTAGTTAGTTTGTGCTAACATAACATATGTTATGGAAAATGACAAGCGCAGTGAAACGATAGAAAAACTGAAAAAAGCAGGTAAAGAGGAATTCCTTAAAAATGGTTACCAGAGGGCAAGTCTTAGAATGATATGCAATAGTGCGGGAGTTACCACTGGAGCCTTCTACTTTTCATTTGAGAGTAAAGAGGCATTGTTCAAGGCGATACTCGAACCGCTTGTGAATCAATACGAGGTCATGCTTGGAAAACTTATGAAGGGGGAGATTGAGAACCCCGGCACGGGCGTAGATGCAGACAGGATCATGATGCAATTTCTTCTGGCACACAGGGAAGAGGCAATGATCATCATGCATGGCGCTGACGGCAGCTGCTATGAGAATTATCACCAGAGGGTTGAGGAGTTCATGAGACATTCATTTGCGGCATATTACAGGTCACAGCTTGGATGCGAGCCGGATGAGACTTTGGTTCGCGTGCTGGCGAAGATTCGGCTTGAAGGAGCCATGGCGATACTGGACGAGGATGTAGATGTGGAGAAGAAAATGTATCTGACAGAAAAGATCGGCATTCATGCCACAGGCGGTACAGAAAAGTTGATAGAGAGTTTAAAGAAAGAGGTTCATCGATGATGAACCTCTTATTTTTACGAACATAACAAAACAAGACAAATGTTATATTTTATGTAAATGCCGCGCGCAGCGCCTCTCATGTGTTTGCACAATTAAAAAGCAGGAGGAAATGAGAAAATGGTTAGCACACAGAACAATACAGTAAGCAGATCAAAGGTAGACATAACGGGAGTCCCGGAGACGATGCTCCAGACACTCTATGCCAGGGCGAAAGAATCAAGAAAATCGGATCATGCCATATACGATGGCAAGGCCATAGAGATAGTTGACAGCCTGGATTATGACTTTTCACTGGCGGACAAGGATCTGGCAATGGGAAGCGGAGTTATAGCGCGAACTATAGTTCTTGATAAGCTTGTATCAGAATACCTGAAAAAGCATAAGGGTGCTGTGGTTGTGAATATCGCCTGTGGTCTTGATACCCGTTGCTATAGAAATGAGGGTAAATATAAAGGCTGGTACAACATTGATCTCCCGGAGACCATGACTGTAAGGGCAAAGTTCCTGCAGGAGGACGGACCGGTGTACCAAATAGCGGAATCCGCCATGGACGGCAAATGGGCTGACATGGTAGAGTATGCAGGTGAACCTGTGCTGGTCATCATAGAGGGGCTTACGATGTATCTCACAGAAGCTGATGTGAAGAAAATATTCGACATAATAGACAGGAAATTTACTCATGCTACGGTGCTCGTAGAGACTATGGCTCCGTTCATGGCAAAGCATATCAAGGAGAAATCCATCCATGGAAGCCATGCCAGGTTCTCCTGGGGCGTGCCAAATGGAAAGAAGCTGGCGGAGATCATACCGAAATACAGATACATAGAACAGCACAGTCTTGTAGAAGGAATGGCTGAGTTCATACCGGTATATAAAGTCATTGGCAAAATACCATTTGTCAGCAATATATCAAACAAGATAGTAGTGCTGGAAAAGTGATAAAAAAGTGTTGACATAAAGTTAAAAGCCATTTATGATACAGTAAAATGCAAATGACTTGCAAATTCAAAAAAGAGGAATATTATGGCGAGGGAGTATAAAACGAGAATAAGTCAGGCTATAGAGGCATTTGCTGCAGAGAGGCAGGACAGAGGGTTTTGCGCGGCTGATGTAAGTGTGTATTTGGATGAGAATGGCATAGATGCGAATACAACAACTGTATATCGCAATCTTGACCGCATGGTTACCCAGGACAAATTGATAAAGTATCAGAGTGCTGATGGTGGTTCAAGTATGTATAGAATGGAAAAGGCTGATCATAGTTGTCACGAACACCTTCATATGCAGTGTGTTAAGTGCGGAAGAGTCATACATATTGACCGCGATACCATGAATCACATAGCTAAAGGAGTTCAGGAGAGGTATGGATTTATGATCGACTGTGACAGATCGTCGATATGTGGTATTTGCAAAGATTGTCAGAGACGTTGTGGAGTTGCTGTAGTCTAAATTAAACGTGATTGTTACAGATGGGATTGTATCGTTACGGTCACAACGAAAACTATATATCCCAGAATTTTATAAGCAAGAAAAGGAGGTGTGCAGAATGAGTAAAAAGAGAATAATGTCATGGATTCTTATAGTGTTCTTTGTATCGGGAGTACTTTTTTCTTACGGCTATATTGCGCGCAATGTGGAGCATGACTGTACGGGGCAGGAATGTCCTATATGTATGCATTTGCAGCAGGCTGCACAGTTCCTTTCAAATATAAAGACAATGTCAACTACGCCAGTGTTCTTGGCGTTCTTAAGTGTGTTCACACTTGGAGTTGTATTGGTGTATACCCACGAGTATTGTACCGATACGCTCGTTTCCCTGAAGGTGGAATTGCTGAATTGATTTAAAGTACGGATATTGACTGAGAATTGCGTCTGGAAATACATCTAAAGATAAGGGCGAATACTTATTATTGGTGTTTTTTGATCTAGAGGCAGTTTATTAAATTTACCCAATTATAGGCATCAAAATATGCCTGTCAATTTTATCAATCAATTCGGAGGTTTATTGATCATTATGAAAAATAGAATATTTGGCCTTGTTATGGCATCGGTACTTACTGTTTCAGTATTTTGTGGCTGCGGAGCATCAAGGACGGCAGCAGATTCTGATCAGAAAGGGGGCAGTGTGCCCCAAAATGCGGCAAATGCTACGGCATATAGCATTGTATGTACGACTTTTCCTCAGTATGACTGGATCCGCAATATTATAGGCGATGATTCCGACAAGTTTCAGCTTACTATGCTGCTTGATCAGGGCACGGATCTTCACAGCTATCAGCCAACTGCAGAGGATATAGCAAAGATAGCTGACGCAGATATGTTTGTGTATGTTGGCGGTGAGTCTGACGGCTGGGTGGAAAGTGCCCTGAAAGAAGCGACTAATAAGGATATGAAGGTTGTAAACATGCTTGACGCTTTGGGAACTGCAGTCAAAGTTGAAGAGGTAGTTCCAGGCATGCAGGCAGAGAAAGAAGAGGAAGGAGAGGAAGGAGAGGAAGGCCCGGAGTATGATGAACATGTATGGCTTTCACTCAAGAACGCAGTGGCGTTGACGAATGTGTTGGCGGATAATATCCAGGCGCTTGATCCAGATAATAAATCTGATTACATGGCGAATGCAGGTAAGTACGTTGATGAACTCAATGATCTTGATGGAAGGTACGAACTAACAGTTTCTAAGGGAAAACGTCAGGCAATTCTGTTTGGCGACAGATTCCCTTTCCGATATATGGCGGATGATTATGGCCTTACCTACTATGCTGCATTTGTGGGATGCAGTGCTGAATCGGAGGCAAGCTTTGAGACGATAACATTTCTTGCGCAGAAGGTGGATGAGTTAAAGCTTCCGGTTATTCTGACGATAGAGGGTGCAGATCACAGTATAGCGGAGTCGATAAAGAAGACAACAGATTCGAAAAATCAGGAGATCCTGACGATGAATTCGATGCAGTCTGTGACTGCAAAGGCTGTAGCTGATGGTGAGACGTATCTGAACGTGATGGAAGATAACCTGAATGTGCTTTCTCAGGCATTGAATTAATTGCTGAACAATAAAACAAATTTAGATTTATAGGAGAAAACAAATGTCATATATAACGTGCAAAGACCTGGCAGTCGGGTACGACGGAAGAGCAGTTGCGTCAGGCCTTAATTTCAGTATAGACAAGGGAGACTATCTCTGTATAGTTGGAGAGAACGGAGCGGGAAAGAGTACCTTGGTAAAAACTCTGCTTGGCCTGTTGAAACCGGTTTCAGGAGAGATAAAGTTTGGCGATGATCTGACATCGCGTGATATAGGCTATCTGCCGCAGCAGACACCTGTGCAGAAGGATTTCCCTGCGACTGTATGGGAGGTGGCTTTGTCGGGAACGCTGCCTAAGTGCGGAGCACGTCCTTTTTATGGCAGAAAGGAAAAGCAGCTTGCACAATCTCAGCTTGAACGACTTGGAATGTGGGATATACGCAGGAAATGTTACAGGCATTTGTCGGGAGGACAGCAGCAGCGCGTCCTTCTGGCGAGGGCTCTGTGTGCAACTGAGAATCTTCTTCTGCTTGATGAACCGGTAACTGGCCTTGATCCTGTTGTAGCGGCACAGTTCTATCAGATGATACAGCAGTTAAATGAAAATGGTGTGGCAGTGATCATGATATCACATGATCTGAGGGCAATAGATTGCGCCAGACATGTACTTCATATGCATCATGGAGGCTCGTTCTGGGCTAGCAGAGATGAATATAAGAACAGCAGATATTGGGATATCATTTCGGTAGAATATGAGAAAGGCGGTGGACAAAGTGCAGCTTGTTGATAAATTAACTTACTATATGCAGTATCCATTTGTCAGGTATGCGCTTATCGTTGGAGTTCTTATAGCTTTGTGTTCGTCACTTTTTGGTGCAACATTGGTTCTTAAAAGATTTTCATTTATCGGTGATGGTCTTTCTCATGTGGCATTTGGTGCAATGGCGGTAGGGTCTGTTCTGAAACTGACAAATAACACGGTCATAGTCATGCCGGTGACTGTGGCTGCTGCAATTCTCATACTTATGTCGGGACAAAATGCAAAGCTTAAGGGAGATGCAGCTATAGCTATGATGTCCGTCGGAGCTCTTGCTGTCGGTTATCTGATAATGAATGTGTTCTCCACGTCAGCGAATGTATCTGGTGATGTGTGCTCTACGTTGTTTGGTTCAACCTCAATACTTACATTGACTATGGGAGAAGTGTGGCTGTGTATAGTTATGTCAATATGTGTAATAGCGTTTTTCTGTTTATTCTACAACAGGATATTTGCAGTCACATTTGACGAGAGTTTTACCAGGGCAATCGGGAAAAATGCAGGGGCATATAATCTGGCGCTGGCGGTGATAATCGCTGTGATAATGCTCATGTACGGTAGAGAAGCACAAAGCAAAACAAGGATAGCTAGCCCTGCCACTATTCCGAAGCAAGGCAACCACAAGGCATTTTCCCCTCTTTTCCGTAGGATTATTCTGTGGTATAATTTGAAATATCGTGCCGTGAGAAAAACACTTGTGTAAGTGCGTTTTCCTGCCCGATAAAGATAGGCTACAACGAATTACCCACGAGGAACCTATTATGATGATACTCCTATTTGGCGTTTTGAATGATGAACAGCGGGCGCTGGTAGAGCGGATATTCCATGAGCATCGTGTACACTTCCAGCGCATTTCTTTCAAAATCGTAAAATCAGAAGAAGCCGCAGAAGATGTTGTGTCCACCGCATTTGTAAAGATTATGGACAACATCGAAAAAATTTCTGAATTAACCTGTCCCCAAATGACCGCTTTCTGCGTTACCATAGTGAAAAACGCTTCCATTGATGTGCTGCGTCATTCCCAGCAGAGCGTTCACCTTGACCGCTGGGACTGCGTTTCGGATGAAAGCTCCGATGACCTCGCAGACGAGTGTATTCACAATGCCGATGTGCGTAAGCTGACCGAGTTGATAGACCGGCTCGACCCTGATGATCGGCGCTTTGTCTATCTTCGGTACGCCGAGGAAATGGGACACAAAGAGATCGGAGAGCTACTGAACATTTCAGAGGATGCCGCTAAAAAACGCGGACAGCGGCTCGTCAAGAAGCTCAGAAAACTGTATGAGGGAGGGTAAAACTATGGATATGAGTTGGCAGGCTTTGCTTCAAGAAGCGGCGGCGACCAGCTTTGAAAAGACCGCAGACACCCTCGCGGCTGCTGAGAATGACAACTGCGCTTGTATTGATTTGCACCAACAACAGATCCATGAGTTGAGCAAGAAAATCTTGTTGCTGCCCCATCAGGGGCGCGTCCTGCTGTTGAGCAGATATTGTTTCCGCTTATCCCCGGAGGAGACAGAAATGTTTTTCCATCTGGAAAATGCCAAGGGGCGCTTTCGCTTCTACAAAGAACTGCTATCTTCAAGTATGGGCGTTGAGGCAGGCTGTATGATTCCCGATGATACTTTCGTGAAAGCCTGTCATATTGCCTTAAAGGGCTATTTGCACAACGAACTTGAAGAAGATGCGGATGATGAGGCGGCAGGAAACAACCGGACACATATTTCGTTCAGAAAGGTTTGGAAAACCGTTGCGGTTGCGGCCATCACTTTGACCTTGCTATTCTCGACCTGCATGGTGGCAAATGCCCAATTCCGGGAAAGAGTCATTTCGTGGGTAATCGAAACCTTTGAAAAATACAGTATTTTTGAATTGCACGGTGACGAGCTGGACGAGCCGCAGGACTTGACCGAGTATCAGGCTGGCTATCTCCCGGACGGAGCAATTCTGCAAGATACGACTAAGCAGCCGAATACGGAACCGGGGATTGTTCTCTATAAATATGCCATCAACGAAGCCGAGAGCTTTGAAATTATGATTACCCAGTCAGACAATCTGGTTTATTTCGATACCGAAAATACAAAGATAGAGCCGTTTGATAAAGGCGGGGTGACGGGCTACTTCTTCCAGAAAGATGGTATGAGCTATATCTGCTTTGAGCGGGACGGCTGCTTCTTCTCGGTTTACGGCTCTATTGATACGGACGAGCTGGCAAAGATCGCCGCAAGCATTACGAAAAAATAATTCAAAAAATATTGTCCCCTTTTTCCTCCTTGTGCGTTATATTGGATGAAACCCCAATGACAAACAAGGAAGATTTCATTTATGAAAAGGAAAGTGACTATAATCAAATACAAAAAGGAGAATGAAATGAAGAAGATAACCGCCTTAATCTTTGCGCTGATCCTAACGCTGGGGCTTGTTGGCTGTAACGGAAAAACGGTCAATATCGACTTCCCGTTTGAGGTTGAAGATGTCGAAAGCGTTGAAATGTACCACTACGACGGAGTGCCCGCATCGGCAGAAAAGAAAGTAGTTGTTGCTGAAAGTGATATAAAGACCCTGTACGATATGTTCAAGGGCTTATCCCTAAAAGACAAAACGGCTGAGGAAACTGCTGGAGCGGATGTGACCAGCTTTAGATTTAACCTTTCAGACGGGTCAAGCTACGATTTGATTTACGCCTGCGATGGAGTTAAAAACGGTAAATTGAAATCAGAAGCAGGCGATTTTGAGTATTTCACAAGTGCGGATATTGGCTCTTATTGGAACAATTTGAATAGGGAGCTTGAAGCAACTCCCGTCAATGAGAGTGAGCTACCAGGAGCAGAAAGCACTTCTCAAAATGATATTCTGCAAGTTGGGATACGCAAGGCAACCGCAGGCGTATATGATGAAGAAGGCTTAAAATTCACATGGAGCGTTGAAAATATAGGCGATTATTCGGTGAGCTTTGATAAGAATATGATTGCCCAAATTGTTCTCAACGGAGAGGATTACGCCTTTGAAACCGAAGCCGTTACATTAGAGCCGGGTGAAGCCTATTCCGTCGATATTAGTATCCCGTATCCTGTTGCACGGCAGAACGGAACAAATAATGTGAAAATCACAGCAACAACGGGTGATACAACGGCAACCTATAAAGAGTCGTTTACTCATTGATGAAAGTAAAAAGGAGATATTATTATGTACATCACATCTATTGTTTTTACGCTGATAGCGTGGGGAGCCGGACTGCTTCTGGATGCAAATATTCATTTCGGTGATCCGCAAGGCTTTTTGTGCTTGCGGGTGCTGCTGCCCGTTTTGGCTATGGGACTTTGCCTGTTGCGGGCAATTAAAGAGAATAAGCGCGACGGAGATAAATGAAACAGAACGCGTGCGATTTACGCCTTTGAAAGATGGAAGGGGAAAGAGTTTATGAAGTGTCCTTATTGTGAAAAAGAAATGACATTGGGTTATATCCAATGTCGGGATGGCGTGTATTGGACATTGAAGAAGCAGCTTGTTGCATCACTTTCTTCTTTGGGCAAGGGAAGCACTTGCCTTTCCAATGGCGCAGCGGATAATTCCAACACCGTATTTGCGTTCAAGTGCGAAGATTGCAAAAAAATCATTATTGACTATTCGAGTGAAAGATAACTGTTCAGCGTATAAATCCGAACACATGAAACCGCCATTCGATGACGATTTTGCGTGCTAAAATCAACAGAACAGATAGCAAACCCAGCCGAGCCTGTCAACGGTCAAGATGAACGGCGCAAAAGCGCCGCCGTTGACAGCCCCGCCCGTCTT
>ENA-ORLM01000780-ORLM01000780.1-human-gut-metagenome-genome-assembly--contig:-NODE-780-length-25332-cov-3.487864_pt1 | contig 25332 bp, 15 predicted proteins | sample MGYA00243063_ERZ508815 | MGnify/ENA primary metagenome ERZ508815 (study PRJEB26277, sample SAMN04329768) | human gut metagenome | biome: human-associated habitat | host: Homo sapiens | place: USA...
GATCTTGATATCCAGTTGGCTCACAGTTTCACTCCCTTCCTGCCCCTATCCTATCACGCCCCGCCGGGTGCAACTACCCCGGACATACAAAAGGGAGGCCGTTCACCCCGAACGGTCTCCCTTTCTTCTAAGCAGAGCTCCCCCCTCGGGGGAGCTGTAAGCAACTCCGCCTTTGGCGGATTGCGCACTGAGAGGGTTTCACCTCACCCCTGCCCACTCATCCTTGCTGTTTTTTGCCTGTTCCTCCTTTTTTGCCGCGTCCTTCACCCACTGGGCAAAGTTCTTTTCCTCATACATGGCCGTCCCGTCCTCTTTGGTCAGGCTCGTCAGCAGCTTCTCCAGCTTCTCCCGGTCGTGGTCGTTGCCCGCCAGATACTCTTCCTTCACCGCCGCCGTGATCTTTGGCTTGATGCTGTCATCATCCTTGCCCGCCGTCCGCAGCCGGTCGATCTCGTCCTGTACGTCCTTCCGCTTTCCGGTTTCCAGTGCGTCCGTCAGGTCGGAGTAGACCGTCCGGTCCTTGTCCCCGGCCAGCAGACTGTCGGCCTTCTGGTTGATTGCTCCCGTCACAAGGTCGATCACCCATGTCCGCTTTTCCGCGTCAGCTTTCACACCCTCCCGGATGCCCAGGGTCTCGTACATTTCCCGCACAAGCTGCTTTGTCAGCTCCTGGCGCTGGCTGTCTTTGCCCTCGTTCCGGGCCCTGGCCGCCTGCTCTACTTCCGGGCTGTATTTCTTCAGCCGGTTCTTCAGCTGGCTGGCAATGGTCTTTTCGTCCTTGCCCATGGCTTCCAGCTTCGCCATAGCACCGCTGGCGTTGTCCGTGTCCCCCTCGGCAATGGCGTTGTACAGCCGATCATACTGCCCGGTGGCGCTGGCGGGCAGGGAATTCAGGCTCAGCTTCTCGCCGTACTTTGCGCCCGCCACCGCATAGGCTGCATTTCCGCCCCACTTCCATGCCGCTTCCAGCAGCTTTGCCGCATTCCCGGCCGGCAGCCCCTTCAGTTCCAGTCCGTCCTCCATAAAGGTCAGGGCCGCTTTCCGCAGCTTCTCGTGGTATGCTTCCAGCTCTTCCTCGTCCATCTCGCCGGTGTCGGTGGCCAGCAGCTTGTACAGCCGCATCGCCTCAGTTCCCAGGTCATTGACAGCACTCAGGTTCGGGGCACTGACCACATCATAGTCCTTGCCCCCGGCCACGTTGCCCACAAAGCTGTACAGCTCGCTGCCGTACAGGAACGTGCCTGCTGCGCTCCCCACATACAGGTCGGCGTACCGCTTCAATAAGCTCTCTGCGGTAATGTCGCCGTTCTCGTCCTGTTCCCGGTCCCACCGGTGCAGCAGGAAGTCCGCGCCGATCTTCATGGCCGCAAACACTGCCGTCTGCACGATCTGGCTTGTCACCGCTCGGTTCAGGTTCTTTCCGGCCCGTTTCAGCTCTACCCGGTTCTCCTCGGTGGGGTCTGCATGGCTGCGCTCCCGCTGGGCATTGTAGGCCAGCACCGCATCTGCCAGAATGCCGTAGTTCTGGAACCGCTGGGTCGTGAACATGGTCAGGGTCCTCACCAGTTCGTTGTCGCTGCGCTGGATGCCTGCCCGCTGCATGGTGGTGTAATTGGGCTGGGTCTCCTCAATGACCCGCTGATACATCTTGTTCACGGCTTCCCAGTAGGCTTCGCTGCCTTTCGTGGCTGCACCCTCTGCAAACTCATTGGTATGGTGCTCCACATACCGCTTGGAGCCTTCCCACAGTGCCGCCACCGTGATCTCGTCCACGCCGTTGATCCAGCCCGTCAGCTGCTTGGGGACCTTCTCCATACCCTTCTCCGCCGCACTCAGGTTCTTCCCGATGCTTTCCAGCTCGCCCCGCTGGCTGCCCCGCAGGCGATATTGCAGCAGCGCATCCCCGTGTTCAGTGATCTCTGCTTCCAGCGCCGCCCGCTGCTTGGGTGAGAAGTTCTTTACAAAGGGAACCACCGCCGCCATGGTGTCCGCACCCAGCACAGCACCGGCGGTCGGCAGGGATGCCGCCTGCGCAATGGCCACGCCCGGGTTCAGCGTCAGGATAGCCCCGGCGTAGTTGCCCCGCAGCTTGCCCAGCGCCGTCATGCTGCTTTTCCGGGTTTTCCGTCCCGGGGTCTGCAGGTCGGTCAGCAGCTCATCCACATAGTTCACCGCATCGCTGCCCCACTTTTCCTCCAGAATGCCGTTCTTCAGCACCTTCAGTCCATCCTCGGTCTCGATCCGGCTGTTCAGCACCTTCTGCACATCCCGGATGGCCGGGGCCAGGCCCGCGTAGGCTGCCGTGTCCCGTAAGCTCCGCTGCACCACGTTATTGCATTCCTCCAGCAGGATGGGCATCTGGCTCTTGACACGGTTCTTCAGGAAGCCCCGGCCCTCGATGGTGGCATCCAGCTTCACGCCCTCGATCTGGGTCGCCAGCGCCGTCTTGTCCACTGCAATGGGGTAGTAGCTTTTCACGGTGGCCCGCTGGTAACCCAGTAGCTTCATGCTTGTCTCGTTGATCAGATTCGTGGTGTAGCTGCCGAAGAAATTCTTCATGTCCTCGCACCAGGCCCGGTCGTAGTCGGTCATAGCGTTCTCCACAGCCTGGATCACGGTGTCGGCCATGGGGTTTCCCGTGCTGTCCGTCAGCATCCCGATCTTCACGGTCTGGCCCTTCTGGTAAGCCTTCTCAATGTCGCCCCTGTTGTACTCCTCCGCATCCGGGATCGTCAGGCCACCGTTCAGCAGGTGCTCCCGGCTGTCGGCGTTCTGCAGGTGCATGTACAGGCTGCACAGCTGGGCGTGGGTCAACGGTGCAGCCCGACCCTTGCTGTCCTTCAGGCCAATGTCCACCAGCTCCGCGCCCGGACCGGCGAATTTTTCCATCTGTCTCAGGTTCGCCTTGCCCGTCACATTGTCAAAGAGCTTCGTTCCCTCCACAGTGATCCGGGTCTGTTCCCGCTGGCCGTCATTCAGCATGGTGCCCAGCTTCTCCATCTGGCTGTTCTTTGCGTAGCCGCCCAGCATCCGGAACACACGGCCAGCCCCCAGCATATCCAGGTTGTACCTGGTCAGGGCGCTCCGCAGCTTTCCATCGTTGCCCTTGCTCTGGCGCACCTCTGCAGCCGCCTCGTTGGCGATCTTGTCCACCGCTTCGGCTTTCTGCAAGCTCAGGGTCTTGTTTGCCGTCCGGATCACGTGCAGGGTGCTGGTCGTAATGGCTTTCAGCATCCGCATCTGGTCCACCGTCATGGGCAGATAGGTGCGGTTCTCTGTCTCCCGGATTCGCTTTCTCAGCCGGTCACGCAGCATCTCGGCCTTTTGGCTGTCCGGCAGTGCCTCGGCCTCTGTCAGCTGCTGGTTCAGCCGGTCAAGCTGGGCCTGCTTGCTGGCATTCAGGTCAGCCTGCAGCGCGTCGATGAGCTCCGGCACCTTGCTCAGCTTCCAGTCCTCGCTGATGCCGTTGGAGCTGTTCTCGGCTCCCATCGACTGCATGATGCTGGTGCGCAGGGCCGTCAGCCGGGCCACGGCGTGGTCGTTCAGCAGTGTCATATCCGCCAGCTTTGCCACCTCTGCCGCCTGCTGGATCAGGTGGGGCTGCACATACCGGTCCTTGCTGGGCCGCAGGATCATCTGGTTCAGCTGGGCAGCATTGGCCCGGATGCCCCGCCGCAGCTCGTCCTTCTGCCGACCGTCCCGGGCTTTCTGTACCCGCTTCTCAGCCAGCTTCTTGGCAATGGCAATGTCCTCGTCCCGCTGCTGCTGGGCTGCAGTGATGGCGATTGCGTTTCGTTCCGCCTGCTTTTCCTGCCACTCCTGAGCTTTGCGCTGGTTTTCCTGCTCCCATTCCAGCAGTTCGTTTTCCTGATGGATCAGCTGCCACTCGGCCCGATCAGCCCGGCGCTGTTCTCCTGCCACCTGGTGCGAAAGGTTCCAGTTCTCCCGCTTCAGCTGTTTGTTTTCCAGCCGGATCTCGTCCAGCATCTGCTGGCGTTCTTCCTTCAGCCGCTTCTTTTCGGCCTTCCACTCCCGTTCGTAGGCTTCCTTCAGCACGTCCAGCTTTTCGGCCATGTCGCCGTAGTTGGTGATGTCCAGCCCCAGCGTATCCAGATTCTGATCCAGCAGCTTTTCTGCTTTTTCATTCCGCTTCTGCTGTTCTGTCCACTGCCGCAGTGCTTCATCCCGGCTTCCGTTCCGGCTGTTCTCATACATCCTCCGGTTGAACTCCCGGTTCTGCTCCTTCTGCACCTTCCGCAGATCCTTCAGCGCCTGCTCCGCGTTCTCCTCGCCCACGGCAGCAGCCACAGCCTGGCGCTGCCAGCGCTGGAACCCGTCAAAGATGGCCTGTGCATCGGTCATCTCCGGCACGTTCAGGATATCACCCAGCATCCGGTCGGCCAGCTCCACTTTGGCATCCTCGTACTCGGCAGCATCTGCAAAGCGGCTCATCATCCTGGGCTTGATGGCATCGTGCACGTTCATCAGCACATCCAGCCACTCGGTGCTCTCCATGCTGGCCGCGCCGTCCACGCCTGCCGCCTGGGCCGCGCCCCGGAACAAGGCCGCTGCCCCTTCCTTAGTGCCGCCCATGGCCCGGGTGTCGTTGACGATGGCTTCATACACTTCCGCCGGGTTGCCGTCCCGCACACCCTCTGCCTGCCGCAGCTTCACGCCGTGCTTCCGGGCCTCGGCCACCGCTTCACTCCACGTCCCGTACCGTTTCACCAGCTCCGCCTTGGCCGGGCCGTCCTTGTTCACCGTGTAGCTCAGGTCGTGGTATTCCGGGTACTCGTCCCACAGCTCGGTGTTCCGGTAGGTCGCCCCGCTCAGAATCTCATCTGCAATGGTCTCAGACAGCGCGCTGGCCTTGCTCATGCTGGCCCCGTCCGCCGTCATGTACTCCACCAGCGCCCGGGTCTCTCCGGCAATCTTTGTCCGGTCGGCCCTGCTGCCGTTGGCCTTTGTCCACCGCACCGCCAGCCCGTCAATGGAATCCTGGCTGATCCGCACACCGTGGGTCACACCCATCATCTGGGCCAACGTTTCCATCGCCGCGCTGTTGTCCGCAATGGCCCGGCTTGCCTGCCGCTGGGTGTTCTTCCGCGCGTCCCGTTCCGCCTGTTCGGCCAGCTGGAAACGGACATTCGGCACCTTGTTCAGCAGGGCCGTGCGCTGGGCATCGTCCCCGGCTTTGTAGAGCTTCACGTCAATGCCGGTCTCTTTCAGGCTGTCGATCAGGGTGCTGCTGGTGTTGTCGGGCAGGATCGCCGCCCGCACCTCATCAAAGCCCACGGCCCGCTGGGGCTTCGCTTCAAAGTACCCGGTGGGAATAGCAGCCACGTTCTTGTACAGGTTCAGGATCATCTGGGCCGTGTCCTTGCCAATGGTATACCCCTCTTTTGCAAAGGCCTTTCCAATGGCTGCCGCCGTCTGTTTTCCCTGTGCGGCCTGCATCAGGATGCCGCCCAGGATTTCCCGCTCTTCAAAGCTGTTGTCTGCATGGGGTGTAGTCTCTCTCCGCAGCTTGTCAAGGATATCGCTGATCTGGTCATCTGCCTTTTCCAGCAGCGCCTTGTACTCTTCTTCCGGCATCTGCTGCAAGCGGCCCTTGTCCGCCCGCACTTCGTCCAGGTTCTGGTACTCCGCCGTGGCCGTGCTCATCAGGGTGCTGGCCGAAAGGCCCCATGTATCCTGCCCTCGTGCATTCTGAGCATTCATAGCAGCCACAAGGTTTTCCAGCGTGTAGCTGTTGTGCAGCTGGGCAAAACTGCGCTTTATCCCTGCCGGAGTAAAACGGTCTTTTCCGTTTCGGATTCCCTTCTGTCCTAGAACATTTCCCAACTGGTCATACACCCAGTTCTTCACATCTTCTGCCGGAGCTTCCTGCCGGATAGCCTCCCTGGTCGCTTCCACATCCATCGCCTGCTTTCCGGCATTGGTATCGGTCAGCATTTTGTAGGCGTGCTCCAGCATCCCATACAGTCGTCCACGGTTGTCATTCCGCATCTTGTCAATGCGCATTTGCCAACGCCGGTTCTGGCCCTCCAGCTGTCCGTGAGTATACTTTTCTTCCAGTGCGTCCGCCGCTTTATCTGCCAGCTGATCCAGCTGGTCAAAGTCACCACCCTCGAATGCAGCTTTGATTTCATCCGCGCCAATGTGTTCAATCACCTTTTCCAGGGTATCATTGCCCAGGCTGTCGAACTGGTCCCGTTCTGTCTTATACACCGGCTCCACAGTCTTACCTTTCGCTTCCAGATAGGCCAGCTGCACTGCCGTGTTTTCCTCCAGGCGCTGGGCAAGCTCTGCCCGGTCGGAGCTGCTCGTCTCTTCAATTCCAAGGCGCTGTAACGCGGCGCTGTTCGCAAATTTTCCTTCAAACGCATCTTTGCTTGCCGAATCCACCTTGCTTTCAAAGTCCCGCATCGCATCGTAATTCACTTCAAACTCCACATTGGGCCGGGTGGGTGTCCAGGCATCCGAACCATAGATACGGTTTGCCCGGTTCACCATGGGGTCAATGGTATCGGAGTTGAACACCAGCGAGATGGGGCCATACTTGGTGTGACCTTCCTGGGCTTTCACCACCGCAATAGACGGCGAGGGCATCCCGCCCAGCTCCAGCGCTTCCTGCAGGTTTTCGGCGGTCAGGTTGTGTACGGCCACAAGGTCTTTGTTCTGGTCCACCTCCACCGGAGCACTCAGCTGGAACCGCACCGATTTCTTCACAGGTTCGCTGTTTCCCTTGCTTTCGGCATTTTCTTGTGCTATACTGTTTTTAGCAGGAAAGCTCGGGCGTTCACCGCCCTCCTCGGTTTTGAGTACCGTGTCAGCGCTTTCCTGATAAATAGAACCCTCCGACCCTCTGCTCCCCGAATCTTCGGATTCCATGTGGGCTTTGCCGGAGGGTTCTATTTTTGTAAACGGCACACCTTCCATCTTGACGTTTTGCCCATGATAGGATATACTACCCATAGAACCATAGCGTTGCAGTTCGCTAGGCATTTGGAAGCCTAGTGTCCTAAGTAACGCTGTGGTTCTTTTTTTGTTTTCAGAGGTATACAGCACTTCGCTGTTCCGCACAAATCTCACAGGGTCGTTATCCTTGGTATAAGCACTGGTCGCCTTCTGCATATCCTGGATCACGATTCGGTTTTCTACTGGCTGAAGATCCAGCACGCACAGTACGGGTCTGCCATCCTGCGCTTTCACGCTTCCAAACAAAACCAGTCTGGTATTCTGTGAACCGGCACGCCCCTTATTCTGGCTGGAAAGCACCAGAATGGGGTCATCCAAAATTTCCGGAATGCGTTTAATCTCGTTCAACGTCATTTCCGGGTGTTGTTCCAGAATCAGGCTGATTTTATCGCCTTTCATGTAGATGTCATTTTCTCGTGCGCCCAGTCCCTGCAAAGCTTCCGCCGTGCTGCCCAGCACAAAGATTTCCCGGCTGTTTCGTCCGTCACGGTTCCACTCGTCAATGTCCTGTGCATAGCTCGGGTTAATGGAATATCTCACACCACGTCCTTCCGCCGCGCTCTCTGTCTTGGGGGCAGCGGCGTTTTCTTTTGCACTGCGCAGGTTGTCCATCGCTTTTTCAGCGTGGGCAAAGTATTCGTCCTGCAAAATTCTGCGCTCGTTCTCGGCCAGGCGTTGGGCCTTCAGGGCAGCCCGGTTGTCTGGGTCAATGGTCAGCACTTCCTTTGCCCGGCTCACAATGCCGCCCAGCATCTCCTTCACCCGGTTCATCACGGTGCGGATGGTTCCGGCCCTGCCGCTGTTCTTCTCAGCCTGCCCGCGCTGGAACTCTACCCAGCGCTTGAAATCGGATTCATTGGAGAAGATGCCCCGCCAGGCATCGCCCACCAGCTCCTCGGCAGCTTCCTCATAGGTCAGGTTCTGCTGGGCATAGTCGGTCATCTTCTCCCGGATCATCTCGTCCACGGTCTCAAAGCCGCTGCTCCTGGCCAGATACAGCAGGGCATGGTCCTGCAAAGTCTTTGCTCCCTCGCTGTCCAGTGCGTTGTACCAGTGGTAGTCCTCGTGCAGCACCGTGCCGAACGTATCCTGTGCACTGTCCCCAAAGAAGATCCGGGCCGTCTCCGTGTCCACATAGGCCCGCACCCGGCTGTCTGCCTGTCCTGCACCATTCTGCAGCACGTTTTTCAGAACCGCCGTGGTGCCGGTTGCCGCCGCGTTCAGCTCGATCACCTGGCTGCCAGCGTCGTTCGCGTTGCGCAGGGTCCCCTTGTAAATGGTCTCACCCCTGCCCGTCAGGCTCTGTTCCGTCAGAGTGCCGCCCAGCTGGCTCTTGGCCCACCGGGTCTCTGCCTCATCCCTGCCGTAGGTGTAGGCGATCTCCAGCGCGTTCCGGCCCTTGAGGTTGCCCAGCACATAGTTCACGTTGGCCGCCATGCCGCTGCCGGTGCCCGCCAGCTCCAGCGCCTGGTCAAAGGTCTTCACGTCCTCCATCTGGCCCAGCCGGTACAGAGTGGATGCTGCCGCCGCATAGCGGTCACTGTCCACGCCTTCCGGCTGTTTCCGGCTGATCTCCTGCGCTGCCTTTTCGCCCACTTTCCAGCTCCGCAGCACCTGCTCCGTCCGGGCCTGCTTCTGGCCCTCCGTCCTCGGTGCTTCCATGCCGTAGGTCTCCCGCATCGGGCTGTTGCTGCTGTCCATCCCGTCAAGGGTGCTTTCTTCCACAGGGACCGACTGCATCACAGCCTGCCGGTCAGCGCCATTCTGCGCAGTCAGACCAGTGTTTTCCGCACTGCCAAGGGCTAACGGGTTGCGGCTGTCAGCGCTTATGCGCTGACTGAGGGGTTCTGCGCCGTCCGCCACTGTTTCCGTGGGGCTTTCCACACTTTCCCCAGCGTTCTCAACCATCGCCTGTCGGTTCGTGGCTGTTTCTGCCGTGTGTACCGCAGGGTCATCGTTCACCTGCGTCTCGTTCACAATGCCGCTGCCCTCAGCCGCAGGGCCCGCCGCTTTCAGGTCAGCAGAGCCTTTTTCAGTCCCATCAGACTCCACCGACATGCCAAGGGCCCCACTATTAGGGGGGCTGTCAGCGCTCACGCGCTGACTGAGGGGTTCCGGTTCCCGCGCCAGCTCCTCCCGGCGCTGGTGTTCCTTCAGCGCCTGCTCGTATTCGTCCTGAGCGGCATACCGCTCCACGTTGCCCCGCAGGCTGGAATCTCCCGCGTTCATCCTGGAAAGCCCTGTACCCACAGCGCCGCCCAGTGCACCGGACGCGCCGCCGGAAAGGCCCGCTTCCAGTGCTGTAAGGAACGTATCCTTGTTGAACAGCGTCTTGGCCGCTTCCTGGTCGCCCATCACAGCGTCAATGGCTTTGTCGGCGTAAGTCTCCACAAAGGCCTGCATAGCATTGTCCGCGCCGCCGGAAATGGCGTTGGCAACGGCCGGGTAGGCTTCCCGGAACGCCTGATTGCCCACCTGTCGGCGCACCCAGTCCGCAATGGTACCGGCCACCGTGTCCTTGGCGTAATCCGAGCCCATGGTCTTGGCAAGGTCGGCCACACCCACGCTGTTGATGGCCCATCCTGCGCCAAACTTTGCCGTTGCTTTCAAAATAGCTTTTTCCGGGCTCTCCCCCGCTTCGTCACTGGCAGCCATGCTGTCGCCTGCGCCGTGGGCACTCAGCACCGGCAGCACCAGCGCTGGGTTGATGGCACTCACGATCAGGTTCTCAGCCGCGCTGGAAGTAGCCCCGTGGAAGAACCTCCCCACATTGCTCTCGCCTGCCATAGCGTCCGCAGTCAGGTTTTCTCCGGCCTTGTGGGCATCCCGGCCCCACTCATACAACCCTTTCATGCGGTTGCTGTCGTCATCCGCCTTGTCGTAGAGCTCACCACTCCGGATTCGTTCGTGGGCTGTCCGGATGAGCTCCGGGTCATATCCTGCCGCTTCCAGCTGCTCGTCGGTGTAACGCCCGCTCTGAACACGCCGGATCATCTGCTCTTCGGCACTGGCCGTCAGGGCCGGGGACAGTGCGCCCGCGTACTGCCCGATCATGCCTTTGATATTTTCCTTTTTTCCCTCCAGATCGCTTTCCACACGCCGTCCGGCCCGTTCGCCAAGGCTCAGGTTATTGTACGCCTTCATGTAAAGCCGGGCCCGGTTGATTTCGTCCTGGGTGTAGCCCATCTTTTTCAAATCGCTGTCCATGTACCTGGTGTTTTCCAGCACCGGCATTATACCCATGCCGCCCGTGTCCGCTGCCAAGTAGTCCACGCCCGCCGGAAGGTCTGCTGCGCTTACAGCCCCGCGTGGCAGCGTGGGATCTGTCACCAGCCTCGCCAGCTCCCGGTTCCGCTCGGAAGCATCCTTCCAGTTGTTCACCGTGCTGTAAACGTCCATTCGGATACCGTTGTTCCGCTGTTCCCGCAGCTTCTGCACGGTGCTGGCATTCTGCTCCATCTTCTCCGCCGGGCTCACTGTCACCTTCTGCCGGTTCAGCTCGTCGCTCCGGCTGTCCATGGCATCCGCAAAGCCCAGGTTGTTCCTTGTCCGGTAATCCTCCAGCGCCGTGGAATACAGGTCGGTGCCCGTCTGTCGGCTCGTTGCTTCCTGCTGTTTTTGTGCACGCATGGCAGCAGCGCTGCCCTTTGCCCAGCTTGTTCCCGTACTGCCAAGGGCTAACTGGTTGCGACTGTCAGCGCTCTTGCGCTGACTGAGGGGTTCTGCCCCGCCCGCTGCTGTTGCCATCACAGTCTTTTCCTGCCGCTCTTTTTCATTGCGGTTCCGCAGCGCAGCAGCACTTCCCGATTTCCATGCCATCCTGTTTCCTCCTTAAAATCCAGCGTTCTGCATTGCCCTGTCGATCACATCGTCCGATGCACCCAGATTCATCAGCCGACTGGCGATGGTATTTGCATCCATTCCCTGTTCCTTCCACCCCTTTGCATAGCTCAGGGCGTTGCTGTACGGCATTCCGGTACTCTTACCCGTGCTCCCTCCCGTGGTTCCCCCGGGCAGGGCCCACTTGCTGCTCTGGTTCAGTTCTTTCAGTGCTGCCAGCCCGATGCCACCGGTTTCTTTGCTCTTTTCTGTGCTCTTCGTCTCCGGCACCGGATAGCCAGCATCTGCAAGGATACCGTCATACCACGTCGTATCCCCACCTTTTGCAGCAACACTTTCGCGGTCTTTCATCAGGTTGCGCAGTTCGCTTTTCGACCACTCGCTGCTCTGGCGGTAATAGCCTCTCGACCCGCCGGAACCGGTCGCTGCTCTCTTTGCCAGCGCCGCCGAGAGTGCTCTCTGGGTCAGGGTGTTGTAGTCGCCCGCTGCATTGCTGTCCAGCCCGTACATCTTCAGCAGGTTGGCCGCTGCTTCCTGATTTCCGCTTGCCACCAGAGAAGCCGCGGTGCTCAGAACACCTGCCTGATCGTCCCGGGTCACCGGTGCGCCGTTGTAGTTGGCAAAAGCGTTTGCGTTCAGGCCGTACCGGTTCAGCACGTCGCTGGCCGCATCCCCGGCTCCCTGGGTGTACAGGTTGAACGCCTGCTGGTAAGCACTCAGGGCATCGCTCTGGTCGGTGCGGTTCTTGTTGTACTCCCACTGTTCCCGGGCAAAGTCATTTTCCCACTGCTGCTGGGTGTACCCCTTGTACCCATCGTAGGCTGTCAGGGCCGCCGAGCCAATGTTCTTTACCGTGTTCCAGAGGTTGTTCCAGTAATTGTCGTTCTCGTTCCGGGCCTGTTCGCTCTGGTTGGCAAGGAAATTCTGCCACGCCGTGTGGTTGGCAAAGTTGCTGCCGTAGGCACTGCGGTCCAGCGCCTCGGTGTTGGCCATGCCGGAAAGGGCACTCAGCAGGTCGTTCTGCTGGTTCTGGTATTCGCTCAGTGCCTGGCCTCTCAGGCCTGGTACCGCATTGTCAATGCCGCTCAGCGCCTGCTGCTGGCCCTGCTTTGCCACGCTGTCGGCGTAGCTGCTGCCATACCCGCCCGCCAGCATCGCCGCGTTGGCCTGGGCGTTCTCCGCGCTGGCGGCAGCATTGGCCTGGGCCTGGGCGCGGTACTGCTGATAGGCTTTGCTGCCGGTGTCCCAGTCGAACCCGCTGCCGATCTGCCCGGTCAGGCTGTCCATTGCGTCCTTGTTCCGGCTCACATAGTCCGCCGGGCGGTTGGCATTCCATTCCCGCTCTTCCTGTTCCGCCTGGTTCTTTTTCCGTAAGGTATCAAATAACATAAAGTTCCCTTCTTTCTGTCCTCTGTCGCAGGGCCCCACACCGGTCTTCAGAGCAAGCCACCCGTCATCATCTTCACGATAAGCGGCCCGGCGAGCTGTGCGCCGACCTGCAAAACGTTCCCCCAGAAGTTGGTGTTGTTCGCATCCTTCTTCTGGTTGGCCCCCACCGCGTTGGCATATTCGGTCTGGGCACTGTTCAGCTGGCCATAGTAGTTGTTCAGGCGGGTGTTGTAAGCATCCTGCGCCAGCTTTTCCTGCTGCTGCAAAGAGCTCAGCCGACTGCTCAGATCACTCTTCTTGGTGGCATATTCGTTGTAGGCCTGGCTGTATAAGCTGTCTGCCACGTCCGAAAGCCCGTTCATGGTGCTCTGGTAGGCCGTCTGCCCGCTGGAAGTGCCCCAGCTGTTGCCGTAGCCGCCGCTGCGGGCCGAAGCATTGGCGGCAGCGTTCTCGCTGGCCAGCTCCGCACCCCGGGTGTACTGGTTCTTGTACTGCTGGTAAGCCGCGTCCTTGGTGTAGTCGTAAGAAAAGCCGTCCCGGTTCATCTTGTCCAGCTGGCTCTGCGTGCCGCTGATCTGGCTGCCGTACTCGCTCTGATACTCTCCGGGCTTCTGTCCTTTGATGTAATCCAGATTGTTCTTTGCCGTGGTCACCCGGTCGTTGCTCTGGGCGTACTGGTAGCTGTTGGAATCGTTCTTTCTGGTTCCAAACACGCCGGTGCCCGCATTCTTTTCGCTGTTGCCGGTAATGCTGTCATACACATCACCTACCATCAGCCCCACATTGTGGCCCGGAATCAGGTACTCCCACCACTTTCCTCTTGCCATCTTCTCACTGTCTCCTTTCGTTTACTCCACCTTCAGCCCCATGGCCACCAGCTTGTCCCGCATGGTGTCGCTGAAGTTCGTCTCGTCCAGGTTCTGCATCATGTACATCATCTGGTCCCGCAGCTGCATCAGGTAGTTGTTGATGCTTCTCCTGTCCTCCGGGGCCATATTTTCACTCAGTTTCGGCATGGCGATCTCGCCAAGCCTCGTAATATCTGCCATATAAAATCTCCTTCCTCTAAGCAGGGCTATCTCTTCGGCTCCCCTCCGGCCACCCGGTTGCCCCGGCTCTCTGCCATGCTGAACGCAATGCTCCGCACCGCGATCTGCCCGGTGCCCTTGATCCGCAGCCGCATGGTGTCGTGCCGCTCCGGCACAAAGGGCAGGTTGACCCGGGTGTATTTGTTCAGAACGGCTGCCTGGCCCAGCGTCTCCCAGGCCCCGCCCTCATAGCTGGCCTGCAGCTCCACAACGCTGTACGTCAGGGCATCCACCCGCAGAAACACCCGGTTGATGTACTTGTCCGCCGGGATGTTCAACCCAATGTCGCCGCTCACAGCCTCAAAGCCCACCTTCTGTTCCAGATTCGCCTTTGCTGTGTCGGTGTCCCGGTCGGCCTCCCGTTCCGGTTCGGTGGCCCACAGGTTTACGCCGTCCCACTGGTAGAGCTGCCGCCCCGTGGAGCACATTGCCCAGCCGGAAGCATTCTCTTCTGCCGCCGTGTCCTCCTCGTGCCAGAGCCGCCGTTCGGTGTCGTAGACCAGCAGCCGGGTCTCGTTCCGGCCCGGCACCCGCAGATGCAGGTAATACCGGGTGTCCAGCACACCGCCCACCGCCCCGCGCACGTTCATCAGCCAGGTGTTGTCCAGTCCGCCGCTGATCTTCACCGGCAGGCTGCCGTCCCAGGCCATCACGCCGTCAGGGGAAAGGTAGTACAACACCTCTGCCAGCACACACATGCTCTTGCTGGCCTGCTTGGCCACGCCCCGGCACTGCACGCTCACCAGCTGATAGTCCGCCGGGCGGCTGCCGTAGAGCTTGTGCAGGCAGTTCTCCTTGAAGAACAGCACATAGCCCATGCAGGTGGCCGCACCGGTAAAGGGGCCGTCACTGCCCACGTTCACGGCGTAACTGTCCGAAGCAATGCCCCGGTAGCTGTACCAGTTTGTGGGGTCGCCCAGCTTGCAGCTGTAGATCACGTTCTCCTCGCTGTTGCAGCCCCATACCCGGTTAGCGTTCTCGGTCACATATTCCAGCCGGGGCACCCGCCGCCGTGCGGTAATGGTGGTGCCGCCCGCTGTGGCGCTCTCGCTGCCGTTCATGCTCTTCCAGGTGGTACCGCCTGCCGTCACGGTAAAGCTGCCGTAATAGCGTGCGCTCTCGGTCTTTGGGCTGCCGGTCAGCACAATGCTGTCCCCGTCCATCTGCTCAATGGTCACCTCGCCGTTCACACCCTCGGCCAGATACTCTTCCACCAGCCCGGGCACCTGCTCCACCGTGATGGTATCCCCCTTCTTGAAGCCCGCAGCGGCCAGCCCGGGCAGGGTCATCTTCACGCTGTTCAAAAGGATCTCCGCCCACTTGCCGCTCTTGGCATCGTACTGTTCCAGCACGTTCACATAGGCCCACTTGCTGGAAGAGGAGTTCTGTTTCAGAAACAGCGTCCCGTCCGCCGGGCCGGAAGGTTCCGTGGTGCCCACGCTGCTCACGGTGTAGGTCTTGCCGCCCGCGTCGCAGGGGGCAATGGTCACCGTGCCGGTCTGGCTCCATGCAGCGCTCAGGGCTTCCAGCTTTCCGGTGGCCGTGTCAAAGCTCTTGGCATCCGGCCAGATCAGGATCTTCGTACCCATGCCGATCATAATTTTCTCGCTGTCCGTCACGGCATTTTCCAGCACGATCTCCCCGCCCGCAGCCGCGGTGGCCACGTCGTCCTCGCTGTCCTCGGTGTAGCGCAGGGTGGTGCCCTCGCACAGCAGCAGGCCGTTCAGGTGGTATATCCCGTTGCAGCGGCCCATGGCCCGCATGGTGCGCCGGGGTGTCCGGGTCTGCAGTGCGGGGTATCCCCGGCTGGAAAAGTTCTTCATCTCGGTAAATTCTGCCTCGGCGCAGGCATAGCTTTCATTCAGGCCGCCAAAGGCCGTCTGGATGCTCTTCCCCGTCGAGATGCTGTATAAACTCGGCAGTGCCATCTCAGTACCTCCACTTCGTGGCCATCCTGGGCAGGTAGGTGTGCCTGCACCAGGCTGCAAACTCCTGCTGGTTCTCGTTGGCCAGCTGCATCTCGTTGGCATAGCGGTCGGTCTCGCCCAGGGCCGCGTCCATCTGGGCCGCCAGATAGTGGGTATAGTAGCTGTCGTAGGGCTCCGGCAGCAGCAGCTCCGCGTCCTGCCGCAAAAGTTCCTGCTCCCGGTCGTATAAGATATCCGCACCCACGGCATCAAAATCGGTGGTGTCGCTCTTGTCCACCACGCTCTTTCTCAGCCCCGCATCCGCCTGCCGCAGCCATAAGATCTTCAGCTCGCGGTCAAACCCGTTGTTGGGCCGCAGCTTGTCGGCGGTTTCGATTGCTTTTCCTACAGTCATATTTCAATCTCCTGTCTAAAATCCTTCTGTCCTCGGGTAACATAACCCCCCAGTCACCTACGGTGACAGCCCCCGCTAATAGGGGGGCCCTTGGCATGGCGTAAAACTTTCCCTCTTTGCCAAGGCCGCCCCTACTAGGGGCGGTGGCATTGCGAAGCAATGACGGTGGGGTTTACCGCCGCCATAAACAAATAACCCCCGGCACAGCGTGTGCCGCCGGGCCGGGGGGATACATCTAAGCAGCTCCGGCCATGCCGGACTGCGCACTGAGAGGGTTAAAATTACGCCTTATTCGCCAGCTCTTCCATGCGGGCAGCGGTCTGGTCGTCCTGTTCCTGGCTGTGGCGGATGACCTCCGCCACCTCCGGGGGCACCTCAATGTTCTTGCCGCGCTGCAACTGGTAGTTCACACCGTTCACGCTCACGAACAGGTCCCCCTTGTACTTCCCGCCGTCCGAAAACAGCCGGATCGTCTCAGTCTTTTTCTTTGCTTCTGCCATATCCATCAACCTTTCCCGTAACTTATTTCAAATCGGCGCAGAGCAAAAATGCGGTTAAGAGATCTTCGCGCGTATGCGCGAATCTCCAGCATTTTTGCTTGGAGCCTTCTTCTTCGGGGTTACTAGGGGCGAGCAGCCCCTAGTTCGTGCCTCCCGCGCTTCGAAAGTAGCGGGTGCTTTTCTGGTTCTCTTTTGGCACGCAAAAGAGAATAACCCTTTTAGTTCGCCTCAGCCGTTGCGCTGTACCGTGCGCTGCAGCTCTCAATGCGCACCATGTACTGCTCCACCAGGCGCTCAGCGGTCTTGTGTGCCTTCCAGCCCACAGACGCACGCTGGTTCAGGGGGTCGTCACCATAGCCCAGCTGCTTCACGATGTGCTCCAGGCCGCCGCCCTCGATCTCGGTGGAACCGTAGGCGTGGGCACCCAGGATCAGGGTGCTGAACACGGCCAGACCCGCCGGGCAGCCGGTGCCCTTCCAGATCTTTGCCTCGCTGGTCTCCACAAAGCGCACACCGTGCAGCGTGCCGATCTCGCCGTTGTAGATCTCGTCCGGCTGGGCGTACTTGTGCACATCGATCCAGTCCGGGTCGCGGCGCAGGTCATAGGCCACATAAGGGTGGATGATGCCCACAAAGCTGGTGCCGATGGGATCAGCGTTCATGGCCTTCAGCTGGGTGGCCGCACGGGCGATCAGGTCGCTGGTCAGCTGGCAGGTCGCGTCCAGGGTGGCGCGGCTGGTCACAGCGGTCTCCGCGCCGCCTTCGCCGATCTTGGGCGCATAGATCACATTGGTGCCGCCCGCCAGCACATCACGCACGATGGTGTCCAGGGTGCGGCCCGCCTGGCTGGCAATGATCTTGGTTGCCTGTATGATGTTGTTGTCAATGGCGGTCAGCTGCAGCGTGTCGGTAATGGGCACCCAGCCGCCGTACTGCTTGACTTCAGCGGTAACGGTGGAAACGTTCATGGTCTGGCCGTCCGGGGTCACACCCTCGGTCAGCGGAGTGGTGGCCTTGGGCAGGCTGTCATACTTGCGGAACTCAATGTTCTTGCCGCCGTTGGCCGGAATGGGATACGGGTCGCCGAACTGGTCATGCACCAGGGCAGGCTCTGCCTGGTCGATCAGGCGCTTCTCGTAAAAGGTTTTCATCTCGGCACTCATGCCGGATTCGCCGGTGGTATTCTGGTTCTGGGTGCTGGCCGTTGCAAACATCTGCAGATCCAGCTTCATGGTCTTGTCTTTCATGGTCGTTCCTCCTGTTAATTTATATTTCCTCTAAGCAGAGCTCCCCTTTCGGGGGAGCTGCAAGCAACTGCGTCGTCAGACGCATTGCGCGCTGAGAGGTTTACAGTGTAATAACTTCACCCCGCATGACCCGCTTCTCCATCTCTTCCATTTCCTTGCGGCTCATGTGGGATACGTCGATCTTGGTCTGCACCGCGCCGCCGGGGCGGGTGCCATTCTCGCCGGGCCGGGCATTGCGCTGCTGCATCCGGTTCACCACGCCCTGCTCCACCTGCCGGGCCGTGGCGGCCTGCTGCTGTTTCAGGATGTGATCAAAGTAGGCGCTGCGGTAGGCGTTCGTCATAGAAACGCCCGACCGCATCATCTTCTCCACCTCCGGGTTCGCCAGCACCTCAGCCATGTTGAAGTCGGGATACTGGGCTTTCAGCTGCTCCGCTTCCCGGTCCCATCCGGCCTGCAGCTCGGCAATGCGGGCCTGCTGGGCACGCTGACGCTCCATCTGCTGGATCATCTGCTGCTGTTCGGTCAGGTGCTTATTCTGGCTTTCCAGCTTGTCCAGCTCCCGGGCCGTCCTGGTGGAAACGCCCTTCTCCATGGCCAGCTTCTCGTAGTAGGCATCGTCTTTCACCGCGCCGTTCCGCACAGCCTCGGTCAGGGCCACCAGGTCGTTGGCATCCGTGCCGTACTTTTCCTGCAGCGCCTGCATCAGACCCTTCATGGCCGGGCTTGCTTCCAGCCGCCGGGTCGCTTCGGTCACGGCGTTCTGCATCAGCTCCTCGGTCAGGTCGGCATACTCTCCGCGCAGCAGCTCACCAAAGGCTTTCCGCCGCTCCTCCGGGCTCTTGGTCTTGCCTTCGCCCTTCTCCTCGCCGTCCTTGCCCTCGGCTTCGTTCTGGTTCTCTGCCGCTTCCTCGTCCAGCTCAGACTTTTCCTCACTGCCAAGGGCTCCCCCCTCGGGGGAGCTGGCGGCGCTCTGCGCCGACTGAGAGGGTGAGCCCTCTTCCCGGCTGCTCCGCTTCAGCACCCCGCTCCGCCGGGCCAGCCGCTCTTCTGCCGGCCGCAGAGCAGGCAGCTCAATGGCATTGCCTTCCCCGTTCGCTGCCCCTGCCCCTGCAGATGCGTTGGCTCTTCCGTTGGGAGAGCTGTCCGCGCCAGCGGACTGAGAGGTTCCGTCCCCGCCCGCAGCACCACCGTCTGCAAACATCTGCAGATCAATGGCATCTGCCTTGTCTGCGTGCAGGTTGATGTACCGCACATGCTCCGGGTAGGCATCCGCCAGCAGGATCAGACCGTCCGTCACCAGTTCAAATTTTGCCAGGCTGTCAGTGCCCTGCTTTGCCTGTACCACCATCAGGTTCCTGTCATCGGCACAGGTCACGGTCCCGCTGTCCAGACTGTATGCCAGCGTCTGCATCAGCGCGCTCACGGCAGCACATACAATGTCCTGCCCCTTGGGTGCAAACTCCGCGTGCCCCTCGGCCCGCAGGAACATCATGTCTCCCATCTCGTTGTAAGTGATCTGGATCATTCTATCGCTCCTTCCAAAATTTCCTCTAAGCAGAGCTACCGGGTTGCGGCTCCCAGCATCCACTTCGCACAAAGCTTTGTGCTCGTGTCTTGCTGGCCGCGGCCCCAACAACTCCTCCCTGTTTCCGCCACTGGCGGCGGTCGTCGCCGTTGCTCTTCGGGGGAGCTGCAAGCAACTGCGTCGTCAGACGCATTGCGCGCTGAGAGGGTCATTTATTCGGATTATTCACGTTCATGGCCCGCTGTGCCGCCTGGGTGGCCAGGCTGTTGCCTCCGCCGCCCACTACAGCCCCCAGGCCGTTGGTCGCCGTCTTTGCGGTGGTCTGTCCGCCGCTGCCGCCGCCCGTGGTTCCGGCCGCCTGTGCAGCGGCCCCGGCCATGGCGCTCATGTTGGTGCCGTTCTGCTGGTCAATGATGGCGCTCAGCTTCTGCAGCTGCTCCATGGCCTGCTGCAGCTGGGTGTACAGGGTACCGTTCTGCTGCACCCGTTCCCGCACCTTTTCGATGCCCTCAAAGTCCATCATGTCCAGCACCGCCAGCGCCGCGTCAGCGTTGGCCGGGGCAAACAGCCCCATCTGGTAGCACTCCTTTGCCGTCTCGTTCTGGGAAAGGCGGCTGAAGGTGCTCTTCTTGGCAGCCGATACCGTGATGTCAAACACCGGCTCGTGGCTGCCCAGCTCCACCCCGCCGATCATGCCACCCGGCTGGGGCTGCAGCATTGCCCCGGAGAACTGTACATACTCCGGCTGGCCGCTGTCGCCGGTAATGCGGTAGACCCGGCTTTCGTCGTAGAACTGCCGCATCAGGTCGATGATGAAATAGCACTCCTTTGCAAAGGCCCGGTAAGCGCTTTTCAGCATATCACGGGAGAGCTTCGAGCCAGCCTCCTGCAGCGCCGCAATGGCAGAAGCCGCGGTCAGGCCGCTGGTGGTGCCGCCCTGGGAAACATCCCGGTTGCCGCTGATCTCCTTCAGCTCCGCCACTCTCGCGTCCCGGTAGGTGATCAGGTTGCCCGCCAGCCCCGCTGTCTGTAAGGGCCGCAGGGTCTCGTCCGTCACCCGCCCTGCCGCGTGGACGATGTCCTTGCCAAAATCGGCCAGCTCCTTCTCGTTGATGCCCGCACCGTCCTGGATGATGTACCGCGCCTTGGCCGAAAGCTTCACGTTCTCGTCCATGGCGGCGTTCATCTCGTCAATGGCGGTCTGGGTATCCTTCATCACGTCGATGTACCCAAAGCCCGCCGGGCTGTCCTCTTCCACGAACAGGGTGTCGAACACAAAGGGGTACTTGCCGTGGTCGTAGAATCCCCGGTCAGCAAGGGCCGGGTCGTTCTCGCTGGCGTAGAGCACCACGCCGTTGCAGAACTTGCAGTAGTGCAGCAGAGGCGGGCCATTCTCCCGGGCCTTTTTGTAGTACCAGTCCACCACCACACTCTTGTCCGAGGTGTCAATGCTCTGGTCGTGGATGTACTTTGCCACTTCCAGCGTGCTGCCGGTGTGGCCTTCCAGCTGTGGGTACTGGTCCCGCAGCTGTTCGTTGTCGGCCACCGCCAGGCTGAACAGGTGGGGGCTGTCCTGGATGTCCATCACGCCGGGCTCCCAGTACATCATCAGCAGATCCATGCTCTTGATGGAGATGTCTCCCACGCCGTTCCGTAACCCCGGGTCCCAGAAGATGCCCTTCACGCCGGTGCCCTGCTTGAGCTTGCGCCACCAGGTGTCGCTGTACACCTGCTCGTATTCTGCCTGTTCCAGCAGCACCGGCAGGATCTTGGAAAGCACCTTGGCGGTCTGCTCGTCGTCCGCTGCCCGGGGCAGCACGTTGGGTTCCGGGTAGTTGTCCATGGCATCCGCGTGCTTGTTGGCAATGCTGTTGAACAGCCACCCACTGGAAGGTTTGGGCTTGCCCTCCATCATCTCGTTTTTGTAGTTGGCCCAGTGCTGCATCCGGAACCACAGCTCGTTGTCCACGATCCGCTTGTCCAGCGCCGCCTTGCCGGTCTTGTATCTCTGTAACAGCGCCGTGGCCTTCGCCACCTGCTCTGTGCCGATCACGTCGGTCATACTCTAAAAAACCTCGCTTTCTTCCCCAGCTCCAGCGGGTCATCCGGCATGGGCTGCACCGGCTCTGTCCGGGGCGGGCTGAGGGGATTCTCCATCAGCACATACCGGCACTCGTCGTAGATGTGATCCTCCTGGTCGGTGTCAATGTCCTCCACGTTGCTCTCGCTGTATACCAGGTTCGGGATGGTGCGGATAAAGTGCTTGCAGGTGTTGAACACCTGCAGCATGGGCCGCCCGTCCGCCTGGAACGCAAGCCGGTAGTGGAACTGCATCTTGCCCGCCAGCCGGGTGTGATCTCCGGGAGCCCAGTGCAGAAAGTTCGGGCTCTTTTCCTGCATGGCAGCAATGCTCTCGCCCTGGCTCTCGTTGAAGATGGCCGGGTCGGCCACGCCCAGAATGGTGCGACCCCGGAGCATGGGGTCGTTCTCTTCTGCTTCCCGGATCATCCTCGCCTGCTTCACAGGGTCAGCCTTAATGCCCTCGTTGGGGGTCCCGGTGCAGCCGTACAGCTCCCGGATGCGGTAAAGCCTGCCCTCTTCGTCCGCCGCATACCATCCCACGGAAAAGGGCTTCGAGTAGCCGAAATCGTACCCCCGCCAGATCTTCCAGTGTCCCGGGATGCGGAACGGGCGGATCACATGTGTCCACCGCTGGTCGTCGTAGTGGGCCGGGTCGTTCTTCCACTCGGTGAACACCTGCCCGGTAAAGCTGTCCCAGTCGCCGTAGAGCAGGGCTTTCTTCTCCGCTTCCGGCAATGCAGCCAGCGTGCCCAGGTAGCCCGGGTCATTTTCCAGCAGGGCCGCGTTGTCAAACACGGTGCTGGGGATAAAGATGCGGGTCCGCCGCTGCACGATCTCCCGTCCGTCCGGAGCCCTGGCCTTTACCATCTGCACCATCCGGGTGCCGGGCGGGGCCGGGCTGACGAACCTTGCCTTCACCCATCCGTGGCCGATGCCGCCGGGGTTGGCCGTGGCCCGGGTGTAGACCCGGGTATCGGGGCCGTTGGGTCGGTTTCGGCTCAGCAGGTAGCTGTACTCTTCCCAGGTGAAATGGGTCAGCTCGTCAAAGCCGATAAAGTCGTAGGCCTGGCCCTGGTAGTTGTACTTGTCCTGGGCATGGTTCAGGCTGCCAAAATAGATCTTTGCCCCGCTGGGAAAGGTCCAGCAGTGGGTGCTGCTGTTGTACCGGGCTTTTGGGAAAACCGGCTTGTAATACCGCATGGTCTTGTCAATGAGCTCCCGCAGCTGGGGAAACGTCTTTCGGATGATGAGCCCCCGGTAGTGTGGGATCTCCACCTGCCGCAGGGCCTCGATCACCAGCGCGTCGCTCTTTCCGCCGCCTGCGGCCCCGCCATACAGCACTTCGTTCTCGGTGCGCTGCATGAACCGCGCCTGGGCGGGCTGTGGTGACCAGATCACCGGTCTGCCGTCACGCATCCTCTGTGCCGCCATCCACTTCCACCTCCTGCTGGCCGTCCGTCTCACTGGCTGCCGCGATCTCCACCATCGGCGGGCCGCTCTCGCTGTCGGTGTTCTCCGCCGGGGCCATGGCAGCAGCCTTTTCGGCCACTTCCATCAGCACCTTTGCCACACCGGCCGCGTTCTTGTCGCTCATCACCCGGCCCTCGTACCGTTCCAGTTCGGCGTTCAGCCGCCTGCGTTCCGTGTCATCCAGCTGCCTGTCGTAGCTGCCCGGGCTGGCATACACCACAAGCCCGGTCTCGGTGGCATCCGCCAGCTCCTCCGGGTCATCCTTCAGCAGGGTGCCCACGGCAAAGTCCCGGGCCCGGGTGTCCTCGTCCAAACGCCGGTGCAGCCTCTCCGTGATCTGCGCCGCCCGTTGGCTCTCAGCGGCCCGGCCCTGCAAAAAGGTCACCTGTGCCCGTACCCCCAGGCTTGCCCGGATGGCGATCTCCCGCGCGGCTTCCTGCCGGGCCTTTGCAAAGGCATCACTGCGGCCTGCCTCCTCGCTCATCCAGCTGCGAATGGTCGATTCCGGCACGCCGTACTTCTTAGCCACAGCGCAGATGGAGGTTGAGCCCAGCATGGCCATTACCACCTCTGCCCGGAACGCCGCCGAGTATTTCTTTCCCCGCTGTTTTCCCTTCACGGTATTCTTGCAGTACGCCCGCTTTTTCGCCAACTCTCTCACCTGCCTTTGCAAATAGCCTATCACGTCTCGCCCGCTCAAAATACCCCGGACATTTGCCCGCCGGGCAGCAGCCCTGCATCCGCTGCACACACTGCCACGGTGCTCAGGGCTTCCAGCTCTTTGGTGTAGTAGGTCGTCCGCCCCACATACAGCCGGGCGATCACCTTTTCCTCGGGCAGACCTTGCAGGTAGCGCAGCCGCAGCAGCTGGGCGCATACCGGGTCATTGCGGTCGTACCAGGCCAGCACCGCCCCGATCACCTGCGCCCAGGCAGCACAAACAGACCCATCGCCATATCGGCGCAGAGCCTGCCGGGTCGCTTTCTTCTGCTCTTTTGTCACCGCCCCACCTTCTTTTCGCATGGGTATAACGCGCAAAATGCCGGTGTTTTATCTGTCAGGTGCGAGGTTCCGCAGTCTGGTATGCAGCCTCCCGCCGACGCAGGATCACATAGCATTGCGGTTCCAGCCGTTCCCAGCCGGTTCCTTCCCGCTTCGGGCTCTCATGCAGCCCGCCGGGCTCCAGCACGATGCACTTTTCCATCTTCCAGCCGGGAAACCGCTGCTCCCACCACTGGGCATCGTTCTGCTTTTCCCCGCAGGCGGCCCGCAGCTGTTTCCGGCTCCATCTGCCATCGTTGGGGGCCTGCTCAATGGCCGGGCGCAGGTTGGCCGTTTCCACCCACAGCCGCTCCTTGTGGCCGTAGAAGTAGCCCACCGTGCCGTATTCGCCCTGCCCGCTCTTGCCCAGCAGCTTTTTCATATCGATTCTGTCCACGTTCATGGTTCCCAGCGGCTCAAACTCGTTGGAGCCGGGGATACGCCGCCGCCACAGATCCTCCAGCATCTCCCGCCACTCCCGGCGTTGGGCCGCGGTCATGCCCTGGCATTCCGCAAAACCGTGCATGTGCAGCCGTCCTGCTTCTCCCTTGCGCACCGCCACCAGCATCAGGCGGATGTCCTCCCGCCTTGCCCCGAACCGCTTGCAGGTGGCCGCCATCACCCGCCGCTTGTAGTTCTCCACGTCTCTCCGGCAGGCCAGAATGTCCTCCGGCAGAAATGGATCCTCGTATGTACCGGTCAGGAACATTCCCGCCGGACTGAAATTGGTCAGCGCCTTTCTCTGGCGCTTGCGCAGGGAATCCATTTTGTTCTTCGCCTTCTGCCCCTCGCTGGATTCCTTCCGCTTCTTGCCCCGGCCCCGGTGTTCCTGGGGGATGATGGAGAACACTCCGACTGCCATGTAGTCATCCCCGCACTGGTATTTTTTCTCTCGGATGTAGTTACAGCGCATCCCGGTGCCCTCCTGCTGGCTTTCACTTTCTGCTGATATTCTCCTTCCCGTGACCCCACCGTCACAGAAATAACGGGTATACTAGCTCCCCAAAGAGGGCCCTTCCCCCTCTTTCTTTATAAAGGTATTATGAAACGTAACGGATACGGTGGACGTGTCAGGTCCATCGTATCCGTTGCTCTTCATAATAGATTAAGGTGTTTAAGGCGTGGCGGGCTTTCCTTTTTCCGCCCAGTATCCGTAGGTCAGTTCCGGCTTTCCAATTTTCCTGGCCTTCTCGTTGTAGATCATCAGGTCATGCACGTCATAGGCCAGGGCGCTGGGGTCGATCACGCCGCCAATGGGCTTGCGCTTCACCTTTGCCGGCTGATCCGGCAGCTTCATGGGGTGCCGGATCCGTTTCTGGCACAGCTCCATCTCCATCCGCGTAACGCCGCCGGGCTTGTACACGCCGCCCCGCTTGCGGTAGCACTCGTGCACTGTGCCCTCGCTGCCAAAGAGGCCTCTGTCCTTCAGCTCTGCCGCCGTGCCCTTGCCCAGCAGGGTGCCGTCCGCACCGTAGCAGCTGTACACCCGCACCATCCGGGTCTCGGCCCGCTCGTCCGCGCTCAGGCCCTCTGCCCGGGCCCTCTCCACCCGGTCGTCCTTGGTGCTCTTCCGCTCCATCTTCCACCGGTAGCTCTTCGGGCTGGGGTTCTTGCACTTTTCCAGATTATTCCAAACGCTGCTCAACTTGTTCACATCGGGAAAATATCCCTGCTCCACCAGCTCCACGCTGGTGCCCTTGGCCACCACCTCGCCGGTGTCCCAGTCCATCAGGGTGTATACCCATCTGCATCCACTCTGCATCTCAGATTCTCCTTCTACTAAGTACGGTGCTCATTTCAGGGGAGCTGTGCACCGATGAAGTTACCGCTTCCACACGCCGCTG
>ENA-ORLM01000783-ORLM01000783.1-human-gut-metagenome-genome-assembly--contig:-NODE-783-length-25230-cov-6.408818_pt1 | contig 25230 bp, 33 predicted proteins | sample MGYA00243063_ERZ508815 | MGnify/ENA primary metagenome ERZ508815 (study PRJEB26277, sample SAMN04329768) | human gut metagenome | biome: human-associated habitat | host: Homo sapiens | place: USA...
TTAGATGTTATTTTATACGTTATATCTGCGCTTTGTCCTGTCTTAAAGGTCTGTGCAGAATTAACTTTAGTTAAAATATCTATAACATGGGACTGCCTTTCTTTGTATTTTGCATCCGGTTTTATGCCACTCCAGTCGATACTGCCGTCCCAGCACCAGACACCATCCCAATAAGTCTTTTCTGCCGCGCCTAAATTCCAGAAATTGTGGTTGGCATTTAAATAATTAATACTTCTTACAGTATTAATTATTCTTGTTAATAAAAATATTTTTAATGATGTATAAAATCCCAGATGTGCTGGTTTATATAATTTTACACTTTTATTTATATTATCCCAGTCTATTTTGTCATCAGCTGCAACCTCAATTTCAAAACAATATTCAGAATTATGTTCTATTATTTTAGCAGATTTTTTCTCTGAATATCTATTTATTAAATCAGTTAGAAATCTTGGTGTAACTGATACAGGTTTTGCTAAATATAACTTAATACGATTTCTACGCTCAGAATAATCACCTATAGTATCTTGTATATTAAGCTCTTTTTCCCATAAATCTAAACCCCATGTTGCAGTATCTACATAAAACTGTTCTAAAATATCTTTTATTTTATCTCGTATAGCGTCTATCTCAAGACCTTGCGTATCTAAAATACTTTGCATTATTTTACTTTCTTGATAATACCAATCAGTAAAAGTAAGCATTTCTTTACCTTTTTTACTTTTCATTCAATATCACCTCACCAGTAACAGCTACTTGCTCATCATTGGTTGGTATATTTTCTGTGTTATTGTTTAATTTTAAGTCTGTATAATCTAATACACCATTTATATTTATTAGTAAACCACCTATTTTAGATAAATATATCGTATTTGAATTAAATGCGTTTTCTTTTAAATAGTTTTCTACACTATTTTTAAAAAGTGTTTGCACTTTTTCTAATGTTGTTATTTCTTTATCTATAACAACATTAGCATTTATATTTATAGTTATAGCTTCTGCACTAACTACAGTAACATCTGCTCCAATAGGAGCTTGTCTTTCTCCTAAATTATTATCACCAACAATATAATCTTGAACCTTTTTAACCAATTCATCGGTCGCAGGCTCATTATCTCCGCCTAAAATAATTACTTTCACTGTCCCATTACCATTCCAAAGCGGTTTAACATGAACCGCAGTTACTCCCGGAATAGATAATGCCCATTGTTTATAATTTTGTACATTTCCACTAGTACCTGGTGTTCGCACATAATCTAAAGTTCTGCTTCTTAAATTATCATCTAATTCAATATCTGTTCCACCTAACGTTTGTTCCTCATTAGTTATAGATGTTATATTACTATTACTTTCCATAACAACAATAATCTTATTTGCTGTCACATTACCAATACTTCCAGCGTTCATAGCTTGTATAGGTGCATACACATATCCTTCTTCGGCAATTACTACATCTTCGGTTGTTAAAAACTCTACAGATTGTATATCTAATACTGTGTCAGCCTCTGTAGCAACTTTCAATCCTTTAGGTATTTTTGCACCTATATTACCAACTATTTTTATTTTCCCTATTGCATATGTTGCTTCTTTTCTGGATAATCCATGTTCATCGCTTCTATAATCTAAAAAAATTCCTTCTGCCGTTTGAATAAAACCTTGTTTAAGAATTTTTTTTGCCATCATAGCTATGAATACCATTTCAATAGAAACTGGAGATATACTGTCGTATATATAACTACCTTCTGTTTTATCCCATTCATCAGAAATGCGAGAAAGCATGCGATTACGTATAGCTTCCTCTGTTGTCATTTCTGCATTTAAATAATCAATATCACTTTCGCTCACTGTCTCACCACCATTCTTGATATAGTAATACTTTCACCAATAGTATTTTTAACATCACAGGTAAACATTATTCCGTCATCAATCCATGTAAAAGTAAAATTATCAACACTAGCAGTTCTTTTATCTGCCATTAAGCAGTCTTTTACCATACGTTTTATTTCACTTTCTACTACTTTTTTAGGATAACTTTTTCCTAATAAAGTATCTATTTCCTCACCATAATTATCGCTATAAATAAGATATTTATATCGTTCAGAAGATATAGCTTTTACACACCATTCAGCCCAAGCATTTGAACCTGTAACAGTTTTTTGCTTACCTGTAGGGCTTAATATAAATTCATGTTTTTCAAAATCAAATTGTACAGTTTTTCCATAATTGACTTTATCGGAAGCAACCTCATCAATATATTTTGCATTAGTTACTCCGACAGTTGGAAATAAATCTGGCATAATTAAGCACCACCTGTAAACGGAACTATAACACAATCTATACACCAATACTGACCGCCATTAATCGGAGTAACCTTTACTCTATTCCCAATATGCAATGGCAATATTGGAGTTGGCGTTATAACAGGGTGGCTATGGCTTTCATATTGTGCGTCGCCGCTACCACCAGCAACATTTTTAGTATTAGTCATATATGGCTCTGACAATGTACAAGCTCTATTTACATAAACATTAGTCAATTCATAAGGAAATCCATCTATCATTACACCTTTAGCTGTAACTGTGCCAATTTGTGATGTAATCCATTGTCCTGTAAATCCATCATTAACTCGCTTTTTAGCTTGTTCATCAATAAGTGCAGCTAATTCTTTAAAAGGATTTTTCACTTCGATAATATCTCCTCCTTATATATTCAAGTGAAGCAAGCTCCATCTGCATTGTTCCGGGACTATTACAATTATGTTTTACACTAATTACATATAAGCCATCTTCCCATCCCTGCACGATTACTTTATCACCTTTACGAATAGTATTAATATCTATAGCCTCAACTGTGACTGTTTCTTGAATACCAGCTAAAGTATTGGTAGCTTTTTGTTCTATAGCATTTGTATCCAATCCTTTTTTATACGGAATTACCTTCTGTATTGTTCCGTATTTATCAGTATCAGCATTTGTTTCAAACTCTATTGGAGCTGTAGAACCTTTTTCTTGTTTACCTAATACTTTTACTTTAGTAACTGCACCATTAAGTGTTTGTTTCTGCCTAACACTTTGTAAATTAACAGCAAATTCAAATACCCACGGGTCTGAATTTGAACCTATTTCAAACAACTCTAGTCCATCTGGTTGCATACGCACAGTGAATAACTTCCCAGATTTTTCAGCCGTTTCTTTTAATTGGTCCTGAATAATATTCCATAAAGATTTAGCCCTTACAACATCTTGTGCAAGGGCTTGCTTTGTATCTGGAATATTTAATATTGGTATGTTCCATTCACTGCATATTTGTTTTATACGGTCACTAGCTGTTGTCCCCTCTTGAAATAAAAATTGGTCCTCTGATTTTGATAAATATATTGTTCGGTCATAAATTGTTAAGTTCCAGTTTCTACGTGCATTATTATCAATTTCAACATTCCAAACTACACCCGGATGAATTAAATAAGAATATTTATCTTCACCGAATTTCGTACCACTAATACGAATTTCCATTCCCGGAGTAATTATCGGAAGTCCTGTAAACTGGTCATCTGGCACGGCTAAACGAACTTTACCACAATAAGCAACCTCGTCGAGTCTGTCTTCTAATGTCAAAGACTGAATACATTCACGAAGAAAATACTTATTTTGCAATATTACATCATATCGACATACATTAGGTGTAACAATCATGGCAGAATCACCTGCTTTGTTATTTGTCCTGCATTAGCTTCTAAAATCTTTGTCCAACTTTCACCATTTCCATAATGCTGTTTGGCAATTTTCCAGAGACTTTCTTCTGTACCAAATAAGTCATCATCAGTATTTATTTTTACAAGTTTTGGACGTTCTTTTATAGCTACTCTTTTACTTTGTTGTTCTTCACTTTCCGTACGAACAGCAATATTTTTCCATTCTCTAAAAGTAACATCAAAATAAATATCGCCCGGTTCTCCCCCTTTTTCTTGTGAAGCATATGATGTAAGTAATACATTCATATTTATATCCTGAGAGCCTGTTATTATTAAATGTAACGGGTCTGCTAATCCTTTTATAGGGTCATTAAAACGACTTTTCCAATTATTCATTACAGCGTTAGCACTTTCTGGTGTAGGTAATTCTGGGTACATACAATACGTAGGCACATATTCCGAAGGGAAAAACGAACTAAATGAGATTTCTTGTAATTTATCTCCAGTAGTAAAATCTATTTCTCCTAAATTAAGAATATTTATCGTTTGTGTTTTTCTTTGCCATTGCATTTTTATTTCTAGCGGATTAACTGGCAACTGAAATATCGTACTTGTAACTTGGTCAATGATAAAAATTGTTACAGGATTAACCCATGTATTACCCACTAACGCCTGATTTAACAAATTTCCTGCAACTTCTGCAAATTTACTACCTTTTTGTAATCCATCTAGTATAGTAGTTGCTGTTGTTCCTTTATTTAAATAACCAAACATTTACTCAACCCCTATTTTGATATGCTTGTTTTACTTCCGCAAGTATTTTCCAACCGATAGCACTTGCCATTTCGTCATCAGATTTATTATTTCCAATATGAATATTTAAACCATTAAACGAAAAAGCATTATTAGAGTTATTGGATTTACTATTATCGCTAGTATTACCACTAGATAAAGCATAAGCCATTGCTGGCATATAATTATTAGTAGTAACATTAGTAAATAAATTACTATTAACTCCTAACATTTGCCCCGCTTGTTGCCAAAGTGATAAACCTCTTTGACGTTTTGAAGAATGTAACGGAATTATTACTTCAGCATTATTTCCTTCAGCAACACGAATTATCTGGTCTTGATTTAAAAATCCACCATTAGCATAGCCTTTAATACCAAGTTTTTTAGCTCCCCAATCTATAGTATCTTGTAATGGAGCTGGTAACGCATTCCATGCCGAAGTTTTTAAATCAGATAATCCAGAATTTGCTCTTGCTACAGCCTCATCAATGGCTGTTCCAACTCTATCAGGAATTTGAGCAAACCAACTTGTAACATTAGTAACTATCGTAGAACACCATTCACTAATTGAATTAGACATTTCACCAAAGCCATCACTAATAGTATTAGTAGTTTGTAAAATACTTTCCCCAGCCGATAATAAACCATAACGCATACGTTCAAGATTCATAGAGGCATTTTCACCAAGAGAAGTCCAACCCTCTGCACCTAGTTCTTTTAATCTATTGATTTTTTCTCCGGCACTTTCTAATATTTCATTCATCATAGCAGATTGTTCTTTTGCTGTTTCTAATTGCATATTAGATGTTTGAATTTGGCTTTGTCCTCGTTCGTTCATAAATGAATTATTTTGTGGGTCGATGATTGAGCTAACAGTATTTGAACCAAACCAATAACCACCTATACCGCCTAAAATAGAACCTACACCAGCACCTATAGCGGTACCCACACCAGGAATAATAGAACCAATCGCACCACCTATACCAGCACCGATTTTACTACCAGCCCAAGCACTGCTTAAACCTCCCAATTCTGTAGCAATAGCTTTTGTTTTATCATCAGACGTTAGAATATTAAATCCAGCGACTAAATTACTAATTAATGGGATTTTTTTTAATACTTTTGAAGATGTACTTGTTCCACTGCTATAAGCGTCCCCCAGCGAATAAGAACCAGTTTTAATGTTTTTACCAAAATCAATGGTGTTTTTGACTATTTTAAAAATACCACTCAATGGTAAAATTGAAGCCATAAATGCTGAACCTAGTCCTAAAGCGATTGCACTGCTAAAATTACCCTCTATTGCAGAATTAAAAGCTGCTTTTATCATTCCAGTAAGTGCGCCAACAAATGCTTTTATTCCAATCTCTGCAAGTTTAGTCATCACCTTACCAAATTGTTCACCACCAGAACCACTAGCCCACTCATCCATTTTTATCATCATTTGGTCGAGCAAGAAAACAATTTTATCGCCCCACTGCATTTGCTGAAATTTCTCATCACTCGCTAGATTATCCATAAATGCAACTATTTCATCATTTATTTCAGTGACATCACTTTTTACATATTCTAATGTATCAGCATTAGAAAAAAAGTCTGTAAAAGCTGTAGCTACAGCTCTAATTGCAGGTTCTAATGGAGCAAGTGCTTCTATCTGAAATGTTTCAAAAGCACCTCGTAATTGTTCTATATCACCTTTAGCATTATTAAGTTTTTCTAAAGCGACACTAGAGGCGGTAAATTTTTTCATTTCTTTTTCCATTGCGATGAAAGCTTTTGCACCTTGTTCCATAATAACTTTAGCAAGCCCTTTACCTTCTACACCAAACATATCGTATAATGCCATATCTAATTCAGCAGGGTTTAATTTTCCTAAATTTTTTTGCATTATATCAGCTATTTCAGCCATACTTTTTAATTTTCCTTCAGCTGTATAAAATACACTATTTCCATTGCTATCAAGAAAATTAAATTTACTAAATGTTTCAGCGGCAGGCTTAGTATGAGGCTGTAAATTATTAAGCATATTTCTAAGACCTGTACCGGCTTTCTCACCTTTTTGACCATATTGAGCAAATGTAGCCAAAGCTACATTAACATCATCAATACTCATACCTACACCGTGAGCATCAGCTGCTACTTGTGAAAAAGCATATTTCATCTCATGAACGTCTGTTGCAGAAGCATTCGCTGCACCTGCTAATAAATCAGCAACGTGTGTAGCGTCTTTTGTTCCAAATACATTCATGGCAGTACTCATAACCTCTGCTGCTTCTGTAAGAGATAAATCTCCAGCAGCTGCTAAATCTAAAGCAGCTTGTGAAGCTTCACCTAGCACAGATTTTGTATCTACGCCAGCTTTTAATAATTCAGTCATTCCTTGTGCTGCTTCTAAAGCACTATATTTTGTACTTTTTCCTAAGTCTAAAGCACGTTGTCTTACAGCTTCTATTTCTGCACCTTGCATTCCAGTAAGAGCTTTAATATTACTTATTTCAGCTGTAAAGTCCATAGATTTTTGAGCGCTGTTGGTAATTAATCCACCAATACCAACAGCACCAGCACCAACTCCCAAAATTCCTAAAGGAGATGTTAGAGCATTGTTTATTTTATCTAATCCGGAAATTGTTTTATCTTTTAACTTTATAGTTATATCCCATGTTTTCGCTGTAAGCTTTTGCAACCTTCCTTCAACTTTGCTAGTTGTACGCTCAGTTTCATCTTTAGGTTTTATTCTAGGCTCAACCGTTTTTTTAGCAATTTTTTCTAATAATTCATTAGTTTTATTCAATCTATCTTCAATAATTGATGTATCTAATGTTATTCTTGGTTCAACTTTAGTATTAGAAAATTTATCCATAATTGCTTGAGTTTTTGCCATACGTTCCTCAAATTTCAAGACGCCTTCATCTATCTTTTTAAGCCTAGCTGTAAGCCTATCCTGCATAGATAAAACTAGCTTTAATCTATAAAATTCTTGATTATCTGCCACATTGGTTCTCCTTTATTTTTTTTATTTCATCTTGTTCTGTTTCTAGTTCTACTTCAATAGACGCAATTAAAAATTGACGTTCCATAAATGGCATATTAAAAAACTCTGACGGTCTAATATTCCTTCTAATACTTAGTGCATGGGCTACAGATAAAATATTCTTTCCGGATTTTATAAGTTTTTTATATCATCAATGCTAATGTTGTATCCGCTAATTTCTAATACCACATCACCGAGCAGAGAAATCTCACCGCCAAGCAAAATACGTTTTAAAACTTCCTCACCACTAGAGGCACGGAATTTATTTAATAATTCTGGCGCACTCCAATTAGGTTTTACAGTAGAAGCAATAATAAGTCCCATATTAAAGCCTTCGGAGTCTAAAACCTTTTCTGTTTTATTTCTTTTCTCAACTGTACGGGTATTACGTTCACGAACTCTAGAAACCTGTTTACCAGTTAATGCTTTTAAAGTAACTGGAATACCTAATCGTTTTAGCGGAACAATCATTGTTGGTTTATCATCAGCATTACTATTTAATAATGCTGTAATAATATCACTTTCAGACATATCTTTGTTTATTTTTTCTTTTACTTCTTCATCTTCAAAGTTTTGCTCTACTGTATTTTCATCAACTTCTACATTACTCAATAATTTTTCTTCCATTGTTTTATCTCCTTAAATAAATTTTATTCTTCTATTGGGTCTAACAACTCATAACCTTCAAAAGTAAATGGCCACTCTTCTGTTATTTCTTTTCCTGCTTCCCAATTAGCTACATCAATGCTGTCAAACATAACGTTCATTAAGCGTATCCTTTCAAATCCCCATGCCTCGGGGTCTTTAAGTGCATAAATCAATTCTGTTCGATACGAAGGTTTGTCAGAATTAGTAACAACCATAACTTCTTGCATTAATTCATCTGTTACTTTATAACCACTAAGAGAGCCAGTCCCTTTTAATCCTAAAACTTTATGTCTAGTCCAACGGTCGCCAGCAACTTTTAATTCAGCTTTCTGAATTTCAACTTTTGCGTTCGCTTTATTATATTGCGAAAGCCATTTACCTTCTTTGTATATATAGCCAAATGTACCATTAACTACACGAACACCATCTATTGCCATTTAAAAATTCACCTCTATTCACAAATAAAGTCACTAAATATTTTTTCAATAACATCTGTAATATGTGCAGACCATTTTAAATATACCTGGTCAGGCTCTGGTTTAATTGTCGCATTATCACCGTGATATGTTGGATTAAGTTCAACAGTATATGTCCCTTGCTCAATTATTCCACCTTGAGCGCAGACCTCCATATATTGTTTACAAGCACCAATTAAAGCAAGTTGCCCTTCCGTAGTGTTATTTATTTTACCAATGTAATTATCTTCTGCTGTTTGCTGTAAATCAGTGTCAATAGCGTCCATAGTTCTAATACTACGAATTTTTTTAAACGCATTATTTTGGTCTTGTCTTAATGTAATTAAAGAATTAATTCCCTGTAAAACCTTAACAATTCGACCATCATTAATGAGCAAAAATACACCATTTGTAATTGCTGTTTCTTGTTCGCTTCTTGTCCAACGTCTAGTAACATCATCAAATGGTGTAGCTGCATAAGTTGTACTTTCAGTCATATTTTGTCCAGCAATTAACCCAGCAATATATGGTGCTAAATCTGCACTAGAATATGTTACATCATCAAGGATTACTCCAGTACCAATATTAATAACTCCCTCATGATTAAATCCAGCAGAACGCTGAACAGCTTTTTCTACTGCGTCATCAGCAACATCATCTTCGGAAGACCCGCCCATAACACACGTGATTTTTTTACCTTGTGTTCGCATTCGTATAACCCAAGACGCTATACTTGTTTGAATAGCTTCATCTGTAACACCATCTAGAGAAAGAATATTAAATTCTTGTGTCTCTAATACATCAAGTAATTTTATATAATCCGTGTTAGCGATTCCAGTAATACCGCTATTCCCACCAGTTAATGCTTGCGAAGTAATATTTTTAATATCTTTACCACTAATGTCAGGGCTTCCTTCCGCTTTACTAGCCAAGATATAAACATTTGCCGTATTTACTGTGTCAATTAATTCTGCCCATGTAGCAAAACTATATGTGTATAATAAAGCTGTATTTTCATATAATTTCATGTCAAATGTACCTTCATTAGCAAGTGAAGGGGCAATCGTTAATTTGAAATTATTTCCTCTTTCTCCTACATACTTTGCAGTTATTTTCACTACATCTGTATCTGTTTGACTTTGTAAAGTCAAACTTGCTTCTTTAGCTGTGCTATCTGCCAATCTATAAGCAAGTATTTTTTTTGCTCCACCTAATGTACACATTTTAAGTGTTTTATAAAAAGTTGAACCGTTAGTATCTTTTAATGCTCCAAATTCATTTAAAATATCTGTTTCTGTAACTATTGTGGTAAAATCATTAACTTTTCCCCAATGTGCTTTAATTGGTAAAACAACAGTCCCTCTATCGCCAGTTTCAACCGCTGCAAGCCCAGCCGATTTAAAATTCATATAAAATCCTGGTAATTTAGGTAAATTTGTTGATTCCCATGTTCCACCAGCCATATAACAACACTCCTATTTATTTTATTGGTTTATTTAAAAAATTATTGATTAAATTTCTCATTTCCTCAACTCCATAAGCTTGTATAGGCTTACCGTGAATAGCTCCATCAATAACTTCTGGATTACAGCCAAAAACCTTACGAGATACTGCTTTTAAATCTGTAATAGAATACTTAACAATTGGAGCTACAACTTGTTTACTTGTTTGTTTTGATGATTGTTTTATTACTTCTTCTGCCATTATTTCCACCTTCTTTCAATTTCAGATAAGTTAATTCTTCCATCAAAATATGTTTCCATCATTAATGGTGCTTCAACATATGGACGTTTTACTTTACGTGCTAAAGATAATTTAATTTGACCTTGTTTCAATGCGTCTGTATAAAAATGTCCTGATACATCTTTTACAGTCATATACCAACGGTTTTTAATATCCAAAGGAATTTTTATTGCCGTTTTGATATCTTCAATTAATTTCATTGCAATATTTAATTCTTCTACTGCATTTCGTCCAAAAATATGACAAGTTATATTCTTTATAACCTCAAAGCCTAATGCACCACATTCTTCAACATCCATGCCATCAAATCTCCATAATATAGATGGACGCTTATATCCTGTTGGCAGGATACCACTATAGCAATCTGCAACTTGTTCGCTTAGCTTTTCTTTACTCCATTCAGCCAAAGCTGTTAACCAATTATCATTAATTATTGGACCTTGCAAAATGGCAGGTTGTAGAGCTAGTACATAGAAATTTACACATCTTGTAAGTGCGTCCCATTCTTTATCGACAGTATCATCACTCATACCGTCAGCAATACAAGTTATTGTATCTGTATCATTTGTTCCTAGTAATTGCTTATCTAAGGCATTACTAATTTTTTTTGCCAACTTATCAACTTCTACATAACTAGACTGTTCACAATATGGCCATACTTCTATTCTTGCCCTATATCCTGCCCATGCTGTATTGTCAGTTTCAGTCATTTCTCTAACTATAAGATATGGCTTTTGTGTATCTGGTGTTGCTGTATGTGGCTCGAATATACGTTCTTCAACTTCTGGAATAGCTTCAATTAGAGCATTCCTTATTGCTTCACGCATGTTTTATTCCTCCCATAATCTAGCTAAACTATTATTAATTCTATATTTACCCTGAATAGCTGCTAATTTTAACGGCTGATATGGTTTTGTTCCCGGATGATGAATAGGATTTTTCTTTATTGGATGTGGTAATCCATTCCACATAAAAGCTTTTTTATGCTTCAAATGTATATCATGTGGAGGAGTTCCTTTTTCCAAATAACGACCATATTTAACACCATGAGAAACAGTCATTTCTATATCATCACCTAATAATTGAGTATCATGATTAATGCTCTGTCTTGCATGACCTGTACGGTCTTCCCAAGCAGCTTTATGCTTAGCTACACTTTCCATATACGCAGAAATATTTTTACACAATAAATATGTTGCTGCTTTCTTACGTCTTAAATTTTCTCTAACACCATCACAAAACATTTTCTGCCTCCTATGAAACAACTTCTAGACCACCATCTAAACTAGTAAGAACACCTTGAATATAACGTGGAACAACAGATATTACTCTGAACCGTTGTCCATAGACTTCAAACTCATCTGTTATATTTGGTGTACATTTTATATCTACATCATCTGTAGCCAAAAAAGCATATGTGGAATCTGTTTGTTTAACTCCCGCTACAGTATTAGATACATTAACTTGAAACGCTTTTGACTTTTGATTAAAAATGCGTATTAAAAAAGGACCAAGCACAGATTTTTCTATGCTTCGCCCTCCACCTTTAGGAACTTTATTTGTTCTATTTATTATTATTTTTGTTGGATTTTCTGCTATTGTTTTTGCAATATCTTTTTTACGTTCTTCAATGAAATTTTTCATAAGATTTTTGGCACCTTTACTGTAAAAATTCTACTACCTGAAAGATTATTATTTTTTTCTGCCATTTGCTCATACATCTTAGCCATTTCCAAACAATAGCTTAAATAATCACTTGCTGTAGATTTTTCGTAGGTTTCTTGCCCAATACTATATTTTGTTATTTGTCCAACTTCCATTGGTGCAGTAGTAGCTTTTAATCGCCATCCTTGCGCAGCTGCACTATAAATATTATCAGCCTCTGTAAGAAGTTCCTCAATATCTTCATCAGACAAATTAGTATCTTTATCTGTTCCGTCTGGTGGAATAACTTCATGTAGATATTTACGTAATTTCTTTTTAAATTCGTCAGTAATTATCATAATATCATCCTTTTTTTATTAAGCGATTGTTAATTCTTGTACGTTTTCTTCAACTGCTGCAAATACGCCACGATAAGTATAACCTATCATCTGCTGTTCAATCATGCGTGTAAGGTCTCCTCCATTGCTTTCAATTCGTAAATCTTGTTTTAAAAGTTCTTTAAAACCTCGTTTTGGGCGAATTAAATAAATTTTATTTGCTGGACATCCATTATATACATAAGATTTTTTACCGACAGTTTCTTCCCAACCATCATAATAGATAATTGTATTAATTCCAGTAATAGCTGGATAATTTGTACCCCCAATTTGATAACCACCACGTAAAGCCATTTCAATATCAATTTTATTAGCTGCACTAGCTAACATAACTGTAGGTGTACGTTTCTTATTAATAGCGTCTTTCATGCCATTTTTAATTGTTTCATATAGACGCACCCAAGCAACGTCTCCAGCAGTTCCTGCATACGCTGTTTTATTATTGGATTTATAACTAAAATCTAAAATAGGACTAAGATGTATATGATTTAATAAAGCATTATAACTTTCACCCATAGCCTTATTTAACATTTCGACCTGAAAAGACTGATTAAAGTCTTTCATTTGTTTTGTATATTCAAAACCAGTGGCATAAGTAACAATACGTGCTGTTGGTCCATATTCTGCTTCGATTGTACCAAACTTAATCTCACTGCCTTCAACGGTCTGCAAAAATACACAAGCACCACGCATAGCCCATTTAGCGTCTAAAATCTCTGGTAAATTAGGGTCAGAAATTGTGTCATAAATTGGATGATATAAGGTCTGTACTGTTTCTCGACCTAATTCTACATCAAGAACTACTTTTCTAAGTAATTCTTTAGAAACATTTGTTCCACCGTAAGAAATCATTTCTCCTAACGGTTTACTGAAGCTTAATGTTTCCATTTCTCCATTAATAATTTTTTTATCTACATAATCTAATTGCCCATTAAATACAAATGGAATTTTACTTTCTCCTGTATATTTTCTGCGAGCTTCTAACAAGGTATCTTGAGATACTATATTTAACATTTAATTATCCTCCTATTCTGTTTTCATAAATCCTTTTTCTTGTAATGCACTAAGTAAAGAATTTAATACAGTATGTGCATCCTCTTGACCTGTTGCATTTGCAATATGGTCTAATTTCTCGGGAGTAAACCAAATTGTAGTACCATCACCGTTTGTTTTTAATAATTGCCCACTTGTACCATTTCCATCTGCTGGAATATTTAATTTTTTAGCAAGTTCATCTCCTACTTTTTTAGAATCAGCAGCTTGTCCACTTTTTGTTAAACTATTATCAATAGTGATAGAGCTAGTTGCATTTGTAGTAGATACATTTTGCGGATAAAGAACAAACTGTATAACATTATTTTTATCTTTGGCAGATGTTATTCTTCCAACTAAAATAGCCCCACTAACAGAACTATCATCTGTTAATTTTTTTGTCGCTGAATCAAAGTATAATGCAGAACCAATCGCAAATGCTTTTGATGTATCAATTTGTGTTGTAATATATTCTGCTTGCTCTGTCTGTAATGCAATTAATGTACCATTTGTATTCTCATCTTTATTTACTTTTTGTAAAGATACGCCAAAAAATCCATCAATTACACAAAATTCTCCAGCTTCAACACCGGTACTTGCTGGAACAGTAACATCTACAGATTTACCATCACTAATTTTTATTTGTGATATAGGTAATGTTGTACTTGGTATAGGTTGTCCTTGATAAGCCATTGTTTTAACCTCCTAAAATTAAATAGATACTTTTTTAGTAACAAAGAAAGAATTGTTATTATTATTTACATTAATCGGTGGTACAATATCAATTTTTGTATTAGCTAATAAAGCTTGTACGGATTTATCTGCTAAAATGCTATCAATTTCACCAGCAATTACCGCTTCATCAGAACTATCTGTATGGAGCATTTTTTTTACTACATTTTGAGCCATTTCTCCACTTACTTTTTCATTTAAAATTTTATCAATAATTTTTTCTTTATTTTTATTATTAGATTGCTTTAATAATTCTGCTGCACTTTTAATATCATTTAACAGCTCATCTCCTGTTTTTCCAAACATTTCACCGCAAGCTTGTTCAATTTTATTAGGTTCTTCATTATTACTAATACCAATTTCACCACAAGCTTGTTTTAAATCTTCTTTAGTGATTGTCCCATCATCAAGCAAATCTTTTAGTTTATTATTCATGTTTTTTATCTCCATTTCTCCCACAGGTTCCCATGTTTCTTTTCGTCTAACCTCTACAGGTTCACCAAGAACGATTGTGTTGTCTGGTCCTTTTGCATATCCGATTTTATAGTATGTTTCTTCATTACCTCTGTTGCTGTAATCACTACGATAAGCAATAAAATAATCATCATACACAGAATTTACACTTACATAGCCGTCTGAACTATTATTGCCCAATTTGGCATATGCAGCACTTCGCAACGTCTCTCTTAATGCTTCATGTGAAGTATCGGCAGGTTGAGCAATAGCGTCCATTTCTCCACTCGTAGCCATTAGAGAAGTAGGCATCCCGGCACGGTTTAACGGTGTCCAGTCGATAGACAAGCCCTTATAATCAATTACGTCTGTTTCTCCGGTTACTGAATTTTGCTGTAACTGCGGATAACCAAAAATAGACACCTGATTAATCGCCTTACCGCGTATCCAGCGTTTTAAATCTCCGGCTGATTTATCTATCAATCCTCTGAAATACGCCGTGCCGTTTTCCATTTTTGCACCAATCCAATGAGTAACAGGTGTTGGAAATTCTGTTGCTACATTTTCAGCTTTTTGATGTCCTAAAAATCCGGGTAATCCTGTGCTATTTACTTCACCAACAATAGAATTTAGTGCATTACTTGTATAATTCCATCCCCTTGTACTTTTACCAGCAGGAATAGACATGATAACCTCTAAAGGGTCAGTATCATCACCTTTTAATGCGTCAATATCTGCCCAATTTGCTACTGGAATATCTTCGACATTCATTTCACCAGTAATTTTTGCTGTTAACATAATACCGTTTCTTTTTATACTCATAGTTTCACCCCCTTTCATTATTCAAACATTTTATAATGTGTCTGATACCATTCTTCTATCTCTGGTTGTGATTGTGGATTTTTTAACCAAGCTTTTAATTTATCTACCACAACTGTTGTATTTTCTGGTGCTGGTTGCAACGTACATATACAATTTGGATGTGCAGGATATATTGGACAAGACATTGCCTCATATATTCCATTTCCATTTGGTCCACCAGTAGCATTAGTGTCGCAAATATCTTTACGTGGATGACTAGAACTTATCACCCATTTTACATATTTAACTACAGGAGTAGCTTTTGCAGAAGCAAGTACACCTTCACCATAAGCTGCTGTAAGTTCAGTTCGTGCAAGTCTTAACGCATTATAATCAAGATTTGCAGGAATACGACTGCCCATTCTTTTCATCATATTAGGATAGTTAGCTGATATACTTGTTTTACCTTTTTTTACATAACTTTCTAAACTACGTGCTACAGTAACAACATCTTCACCCGTTCCGGCTCGCACAATATCCGACATTATTTTTTTATTATGTTGGCCAACATTCCAGATACGTTCAGATAATTTCAATCCGTCTTTATGTGAACGCGCAAAACTTATTTGTACAGCTCGCTTGCGATTAAATTCCATAGATTTTATAAATGGTACAATATCAACACCAGCTTTTTTTAATACATCTGTAGATACTTGCTTTGTAAAATACATTCCGTTTTCTGCACCATCTTCCACTACAGATTTTATTACTTTTGCTAAATCCTCATTAAATTTGTCTACATCTTTTGCTATCGCTTCTAATAAATATTTAAGATTTTTATTTTTTCCTCGTTTAAATTCCTGAATAATTCTATTTATGGACGCTATATATAATTCGGCTATCGTTTCATCAGTTTGTTGTAACATTAATAAATATTTTTTTCTAGCTTCTAATGCCCATTTATAATAATCACCACTCGCCGATTTAATCCCATCTAGCTCGCTCATACCTCATTGCCTCCGGTTAAGATATCATCAATATTTTTTAATTGCTTATTTTGTTGATATGCTTCTTCTATCGGCTTATTGAGCATTTTTGTATCTTCAATTCTAGACTGTTCTTGTTCCCATGTTTCCATAGTATCAATATATTTAGCTAAGTAATCTACAGCCGATTGAATACTAATAATATTACTATCTAAGGCATTACTTAATGCTTGCGTTATTACATATAAAGTTTGTGCATCTGATTGTTCATCTTTATCCATCACTGCGTCCCATTCAATTTCTACATTGTAGGACTTATAATTTCTGCCAGATATAGAACTAATCATAGATAAAGCCATTCTTGCGAACATTTTCCACGATGTTTCCACCTGTTCCCTTTTTCGCTCTATTCTGCGAGTAAGAATTGGACCTTGTTCTTTTGTGCTGGCTTGAGAACTAGAAATATGAACCCCAAAAGCAAATTCTGGTACCTCTGAAGTATCAATAATGCAATAAAATAAAAATTGCAATAAAGTTGAAGTATCTCCAATCGCAGATGTACACTCTATAAAGCTTGCGTCATCTTCATCCTGCATTAGCAAGATTTGTTTTCCGCTTATATCTAATCTAATATCTTTCTGTTGTTTCATATCATTGAAAGCATTAGGAAAATTATCTCGCAAAAATTTTTCAACGTCCTTTAACTTAAATTTAAGTTTAGGTGTTGAGTGCATTTTACTTCCTGTTATTGCGTGAATCATTACATCGTGGTAAGCCTTTAAAAATGGCTCTATTGGTTCAAGTTCTGAATAACCATGTAATTCTGTTTCATCTGGTTCGTTCTTAAAATGAATGATAGGAATAAACCCCCAAGGATTTGATTCTGTTTTACTCTCAAGCCCTTTTGGTGCATTTCCTTCAATCGTTGTAATAATTTTACTTGCTGTTAATTTTTGGCGAAAAATATATTCTTGTTTATTACCTTTTTCGTCAATCCATTTATTTCGTGATAATAACGTAATAGCAGAATATTCTCCTGTTATAGGGTCATATTCTATTCCACCTGTTGGAATTAATTCTGGTGGGATAAGAATATAATCTAGCATTGTACCCCTGCTATTTTCTGGATAAAGTTTGGAATTAGATTTCTTATTAATCAATCGAATAAAAACTTCACCATCAATCAGATTTTTCTGATGAGTACGTTGCATTTTGCTTTTTAAATTTTTTATAAATAAATCTAATTCCTCTTGTGCTGACTCATCTTCACATATAAAATTTGGAGTTCCCATAAACCCAGCTAATGTATTTATAATTGGCTTAGCAAAACCAGCACCTAATTTATATCTTTCATCACGATTGTAATAAAGGTCTCTAGCTCTTTTATAATCAACGTGACCTTCTATCCCCAATGAATATGGAGCAGAATACATATTATTTACATTAAAAAACCAATTTCTAATACGTAGCTTGCTTATTTCTCCAGTGGCTTTATTAAGCCATTTTCTAATTACCATATAATTTTGCCCCTCCTAAAAGTGCAGCAATATTTGGGTCAATATTATTTCTAACCTTAGCAAATGCAAGAATTAAAGCATCTGCACGGTCTGGACTTCTACGAATACGTTTTTTATAAGTCTTTTTATCTTCTAAAATAATACGTCCTCGTCTATCTATTGAATATTTACGTGTACTTAATTGTGCCGATAATTCATCATCATTTGGAATTTCAATATCTTCATCAAGTAATCGTTGTTTTAAGTTACACCATTGTTCAGTAGCCCAATTCGCATAATGTTCTTTGTCTATTGGACTACCACCATTGTGACAAGCTATTACATCAATGTTTAGTCGTTGTTCCCTTATAGTTTCTCTAAGCATATCTGTAACACCACCGCCAACACCATCATCATCAATACGAATGGTCGCATATGGCTTGTGATAATCTCTCATAAAATTCTTTGTAATATTCAATAATTTACCTGCTGTAGTAGTTGTATCTTGCTTTGTATAGTGAAATAATCCCAATGTTTTTCCAGCAATTCTAGGAACAAATATCGTTTCGTCATCACCAAAACGAGCAATATCTGCTCCAACATGAAGCATTGAATTGTAATCTATATCTAAATCTCTCATCATTGCAGCTTCGACAAGTTCTAATGGAATTAATCCGTCTGGCTCTGATTTTGGAAATTCTCCAAGCACACGAACTCTAACAACATCACTGTCCATACCATATTGACGAATAAGTCTTTGACAATAAGCGCTGGCTACACGGTCAGTATCCATACAATTAACTTTTATTGTGTAATATAAATCTCTATCCTCGTGAAAAGCACGCTTAAATGTTCCAATATTTTGTGTGGGGTTACCACATAAAAGTAATTTAGCGTCTTTTGTAGTCAATGCACCTTCAATCGTTTCATAAATCGGGTCCATTACACCGCTTGCTTCGTCAATAACAAAAAGCAGGTGTTCCTCATGGAACCCTGCCATATTTTCTGGCTTGCTGGCGGTTCTTGCTGTAGCAAACCATCTCTCCGGGTGTATTCTATTTTGAACCTTTGTTTTTTGCCAATCAAAAAGTCCATCTAATAATTCAGAGCGTTTTAGCCATTTACTAATCTCTGGCCAAAGAATATCTAATAATTGTTGTTGCGTTGGAGCTGTACATGGCACTTTAGGAAATGGACGTGTAAACATAAACCATAAAATAGCCCAACTTTCTAGTGCAGTTTTTCCAACACCATGACCAGAACGAACAGCCACACGAGGATGATTAGCTATTGCCCTTAGACATTCTATTTGCCATTTATCTGGCTGTGCTTTTAAAACATTTTGTACAAATGGTACAGGGTCGGCAATATACTGACGCATGGACCTTGCCAATTCATCAATATTTTTATTATGTTTTGTCATTTTTCCCCTCCCATACTTTTTCTAATACTTCTGTTAATAATTCTGCTGCATTTGATTGTTGTTCTGTTTCTTCTTTATCTGTATGAATGACTTTTTCAGCATACCCTCTGTTTTTCCCTAATGTTCTAAGAACAGATAAAGACACTTTCCAATTTCCTTTTTTTATCTCCGAAAAAATAACACCTTCAGCTAGATCCAGAACTGTTTCTCTTGCTTCTTGCTGTGCCCGTTGTAATCTTTTAGACTTTTTAACTCTATAAGATAATGCTTGTCTTGTAATCTTAATGCCATACATTTGCTCTAAATAAGTAACTGCATGAGTTAATATTCCTGCACTTTTCTGCAAAGCTTTTTCAGCCTGTTCCGTTGTAACCTTTCTAACGCGTTCTATACGCGTTTTTTTATTTTCTATATCCATTTTCATTATCCTATAGTAAAATTGTCAAATTACGTCAAAATAAGGCTAAATAAACATACTATCAGAAGTATGCTCCTTTGCCTTATCTAATAAGTAATTACAACCAGTTAATCTGCACGGAACATCACATTTACTCATATTAGTTTTATATTGTAGTTTTTTCTTTAGAATATCTTTTTCTGTAATATGTCCAATAATTTCATATGGTTTGTGACAACAATACATAACATTGCCTTGCTCATCTAGTGCAATCTGTGCGAAATTAGCTATACATTCTCTAGGAGTATATCCAATTCTATTAAATTTATAATTTATAACTACACGCTTATCGCGACATTGTATTCGTTCTAATTTATCTAATATTGGAGCTACATTGTTTTTATTCTTATAATATTGAGCTTGCGTACTTTCTACAGGTCTAAATATGATGTAATCTACATCTAAATCTTTATGTGCATAATAAAAATCAAGGTCAGCATAATCTTTTACTACACATTGGATTTCTAATTTTGTAGGAATGTTATTTTCTTTTTGCCACACTCGATAGGCTTGTATATTTTTAATAACTTGTGTATATCTATCTACACCCCTAATAACTTTATACTGCTTAGGATTACTAGCGTCTAAAGATACTTTTAAATATTTAGGAGCAATCTTCTTCAAAATATTAAAATTCGTATTTACTCCATATGGTATATGGTTTTCTTCTAAATAAGTTGTTATTTTTTCAAAATCTGGATTCAGCGTTGGCTCACCGCCACCTGTTAAAATAATACTTTTAACATTAAACTGTAATAATATTTGTACATACTCAATAAATTTATCATATGTCATATATCTAGGCTTACGACTTAATTTATCCCAACGACCATATGTACAATAATTACAATGATTATTACAAAAATTAGTTAAAAATATATCTGCTGTAATAGGCAATTTATAAAAAACATTATTCATATTAAAAATTAATTTATTATCATCAATCATTTTTTACCTTCTTATATTTACTTGAAATAATTAGTGGATATTGTCTATTAGCTCTGCCATGAGTAATTATAAATACCGCATATTTATTTTTTATTTTTTTTGTACCTTTCATTGATTATTTTCGGAGTACATAAATTCCAATTAATTTTGTGATGTATTCTTTTGTGGCTAGTGTTCATCATTGCCACCTTAACTGCTTGCGGACTAAAAATAACACTTGAAAACGGCTTGTTATATCCGCCTTTTTCCAAATATACCTCTGTCATACCTCCAGTAGTCTGTTGTGTAGCTGCTTGGATAATACATATTTTTGTATAAGTAAAAAACAATTTTCCTTTATTTCCTAAATGTGTATATGTTGATACATCTTCATTTTGTTTTCCACTCCACCAAAAGCGATTATCGGTACGACAAAAGAAAGTATTCATACACTTTCTAGCAAGTCCTTTTTTATAAAATCTTCCATCAATGCCTCCAATATAGTCACCAGCTTGAGCAATGGCAACTGATAATGCTCCTGAGGTATCTAGAAATTTAATTATTGCCTCAAATACATTATCAAGATTTTTAATTTTACGGACCTTAAGTTTATCTTTTTTCCCTTTTGAAATATATCGAGCGTCAAAAGAAGTATAATCATCGTCAAGTTCTAAAAAATATGTTAGTCCTAATTGTTTTGCTATATCAAAACAAGCATTGCGAGCATAAACAATAGCTCGCATATCTTCATTATCGTTTATACCCGTGTCGATTTTAGCAGCTATAGCACGCTTATCGAATACGATAACTCTGTCTTTAAATTTCTTTTTATACTCCGGTAATGTAACATCTAAATCATCACATATGATATACCAATTACCTGTGTAATTACCTTTCTTCAAAGCTCTAAGTGTTTTTATATTGTTAGGTCTGCCATTAGATAAAATAAATGCTGCAAAATCATCACGCATTTTCTTCCTCGCTCTCTACTAGGGATTTTAAATCCTCACTTAGCTGAACATAACCATTACGAATAGCGTTATTATAGTCAATAATGACAAGTGCAGATTCTTCCATAAGTTCTTGAATTTCGGCTGGTGCATGCGCATAATATTCAGCAATATTTTTATAATTAAAAGCATAATGACGCGTAGCTGCTTTACGTAGAAAAGCTTTTATTTCTTCTGGAATATTTGCTTGCTCTATTTTCCCTAGTAGGGAATTGCACTTGTCCTCATCAACTAAAGCTTCAAGTGTAGGACATTCACCAGTTATTTCATATTGTGGAATTTGAATATTTGTACTGTATTTATCATCATTTGTTAAATCTAAGTTAACATCTGGAATATTATCCATAAATCCAAATAAAGACATATCAAAATCAAGTATATCTGCAAATTCTTGATTTAATAAATCCATATCCCAATCAGCTAATTCAGCAGTTTTATTATCTGCTAAACGAAAAGCTTTTATTTGCTCTGGTGTTAAATCTGAACAAACAATACATGGAACAGTATTCATTTTTAATTTTTTAGCTGCTTTATATCTAGTGTGTCCACATATAATTACATTGTTATTATCCAGGATAATTGGATTTTTAAAACCAAATTCTTTAATGCTATTTGCTACATATTTAACAGCCTCATCATTAAATCGTGGATTGTTCTCATAAGGATTTAATTCAGAAATATTTTTATAAATTATTTGTAATTCCTTCATTTGTTTATTTCCCCCCAAAAGAAAAAGCACAGGCATTATAGCTTGTGCTTTATTATTGATTTAATCTCGTATGCAATTTTTGATGTTATTAGTATAACACGAAAAACATAAAAAAAGAGCAACAAAAAGGCGCCTATTTGGGTATAAAAACACGCACTAAAATGATTACTAAAAGTCTACAAAAAGTATACTAAATGTGTACTAAAATAATCACTATTAAAATTATGTATTTATCCACAATAATTGTGGATAAAATAATTTATATGAATAAATCTAACTGTTCGTGTATAGCAGTTAAACCGAATAACATTCTTGATAATCTTCTAACAGCTTTATTTCTGCATTTTTTAGCCCACTGTTCTGATATATAATTCCGTTGAGCTATTTCACGCCATGTTTTATTGTCTAAATAAAAGGATATAACAATTCTTTTTTCTTCATCTTCAAGACCGTCAATGGAGCGGTCTACCTTTTTTATTATTCTGTTTATAATTTCTAAACGATTTTGTAATTCTATAATCTTAGCCTTATACTGTGCTTTTTTTGCTGTATATGCTTCAACTGCTGTTAATTCACTATTGCCTCCAGCAGTAATATCATCACCGTATTTAGCTATAGGAGCAACCGCCTCTAATTGCATAGTCTGTTGTAATACTTCAATATCTTCGGTCAAGTTTTTAATTGATATTTTAAATTGATTATAATTTTTTAAATAATAAACTGTTTTTCCAATGTAATCAACGCTTTTATTCATAATTACCTCCATTGCAAATACGACAGCAAAAGGAGCGAATATATCGCTCCTTGAATAAATTAATATTTTCATCCTGCTAATATAAATGAAATTGCTATTATAACAAATATTATTATTGTTGTTCCAAAAACTTTACGATTTCGTTTTTCATTATTCTGTTTTATAATTTCATATTCAGTTGGTGGTCTTTTAAACATTATATAAGCTTCCTTTATTTATATATTTTATTACTTTCTAAATCTTTAACTACTATACGTTCTTTAACTTCAAAACCAAATTCTTTAAATATTGCTCTCGTAGCTTTTAAGGCTATTTTTAATCGTACTAATCTTTTTTGTTCAGTTTCTTTTTCAATTTTATTTATAGCATTATATGGAACTGGGTCCATATAATGCTCATGATTGCGTTTTTCCATTGTTCTCTCCATTATTAACAAGTTTAACTTTTCGTTTACTCCAAATATTAAATAATTTAAATGGTGTCATTTTGTACTCTCCTTTAAATTTTTAACAACTTTATTTGAGAAATCTTTTATAAATCTATGCTTTAATGTGCAATTATCTTTATTACATGGTTTCTTATTAATCCAACACATAAAACCTGTATTGGCTTCATAATATCGTTTATCACATTGCATAATCATTCACACTTTCTGTATTTTTAGTACCTATAAACTTTCTAAATCACCGTGTAATTCTTTCATTTCTTGATAATATTTAATTCTGTGCTGTTCAGATATTTTTTGAAATAACTCTTCATTATCAAATATGTTCCCGACTATTTTTATTTCATTATAAAAAAATTCAACCGATAATATTGCTCCGGTATTATAACCAAATACAAATTGATTATCTTCAAAAACAGCAACAGCACGAGAAGGTTCTCCCCATTCGGGTTCAACTTCTTCCACAATATCTCCTTCAAAAACCTCATTTCCGTTTACATCTTTAAGCCATATTGCTTGCCCTACTGTTTCTGGATTAACTTCATGCATTACTATTGGTCCGGCATTTTCTCCATCAAATATATAATGTCTTATTTTTTCATCTTTTGTATTTTTAAATAAAACTTTCCTAACATATCCACCATAACACCATTTATTTGTATCTATATCTTTACCTCTAAATAATATTTCCCTCATCTTAATCTCCTATATTTTTAATTCTTATAAAAGTATTGAATAGCTAAATCTAAACCATTCTTTAAAGCTTCATCATTATTTATTTGTTCCATTGTATATCCCAAATCATTCAAAGTATCTTCTGTATCATAAGTATATGCAAATTCATGACTCCAAAGCTCATAAATAAACATAGATTTTATAAATCCACTTCCGTCCTTATCTTGTTCTATAGCTTCTTGCTTTTCTTTTCTATGTCTTTGTGTCAGATTTTTTAATGCTTCCTTATCTTTCTTTCTTATAAATCCACCATAACCAATAGAACAAATATCTTCTCTATTTAATCCATATTCTTTTAATTTCTTTTCAAACTCTTCTTTACTAGAAGTAAATATATAGAAAATTTTGTCTTTAGCAAATGTATCATATTCGTTTTGATGTTTATTTTTCATTTCTTCATAAGTCATAATTAATACCTCGTTCTTTTATCTTTCTATTAAATTGTTTTCTAAATTCTAGTAATATCCAATCAAATTCAAGCATTTCTTCTTCAGCAAATCTTTCTAAATTTCTAAGTACATGACCAGCTTCTATACTTACCTTTTCTTCACATTCTTTTAAAAAATAGTTATCATTCATGACATATCACTCAAATAAATTATTTTCTTCCTGAAGTTGTTTAATTATATATGGGTCTGTTTCCGTATCAATAGTTGTGCTAAGTGGTGTAATTATAACTATTACTCTAGGTTGTAAACTATTTACTTCTACAATCTTACTACCATCAAAATTTTTTATTATTCTATCGTCAGAAAGTACCCATTTTGTGTATAACGTTTTTTTATGGGATGGATTGTATAATGAAGTGCGACACCTAGAAAAATAAAAAACTCATTATGAATTTTCGTGTAAAATAAAGTTACCACAC
>ENA-ORLM01000784-ORLM01000784.1-human-gut-metagenome-genome-assembly--contig:-NODE-784-length-25099-cov-13.483694_pt1 | contig 25099 bp, 19 predicted proteins | sample MGYA00243063_ERZ508815 | MGnify/ENA primary metagenome ERZ508815 (study PRJEB26277, sample SAMN04329768) | human gut metagenome | biome: human-associated habitat | host: Homo sapiens | place: USA...
GCTGTCAACTGCTTCGTGGCCACGCCATTGGACAGATCCACGCTGTAATCCGACTGATCAATCCTCACAGACTTGGTCGGGGTGACCACACAATTGCGAGCCTCCCAGGTGCCGGATGAAGTGTTGCCGTCCCAAGCGTAATTGCCGTCGATCTTGAGGCCAGCGGCATCCACGCCTTCGGTGGTGTCGGCAGGGTACTTCTGGGTATTCGTGGCATTGCCATCGTTGAAGATGATGCGAGTATTGCTTCCCTCGAGATCGTCGGGAATCTCATACTTGTACTCACCATCCTTGCCGCAAGTGTCTCCCGAAGCGACCTGTGTCATCGGCTCGCCCGGCCACTTCGCGTTTTCCTTCAAAGTGGTGGCGCTCGAATCGTCTACATACACATAGGCGTACAGGTTGCTCCACGCACTCGGCTTCTTCGCATAAGCCGTGCTGGTGGCGGCCGGATCCTTCTTCGTGTACTTGTATGTTGCGGAGACCGTTTGGCCATCCGCATCCTTGCCCTGCAGCTTCACGGTGATGGTGTCACCGATCGCCGTGGAAGCGCCGATGGTGATGGTGTCGCCATCCTGATACGAGCCGGACTTGCCCTCCGAAGTGGTGTAGGTGGCATCGGTGACATTGTTCGCATTCAGGGTAACGGTAGTGGTGTCCGTCTTGAACGAGCTGTCGCCCGGGGTTGCGGAGACCGAACCGGAATTGTCGGTGAAGAACACACTGATTTTGCCGCCGGGAGCGGAACCGGAAGTAATCTTGCCGCCGGAAACGGTGATGGTACCGCCGGAGACCTGGTCCTTGTAAGTGCCGTCGTCAAGGTTGGTGGCAGTGCCGGACAACTCTTGCGTATCACCCATGTTGGTGATGGTCACGCCGTCGTTCTTGAAGTTGCCGTCCTTGATGTAGCGTTCCACCATGAGGCAGGAATTCGCGCCGCAGTTGCGCAGATACTCCGAAGCCTTGTTGTTGTTCATGGTATTGCGGAAGTGGTTCACCGCCACAACCTGCGCATCCTTCCAAGAATCCGCACCGGCATCGCCGAGCTTGCTCTCCTCGGAGAACTGCGGCTGGCTGCCGCCGAAGCCGACCGGGCGGTCGAAGTACAGCGGCATGGTCTGGGAGCGGGAACCGATCACGCCCCAGCCCATGGTCATCTGCCACTCGCTCATGCCGGTGGATTCCCTATCGCTATTGGAATAGTTATCATGCGATTCCACCCAAGAGACAAGATTGCTCGGGCTGGCGGAGTTGCTCCAATCGGACAGGGTGCCGGCGTTCAGGTTCTTCGAATTCAGGGCTCCGCGCAGCTTGCTGCCGTAGGAGGATGCGGTGACGCCGCCGCCGTTCTTGCTGTGGCTGGAGAACAGCTTTGCATAGTCGCTATCGCGGGAGATGGAATCCTGCAACACTTCGCCGTATTGGAACTGCGCGCCATTGTTAAGAATGATGTTCCAATACTGGGAGCCGTTATACTCGTCCGGCAGTTCGATGTGCTTGGCCGCATCGAAACGGAACCCGTCCACACCGTCGTTGACCGCTTGCACGAGGAAATCGTGCATCATGTTGGCGGTTTCGGTGTTCTCAGTGTTGATGTCATACAGGCCGAGCAGCTTGCAGTGGGTCACCTGATAGCGGTTGTTCCAATCCTGCACATCACCGTCATTGCAGTCGTGGTGGTAGTACTCGGACTTCTTCCAACGATCGGCGATGGCGCCCCAAGTCGCGGTCATATGGTTGGCTACCACATCGACGATGATACGCACGCCGTACTTGTGAGCCGTGTTGCACAGGCTCTTCAGATCATCTTCGGTACCCATCACCCAGTTGCCGATGGTGGTGTCGGTCGGCTGATACACGTAGTACCAGTTCTCGGTGAAGATCATGCCCTTGCCGCCGTTATGAATAGCGGAAATCGGCTCGGTCTGCACGGAGGTGTAACCGGCTTCGGCAATAGCGGGGATGTTTTCCTCAATGGTTTTGAAGCTCCACTCCCATGCATGCAGGGTGGCGCCCTCGCTCATTTGCTGCGCCAGTCCGTAATGCTTGCGCGCCTGTTCGAACGTGGTGTTTTCAACGGTGTCGGCGTAGCTGTCGCGATCGGTGCTGGCCTGTGCTGCGGTGCTGGCGATTGCCAGTCCGCCGAAGGCGGTCGCCGCGGCGGTGATGCCGACCACCACTTTCTTGCTAATCTTCAGCCCCAGCCTATGCCAGGTCGGTGCGGGTTTCCGATGTTTCATGACTCCTTTGTTCCTTACTGACGGCCCCTTATGACGGGGGTTTATCTTCCCTGATAACGTTTGCTCTATTGCGAACGTATGCTGTATATTCTATACCTTTTGCAGAGTGCTAAAGAGTGGAAAATGGCAGAATGTCAATGAAAATCGTTGCTGCAATAACAATGATTTTTGCAAAAGCTTGCCGTTGTTTTTTGCAGGGGTAGCCCCCGATTGAATGGCGATTTGTGGATGCGGAATGCGTAACGATTGCAAGTTGTGGTGTGGGGGAGTATTGAAAAGGGGTTTGCAAAAATTTTCAGTGGATGCAAACGTGAGTTCGGGGCCATTGGATAAAGGTTGTATGAAATATATACATAAAACGTTTTCTCTTTCAGGAAAGTTTGCATATAACATCATGCGTAATGGGAATAGATGTTGTGTCGTAAAATCGGGGGTGTGGTTGAAGAGACGTTTACTCCCAAGAACATTATCGTGACCGGTGGATGTGGTTTCATCGGTTCGAATTTCGTGCATTACGTGGTGGACCATCATCCGGACGTGCATGTGACCGTGTTGGACAAGCTCACGTACGCGGGCAATCCGGAAAACATCGCGGGCCTTCCCGAGGACCGTGTGGAATTGGTCGTGGGTGATATCTGCGATGCGGACCTGTTGGACAGGATCGTGCCTGGTCATGACGCGATCGTGCATTACGCGGCCGAGTCGCATAATGACAACAGCATCGCGGATCCGGAACCGTTCCTCAGGACGAATGTGGAGGGCACGTTCCGCCTGTTGGAGGTGGTCAGGAAGTATGGGATCCGTTACCATCATGTGAGCACGGACGAGGTGTACGGGGATCTCGCGTTGGATGATCCGGCACGGTTCACGGAGCATACGCCGTACCATCCGTCCAGCCCGTACAGCTCCACCAAGGCCGCGAGCGACATGCTGGTGCGCGCGTGGACGCGCACGTACGGGATCCGCGCGACGATCTCGAACTGTTCGAACAATTATGGGCCTTTCCAGCATGTGGAGAAGTTCATCCCGCGTCAGATCACGAACATCCTGGACGGTCAGCGTCCGAAGCTGTACGGCAAGGGACTGAACGTGCGCGACTGGATCCATACCGAGGACCACAGCTCGGGCGTGTGGACAATCCTGACCAAGGGCCGTGTCGGCGAGACGTATCTGATCGGCGCGGACGGCGAACAGAATAACATCACCGTGCTTCGCATGATTTTGAGGATGATGGGGCAGGCGGAGGATGCGTTCGATTGGGTGAAGGATCGTCCGGGCCATGACCGTCGGTACGCGATCGATTCGTCCAAGCTGCGCACCGGGCTGGATTGGACGCCGAGGCATACGGATTTCGAGTCTGGCCTCGCGCAGACGATTGAATGGTATACGCGGAACCGTGCATGGTGGGAGCCGGCGAAGGCCGCTACCGAGGAACGGTATAAGCAGCGGGGCCAGTGACCGCTTGGCGTCGCGCGTGGATGTCTGGGGTTCGTGTCCCTTATCATCCATGCATGCCGCGTGGTATGGGCAATAGCTTCTAGGGGTTGGAGGACGGTGCTGTGTACACGTATCTCGTGAACGCGCACCGGACTTGGAGCAGAAGAAGGCGCACACGTTCGTGAACCTCGCCGATCCGGAGTTGCATATCGATTGGCCGATCCCGTTGGAGGATTTGGATGAGCTGGGTGATTGGTGAGGAGCATAAATTCGTGAAGAATATCCGATGATCTACTATCCGCTGAGTGTGCTGATGATGGCCGGGATCCGTGACATCCTGATCATCAGCACGCCGAAGGATCTGCCGAACTTCCAGCGGCTCTTGGGTGATGGTTCGCATTACGGGGTGCGGTTCTCGTACAAGGTGCAGCCGTCTCCGGACGGTCTGGCTCAGGCGTTCCTGCTGGGTGAGGAGTTCATCGCGGGCGAGCCGTGCGCGCTGGTGCTGGGAGACAACATCTTCTACGGCAACGGTCTGGGCGCGACTCTGCGTGGCGCGGTCGCGAAGGCCGAGTCCGGCGAGGGCGCGAGCGTGTTCGGCTATTATGTCGACGATCCGGAACGGTATGGCGTGGTCGAGTTCGACGAGGACAGGAAGGCCGTGTCCATCGAGGAGAAGCCTGCGAAGCCGAAGTCGCATTACGCGGTGACCGGCCTGTATTTCTACGACGAGCACGTGGTCGAATACGCCAAGCGGGTGAAGCCGAGTGCGCGTGGCGAGTTGGAGATCACTGACTTGAACCGTATGTATTTGGATGCGGGCATGCTGAACGTGCGTACGTTGGGTCGTGGTTACGCGTGGTTGGATACCGGCACGATGGATTCTTTGTTCGAGGCGGGTGAGTTCGTGCGTACCGTGCAGCGTGCGCAGGGTCTGCCGATCGCGATCGTGGAGGAGATCGCCTTCGAGAACGGTTGGATCACGCGCGGCCTGTGTTTTGTCAAATTGAAGTAGCCCAGAATGGCGCGTCGATTCAGTCCGAACGAGGTGGTGACGTTTTCTTGGACTTCCCGACCGGGAGGAGAACCCCCTTATGGCGAAGTACAGCAAAGAGCAGCGTGACAGGGCCGTGGACCTGTACGTCAGATACGAGCGCTGCGCCGCGGACGTGATACACGAACTCGGCTATCCCAGCAGGGGGATGCTGCCGGTGTGGTACCGGGAACGCCTCGAGGAGGAACGCACCGGAAGACAGTCCACTCGCGGGAAACGGTACCGGCGGTACACGGACGAGCAGAAACGGGCCGCGGTGGACCATTACCTCGGACACGGCAGGCGTCTGAAACGCACCATGCGCGCGCTCGGCTATCCGAAAAGCCATGAGCTGCTCACCGCGTGGATCGACGAGCTCGCCCCCGGCCGACGCAAGCTGAGGCACGGCCCGGTTCCCGAGGAACTGAAGCGGAAGGCGGTGGCCGCGGTCGCGTCCGGACGGCTGAAATCACGCGAGGCGGCCGCCGAACTGGGCGTGGAGGCGTCCGTCGTGAGAAACTGGAAACGGCAGATGCTCGCCGGATCCAAGGAGACGCACGTGACGAAGACACCTGGAGAGAAGCCCTCGACGGCCGGGGAGGGAAAGACCGGCGCGGAGCCCTCTACGCCGGCGGCCATGCCGCCGGCCGCCGCCGGCCCGCGGGACGCGGCCGGCCTGGCGGACGCGGTGGCGGCGCTGGAGAAGAGGCTGGCGGAGACGCGTGCCCGTCTGGGCGGGCTGGACGCCGACGTCGAGCGGCAGCGGCGGGAGAAGAGGGAACTGGACATCGAGATCGCGATCCGGAAGGGCGTGATCGAGCTGTTGGGAAAAGAGCCGGGCGCAGTCCCGGAAAACCTGACCAACCGAGAGAAGGCCATCCTCGTCAAACAGACCAGTGAGAAGCTCGGCGTGACCGCCGGAAGACTGCTGCCCATGGTCGGCATCGCGCGCAGCACATACCACTACCAGATCAAGGCCATGGACAGACCGGACAAGGACGCGTGGCTGCTGCCCTTGGTCGAGGAGGCGTTCGAGAACAGCAAGCGCAGGTACGGGTACAAGCGGATCCACCTGGAGCTGAAGGGCATGGGCGTCAGGGTATCGGCGAAACGGGTCATGCGGCTGACGGCCAGGCATGGCCTGGCGCCCCTGTTCAAGAGCGCGAAGCGGTACAGCTCGTACAAGGGCGAGCTCACCAAAGCCCCGAAGAACCTGGTGAACCGCGACTTCCACGCCGAGCGTCCGAACATGCTGTGGGTCACGGACCTCACGGAGTTCTCGATTCCCGCGGGCAAGGCCTATCTGTCGCCCGTGATCGACTGCTACGACGGGCTTCCGGTCGCGTGGACGATCGGCACCAGCCCGAACGCGGCATTGGCCAACGGCATGCCCGCCGACGCGTGCTCCACGCTCGGGGACGGGGAGAAACCAATCATCCATTCCGACCGCGGCGTTGGCCAACGGCATGCTCGCCGGCGCGTGCTCCACGCTCGGGGACGGGGAGAAGCCGATCATCCATTCCGACCGCGGCTGCCACTACCGGTGGCCCGAGTGGATCCGCATCTGCAAGGAGCATGGTCTGACGCGTTCGATGAGCGCGAAGGGATGCAGTCCGGACAACGCGGCCGCGGAGGGGTTCTTCGGCCGTCTCAAGCAGGAGTTCTTCCACAAGCGCAGCTTCGCGGGCGTCTCGATGGACGGGTTCATAAACATGCTGGACGGCTACATGGTCTGGTACCGGGACAAGAGGATCAAGACGGAGTTCGGACACGGGCATCATGGAGCGTCGACGCAGGCTCGGTCTTGTGGCATGATTGGTGGTGATGGAATCAATGACGAGTCCAACAAAACGGCACCAGCTCCTACTGTGGACGCCAACTTGCAGAAACACAGCCCAACCACCGGGATTGGGCGTCCGCGGCCCTGAAGGCGATATTCGCCATGGAGTCCCGCGAATCCGCCCTCGCCAAGGCCGGGACGGTCGCCGCGGAGATGGAGTCCAGGAAGCTCAAGGCGGCGGCCGGCTGCCTGCGCGAGGGCATCGGGGAGACGACCGCCTACCTTTTGCCGGAATTCCCGACGGAGCACCGCAGGAGGATCCGCACGAACAACATGATCGAACGGCTGAACCGGGAGATCCGGCGTCGCACGCGCGTCGTCGGCAGTTTCCCGGACGGCAACAGCGCGTTGATGCTCATCTGCGCCAGAATCAGGTACGTCACCGCGAACGAATGGAGCACGCGCCGCTACCTCGACATGTCCCGGCTCGATGACAACCTGCAGGAAGCGAACTGATCATCGTCCCATGGACGGGCACGACCCTAAGTGCGCAAACCTTCGGGCACTACCCATAGCCGACGGCGAAATCATGCTCGTCCCCAACCAGAAGAACTGACAGTGGCCTGTTTTCCGAGGCTCGTATCCGAAATCCTGTCCTCGTGACGGGCGTTCCGGGACATCCGTCTTTCAGCGGCCCGCTGTCCGTACAACCCAAAAGTCCGTGCACCAACTTTCTGTCGGTCGCACGGACTTCTGCTATCGATGGCTATTCATCGGTCTCATCGTATTTGAGTGCTAAAAACTGGTCTTCAATGGATGAGAAGAAGATCAAGTAAAAAAGCACTTGGAAATCCACTTAGTTTCATTGCGGAAGAACAATACCGAATTCACGAACTTTGGCGATAAAAGATTCGTTATATGAGGAATTCAGAATTTTTTCAACTTCATGATTGGAATAGTCGATAGCATGTACTCGTTTATCAGATTCATATTTTTCTTTTCCTTCTTCATGTTTAACTGTTGTAGTGAGAATCATCTGGTTTGGAAGTTCAGCGAATAAATCGAGCATACGGTTTTCTCTCATTGTCGATAGATCTTCTTCTCGAAATGAGTCAATGAGCAACGGCATTCCATGATCTAGTACTTTTGAAAGTGCATATTCTCTGGAGGCGAAATAAATAGTCTCATCGCTTCCAGAAAATACATTTGCACTAGTGCTAAATAGAGCGGTGTAAGGAATTGACTGATTGTTTCCGGATATCATTTGGCGTACATGATTCATTTCGGAAATGAGATCTTCGTAGAACTCGCGTCGGCGTTCTTTTAGCTTATTTGTGAGACCCTTTTTAATTTTAAGCATGTTATCAATTTCATTAATTTCTTGTTGCGCATCTTGAATTTCTCTATCTATTTCTTTGACGTCGAGGAACATATCCTTGCAGGCGACGAGATCGGTCAAACTGAAGTCGTCATTTTTGGATAGAAGCTCTCCTAAGTGTCGTTGAGCTTTTCGTAGTTCACGCTCATTATTTTCAAGGTCGAAATTGATTGATTCAATTCTTTCTTTGAGGGAATCAATAATTTGCGTTCTCATATTTGGGGTTGTCACGTCGAATAACGGTTCTGATGAAGGCATGCGATAGCCTATGTGTGTTGAGCCGCAGTCAAAACAAACTAATTCGCCTTTAGGGGTATCAAGGCGAAGCGAGAGGAGTTCATCAAGAGTTTCACGACTATTTTCTAAACTGTCTAGTAGTCGCGATCTGCGTTTTTTTAGATTGGCAACATCGATTCGAGCCTTTTCAAGTTCTTCAATCAGTTCTTTTGTATCACGGTTATCAACTGCGGCGCTGACCATAGACATGGCTGTTCCTCGTTCGTTGAGAACAGTTGCTTCTTTCCGTCGAATTTTTATTATGCCTTTTAACTCATCCCGCCGGCGTTTCAAATCCTGTTCATGTATCGAGTCCAGTTCTTGCCTATCAAGTCCTTTAATCGCATACAACATCTCAAGAAAATCTTTTTTATTAAATCGGCCTGCTTGTATTTTGGCTGATGATTTAGAATCTTGTGACACAAAAGCAATCTGCGTATATAATTCAAGGCCTACAGGAATGAGGTGTCCTTCCTTTACGATATTGGGAAGAGGACAGATTGTCTTATTCCAATATTTTGAAAATTCGGCAACGCTTTCAAATAAATCAAATTTACCATTTGTTTTAACGGCAAAACTGTTCTTATATCTTAAAATTGATATATTTTTATTGTTAATATTAAGATCTGCAATATAAATATAGTCACGGTAAGGAAAGCTGCTGGGAAATGTAGGTAGAGCACCAAGCGTATACATAATTCCCTGCATTAAAACGGTCTTGCCTCTATTGTTATCCATGCTATATATGACGTTAATGCCATCGGAGAAATTTCGTTCAACGAAAGATTCGGTGGCATCGCCAATATAAACTGCTTTTATCTTAATCATTCTCTAGTCTTTCTTTTACAAGTGCGATAAAATACTGGTGAGACAAAGTGTCGAGCTCCTGACAGGCCTCTAATGTTTTTTCGTCTATCTTTTGATAGATGTCTTCGACTTCCAGATTTGGATTGTTTTTGATTATTTTTACAATCATTCCAAATAAATTCCAAAAAGCTTGTGCCTCACGTTTGGTGAACATTTGCTTTGCGAGAGCATTTTGGCATTTACGGATTATTCCTTTTGCGCAATCCGGTTCAAAGCTATTGAATATGCGGATGAACGGTGTTGGTACCCCTGCCGTAATGGGATTTTTGTTAATCAATCTAGAAAGAATCATTAGTTCAATATCTGAACACTGCATTACTCTTCCATAAGTATAAGCGGCAGAAGGGGATTTTATTTCTATACCCTCGACTTTGTGAAAAGATTTGAGGCCTAGTTGTTTTTTGCGTATTTCGTTAAAAATTGCGCTCAGATCATGTTCTGTAACGGTAAGAGGTTTAATTGTGTGGATTAGGGGGCGAATATAATCACTCCCATTCTTTTTGCTGACTACTATATCGACTTTATTGAGGAAAGAGTCAATATTGGTATCGGTGACTGCATTGTTTGGAACATAAGTTTTTTCCTTGCAGGAATTAATCAGGCTTTTGCGTAATTTTTGTTGGGCGGATTCGTCCATATCTGCATATTGGAATTTTGTAAGATCTTTATTATTGATGACCGATCGCCTGATTCTACGTACAAATAGAATTCGTTCGACAAAATAATCTTTAAATTCGCTTACATAGTTTTTGAAAAGAGTGACCATTTCTCTGCCGAGATCAGCAGGTCCAGCGTCATTTCCTTTTGACTGAATGTCATAGAGATGTAAGGCGTTTCTATCTACGCCTGTTACATCATTAAAAAAATCGATGGCGAAGCCGTGGATTTTGCCTTCGTCATCATCGCAAAAAAGATACAGCATAGCCTTTGTTTCCATTTCGCTTGCGGAAGCGCTTGTACGCTCGGATGCTGTAATTTTGTACGTCATGTTTTTTTAAACCCTCCATGCGTTTTTCGGAGCCTCTTTGCTCTGAAAAGCATAAAAACTCTTTATCTACAGCGTATCTTTTCAGTAATGGCATCGACATTTTTTGCCAAGAATCATTCCAGCATACAGCCATCCTTTTTAACGTACTGCACCTATGTTCGTATAATATACCCCTTTTTATTCCATTGAACAGTGAACCAGATATCAACTGAGATCTTGTGTACTTTCGGATTCCGGCTCTGATGTTAAGAGGGCAAAAGGGTATGGCGAGTGTCATGTACGGTTTTCATTCGCTAAAACAAAAACTGCAATTTGAAATTGAGAGACAGAGCCATATCTGAGAGCATCATAGTTTTAACGATTCTTGGGACACGAGGCCAATCTAATCGTCTATCTGCCTTTCGATCAGCCTAGGTCTCCTTGGCATGCGTAGTGATGTGGCTGTGCATCTATATAGTTTCAGGTGTAATTATTGACAATAAAGATTAGAAAGAGGTCTGAAGATTGAGATTTGCTGAGTTTCATGTAGTATGTCATTACAATAGAGAAAAACGGAAAACCAAGGAGCGGAATGAATGCTGCTCAACTTCACTGTTGAAAATTGTCTGAGTTTTAAGAACGAGCAGGAATTTACCTTACTCCGCAAGGGTAAGCACAGCACTCAAAATGGGCAAGATGCGCAGACCAAGATTTCGCCTATTGCCGTCATTTATGGTGATAATGCTGCCGGCAAGTCGAACCTACTCAAATGCATGAATTTTTTCTCTAACTTTGTGCGCAACAGTTTTGCGCCTCGCGAAGGCATCAATACACAGCCTTTTTTGTTGGACAACGAAAGCGCAAAACAGCCATCGACGTTCTATATCGAATTCATTGCCAAAGATGAAAACCGCTACCAATACTGGTTCAGTATCGATGCTCAAAAGGTGCGGGAGGAAGTGCTATGGATGTTCCGTTCCGAAACTAATCGGCGCACTGTGATATTCGAACGTGAAGACGGAAAGAAGACCAAGATTGGCGCCCAATTCCACAACATAGGAAAGATTGCCCACCTTGTTCGGGAGAACGCGCTTCTCCTTTCGGCCGCGGCGGCACTGAACATTACAAGTGTGATGCCTGCGTATGACATTATCGCAAATGGCATCCAGTGCTATCCCGCCGTAGATTTTGATAATTCCTTCGGAGTTTTTGTGCATCGAATCCGCAAGAATCCAAGTCGGGCATTGTTGCTGTCGAAACTGATCAGAGTGGCCGACCTCGGTATAACCGATGTCGATTTCGAAGAAAAAGACGTTCCGGAAGAATTGCTGGAAGAACTGCGAAAACTGGCGGAAAGCGGAATCTCAGGAAGTTCGGTTCCAACAGGCGATGAGCCACTGGGCGATTCCTCTAGCTCATCACCTTCCTCCGAGTTTTTTATGCCCCGCGTACTGTTCAGTCATCAGGGGAGGGGCGTGATCCGTCAGCTTTCGGAACAGTGGGAATCGCAAGGTACCAAAAACGTGATGTTGCTGTTCGACTGGGTGCTTGATTCGCTGGAGCGATCTTCGATCACATTACTTGATGAGCCGGATGTCAGCATCAGTACGAGTCTGTTCTCTGAAATCATCAAATTGTATAAGGATCCGGCAACGAATCCTAACAACTCGCAGCTGATCTTTACTACGCATAACGAGACGTTGATCAGTGCGTCGGGTACCGACGACCGGGTATTGGACCGAGATCAGATATGGATCGTGAAGAAAGACCCCAATACAGGTGAATCTACGTTGAATTGGCTGATGGATTGGGACCCGAACTCCAAGGAGAATTTTGGGAAGAACTACCGTCATGGCGTATATGGAGGTCTTGCACAGCCGAATCTGTATGCGACAGTGAAAGAGCATTTCGACAATGTCAAAAACGCCGGAAAAGAATCCCAACGCTGATATGTGGGCATAGTGCACATAGATAGTTGCGCGTTGGCAACGGGATGAATGAATAACGTCTGAAGGGAGGAATAGTGGTACACAAGCCAAATGCCGGGCACCGGGGGAAATTAAAGCCGAGAAACAAACGGTTCCTCATCTACAGTGGAGGCATTGTCACAGAAGTGGAATACTTCCAATATGTCAGACGGCATTTGTTTGGAGACTATGTAAAGAACCTTCGAATTAAAAGCGGCGAAGTGGATGATCCGGTTCGTGTGGAAGCAGACGGAGTCGATCCCAAAACTCTTGTAGATGATGCGGCGAAGCTGTTGTACGAAGATAAGAAAGATGCGAAGAAAAAGTCATATGATCCGTTCGCAGTAGTGTGGGCGGTGACGGATGTGGACGATTTCGGCAAAAACGGTGATAAACTGCGTGCTGCTGTAGACAAAGGACGTCAAAGCGGTGTCGAAGTAATCATCTCCAATCCGTGCTTTGACGTGTGGCTGATTGATCACAAGCAGTCATGTCCTCTGTCATACACTCAGACTTCGGAATGCGAGAAGCTTGCGAAAAGACTTGGACTGATTGATATGAGCCGGAATCGGAATAATCCTAAGCACATTCGCCAGGAAGCGATAGTCGAGCAGTATGCCACGGCGGCTAAAAATGCACAAAAGCATATGAGTGAGCAACATCGTCGAATACGAGACAGCAGACCCTCTAGCGGGGATTATGCGCCATGGACGGATATTCCGAAAATTGTGGATACGCTGATTGAAGAGTATAAAACATTGATTAATAAGGGTGAAGAAGAAACATTATAGATTCGAGGTAGCGCGTTCTGCTCGCCTTGCGTTTATATTGTTGCAAGGTCCGCCGACCGCGTTCGTGGAGGAGATCGCCTTCGAGAACGGTTGGATCACGCGCGAGCAGCTCATGGAGTCAGCCGAGCGTTACTGCAAAAGCCCCTACGGCCAGCATCTCAAGGGTATTGCCGACGGCGAGATCATGCTCGTCCCCAACCAAAAAGAATTTATTTTCGAGAGATATCCATCTCAAGGATGCTTCCTGATTTTTTATAGATATCTCGATGCGGCGCGTATTTTGAGGGATATGTGTATATGCTGTATTTGGCAAAAGGTTAAGGAAACGGTCAAGGATGTGTGGGGTTTCTTGAAAACTTTCTTGAGTACTGAGCATCCAGGGCTTAATAACGTTGCCGACTTTCTTACAGTTATTATTTCCGCTGCTTCTATCATCATTGCTTTTGCATCGTATAACTACACGAAAGATCATGATCAGCCGATTTATGATGTCGTGCTCACTTCCGGAGCATATCAAGGGGCCGGTTCCGACTACCTGAGTGGAACGGATTTCACTACTTGTATCGGTACGGTCCCTCCGGGAAAATTCACGGCATATGTTCCCTATCCTGGCGAAGGGATGCATGCCCGTGTCGAATCGGCCATTGCTTTTCGAGACAACAAAGGCAACGACTGGATTCGTGATGCCAAGGGCATCCTTTCCGAAATCAAAACGAACCCGTATGAATATCTCAAGCTCGATTTGCCGCCGGAGAACTGGCAATCACTTGAGTCGGAAGGCACATGACGTTTCCACCTAGGTTTTGCGATATGAATGGCTTCGCAGGGGTGGCGTGTCTTTGAGGAATGTCCTGTAGAGGGTGAGATAAGTCATTTCCATCAATGAAAAATCAGGTCATTTATCCATATGCGTATATGGAGGAGGGGAAGATGGGCTGGGTGCCATTTGGTATGGAAGAGGGAATGTCGTCGGCGCTGGTGGGCGGTGTCCCGGACTATATGAAGAACAGTCTTATTGATTGGATGACGCAGGCGGAGTTGCTTTTATGCAACGATGCCTTTTCGGAATATGATGCTATGTATATTGATCTGGACGAACGACATAACTTAATTAATGAGTTTGATCGTCGGACCAAGCAGGAATCCCGTCTCTACGATGCTGACACGGCGAGGTATTTCAGGATTAGTCAACACTCAGACTCAATCGGCCTTCAATATGTAGATTTCCTGCTTATGAAATTGGATGAAGCCATAAAAGATGAGCAATATGTCTTCCCTCCTAGTGAGGAATTCCATTCTCATATTCAAAATCTCGATATCATTCTTGAGGAGTCTGGTTCCAAATGGAAGGTGGGGGAGCGGAATTCGATTTGCGGGCTGGAAGAGCGCGTGGATCCAGCCATGCAGCAGATGGCGGATGATGTCATGGATTCATCGAGCGGATATGGGAAATTGCTTTCTGAAGCATGGCATTATACTTTCGGGCGTGAGCCGAACTATTCTGCCGCGTATTCGACCGCCATCAAAGCCGTCGAATCAATAGCTTTGCCCATAGTGGAGCCAAAAAACAAGAAATCGACCCTGAGTAAGGCGTCGCAGGTCATGCGGGATCAACATTGGGAATTCCAGATCGAGGCGCGGGAAGAAAACAATGTTCCTGGCGGTGTCATCCAATTACTTATGAGTGGTCTGATGAACAGTCAGCCCGACCGTCACGGCGGTCCGGATTCTGGAGTGGTCTCTAAGGAGAAGGCTCAGGCGGCCGTTTATTCCGCAGTGTTTCTAATCCAATGCTTCAAAGCAGGTCTTGTGCGGAGACCAGCAATCTGACTTAACATCGGTTCGTGGGGTTTGTACTCTCGCTGAATGAATGGTCTTATGTATCATGCACGGGAAGACAACAGCAACAAAGTTCCTTGCTCATGCCATGGGCGAGCTGTTACTTGCTGTTATCTGAAGCTTGTTGCAGTACTTCGATTACTTTTGGCATATCGGTCCAAGGGGCGTATTCCTGCTCATGATTAGGCGCGAGTCTGTTACGCCCCTGGCGGTTTTCCGTTGTATTGTGCCGGGCTGCATTGCGTATGGCGGCATCGAGATGTTCTTTGTCAATGAGCTCGGTGTTGATGTATTTGTTACGGTTTCCGCCGACAACTTTAGCTTCTGCTGCAGCTGACTCGACATCAGGTGTCAGTGTATAGCTTGACGGGCAAGCCGTCACATAGTCGAGCAGCCAGACCTCGAAGCAAGGATTGGAAATGATGAGTTCGATTCCATTGTCATTGCAGATTCTCGCTGCTTCGCCGTGGTCGTGAAAATCGTCAACATCGACCACCACCCAGATTCGTTCATAACAATCTGTAGAAGTATCTCGCTTGTCTTCCCTCTTCAACTTAACAGCGAGCTTCGCGAGCTGCTTAGGGCTGTTGTTCTTCTGTTGATAGTCAATGATGACATCGTATAGGGACTCAAGCTGCTTGAAATACTGTTTCTCAGTGACTGCTCCGCCGGCCACGACAAGAAAGCGTCTCTTGCGCGGTCGGCGCGACCGTGCGGCTTTACGTCCATGTGCAGGAACGTTTCGCTTTTTCGACATCAGGCATCAACCACATTCACGATCTGGGCGAAAGCGGTATGAAAATCAGGCCGTGGTATGGCGCCGTACACGCCGTTGAGATAGTTCTTGCCGATGTTTTCCATATTCCGAATACCCAGATTGGTCACCGGGAACAATTCCGAAACGCCTTCCTTGTTCTTTTCCACAAGCCAGATCTGATCTGGTGCCAGTAAACGCTTTGCCGAACCGGACTGATTGATCAGCGACACGTCATGAGTCGTGAAAATAAGCTGGGAACCGTGAGGATTCGTTTCCGCGTCGGCATACAGCGCCACCAGCTCCTTCACCAGAGCCGGATGCAGACTGGTATCGATCTCGTCGATAAGCGTCACCGACTGCTTCGACAGCTGGCGAAGAGCAAGCGAGAAGAATGACAGCGCAGCAACGGTGCCCCTGGACTCATCATCAGGACCGAATCCTGCGGAAGATGATTCGCCGGTATGAGTGAACATCAGCTGGGAAGCGTTCTTGACATTGAATGTCTCATCCACTTTGTTCTCATCCATGCCGAGTTGCTTATGCATCTCTTCCTTGAACTGAGCCCAGAGATCCGGTGGGACGTCCACAGGAACGCTTTTCACGTCACTGATGCCGAAGTCTGCATACCTAATCAATGTGGCCAGATGTTTCGAAAGCGGTGTCTCTTTCTTGAACTCATCCAACAGCGTAGGCTGCTCCTGTTCGAAAGCGCTTGCTTCGTAATAGGCTATGCCACTTTGGAAGAATGAAAATGCCGGCCGAATGGACTCAATACCGGCAGCTGCGGCTGCGGAAAGCAGAAGTGCATTCGGCCTGAGTTCTATGGTCTTGCGTACTTGTGAGCGAGGTCCTTTGAAGGAAGGACCGAATTTCACCCCATCCGTTGAGGAACGGGAAAACAGCAGAGAGGAGTGCGTGGAAAAACGTCCTTGCAGTTTTTTGAAGAAGATGAGATCTTCCTCAAGAATCCGTTCATTGTCATAGCGGAACCAATACTGGTATTTCAGTCCATCGTTCGCGATGAATGCAAGGAAGAACATGGACGAATGCGAGAAAGGATCCTTTCGTAACAGAAAAGGTTCCCTGGGAATAGGACTGCTTGCATCCCCTTGGCTGTAGCTATTTACCACCATGTTGCGCATAGCGCGCAATGCCTTCAGAAAATTGGACTTTCCCGATGCATTGGCGCCGTATATGGCTGCGATTGGAGAATGGAGAGACTCATCAGATTCCATGAACCGTTTTTCGCGAGTCATGGAGAAAGACTGCTCGTCTCGGAAACTCCTGAAGTTCGAAAAACTAAAATCAATCAGCATCGGGTTGCCTCGTAAGTATATTTTGCTCCTTTGATACTAAGATTATATTCAGAAATACACTCATTTTGCAATTTTCTGCTAAAGGCGGTGGTTTCATTGTGCTTATTGTTGCCGTATTGGAGATATCTAGTTACCGTTATACCCATGCTTGCGCGTATCCAGAGCCTCCTTCCAATAGGATTCCCTGGCGAGCACAACGTCTTTAGGCACGGTGAAGTCGTAATGTTCCAGAAGCGTGTAGCGGAAATGCGTCTGCACGTACTCCAACCCGTGCTGTTTCACAATGGCAATCAGCCCCGTATCGTTTCCGTGACCATCGCGGATGTAGTCCTGCAAACGCTGGTATATGCCGTTCCTTCCGGTGGCGCTTCCCACATACAGTTTCCCGTTATCGGTATTGGTAATTACATACACGCCTTGCTGACGGGACAGCGTATTCTTCCAGCTTGCCTTGTCGTTCTCCCGGTAGGGCCCGAATAGTTCGAGGGGGAAGATTATCCTTGGAAAGGATATTGTCAACGTGAGATGGGGAAGTTCAGTGACTTCTGTAGAGAACGCTAATGTGCAGCAGCCTACCGCACTGCAAGGGGTAGTTGAGGAAGCGGATGACGGCATCACTCTGATGGATCTGTTCAAAATCATTCGTAAGCATCTGGTCACCGCGATCATCGCATTCGTGGTGGTGGTGGCAGGCGTGAGCGCCTATACCTTCCTCGCTCCGGCGAAGTATACGGCTACGGCTCAGACCATGGCCACCTATAACGCTTCCGATGGTGGCGAAAGCATCGCCCAGCAGTCCACTGGCGGCAGCTACATTTCCAACCAGATCACTTCATACCCGACGCTTGCCACCACTTCGAAGGTGCTCAAGCCGGTTATTGATGATCTTGGCTTGGATGAAACCGTGACGGATCTTGCCGGCCAGGTCACCGTCACCAATCCGACTAACACCGCATTCGTTAACATTGCCGTGGTGGATGGAGATCCGAAGCAGGCCGCGGACATCGCCAATTCCGTTGCCGAATCGCTGAAGAACGTCATTGAAAGCGACCTGTACTCCGGAGATAAGTCCCCGGTGAAGCTTTCCATCGTGCAGAAGGCACAGGTCCCGACGTCTAAGTCTTCGCCGAAGACTGCCCTGTATTTGGCTGTCGGTGTGGTGCTCGGCATCATCATCGGCGTGTTCGCCGCACTCATCAAGGACCTCCTCAACACTAAGGTTGAAGAGACTTCCGATGTGCGTAGCATCGTTCGAGCATCTTCTCTTGGCTCCGTTCCGATGGACGCTTCGCTTGATGATAAGCGTCCGGTGCTGGTGAGCCAGCCTAACGGCGCTATTGCCGAGGAATTCCGCCGTATTCACACGAATATCGACTTCCTGCAGACCGACCGCACCGAAGGCGTGGGCCAGCTGCTTGTCATCACGTCTGCGCAGCCGTCCGAAGGCAAGACCACCATGGCTATCAACACTGCGGTGGCCCTTGCTGAAGATGGTGCGAAAGTACTGCTTATCGACGCTGATCTCCGCCACCCGTCCGTTGCTCACCACTTGGGCATTGAAGGTGCCGCCGGTCTGGCGCACGTGCTGTCCGGACAGATGGGCCCGAAGGACGTGGTGCAGAGCTACTGGAAGCCGAACCTGCACATTCTGCCTGGCGGCAAGAGGCCGGCGAACGCTGGCGTGCTGCTGAGCTCCGAAACCATGAAGCTCATGGTGGAGCAGGCGCTCACCCAATACGATTACGTGATTATTGATACCGCCCCGTTGACGGTGTCCAACGATGGCGCGGTATTCGGCCGTTGGGCCAAGGGCCTTCTGCTGGTGGTCAGCCGCAACGTGTGCGAGAAGAAGTCCCTGCAGGAGGCGGCCGACACGCTCGCCACCGCGCAGGTGCCGGTGCTTGGCTTCATCTTCAATCGTGCAGATCCGAAGAAGACCAATACGCATTCCAATTATTACTATTACTATGAGGATGGTGCGCCGCGCAGCAGCCATCGCGCGAAGGGGAAGAAGCGGCACTGATGGTTCCCTTCTTCACGGAATGAGGGGTGTATGGCAACTGAGAACGATAATTCCCGGTCTATGAACGGTATTTTGTCCAACATATCTCGGGATGTGGTGGACACCAGCTGGGATATTCCTCCGCTGACCTTCCCCAAATTGCAGCCTACCGATTCGGAAGAAGCCGATGGTGCGGATGAGACCCCGCTTGCTGAGCCCCGCACCATCGCTTCCTCCGTACCTGCGCAAACGGAACAGCCGGTTTCGGCTGCGCCAACAATCGCGGATATACCCAGTATGCCGCTCGATACCGTCGATTTCGATGATGCGGTTGCACCGGCCGATGCCGAGGAAACCGCCACTCTGCCGCCCCTCGTCTCTTCGACAGATGAACAGGACGCCGAAGCGACTCAGGCCTTTGACACTTCGGATGGCATAACGGACCTAGAGGAGCTGGCCGCGGAAGATCCGGAACATGATCCGTTGAAAACCATTCCGGTCGCGCCGAAAGAGCCATCTGCGGACAAGTGGAAGATTATTGCCATTGTCGCTGCGATTGCGGCAGTGGCGGTTGCTATCGCCGGCGTCATCGTGGTACGCAATCGTATCAATTCGAAAGAACAGCGTGCGGCAGTGGTGGTATGTGAGAAGGCGAAATCCAAATACTCCAAAGCCAACGAAAAACTGCAAAACGCCATCGAACAAGCAACTAGTCTGCAGGGCACTGCGGCAAACCAGGTGGCGGATGCCGCCACAATCGACCAGCTCACTCAGGCCGTGACCAAGGCGCAAAACCTCAAGACGGTCGGCGGATGCTCGGTGCTGCTGTCCGAAACCACACTGCGTGCGCACGCCCGTAGCATGAGCAAGCAGATCAGCAATATCAAAGAACAGACCAAGGCCGTTACCGCAGCAGCCACAGCTGTGTACGCCAGCAAGCGAGCTTTGGAAGTGAATAAGACGACTGCCGCGTTGCAGAAGACCATTGCTGACGCAAAGACGTTGCTTGACGGTTCTGCAGGCCAGGTCGCGGACGAGTCGACACGTGACGCGCTTGCCAAGGCGATTGACGCTGCCCAGAAACTCCTCGATGGCAAAAGCACCGATGTTACGGCCATGCAGAACGCTTCGAAGGTGATTTCCTCGACTTCTGACGGCGTAAACAAGTCTGTGGCGGAGCAAACTGCGGCCAATGCCCAGTCGAATACCAATTCGAATACCAATAACGGCACTACGAACCGGCGCTACACGTATACGTGGCAATTTGGTCCGGGCTCTGGAAACGGTGTGAACGATGGCGGTTCGAACGGTGGTAACGGCGGTTCGAGCGGCGGCAATAACAATGGCGGTTCAACCGGTGGTAATGGCGACTCGAACGGCGGCGGTAACGGCGATTCGAATGACGGTAATGGTGGTTCGACCGGCAACGGCAACGGCGATTCAAACGGCGGCGGTAACGGCGATTCGAATGACGGTAATGGTGGTTCGACCGGCAACGGCAACGGCGATTCAGATACAGGTACTGCTGGCGAATAAGCCATACTGGAGAAGGATTTGGATATAGCGAATGGTACCCCCATAGGTCCCTCTTAATTTCTGGGGGGGGCTGTGGTAAATTGTTTGCCGTATGCAGCTGAAGGGGAGGGAGATACATGCAAGGCGTGAATACCGGTGAATCCGACGCACCAAACGGCGAGCAAGGTATGAGGACTCAAGAGATTCATATCGTCTCGTCCAATGCGCATCGACAGGCATACGCGTCCATGCAGAATCAGCGTCTGCAAAAGCAGTTCGAGCCGATGACTTTTTCCAATACCCCGTTTCCTGCGGAAAAGGAAGGACATAGGCGCGGCAAGGCTGAATCGACTCCCCGGTGGCGTTTCGCCTTCGTCGCCAGCCTGATCGCCATCGATTTGGCAGTGATGCTGCTTTCGTTGACCGTCAGCCTTGTAATCAACGGTGCTGCTTTCGATGCCATCGGCGATGTGATGCCGTTTTGGCTTTTCCTCATTCTGTTCAGCCTGATTTGGTTGCTGTGCTTGGCATTCGCGGGCACATACCACCGCCATGTTATGGCGGACGGCTATGAGCTGTATGCCAAAATCATCAATGCGTCGTTGCTGACCATCATCTCATACTGCAGCCTTGCATTTATTTTCAAACTTGCATTGCCCCGCACTGCGTTGATTATCGCGCCAGTCATCGCCTTCTTCTTGGACATCATCGCACGCTGGCAGATGCGTCAAGCGTTGCATCGTCACCGCAGCAAAGGCTCTTGCAAGTACAGAACGGTGGTCATCGGATCTTCCGATGGCATCAACAAAGCCTTGCAGACCATGCGCAACTGCATGAATTGGGGGTACGAACCAGTTGCTGTATGTCCAATTGAAGCGAATCCAGCTTCAAAAGACGCTTATGTGGTTACCTCATACACACCGGATGCCAATATCGAAGGCTCCAGCAAACTCAAGGTGATTCCTTTCAACTCGGCATTCCCACGTATTTGCGAAAGCCTTGGTGTACAGGAAGTCTATGTGGCTGACGTGCTTTCGCGTGATTCCGAAATGCTGCATGGTCTTTCTCTTGCGGTGGAGTCGCTGGGTATGGAACTTGCCTTGGCGGTCTCCCTGGCGGATGTGAGCGGTCACCGTTTGTATCTGCGAAACACCACGGAACAGCCGGTTCTGTTGGCTTCCCTGCCGCAGTACACGGGAGCTGCGAACGTAATCAAGCGTTTGCTGGACATCATCGGCTCACTGTGCGCGCTGATTATTTCCTCTCCGATTCTTCTCGGCGTCGCCATCGCCATCAAGCTTGATGATGGCGGTCCGGTGTTCTTCTCTCAGACCCGTATCGGACTGCATGGCAAGCCGTTCAAAATGTATAAATTCCGTTCCATGGTCACCAATGCTGAGGAGCTGAAGAAGAAACTCGCTGAGGAAACTGGGCAGGAAGACCGGTTCATCTTCAAAATGAAAGATGATCCGCGTATCACCAAGGTAGGTCACTTCATCCGTAAGACTTCTTTGGATGAGTTCCCGCAGTTCTACAACGTGCTCAAGGGCGATATGTCTCTGGTCGGTCCGCGCCCGGCATTGCCGGAAGAAGTGGCCCGCTATAGTTCCCTATATTCCGCCCGACTGCTGGTCAAGCCGGGCATCACCGGTCCGTGGCAGGTGTCCGGCCGGTCCGATCTTTCACAGGAGCAAAGCGAATATTTGGATGTCTCCTACATTGAGAATTGGTCCATCGCTGGAGATCTTGCGATTCTTGCCAAAACCGTGATGGTAATCTTCACTGGCCGTGGATCGTACTGAGCCAATAAGTGGGTTTTCTGTGATGTTCCCTCTGTTCTTGTGATGGAACAGAGGGAAATTTCATTTAGCGGCCGAAAAAAAGGGGTGCCATGTGGCACAATAATGCGCTGGAATAGTCAAATTGAGTGCTTAATGATTTGAGGAGCAAAGCATGGGGCAACATGCTCAAGCAATACGGGAAAAACATACGGCACGGAATGTGACGCTTATTGTACTTGCGGTGCTGGTTGTGCTACTTGCCATTGCTGCAGTGTTTGGTATGCAACTGTATAAGCAGGCAAAAAGCGTCAAGGCGCACGAATCGCAAGCCATATCCTCACTATCCGCAATCAATGACCCTGCAAAGCTCAAGGATGCCGCCGCGTCGCAGGCGTCCATCGCGCAGGCTCAGCAGCAGACGGCGCAGGCCAAGCAGATTGCGCACGGTTCATTATGGAACGTGGCTGCGAAAATGCCGTTCGTCGGCAGTGACATCGCCACTGTGCAAGGCATGACGGAAGTCGTGGACAATCTTGCACAGCAGACACTGCCATCGTTGACCACTGCAGTGCAGCAGCTTGCCGGGGCCAATCTTTCCGGTGCGGAAGGGCAACTCAACCTGCAGCCAATCGCCGATGTGCAAGGCAACTTCGACAAGCTCAACCAGCAGGTGCAGCAGCAGAACAAGCAGTATAACAGTCTTGCCGAGCCGAAAATCGGCATGGTGAAGAAAGCCTATCAGCAGGGCAAGGACCAGCTTGACAATATCGCCGATTTGGTCGGGCAGGTCAGCAACGCCACTCACATGCTGCCTTCCTTCCTCGGCCAGAACGGTGCCCGCACATACTTGCTGGCGGCACAGACCACATCCGAAACACGTTCCGGCGGCGGCTTGGTTGGCTCTCTCGGCACCATGACTGCGGATCATGGCAAAATCGCGGTGGGGGACTTCCATCCGAATGGTGAGTTCGTCAATGGCAACAACGGCACCGCTGAGGAACATGCGGTATTCAACAGGCCGTTGGGTTTCTCCTTCGACGTGCGAGATACTTTCGCGGTGCCGGATGTTTCCCGCAACGCGGAAATGCTCAACGCTTCATGGCAGCGTTCGCAATATGCCTGCAACATCGACGGTTTGATTTCCGTGGATCCGGTGTTCATCCAGAAAATGGTGGAGATCAACGGACCTGTCACTTTGTCCAACGGCACTGTGCTTACCGGCGAGAACACCGCCGAATACATGCTCAACACCATCTACAAGGACGTTCCTGTGGCACAGCAGGACGAATACTTCGAGTACATTGCCAAAACGGTGATGGACGGCGCTTTTGGCAACATGACTGTGGACAAGATGATGAAGGTGGCGCAAAGCATCGGTGATTTGGCCGAGAACCGCCACTTCTACGCCTACACGTTCCACGATGACGAAGCGAAGTACTTCCAAGGTGCTGGACTCGCCAAGAATGCGCCTGAGAGCGAGACCAATCCGGAAACGGGCATTTACATCAGCGAGCAGAATCCTTCGAAGATGGGTTGGTATATCGACCGTACCAGCGAAGTGACCAAGACAGGTGACAAGACCTACCACGTGAAGTACACGCTGACCAACCGTATGACTTCCACGGAAATGGCTACCTGCACGAGTTACATTCTCGGTGGTGAGCAGAAGGGCGTTGGTGGCGTGCCCGTGGCGCCGAGTGGCACATCCGCGCAGCGTGTGCTGATTTACGCGCCTGCAGGTGGTTCGATTGGATCAATCGCCGTGACCGGTGATGTGCGTGACCGTAGCAATGCCACCATGGACGGCAAGCCATTGAACTCCAGTATGGCGTACATCGCACCTGGCAAGAGCGTGACGTACGAGTTCGACGTGACCGTGTCTGACAAGGCCACGGCTGATATGAAGCTCGATCAGACGCCGTGTGGCAAAATGACCAATGATGTGAAATACAACTATTGAAATATGGCGCGGTAATTCTCGACATTATTGGTGCATGATTTCCTTGAATTCATCTCAATGAAAACTTGTTCAATGAAGTCTATGAATTATTGCTATATTCTTGGAAATACAGGGGGTATTTCTGCCGGAAAGCGGAGATACCCCCTATTTTATTAGTGAAAAAAGGGTGTATTTATGCGAATTGTTGTATTATATTGCATGTAATTAATATCCTATATTTTCAAGGGGTTGGCATGTCTGTTCTTGACGGATTTGAAGCAGTGGGAGAAAAGACCACCACCAATAAGATGACCATGACGGTCATGGAATCATCCGTTCGCTTTTCCAAAGGCGTGACCGAAGCGCTCGGATGCCCGGCATACGTGAAATTGCTGGTGAATGACAAGCAGAAGAAGATCGCAGTCCAGGCATGCGACGCCAAAGACGAGAACGCCATCAAGTTCTGCAAGACCAAGCGAAGCAAGGCCGATGGCGTCGACTCTGACGCTGCAGGAAAGGCTTCTTCCGTGACCGTGCGTACCACCGATGTGCTGGTAGCGGTGCAGAAGTATTTCACTTTCCCGCCGGTCGCAGACGACCAGATCGCCTATTTCGCCATGGATGGCGAGTCCTACCCGGATGAGAAGGTTGTCATTTTTGCTGTGGCCGATGCTGCAAAGGGTGTATCCGGCAAGCGCGGTCCCCGCAAAGGTTCGCATCATACGGCCAAAGATGGCGAGTAAGTGAACAATATTCCGCTCAGCTTGAAAAATCGCATATAGTACAGTTCTCTTGATGTGAGTGCTGTACTATATGCAGTATCTTGATAGGCTGTGCGAAACGTCCATAAACGCTAATAATGAGTACGTATGCATCCAGCCCAAAAATCCTGAAAAAGGGAGCTTGGAATGAATGTGGCAGGTAGTGGGCGTGTAGGATCTTCGTTCAGTATTCGAGTCGCTCAAAATAACGTGCTTGGTTGGCGATGGACGGTGGAAAAAGAGCATGACGGCTTTTTCGAGCCCGTTGCGTCTGGCCGTTCGCTCACGCGTAAGATGGCCAAAAGGGCCGCGATAAAAGCGATGAATGAATTGCGTGCATAAACAACCGTAACGCCATGAATGGCCTGCATCTTTCGATAACGTCCGAATTCCTGCGCACTTTCGGTTTTGTTCTTCGTTGAGATGTTGAAGCGGGCATGGCCCGCGTCCTGT
>ENA-ORLM01000786-ORLM01000786.1-human-gut-metagenome-genome-assembly--contig:-NODE-786-length-25088-cov-11.676902_pt1 | contig 25088 bp, 21 predicted proteins | sample MGYA00243063_ERZ508815 | MGnify/ENA primary metagenome ERZ508815 (study PRJEB26277, sample SAMN04329768) | human gut metagenome | biome: human-associated habitat | host: Homo sapiens | place: USA...
ATACAACGCTTAGAAACTCGCTTCGCTCAAACATTCAGACTAAAAACGTATTCAGCGATAATTATTTTCAATAACCTTAGGTTACCACTAAAATTTTATAATGCGGAAAAATATAATACCAAATATTTCCCGCATTTTAGTATTTTTTACGGTAGCCATAGGCTATTGGTAAAGATAAAAATAGGACTACGGTGTTAGTTCTACTGTTTGAGCGAAGCGAGTTTAGAACGTTGTTGACATATTTTTATCTTTGCCAAAGTAAAAAGTGCGTGAGCGGGTGGTTTCTTTGGTTCGTTTCTTTGCCATCAAAGAAATGAACATCTCTATGACATCAAAGAAATGAACATTTATTTAAATATTGCTATGTTTTACAGAATCAAAGATATCTGTGATTTCTTTAGATGGTGCTTTATCAAGTTTGCTACCGATAATGATAGCTAAAGAGGATAAGATAAAGCCTGGAACGATTTCATAGAGTTGTAAGATTGGATATACAGTTGCGATATCTAATAAGGTGATTTGTTTCCAAACAAGAACAGTGATACCGCCGACAATCATACCTGCTAAGATACCATTTCTTGTAGTGCGACGCCAGAAGAGAGAGAATAATAAAGCAGGGCCGAAAGTAGCACCAAAACCTGCCCAAGCGTAAGCAACGATATTTAAAATGGAGTTATTAGGGTCAAGACCAAGAGCGATAGCTATCAAGGCGATACCGATTACAGATAAACGAGTAACAAGTACTAATTCACGAGGATTGATATCTTTATGAATGAATTGTTTATATAAGTCTTGAGCTACAGCGGAAGCACCTACTAATAATTGAGCGGAAGCTGTGCTCATGATAGCTGCAAGTACAGCGGAAAGTACGATACCTGCCCAGAATGGACTAAATAAATGGTCAGTCATAACGAGGAATACTGTTTCAGAATTAGTGCCATTGAGTGGTGTAGTCAAATAAACACTACCAACCATACCTACACATACAGCAGCAGTAAGAGAGATTACTACCCAAGTCATAGCAATGCGAGTAGCTTTTTTCAATTCACTAGAAGAAGTGATAGCCATGAAACGCACTAAGATATGAGGCTGACCAAAATAACCAAGACCCCAAGCAAGTAGAGAAATCAATTCTAATACTGTAGTATAAGAACCATCTGGTTTTGTGAATGGATTGAAAAATTCTGGATTAGTGATGCTGATAGCAGTATATGTATCACCAAATCCCCCTAATGTGAAAGCTGCAGCAATAGGGACGATTAAGATAGCGAAGAACATCATTACGCCTTGGATAAAGTCAGTCCAACAAACGGCTAAAAATCCCCCTACAAAGGTATAAAAGACGATAACGAAAGCACCAAGACAAAGAGCATATTCATAAGGAATGCCAAAAATGGTGTTAAATAATTTACCGCCAGCTACAAATCCAGAAGAAGTGTAGATGATGAAGAAGATTAAAATAAAGATTGCCATGACAACACGAATTAAAGGGCTTTTATCGTGATAGCGATTTTGCAAGAAATCTGGCAAAGTAAGAGAGTTATTGGCAAGTTCTGTATATTTGCGTAATCGGCGAGCGATAAACTGCCAATTTGCCCATGTACCAAGTGCAAGTCCTACGGCAATCCAGCCAGCATTTAGACCAGCCAGATAAGCAAATCCAGGAAGGCCCATGAGCATCCAACCACTCATATCAGAAGCTTCGGCACTCATGGAAGTTACCCAAGCACCAAGTTTTCTGCCACCTAAGATGTAATCGGACATATTATGAGTGCGATAATAAAAATAAACACCGATTGCCATCATGAATAGCAAATAAAGTAAAAAAGCGACGATAATAGATATATTATCAGACATAAGATACCTCCTATTTAATTTTGATGTTTAATTATATGGTTAATATTGTATCATGATAAGCAAAATATGTACATATGTAAATGTGTATACTACAAATAATACAAATATACTATAAATAAGAAAAATATTGCAATAAATATAAGGGAGATTTACTTTGTGGATTGTATACAAAATTTTTTTGTATTTTTAATTGACAAATATAATGTCCAGTCATATAATAAAAAACATCAACAGTGATGTACATCAGAATTAAATAAAAAATTGTTGATATTATCTTGTAATTTAATAGCAAAATAAGACAAAGACGTCTTGTTAAAAGATATACAAAGCAGTATATCCTTTGACAAGGCGTTTTTTATTTTAGCAATTATTATATATTTTTGGCTTATTTTGTGATGAAGAAAGGGTGTAATTTATGAAAAAATTAGCGTCTATATTATCTATGACTGCTATGTTCATAGCGATGATGGCATCTGTGGCTTTCGCCGCTGACGATACTACAGCAGCAATAGATACAGGTGATACAGCATGGGTTTTAATCAGTGCAGCACTTGTATTTATCATGACACCAGGTCTTGCATTTTTCTATGGTGGTATGGTAAGAAGTAAAAACGTATTGAGTACCATAATGCACAGTTTCTTCATTGTAGCGATGATTTCTGTGGAATGGGTTCTTATTGGTTATGCAATGACTTTTGGCAGTGATATTGGTGGTTTTATTGGTAGCTTAGACAAAGTTGGTTTGACTGGTGTGGGCATGCAGGTAATGGCAAATGGTACAATTCCTGAACTTGCTTTTGTAGCCTTTCAGTGTATGTTTGCTATTATTACACCTGCACTTATTACTGGTGCTTTCGCAGAAAGAATGAAATTTGGTGCTTTTGTAGTATTCATCTTATTATGGGCAATCTTAATCTATAACCCTATGGCTCATTGGGTATGGGGTGGTGGCTTCTTAGCTAAACTCGGTGCCTTAGATTTTGCAGGGGGATTAGTAATTCATATTTTATCTGGTGTATCTGGTCTTACAGTATGTATTTTACTTGGCAAACGCCATGGTTATGGCAAAGTTCCAATGCTTCCACATCATTTACCAATGACTGTACTTGGTGCAGCACTTTTATGGTTTGGTTGGTTCGGATTCAATGCAGGTTCTGCTCTCGGTGCTAATGCACTTGCTGCAAATGCTTTTGTTACTACACAGGCAGCAGCAGCTATGGCGACTGTATCTTGGGTAGCATGTGAATGGATGCATCATGGCAAACCTACTATCTTAGGTGCAGCTTCTGGTTGTGTTGCAGGTCTTGTAGCCATCACTCCAGCAGCAGGTTTTGTTGCTCCACTTCCAGCTGTATTTATCGGCTTAATCGGTGGTATTGTTTGTTACTTTGCAGTAGCAGTTGTTAAAGAAAAATTCGGTTATGATGATTCCTTAGATGCTTTCGGTGTTCATGGTATCGGTGGTACATGGGGGGCTGTAGCTACAGGTTTATGGTGTTCTACAGAAATCAATCCAGCTGGTGCAGATGGTTTATTCTATGGTAGTGCAGATACTTTAATCGCTCAGTTGATTTCTATAGTAGTAGCTTATGTACTTGCTATTGTAGGTTCTTATATCTTATTTAAAGTTGTTAGTTGCTTTATGCAGGTTCGTGCAAGTGAAAATGAAGAAGTTTCTGGTATTGATATCTGTGAACATGGTGAACGAGCATACAATCAATCTATTATGAGCGCCAATACATTGCTTTCCAGTAATGCAGAAGCTTTTGCTAGTGAAAATTTTACAAAACCTGTTGATTTAAAATAATAAAATTAAAATTTAAAAATTTTAGTGGTATTATTATAAGAAAAAGAATTTATAAATTTTCATTAGTAAGGGGTAGATTTTATGCGCAAAATAACGAAAATAGAAATTATAACTCGTGCTAGTAAATTAGAAGAATTAAAAGAAGCTTTGAATAAAATCGGTGTTCAGGGTATGACTGTAAGTCAAGTATACGGCTGTGGCTTACAAAAAGGTCATACTGAAGTATATCGTGGCAAACAATATAGCGTAAATCTTGTACCAAAAGTAAAGATTGAGACAATTGTTTGTGCAGTTCCTGTAGAATTAGTTTTAGAAACAGCACGCAAAGCTTTGCAGACAGGTCATATTGGTGATGGTAAAATCTTTGTTTATGATGTAGAGAATGCTATGCGTATTCGCACAGGAACAATGGGTGATAAAGCTATCACAGATGATGAAGCATGATTAATTTCCTTCATTATAATAAGCGTAGTCAATTTGACTATATAGTATAATGAAAGAAATATCTTTATACACAAACAAGAAATATCTCTATAGATAAATAGAGATATTTCTTGGATATTTTTTAGCTTATTAAATAACTTATAAATGAATATACGAAAGAGAAGTTAGATATTGCCTAACTTCTTTTTTTTATCTTGTATAAAGTTAAAATAAATATATTTTATGCTATAATATAATATATTATCAAAATCGAGGTGTAGCTTATGTCTTTAACTGATAAAGAAATTATGGATGGCGTATTAGCTGAATTTAGCAATTTAGCAGCTATTCCGCGTAAATCAAATCATGAAGAAGCAGTAAGTAATTTTTTGAAAGAACGTGCTTTATCTTTTGGTTGCAAGGTAGTTCAAGATGAAAAATTTAATTTAATCATTGATAAAGAAGCAGCAAAAGGCTGTGAAGCTTGGCCGCGTGTAATCATTCAAGGTCATATGGATATGGTATGCGTAGCAGCTGAAGGTGTGCAATATGATCCACTTACAAGCCCTATTAAAATTATCAATGATGGTGAATTTTTACGTGCTGATGGTACTAGTCTTGGTGCTGATGATGGTATCGGTGTAGCAGCAGCTATGTATTTATTACAACAAGATTTCAATCATGGTCCTATTCGTGCTATTTTCACTGTAGATGAAGAACAGGGTATGACTGGGGCAAAAGCATTAGATGCTAAATATTTATTAGATGCAAAATATCTTATAAACTGTGATTCTGAAGCTTTTGATATGCTCACTTTATCTAGTGCAGGCAGTGTAAATGTCGATGCAGAGCGTCGTATTACATGGCATAAACCAGAACATCGTTCTGCTTATAAATTTGTAGTCAAAGATTTACATGGTGGTCATTCTGGTGAAGCTATTAATTGTGGTTATGCTAATGCTGTAAAAATCATTGCTCAAGCAATTAATAGCATTATGAAAAAAACAGAAATTGAACTTGCAAGTATCAGCAGTTTAAAAGCAAGAAATGTAATTCCATCAGAAGCTGAATTTGTATTCACTTCCCCACTTTCCAATGTGAAGGTATTTGATGTAGTAGTAGCTGAAATCACAGATTATTTAAAAGCTGCTTATGGCAATGTAGAAAAGAATTTCACAGTTACTTGTGTTCCTTGTGAGCTTCCAGAACGTGTAATGTCTGAAGAAGATGCAAGCAGTATTGTGGACTTCATTAATTTGAGCATGACTGGCGTGCTCAAGATGTCTCAAGTTGAAGAAGGCTTAGTAGAATTATCTGCAAATATCGGTCCTGTTGTTACTAAAGAAAATGCAGTGGAAATATCTGTATTCCCAAGAAGTGCTGTAGATGCATTGACTAGAGAAATTGCAAATATTTATATTCAATTAGGTAAACGCTGTGGTATTCGCGTTGTAAGTGGAGAACCTGCTCCTGGTTGGCCTGCAAATTCAGATAGCCAATTAAAACATGTAGTATTAGAAACTTTCAAAGAACAAAATGGTTTTGATATGAAAGCAAAATCCATTCATGCAGGTCTTGAATGTAGCTATTTCTATGCTAAAAATCCAAACTTAGATATAATTTCTATTGGACCAAACAACATAGATATTCATAGCCCAAATGAAAGATTGGAATTAAAAACATTAGTTCCTCATGTAAAATTAATTAAAGGCGTTATGGAAAAATTAGATAAATAATGGTTAATGTTCGTTTTTCTTTTGTGTAAAAGAAAAATGAACCAAAAAGAAAACCACCGCAGATAAAATTTTAGCTTTGAAAAACATTATCATTTCATACAATGCTTAAAACTCGCTTTGCTCAGACAGTTAAGCAAAAGGCGTATTCAATGATAATGTTTTTCAATAATCTTGCGATTACCGCTAAATTTTATAATGCGGAAATAGATTACGTATTATTAGAAAAATTTCCTCATAGTATAGATATTATATTTATTGTATAAGATTTATATTATGAGGATTTTTTATTATTGGATTAAAAATTTAGATGTTCATTTCTTTGATGGCAAAGAAACGAACCAAAGAAACCGCCTCGCGATATTGATTTTACTTTGAAAAAGATAAAATCAAAGATATAAAGTCCTAAACTCGCTACGCTCAAACAGTAGGACTAAAAACGTAGTCATATTTTTATCTTTGCCAATAGCCTGATGGCTACCGTAAAAAATGCTAAAATGCGGGAGATATTTGGTGTTATTTAAGATTTCTTTTTATAAATAAGTATCTACCTATCATTTTGAAGTAAATAATATATTTTACTTATGGATACATATATGATAATATAAGGTCAAGGTTGAACGAGATGTTAATTAAGAAACTATAAATAAGATAATTTATGAAAGAAGGCTTTATATTATGATTAGAAAAGTTCCTGTACCTACTGCTGGGGTGATGCTTGGATTGGCGGCTCTTGGCAATTTGCTTGCACCATATTCCATGATTTTGAAATATGCTTGCGGTATTAGTTCTGCGTTTTTAGGGGTGTTGTTATTTAGCAAAATTATTTTACATCCGCAGATGATGAAAAATGATTTGAATGGAAATTCTATTTTTGCTAGTGTGTTTGCTACTTTCTTTATGGCGATTATGCAACTTTGCACTTATACTTTTCCGTTTGCACCTATAGCTAGTGAAGTAGTTTGGTATGGGGCGATTTGTGGTCATTTTATGTTGATGGCGTGGTTTACTTATCGTTATATCATCAATTTTGAATTAAGAGATGTTTTTCCAACATATTTTATAGCGTATGTAGGTATCGTGGTAGCGTCTGTTACAGCGCCTACTTTTAATCATCACAATTTAGGTGAATATATTTTCTGGTTTGGTTTCACTATGTATATGATATTATTCGCTCTTGTTACTATCCGTTATTGCAGTAAACATGTAATTGCTGAACCAGCAAAACCTTTATTTTGTATCTATACTGCACCAATGAGTTTAAGTTTAGCAGGATATCTTGCTTGTGTTGCTGATAAATCTTTAATCATGATTGTGATTATGCAGATATTAGCTCAAGGTTTATTTGTGGCGGTGCTTACACAGATGCCAAAACTTTTAAAATTAAAATTCTATCCTAGTTATGCAGCATTTACTTTCCCATTTGTTATTACTGCGATTGCACTTCGTCAGACTGTTAGTTATTTAAATGAAATCAATATAGCAGTACCTAGTATTTTAAATTATGTAGTAGGAGTAGAAACTATCTTAGCTACAGCGATTGTAACTTATGTGTTCATCAGATATTTGAAATTCTTACATGAACAAATGATTGTGAATATGGGGGATAGAGCAAAAACTGTTTTTGGTACTATAACTAATATTGTTAAATAATGAAGCCTTCAAAATTCTAAGAATATACCTTAATACTATTTAGGTTTAGATTTTATATCTAAACCTATTTTTTTATTTTTATGACAAAAATAAAAAGACAAGTAAAATACTTGTCTTTATGATATAATTCTTGGCATAGGGAATAAATTGATGTGTCATGCCTCTCTTTTAGGGAGGTGGTAAATATGACGAATTATGAAGTATTGTCTTTGATAATATCTTTATTAACGCTTGTATTTACTATACTTTCTTATTTTAATTGATTTTAAAATAAAAAAGAAGCCATCTTGATGGACAGCCTCTTCTTCAACAATAACACTATAAGAAGAGGGCTGACATCGGCAAACATCAGTGTATTCTCTTCTTTGTTTATTATACTACAATGAATATGGCAAAACAAGTTGAATTAATTTAGATATTATATTAGGTATTATAATTGATTTGTTTTAACTAAGGACTGGATATTATTATCAAAAAGCATTTTGCCAAATAGTACATAGATGGTATAATATAGCTATTGTTTTTAACTATTTATAATTTGTATATATAAGAAAGGATGGAAATGAATGGTTGAATCAGCATGGTCGCTATTGCCTCCGATAATTACCATAGTATTGGCTTTGGCGACAAAAGAAGTATACATGTCGTTGATTGTGGGTATCTTTGTAGGGGCTTTAATGTTCACAGGCTTTGATTTATTAGCTGCTATTGATACATTTTTTGCAATTATGTCCGATAAAGTTGGCGGAAATGTATATATTTTAGTATTTTTGGTCTTATTAGGTATTATTGTAGCAGCTATTGCTCGCTCTGGTGCTTCTCGTGCTTATGGTGAATGGGCAGCAAGTGCAATCAGAGGAAAACGCAGTTCCTTACTCGTTACTTCTATCTTAGGGGTAGTTATCTTTATCGATGACTATTTTAACTGCTTGACTGTAGGTACAGTTATGCGACCTGTTACAGATAAATTCAATGTAACTCGTGCAAAACTCGCTTATATCATTGATGCTACAGCAGCACCAATTTGTATTATCGCTCCAGTATCTAGCTGGGCAGCAGCAGTTAGTTCTTCACTTCCAGAAGACAGTGCTATTGATGGTTTCTCCTTATTCTTGCAGACAATTCCTTTTAATATGTATGCATGGTTTACTATTATCTTTATGTTGTTCTTGATTTGGACAGGTAAAGATTTTGCTGCTATGAAAACTTTAGAGAAAAAAAGCGGTGGCAAATTAGTAATTCCTGAAGAATATAAAGAAGAAAAAATGGAAGCAGTAGGTAATGGTAAAATCTTAGATTTATTATTACCACTTATCGTTTTAATCGGTGGTTGTATCTTCGGTATGCTTTACACTGGTGGTATTTTAGAAGGTGCTAGTGTATCTGATGCTTTTGCAAATTGTGAATCTGCCAGAGGTCTAGTAATTGGTTCCTTTATCGCTTTAGTATTCACATTTTTACTCTATGTACCACGTGGGGTGCTTCGCTTTGGTAAATTCTGTGAATGTTTTAACCAAGGTTTTAGAGCTATGACTCCAGCTATCTTTATCTTATGTCTTGCTTGGAGCTTATCTGGTGTTTGTGGTGAAGATTATTTAAATATCGGCGGTTATGTTGGCGGTATCGTATCCAATAATGCTACTGTAGGTATGTTCATGCCAGCAGTATTCTTCCTTGTAGCTATCGGTCTTGCTTTTGCTACTGGTACTTCTTGGGGTACATTTGGTATCTTGATTCCTATCGCACTTGCTGTAGTATCTACTGATCCTCATCTATTAGTAGTTACAGTAGCAGCAGTATTGGCTGGTGCTGTAGGTGGTGACCATGTATCACCAATATCTGATACAACTATCTTAGCTTCTGCGGGGGCTCAATGTAGTCATATCGATCATGTAAGTACACAGGTTCCATATGTAATCGTAGTAGCTAGTTGTGCATTTGTAGGTTATTTAGTAGCTGGTATTGCTGGTAATGGTTGGATTGGTGTAGTATCTGGTTTAGTTTTATTAGCTATAGCTATGACTTATATTTATAAAGTTTTGATGAAAGATTAATTAAAAAAGTTCTAGGAATTATTATTTATTTCTAGAACTTTTTTTATGATAATTAGGGTTTTAATTATTACTATTAGGAAAATTCTATTTTGAGAAAAGATAGAAATATCTACAAAGAAAAGCGATATAGTAGTGGATTTTTACATATATATGATATAATATAGAATTAGTTAAGAATGGATTTATAAATTAATAATAAAATTTGTGGAGGATTTTATGGGAAGATTTTATAAAAAAGCGATAGTTACAGCTTTATTAGTATCTGCATTATCAACTACTGCTTTTGCAGCGCCAGAAGATGTATATACAAATATTGCTGATAGTGCAGTGATTATGGATGCAACAGATACATCAGTGTTTAAACCAGCAGCTATTAAATCATTAACAGATTATGATGAACATTATCGTTTATATAAATATGATACGATATCTATTAGAATAATTGGCTTTAAAAATGCTCAAGGATTGGACAGCATAATGATCGGCACAGATGGTTATGTCAATCTACCATATGCCGGTAGCGTGAAATTAGCAGGTCTAACTATTGAAGAAGCAAAACAAGTATTGACTGCAAAATTTGGCAGATATATTAAAATACCAGATATGTCAATAATCGTCACTAATTATGGACCTAGAAAAGTACAGGTATTAGGAGAAGTGAATGTTCCAGGTACAGTGGAATTAGCTTCTGATGATATGAATGTATTATCTGCTATTTCTAGAGCTGGATGGGTGACTACATATGGTCGTATCAAAAAAGTACAGGCCATTCGCATAGATGATGGTGTTATGTATGTGAAAGAAGCCAATATTAAAGATTATATAGAAAAACATGATATCAGTCAGAATTTTGCCTTAGAAGATGGAGATATCTTATATATTCCTAAATCTAATAAAATCGACTTCCATAAAGACGTATTACCACTTATCAATGTATATAGTACGTATAGAGCTTTGACTGATTAATTAGGAGTGAAATAATGGATATAAATAATGCAAATGATAATGATACAATTGATTTAAGAAAATTGTTTTCTTTAATGATGGAAAAGAAAAAGATAGTTCTAGCGATAGTAGTAATTTGCACTATTATTGCTACTATAGTTGCTTTTGTCTTGCCAAAATCTTATCAATCTACCACACTTGTACGTGTAAAATCTAACAACAGCTCTACTATGGCTGGTTATGCAGCTATGGCAGCTGGTTTTGGTATAGATATAGGGGGTGGAAGTTCCGGTTCACCTGAGTCTTATATTGAATTAATGAAGTCTCGTGAAGTCTTAGAGCCGATTATTGCTGAATTAGATTTACCAGATGAGGATAAAGAAAAATTAACAGTAGAAGATTTTGCAAAGAAAAATTTAGAAGTTATTAATATTAAAAAGACCGATTTAATAACAATAGCAGCTTATGGTAAGACTCCAGAAGAAGCGCAGATGATCTCTCAAGGGGTAGCAGATAATTTCTTAGCATTGATGACAAAATTAAACAAAGAAGATAATTCCACTACTTTGAAATTCCTTGATGAACGTATAAAAATCGCTAAAGAAGAGATGGAAACAGCAGAAAATAAATTGCAAGCATATCAGCAGGAACATAAAATCTATGCACCTGATGAACAAGCGAAAGCTATTATTACTAATTTAAATACTTATGATACAACGATTGCTCAGCTTCAAGCTCAAAGTGAAGGTGATAGTGCTAAACTGGCTGGTGTGACTAGTCAATTGGAACAGCAAAATGCATCTTTATTAGAATATAATGTATCTGATAATACAAATATCGGCAATATCCGTGAGTCTATAGTCAATAAACGTGTAGAACTTGTAGGACTTCAGCAACAATTTACTGATGAACATCCAGATGTGATTAAAGCGAAAGAAGAATTAAATAGCCTTGAAAGATCTTTATCTGATGAGATCGCAAAGGCTGTAAATTCTCAATCAGTGACTTTAAGCCCAGTGCAATCTAATCTTTTAAAAGATAAAATCAGTACAGAAGTGCAGATATCTGTAAATAATGCTTCTCTAGAAGCTTTGAAAGCAAAACAAGCAGAAGCTCAAGAGAATATAGCTACATTATCTGCCGATAGTGTGGAATATATGCGTTTAGAACGTAATGCTAAAATTACAGGTCAAGTATATACTTCTCTTGTACAAAATTATGAACAGACTAGAATTCAAGAAGCAAAAGACTCTATGGATATCCAGATCATAGATGCAGCAGATTTACCAAAAGAAGATATGCCAGCTAAGCCAAATAAAAAATTAGTTGTAGCTATTGGCTTTGTCTTAGGTATAATGATCAGCTTTGGTTATACTTTATATAATTATAGTAGAAGATATGGTTTATAATAGGAAATAAAGATAAAAGGAGAAGTATAAATTTAAAATAAATATGGCTTCTCCTTTTATACTATAAATAAAAATAAATGCAATGTAGGTGAATTTATTGGTACAAAATTATAAAACTAAGCTAAAACAGAATATCCGCATAATTTGGTCCGGTATATCACTGATGGCAGATTATCTAGCAGTATTATTAGCAGAGATGATAGCGATATATTTTAGTGAGGAAAATCTTCGTCATATAGATTTATTTATCGTTATACCATTTATCTATATAGCTTTTATCGCTGCTGCTAGGACTTATCGTCGTACTATCCCTTTTTGGCAGAGAATAGAGTCGCTTTTTTATAGTAGTATCTATAGCATTATTGCTATATTATTATTCTTTTTTGTGCGAGCAAGTTCTACTGAACATAGTATAGCTTTTTTAGCTTTATTATGGCTAGCTAGTTTTATCTGTCTAGTAATAATGCGTTATATTTTAAAACGTATTTTGGATGAACGTGAGATGTTTAAGATACCTTTATTAATTATTGGTGCACAAGAAGAAGCTTTAGCTTTTACGAGAAGTATAAATAATGATATAGGGATGAGTTCTTATAAAATAGTGGGTTTAATCAGTGATAAAATTCCTGTAAAAGGATTAGAAAATTATTCGCTATTAGGTGATTTTAAGGATATTGAAAAAATAATTAAAACTACAGGGATAAATAATGTATTGATAGCTATTCCTTATTTAGAACAAGTAAAAATGCAAAATATTATTCATCGTGTACAGCCATTAGTAAAAAATATCTGTATCATTCCTAATCTTACATCTATCCCTATGGGGGGAATAGATGTAGAAACATTTTTTACGGAAAAAATCATGCTTATTCGTGTACGCAATAATTTAGAACGTAGATTAAATCGCATTATTAAATATTTATTTGATATGGTATTGACTATAGTGGGAACAATTTGTATTTCTCCACTTTTAGTTATCATTGCTATATGGATCTACAAAGATTCTCCAGGACCTGTGATATTTAAACATATGCGAGTAGGTAAAGATGGTAAAGAATTTCCATGCTATAAATTTCGTTCTATGTGCGTAGATGCTAAAGAAAAATTAGAAGAATTATTAAAAAATGATCCTGTAGCAAGAGCTGAATGGGAAAAGGATTTTAAATTAAAACATGATCCTAGAATTACTAGATCTGGAGCATTTTTGCGAAAAACTAGTCTTGATGAATTACCACAGATTTTTAATGTATTAAAAGGTGAGATGAGTCTGGTAGGACCAAGACCTATAATAAAAGCAGAAATGGAAAGATATAAAGAGCATATTGCAGATTATTTGATGGTCAAGCCAGGTATAGCAGGAATGTGGCAATGTAGCGGGCGTAGTGATATTGACTATGCAGAGCGTGTAGAACTAGATAGTTGGTATGTACACAATTGGTCTGTATGGCTGGATATTATGATACTCTGGCAGACACTTAAAGCAGTTTTTGCAAAAAAAGGAGCATATTAATGAAACAAAAACCGATAAGGGTATTGCAGATTATAGGCTTTGTATGTGGCGGCGGTGTAGAAGCTGTCATTATGAATTACTACCGTAATATAGACAGAAATAAAATTCAGTTTGATTTTGTTATAGATGGGTATGAAAAAACTGCTTTGGATAATGAAATATTATCTCTGGGAGGAAAAGTATATAAAGTAGAGCCGTATACGAAAAATCCATTAAAAAATATTTATCAAATATACAGGGTTATTAAAGACAATAATTATCAAATTGTACATTCAAATATGAATACTTTATCTGTATTTTCTTTATTTGCTGCATGGCTTGCCGGTGCGAAAGTTCGTATTCTGCATAATCATTCTACGGCTGTAAAAAGTGAAAAACTGCGTTCTGCTATGAAATATATACTTAGACCGTTTGCACCTGTTTTTGCTAATAGATATATGGCATGTTCAAAACTTGCCGGCGAATGGATGTATGGTAAAAAGAACATGCAATCGGGTGAAGTTAAAGTATTAAATAATGCTATAGATGTAGATGCCTTTGCCTACAATGAAAATCTGCGAAAGAAATTGAGACAGGACTTAAATATAGATGAAGATACTTTAGTTATCGGTCATGTAGGCAGATTTATGTATCAAAAAAACCATGATTTTCTAATAGATATATTTAATGAAATTCATAAACAAAAAAGCAATTCGCTTCTTTTATTGATTGGTGATGGACCATTACGACAATCAATAGAAGAAAAAGTTAAAAATTATAATTTACAAGATAGTGTAAATTTCCTTGGTCTTAGAAAAGATGTAAAGGATTTATACAACGCGATGGATGTATTTGTACTTCCTTCATGGTATGAGGGACTTCCAGTTGTATCAGTGGAAGCACAGGCGAATGGACTACCTTGTTTTGTATCGGATAAAGTATCGAAGGAATGTTATTTATCCAGTTCAATGCATTTTATTAGTTTGGATAAAAATGCTGATATTTGGAGTAAAGAAATTTTAAATAGTAAATTAACAAGAAATAAAAGTGCTAAACAGGAATTGATTGCAAATAATTTTGAAATAAAAAATGAAGCAAAAAAATTAATTGGATTATATACGATAAATTGAAAGGGTAAAAATGAAAAAAGTTGGTATTGTATTATATTATTTTAGAAAATTGTAGAAGTTTGTTGTAATGAGGTTTAATATGAATAGTGCATTTTTTTTAATATCATTATATATATTATATTGTATATTATTATTTTTTAAATTAAAAAGTAAAATTTATTATAAATTAATAGCATTTACTATACCTATTCCAATGTGTTTTTTTAATCCTATAAAATTATATTATTTTAAAGGATTATATGTAGATACTTTTAGGATATATGGCGAAATGGAATTGTTTAGATTATATGGTTGGAATGCTATTACAACATATGATGGTGCTATTTTATCTAAAATATATATTTTTTTATATTCATTATTAAATGTTGATGAATTATTGCCTATAATGAACTGTTTTTTTGTTTATTTTTTTATTTTGTATACAGTAAATAAAATAGGAGTTAAGTTAAGAGCTAAAGAAAATATAAAATGTATTGTTATTTTATATACAACATTATTAATTAATTATTTTTACGTTACGACAAACATTAGATACCCTTTAACATTAGCAATTTGTTTTATGATTATAATATATGATTTTTTTTATAATAATAATTATATTTATAAAAAAATTATATTAGTGTTGAGTTATTTTAGTTTACTTATGTTACATCCGGGAATAATATTTATTATATTTTTTAGAGTATTATTAGTATTACCAGTTAAATTATATTTTTTAGCTATAATAATTGTTATTATTATGGCTAACGCTTTTCTTGAAGATATTATTTTTATGTTAATGGGAAGTAGTATACCGTTTTTGGGATTATTAGGTGATAAATATACATCATATAGTGAAATAGATTTAGTTGAGTTTAATTTTCTTAATATAGTTGTGTGTGTAATTACTAATTTTGTTGTTATAGTAATGAGTTTGATACTAAAAAAATATTTATTAAATAATATATATATAAAATATAATAAGTTTATATTATTTAATTTTAGCTTATCTATATTAGCTTTTATTTTTGCGATAACAGAATCACAATTTATGCATAGATTAGATGAATTTGTTATATATTTATCAGTTATATATATATATATAATTGCTCATAAAAATAATTTTAAATTAAAAAAAGGATATTTAAATTTAGTTGTATTTAGTTTGTTTATGTTTGGGATAATGTTAAGTTATTTTGTTAGTTTTAATTTGGTTGGAATATTAAAGAGATATATATATTATTTTGATTAAATAAAAGGTGAGTGATGAATATGAATATAGATAAAATAGATAGTGTAGTACAAAATATTATACAGTATAAATATAGAATAAACAATAATAATAAATTAGTAAATGTATCATACGGAATAGATGATAATTATGGACGTTGTGCCGCAACTTCTATAGCTTCAATATGCATAAATAATCTTGATTATGATTTTAATTTTTATATTATAGCAGCAGGTTTATCAGAAAGAACAAAAAATAATATTAAATTATTAGCAAAAAGTTTTTCTATAAATATAATTATTTATGAAATAGACAAGAAGTTTTTTGAAAAATTACCTATAAAAGCGCATATTCCTATATCTACATACTTTAGGTTAATATTGCCTATATTGCTAAAGGATAGTGTTGATAAATTATATTATATTGATGCAGATGTTGTTTGTTTGAAAAATGCTGGGCAGTTATTTGATTTTGAGTTAAAAGACAATATAGTCGCGGCGGTACCAGATATTAATCGAATAGCTAATAACAGAATAAAAATATTAAAATTAAAAAAGCATATTTACTTTAATGCAGGAGTGCTAGTTATAAATGTAAAAAAATGGAATGAATTTAATATATTAGACAAATGTTTGAATATATTAAGAGATAATCCAGAAATTTTTACTTATCAAGATCAAGATGCCTTAAATGTAATATTAACGGGAAAAATTAAATATCTCGATAGAAAGTTTAATTGTATAAATATATATGATATGGACAGTTTTGAAGATATTATATTGTTACATTTTGCTAATCAACCAAAGCCATGGAATAAATTATGGTATTTAAATATAATGTGTAATAAATTTACTAAAAATATATATAGTCATTACGAGAAAAAAACGGCATGGAAAGATTATAAATTAATAGATAACAATAAAATTAAAGACATACTTAAATGGTACTTAAAAAAAGTATTATTTAAATTAAATATGATTTAGTTCGGGAGAATGAAAATATGAAATATTTAATTTCGATAATTATTCCAGTATTCAATGTAGAAGCGTATATAAAAGAGTGTTTTGAATCTATAAGAAGAATAAGGTCAAATGATATAGAAATTATATGTATAGATGATGGTTCTACCGACAATAGTGGAATGATTTGTGATGAATATAGTAAAAAAGATAAAAGATTTAAAATTGTTCATAAAACTAATGGAGGAGTGTCTTCGGCAAGAAATATAGGAATAGAAATAGCTAAGGGAAAATATATAGCATGGGTAGATCCGGATGATTATGTTGGAAATGATTGGTATCAATCTGTAAAAGATGTATTAAATAATAATGTAGATTTTATTTTTTTTGATTATTATGAGTTGAAAAATAAAAAAATAAAAGCTATATCCTATGAAAAAAAATCAAAAATGATTGATAAAGAAATTTTTTTAAAAGAAACATGTTTAGAACAAAAGATACAAAATCAATTATGGAGAAATATTTATAAAAAAGAATTGATGATAGGGATAAAATTCCCACTAGGTATTAATCTGATGGAAGACTATGCTGTATTATATAAAATAATTTTAAATGCTAAAAATATATATTATTTGTCTAAAAATATATATTTTTATAGATTGAGAGATAATAGTCTGGTTTCTAAAGTAGATATAAATACAGTATATAAATGTTATTTAATTTCTAAAGAACGATATGATTTTATTAAAAAAAATGGAATTAATATTACTAAATTAACATATTTGTTAAAACTTATAAGAATATGCGTTTTATATCATAAGGTAGATAAAGAAAATGAAAAAAAGGTGTATAGAGAGATATACACAAAAGCTAAAAAAATGATAAGAGACAATATTGTATATATATTAAAAGAAAAAGATATAAGTATTAAAATCAAATTTAAATTTTTATTGTGTTATTTTAATTTTGAAGGAATAGCTGGATATATATATAATAAAAAATTAAATAAAATATATAATACTTTGATAAATAAGTGAACTAAATATAATATGAATTTTTTATAGGTGATAAAATGAAAATGGCAATAGTAACAATAGATGATAATAATAATTATGGAAATAGATTGCAAAACTATGCTTTACAATCATTTTTAAAGTGTTATATAAGCGAAGTTAAAACAATTTGGTATGATAAACTTACTAGTTTTGAGTTAAAAAGTATTATGAGTTTAAAATCTATAATAAAATTTATGATTAATAGAAATAGTTATAGATATTATTTAAAAAATGAATATTTAAATGAATGTATTAGAATATATAATATAAAAAAGTTTTCTCAGAAATATATTGATATAGATTTTGTTAATGATTTAAGTAAAATATCTAATGAATATGATTTTTTTATTACGGGAAGTGATCAAGTTTGGAATCCTAATTTTTGGTTTAGAGAAAAATTGTATTCAACAGCTAGATTTTTAAAATTTGCTCCTAAAGAAAAACGAGTTGCTTATGCAGCAAGTATTGCTATTCCTTCTATTCCAAAAGATAAAGAGCAGTTTTTTAGAGATAGTTTAAATGAAATGAAAGCAATATCTATGCGGGAAAAATCTGGAGCTGAATTAGTCAAAAATTTAACGGGAAAAGATGTTCCTGTAGTAGTTGATCCAACTATTTTGTTATCAAAAGAGGAATGGCAAAAGATTGAGTTGGTACCTGAATGGTATAATGGAGAAAAGTATATTCTTACTTATTTTTTGGGAAATCCATCGCCGATAATTGAAAATCTTGCTAAGAAAAATAATTGGAAAATCTATAACTTAATGGATAAAAGTAATTTAGATTTATATGCTTCAAGAGTTGAAGAATTTGTGTATTTAATAGAACATGCAGAACTGGTAGCAACGGATTCTTTTCATGCCTGTGTATTTTCTATTTTAATGAATACTCCTTTTTTAGTTGTTAATAGAAAAGAAAAAGGAATGGCGGACATGACATCACGTATAGATACTTTATTGGAGCTATTCGGATATCAGAATAGATATATTGTTAATGGAGAATGTGATTTATCTGATGAAGAAATTTTGCATATGGACTTTAGTAAGGTAAAAGATATTCAAGAACGAGAAAAAAAACGTTCAAAAGATTTTTTAGAAAAGGCTTTAAATTTAAAAGTTAGTAATAGATAAGGAATAATTATGTTGATAAATAAGTTAAGAAAAGTAGAGATATTAAAAACTATATATTATACATTTTTATCAAGAAATATAAATAAAATAGAAAGAAAATCTAAGCTCATTTGTTTAAAAAAAAGTAATTTTCAATTAGCAAAATCATCTAAAATTATATTGCACAAAACATTAATGTTTTCAGATAATAATATTAATGGTTCAATAAGACAATCTAATTTAAGAATGGATGAAAATAGTATATTAGAAGTAAAAGATTTTTTTTCTATTTATTATGGTGCAGATATAATTTTATTTGAAAATGCTAAATTAAAATTAGGATCTGGATTTTTTAATTCTAATATTAAAATACGTTGTCATGAAGAGATAGAAATAGGAGAAAATGTAGCAATTTCTCATGATGTAACAATAATGGATTCTGATGCTCATGAAGGTCTTTGGGAAGGATATGAAAAGACAAAACCTATAAAAATAGGAAATCATGTTTGGATAGGTACTAGAGTTACTATTTTAAAAGGTGTAACTATTGGAGATAATGCAATTATTGCGGCTGGTTCAGTAGTAACAAAAGATGTTCCTAATAATACTATAGTAGCTGGAGTACCAGCAAAAGTAATAAAGACAGATATAAATTGGAAGTGAGTAATTGACATGATAGATAATTTAGATAAAAATAAATGTACAGGTTGTAGTGCTTGTTATAATATTTGTCCTAAAGATGCTATTATAATGAAAAAAGATAGGGCAGAATTTTTATTTCCTGAAATAGATTATGATAAATGTATAAAATGCAACTTATGTGAAAAAGTATGTCCATCCATGTCTAAATTTGAATGTTTAGAAGATAGGTTTAAAGAACCAATTGTGAAAGCAGCATGGTCTAAAGATGAAAATATAAGAATAAATAGTACATCAGGTGGTTTATTTAGTGAATTAGCTAAAGGTTTTTTGAAAGAAACGGAAACATTTGTTGTAGGAGCTATTTATAATAAAAAATTTTTAGTAGAGCATTATATTACTAATAAGACGAAAGATTTAGAGCTATTAAGACAATCTAAATATGTTCAAAGTGATAAAAAAAATGTATTTAGTAAAATAAAAATTTTATTGAATGAAAATAAAAAAGTATTATTTGTAGGTGCTCCTTGTGAAGTAATGGGGTTATATAGTTTTCTAAGAAAAAAATATGAAAATTTATATACGATTGATTTTTTATGTTTAGGAACCAATTCCCCTAAAGTATATCGTAAATTTTTAGAAACACTAGAAAAACAATATAATAGTAAAGTAAAAAAAGTATGGTTTAAAAATAAAACATATGGATGGAATTTATTTAGTACAAAAGTTGAATTGGAAAATGGTAAAAGTTATTTAAAAGATAGAAAACATGATTATTTTATGCGTGGATATATAGGAAAAAATAAATTTTATATTAGAAAATGTTGCACACAGTGTCAATATAAAGGTTTTCCAAGAATTGCAGATATTAGTTTAGGTGATTTTTGGGGATTGGGTAGAAAATATCCAGAGCTTGATCAAGATAAAGGTACTTCTGTAGTATTAATTAATTCTCAAAAAGGTGAATTTTTATATGAGGGTATTTTAAATAATATAAATTCATATGATAAAAATATAAAAGAGGCACTACCTGGGAATCCCGCGTTAATAAGTTCACCTAAACTAGATGAGCGAGTAAATGGTTTTTATATTGATATAGACAAGATGACTTTTGATAAATTAATAGATAAATATTGTAAGTATACAATTAAGGATAAATTAAGATTAATAAAAAGCGATATAAAAAGATTTTTAGGAATAAAAGAATATTTATAAATATAGAAGGTATTTTTGATGAAAAATCAATTAAAAATAGGAGCAATTTTATCATATGTAAATATATTAGCTGGCTTAATTGTTGGACTAGGATATACACCTGTAATGATTAGACTTTTAGGGCAATCTGAATTTGGGTTATATTCATTAATTGGTTCACTTGTAGCATATTTAAGTGTATTAGATATGGGCCTAGGTAATACTATTGTTCGATATGTATCGAGAAATCGTGCGATAGGTGATAAAAAATCTGAGTCAGAGTTAAATGGATTGTTTTTGGCGATATATTCAGTTATAGGTTTAATCACTTTGATTGTTGGAAGCATATTGTATTTTAATGTAGATAATATGTTCGGAGCAACTTTATCTGCTGACCAGATTGAACGAGCTAAAATAATGATGATATTGCTTATATTCAATATAGCGATATCTTTTCCTTTAAGTGTATTTGCTTCTTTGATGCAGGCATATGAACGATTTATTTTTTTACGTATATTTAATATTATTAGTGTATTATTGAAACCTATAATAGCATTACCCTTCTTATTCATGGGATATGGTGCTGTAACTTTAGTAGTAACAGCAACAATAGTAAATATTGCTTGTTTACTTACAAATGTATATTATTGTTTTAAATATTTAAATATACATTTTAGTAAAGGTCATTTTGAAAAAGCTTTTTTATATGAGATATCTGGTTATGCATTTTTTATTTTCCTTAATGCTATAATGGATAAAATTTATTGGGGAACTGGTCAGTTTATACTAGGTATGGTATCTGGAACTATTCAAGTAGCTATTTATGCTATAGCTATGCAATTTATGAATATGTATATGCAATTTTCTAATGCTATAAGTGGTGTACTTTTACCAAAAGTAACTATGATGGTGACTAATGGTGCTACAAAAAAAGAATTGACAATGTTAATGATAAAAGTTGGTAGATTGCAATATATAGTAATGAGTTATATTTTAATTATGTTTTTTTTATTAGGATATGAATTTTTATATTTATGGGCAGGTGAAAGTTATCTATCCGCATATTATATGATTTTAATTATAATGGTGGGGCAATTTATTTCTCTTATACAAAATTCAGGAATTGCTATATTGCAAGCAATGAATTTAAATCGTTATCGAATGACTATTTATACAATTATAGCTGTAATAAATATTTTCACTAGTTTTCAATTGGCTAAATTGTATGGAGGTTTAGGCTGTGCGATTAGTACATCTGTAGCTATATTTTTTAGTACAGGTTTGATTATGAACATATATTACTATAAAAAAGTAGGAATTAATATCCCATTATTTTGGAAAAATATAATTCATATGCTACCAAGTGCATTTATATTAATAATAATGGTAGAAGTTTTTAAATTGAATATAACATTAGAATATAATTGGAAATATTTTATTATAAAAACATTAATATATTCGATAGTATATTTTATATTAATGTTCATAATAGGTATGAACTCTTATGAAAAGAATATTATAAAAAAGTTTTTTATAAAAAGATAAAGGAGAGAAATTTATTATGAAATATTTTATTCTGAATAATGGAATAAAAATGCCTGTTATTGGATTAGGAACTTTTCCAATGAGACGATTAGAATTATTTAAAGTTTTTTTTCAAGCTACTTCTTGTGGTTACACAAGTTTTGATACTTCATCAGCATATGGTAATGAAAGATGGTTGGGATTAGCACAGTGGATTTCAAGAAAACAAAGAGAAAAATTATTTTTTACTACAAAATTAAGTAATTCTCAACAAAGAGAAGGAAATATTAGAAAAGCATTAGAAGATAGTTTGAGATTATTGAAATTAGATTATATTGACTTATATTTAATGCATTGGCCTAATCCAGAAACATATTTAAAATCATGGAAAGAAATGGAAAAATTATATGAAGAAAAATTGATAAGAGCAATAGGTGTATGTAATTTTCATGAACATCATTTAAATAAATTATTTAGTGTTGCAAATGTTATTCCTGCTGTTAATCAAATTGAATTGCATCCACTATTATCTCAAAAACCATTAGTGAATTTTTGTAAAAAATACAATATACAAATAGAAGCGTATTCTCCATTAGCTAGAATGAATGAAAAATTAATAAAAAATAAAACCTTAATAGATTTGTCGAAAAAATATAATAAAACAATTTCTCAAATTATTTTTAGATGGAATTATCAAAATAATATAATTGTTATACCAAAAACTAGTCATAAGAATAGATTGATAGAGAATATTGATTTTTTTGATTTTGAAATATCAAGTGACGATATAAAAAAGATAGATTTAATAAATTGTGATTTTAGAGTTAGACATAATCCTGATACTTGTGATTTTACAAAATTATAAAAATTAATGATAGATAAAAATACGTAAAATATAAATACTTGTCTATTGATTAATAATGGATTTTATACTATAAATAGTTATAAAAAATCTTTGTAAAAGTGCAATTTGTAAAGTATTACGTGTGAAATGATATTAAAATGTTCAAAAAAGTTATTTTTATTAAATAGTGTAGATAAAATAGATAGGTAGATTTTTTTACCTATCTATTTTTATATATGCAAGAATTTATTAGAAAATAAATGGATAAAATTTATATATGGAGAAGATAAATAATGAAAATATTAGTAACTGGTGGAGCAGGATTTATTGGTAGTAATTTTGTTTATTATGAATTAGATAATTATCCAAGTGATGAAGTAATCTGTTTAGATAAACTCACTTATGCTGGTAATTTAGAAACATTAGAAATAGCAATGAAAAATCCTAAATTTAAATTTGTTAAAGGCGATATTGCTGATAGAATTTTTGTTGATGAATTATTTGCAAGTGAAAAACCTGATGTTGTAGTGAATTTTGCAGCAGAATCTCATGTGGATAGATCTATTGAAAATCCAGAAATCTTTTTACAGACGAATGTAATCGGTACAAGTGTACTTATGGATGCTTGTCGTAAATATGGTAATATTCGCTATCATCAAGTATCTACAGATGAAGTTTATGGAGATTTACCACTTGATAGACCAGATTTATTCTTTAAAGAAACAACACCACTTCATACTTCTAGTCCATATTCAGCTTCAAAAGCTTCAGCAGATTTATTAGTGCAAGCATATTATCGTACTTATAAATTACCTGTGACTATTTCTCGTTGTTCAAATAACTATGGACCATATCACTTTCCTGAAAAATTAATTCCACTCATGATAGCAAATGCTTTAAATGATAAAAAATTACCTGTATATGGTAAAGGTGAGAATGTACGTGATTGGCTCTATGTAGAAGATCATTGCTCTGCTATAGATTTGATTATTCGCAAAGGGAAAATTGGCGAAGTATATAATATTGGTGGTCATAATGAACGCACTAATTTAGAAGTTGTAAAAACAATTATTAAAGAACTAGGTAAAAGTGAAGATTTAATTGAATTTGTAACCGATAGACCAGGTCATGATCGTAGATATGCTATTGATCCTACAAAAATTCATAATGAACTTGGTTGGCTTCCTGCTACTAAGTTTGATGATGGCATTAAGAAAACTATTGATTGGTATTTAACACATAAATCTTGGTGGGAAAAAATAATTAGTGGTGAATACAAAGATTATTATTTTAGAATGTATAATAATAGATAGAAAAAACCGCAAAGAAGATATTTTCTTTGCGGTTTTCTTTTAGTATGGTTTATGCATAATAAATATTACAATCAAGTATCATATCATCTATTTGCTTATGATCTGTGTATTGCCATATCTTGCAAATGCGATTAGGATATTCAAGTTTAAAGCTGTTTTCATGATAATATTGAGCAGACCAGATGGGAATATAATCGGCTAGGAGATTTAAGTCAATGATATTGGTGAGCCAACTATAGGAACTATATAGACCTACATAATTATAATCTAGTTCGTTTAGTTGATTGATGAAATTGCCAATCATATAAGCTACATTGATATTGTTTTTGAGTATAGATTTATCTTCTGCATCATACCAGATGCCAAGTGGTGGATTTTGTCCATTGAGATATGTTTTGATTTGTTTATCTACCCAATTAGCTTCTGCTATAGCTTTATCAATTGTTGAAGCATGAGCATAATAATATATGCCATAGGGCAGATTATAAGTTACAGCATTATTTACATGTAAGATAAACATTTCATCTAGATGAGTGTATTCACCTATTTTGATAATAACGCCTTGAATATTATTTGCTTTTAGTTTTTGCCAATTGAGTTTTTCTTGCCAAGCTGAGATATCTACTACTTGAAAATTTTGCATAAGTAATCACTCCTTTAATGATTTACCAAATGCGAGCGTAAAGCCCCTAAATTTATTTATGGGGATATAAGCTCGCTAAAAAACAATGATTCGATATC
>ENA-ORLM01000818-ORLM01000818.1-human-gut-metagenome-genome-assembly--contig:-NODE-818-length-24206-cov-4.796552_pt1 | contig 24206 bp, 19 predicted proteins | sample MGYA00243063_ERZ508815 | MGnify/ENA primary metagenome ERZ508815 (study PRJEB26277, sample SAMN04329768) | human gut metagenome | biome: human-associated habitat | host: Homo sapiens | place: USA...
GAGGAAGAGGGGAGAGCCAGGTTCTTTACCCAGATCTTCCGCACCTATTCCAGTGTGCTGTTCTGCTGTGCGGCGGGCATCATCTGGCTCTGCCGCCCGGTCATGCACGTCATGAAGTCCAACTACTATTACGCATGGCACTTCGTGCCGTTCCTCGTGCTGGCGTCTACCTGCAGCTGCTTCAACCAGTTCATGAACAGCGTCTATGTCGTGAATAAGAAGTCCCAGCGCAGCATGGTCACCATGATGGCCGGTGCCATCAGCAACTGCCTCATGAACTACTTCTTCATCAAGTGGTGGGGTCCTGTGGGTGCGACCTATGCGTCCTTCCTCGGCCTCGGTCTGGTGTTCACTCTCCGCGCCATCGACGCCCACGGCATGATCGGGATGCGCGTCCACCCGGGCCGTGTTCTCGTCAACGCCGCCGTGCTGGTGTTCGAGGCTTTCGTGCTGCTGGCCGATACGCCGCTGTACGGCCTCTGGACGGGCATCATCACCGCCCTCATCATCCTGTACAACTTCTCCGGTGTCTGGGCCATGGCCCGCATCCTGCTGCCTAAAATCCTGGGCCGCCGGGGCAAGGCCCTTGTGGCTGTCGTGGACGGCTGGGCAGCCAAAAAGTAAAGAAGAAAAACAAAAAAACGGGGCTGTTGCACAACAGCCCCGTTATGTTTATCAGATCTGTTTGTCCAGCCAGTCGGCGATGTCCGCGAACACCTCGGCTTTGTTCGTCTCCACCAGAAGTTCATGGCGGGCGCCGGGGTAGAACTTCGACTCGATGTTCCCGACACCGGCGTCCCGGAGGCTCTGGATGGCCCGCTGGACTCCGGCGGTGCGCTCGCCCACAGGGTCGGCGTCACCGGCGAGGAAGAGAAGGGGCAGGTCCTTTGGCACCCCGGCCAGAACGGCGGGGTCGTACAGCCGCAGGATGCCTGTGAACATGCTGTAGTAAGCGTTCAGGGTGAAGGTGAACATGCAGCGCTCGTCGGCGCGGTACTTGTCCACTTCGGCCTGGTCACGGTTGAGCCAGTCCTGAGGCGTGCGGCCCTCGAGGCCCCTGTTGTAGCCGAGGAAGGAGAGGTTCGCCACCAGCTTGCTGCGGTGCTCCCAGCCAAAAAAGACGGCCAGCACCCGGCAGAGCGCCCGGGCCGTGGCGACCAGCGCTTTGGGCTGGAATCCGGTACCCATGATGATGGCTCCGTCAAGCTCACCGCCCCACTCGCAAAGGTACTGCCGGGCGTAGAACGAGCCCATGCTGTGGCCCAGCAGAAAATAGGGGACGCCGGGATAGAGCTGCTTCGTCAGCGCAGTGACAGCGTGGAGGTCGTCGAGGACGGCGCGGTTGCCGTCGGGCTGGGCGAAATAGCCGTAATCCGCCCTGGTGCGGATGGAGCCGCCGTGGCCCAGATGGTCGTGGCCGGTGACGAGGATGCCCCGGGCGGCCAGATACTCGGCCAGAGGCTTGTACCGGTCGATGAACTCCACCATGCCGTGGGAGAGCTGCAGGATGGCCCGCACCTCACCCTCCGGCACACAGCGGAATGCATGGAGCGTCCGGCCCGGTACGCAGGAGGGCAGGGTGAAGTCGATCATCTGACTCATGTGATTCTCCTTTTCCGTTTACAGCGCAGCGATCTTGGCCCGGCAGGCGGGGCAGATGCAGTAACCCTCATACTGGGCCATGTCGGCCGCCAGCTCACCGCAGAAATCGCAGCTTCCGGCGGGACGGTGCTTTTTGAGGATGATCTGATCGCCCTCCACGAAGATCTCGAGCTTCGAGTCCTTGTCGATGTGCATATTGGTGCGCAGCTCCTTGGGGAGGACGATGCGGCCCAGAGAATCGATGCCCCGAACGATGCCAGTTGTTTTCATATTCATTTCTCCTTTTCAGTGTGTCCGGAAAGATGGCAGAATGAGCGTCGTTTACACCGACACAACGCAAAAAATGTTCCTGTGCAGGAAAAACAGGAAAATTCTGTCAACTTCGTGCCTGTTCAGTATACAAAAAGTTGAGTCATTCGTCAATCTAAACGGGCAGATTCGACAAAAACTTCTCAAAGAAGCAAAGAGGGGCGGCCAAGACTGCTCCTCTTTGCTGTCTCCGTTGACAAACAGGGCCGGAGAGGGTAAACTTAGGCAGAGATATTTGCAATTCATTTGCCTATGATAGATTATAGCAGTTTGCGTTTTTAATGCACAAGCAACATCCGCAAACGGCATATCGCAAATATGCTATTTTGATAGGCACTATTTTTGAAAATTGCGATAAAAGGAGAAATCATTATGCCGAACAATAATATCCGCACCCGTTTTGCTCCCTCGCCTACGGGTTATATGCACGTTGGCAACCTGCGCACGGCCCTGTACACCTACCTGATGGCCAAGCACGATGACGGCACCTTCATCCTCCGCATCGAGGACACCGACCAGGGCCGCTACGTGGAGGGCGCTGTGGATGTCATCTACAACACCCTGCGGGAGACCGGCCTGCTGTGGGACGAAGGCCCGGACATCGGCGGCCCCGTCGGCCCCTACGTCCAGAGCGAGCGCATGGGCATGTTCAAGCAGTATGCCGAGCAGCTGGTGGCTGAGGGCAAGGCCTATTACTGCTTCTGCACCGAGGAGCGTCTGGAAGCCCTCCACGCCGAGCAGCGCGCCCACGGTGAGATGACCCACTACGATGGCTGCTGCCGCGACCTGCCCAGGGAAGAGGTGGAAAAGCGCCTCGCCGCCGGTGAGCCTTACGTCATCCGCCAGAAGATCCCCCGCGAGGGCGTGACCGGCTTCGACGATATGGTCTACGGCCACATCGAGGTCAACAACAGCGAGATGGACGACCAGATCCTCATCAAGACCGACGGTATGCCCACCTACAACTTCGCAAATGTCGTGGACGACCACCTCATGGGCATCACCCATGTCATCCGCGGCAGCGAGTATCTGTCCTCCACCCCGAAGTATAACCTGCTGTACCAGGCTTTCGGCTGGAACATCCCCAACTACATCCACTGCCCGCCGGTCATGAAGGACGCTCAGAACAAGCTGTCCAAGCGCAACGGCGACGCCAGCTATCAGGATCTCGTTGCAAAGGGCTACCTGACCGAGGCGATCCTGAACTACATCTGCCTGCTGGGCTGGAGCCCCAAGGGCGAGTACGCCGAGCAGGAGATCTTCTCTCTGGCGGATCTGGTCAAGATCTGGACGCCGGACGGCATCTCCAAGTCTCCCGCCATCTTCGACCCTCTCAAGCTGCGGGCCATCAACGCCGAGTATATCCGCCGCCTGTCCCCCGAGGAGTTCCTCGCCAAGGCCGAGCCCTGGATCGACAGCGCCGTCCATACCCCCATCAACAAGAAGCTGCTCTGTGCAAACCTGCAGCCCCGCTGCGAGGTCCTGGGCGAGATCCCCGAGCAGCTGGACTTCTTCGACGCCATGCCCGAGTATGACGTGAGCCTCTACGCCAACAAGAAGCAGAAGACCACCCCTGAGTCCGCAAAGGAGGCGCTGGAAGCCCTGCTGCCCGTGCTGAGCGACGAGGCACTGGACTTCAATGACCGTGACACCGTCTTCGACGCCTGCAAGGCCAAGGCCGAGGAGCTGGGCAAGAAGAATGGCTGGCTGCTCTACCCGCTGGGCATCGCCCTCTCCGGCAGGCAGCGCACCCCCGGCGGCGGCACCGACCTCGCCTGCATGATGGGCCGCGAAAAGACCCTCGGGCGGGTGAAGGCCGCTATCGAGAAGCTGAATGGCTGAAATACCTTATAATAAAAAGTGAGGAGGCAGTCTGTATGATGTATCCGTTTATGACGTTGGACGATAACACCGAGGTCGTCCATTCGGAGATGCTCCCGGATGGCCGCGTGAAGGTCTATTTTGAAAAGCCGGATGCAAAAGACTGCTTCCATTCTGCTGTCTGCTATCTTCCGGATTATAAATGGGAAGACATCAACGGCTTTACCCCGGAGGAAATTGCCCGGTATCAGGAGCTTGTGGAATCTACGGCTCATCTGATCCTGCAGTTCTCCAAAGAGGGAGGGGTCGAAAATGCCGCAGGTTTTTAAGATAGGCTCTTACTGGGTCTATTTCTGGTCCAACGAGAACGAGCCGCTGGAACCGGTCCATGTCCATGTGGCGCAGGGGGCGCCCAGCGCAAACGCCACCAAGATATGGATAACACGAGCCGGAAAGTGCTATCTGAGCAATAACAATTCCCAGATACCGCCCCGCGTTCTGCGGAACATCATGGCCATCATTGAGGCGCGAAGTGCCGAGGTGGTCGCAAAATGGACGAGCTTTTTTGGCGAAGCGCACTACTTCTGCTGAGATTTTATCCCATCCCATCACCCCGCCAAAAACTGCGCGCGCCCTGCGCTACAGTATACGCAGAAGGCGCGGGAAACAGAACAGCACAGCGTGATATTGCAAAAGATCCCCGCCGGAAAGCGGGGATTTTTTCATGCAGGTATCTTTTCGGACGATACAGCTCACAGACGGGAAAAAGCGGGTGAACGGTGCGCTCCGGGCGCGGGCGGCAGTGCGGCCCGCCCTGCGGCAGGGGAGCGCGTTCCTGCTGGGGCTGGCCGGAGGCTGGGCCGTGCTGTACGGTGCGCTGATGCCTTTCGGGCTGGGGCTGACGCTGGGCTTTGCGGAGGACTGCTTCGCTGTGGGAGCCGCTGGGGCCGCACTGGGGGTGCTGGCCCGGAGTTTCGGAACGCTGACCGTGGAGAGCGTCTGCCTGCTCTGCGCACTGGGTGCGGCGGTAGCGGCACGGTGGCTCTGGCCCGGCCGATTCGTCCCGGCGGTGGCGGCTGGCTGCGGCACACTGGTGGGAAGCGCAGTCTGCTTCGCGGCGGGGGAGGAAAACGGCGTTCAGACCATCCTGTTCTGCGGCGGCGACGCCCTGCTGGCAGCGGCGGCGGGGTACGGCCTGCGGCGCTTCCCGCCCGAAAAACCGGGCATGGGCAGTCTGATCTTGTCTGCCGCTGTGGCCGCCGCACTGGGCGGGATGAGCTTTGGCTTCTTCCTGCCCGGGGTGATGGCCTGTGCGGCGGCAGAGCTGGCCCTCTGCTGCAAGGGCCTGCCGCTGGAGGCATTGGCTTTCAGCGGGGTGACGGGTGCGGCTCTGGCCGCGTCAGACCCGGCCCTTGCGCCTGCCGCCGCCGGGCTTGCCTGTGGGTGTGCCGCTGCGGCAGTGCTTGCCCCGGCGCGACGGGTGGAGGGGCTTGCGGCCTATGCGGGCGGCTGCGTGGCGGGGGTGCTCTGCATCCAGCCGCTGGCGGGGGCGTTCAGCTTTCTGCTCAGCGCCGGGGCGGGGGCAGGGCTCTGCGCCCTGCTGCCCGCGGGCTGGATGATGCCTGCCCTCAAAGAGGACGACCCGCCCGGCGACGAGCGGCCGCGCCTCTCTGCCGCCGCGACCCGGCTGGAAGCGGTGGCCGAAAGCCTCTCCTCGCTGGCGGAGACGGTGAACGAAGTGTACGACGCTTTTCCACGCCGGTGCGAGGGTTTCCGATGGGTCATCGACAACATCCACGACGGCCTCTGCGCCAACTGCGGACGGCGGGAAGTCTGCTGGAAGCAGGAGCACGCCTCCACGCTGGAAGGAATGGAGGCCCTGCGCCCCATTCTGGAAGAAAAAGGCCATCTGGAAGCGGCGCTTCTGCCCGGTCAGCTGGCGCGGTGCATCCACCCGGCGGCGCTCTGCGCGGCGGGGGACAAGGCGTTTGCACTCTACCGCAGCCGCCGGGAGGCCCGCGTCCACTCCGAGGCCATGCGGACGGCCCTCACGGAACAGTACAGCGCTGTGGCTGATGCACTGGGCGTCCTCAGCGAACAGCTGGGGCGTCCCGGAAGCCCGGAGCCCTACAAGTCTGGCCGGGTGTCGGCGCTGTTCGCTCAGCTGGGGACGCCGCCGCTGGAATGTGCTGTGACGCTGGACGATTTGGGCCGAACCCGGGCGGCAGTGACGCTGCCCCGCACCCGCTTCAATGAAAAAGAGCTGTCCGCTCTGGCCGGGGAGGTGGGGCGCATCTGCCGCCGCAGCCTCGAGCCGCCGCAGGTGCTCTCCTGCAAGGGGATGACCACCCTGCTCTTTGCCGAAAAGCCCCTGCTCCGGGCCGTATTCGGGACGGCGGGCGCGGCGGCGCGGGGCGAGATCTCCGGCGACGCAGTCCAGCAGTTCTGCAGCGCGGCAGCGGCCCAGATGATCCTCTGCGACGGCATGGGGACCGGACGTCCGGCGGCAGTAGACGGCAACCTTGCCGCAGAGCTGACGGCACGCCTGCTCAAAGCGGGCTTTACCGCAGAGCTTGCGGCACGGCTCGTGAACGTGGCGCTGGCCCTCAAGAGCGACGAGGAGAGCGGCGCGACCCTCGACCTCGTGAGCGTAGACCTCTATACCGGCACAGCCCGGCTCTTCAAGGCCGGTGCGGCCCCGGGCTTCCTCGTGCATGGGGGCAAGGCCCGGGCTGTGGGCGAAGCCAGCCTGCCGATGGGCATCCTCGGCGGCGTCAGCGGGCAGAGCCGGGTGGTGCATCTGGCGGCGGGGGACTATGTGGTGCTGGTGTCGGACGGCCTCTTGGTGGACGGCCCCGGCTGGGTGATGCAGCAGCTGGAACTCTCCGCTGCCAAGGCAGAACAGCCCGACGTTCTGGCGAAAAAGCTGGTGGAAGCCGCCCGCGCCCGAGCCGTCCAGCGGGGCCGTCCCGACGACATTACCGCCGCTGTTCTCCGGCTCGAAAACAGCTGAGTTGCTTTTTGGGCAGCGAGAGGGTATACTTGTCAGTATCTTGATCGATCATAGGAGAAACATATATGCTGACAGTTACAGTTGCACAGGACGGCAGCGGCGACTTCGCGTCCATCGCGGAGGCGGTGCTGGCCGTACCCTATGAGGAGGAAGCACTGGTGCAGGTCGGCCCCGGTATTTACCGGGAAAAGCTGGTCTGCGAAAAGCGCTGCATCACCCTGCGGGGGGCGGGTGCAGATAAGACAAAACTCGTGTGGGGCGACGGCGGCAAGCTGCCCCACAAGGACGGACGGCCCACCCATACCTTCCGCAGCTACACCGCCTTTTTCAGCGGCGAAACGCTCTGCGTGGAGGACATGACGATTGAAAACGACGCCGGCCCGGGCGCGAAAGCCGGGCAGGCCGTCGCGGCCTATGTGGACAGCACCCGGGCGGTGTTCCGCCGGGTCAAGCTGCTGGGCAGTCAGGACACGCTCTTCTGCGCCCCGCTGCCCGAAAAGGAGCGGGAGAAGGACGGCTTTCTAGGCCCGCGCGGTCTTGCGCCCCGCAAACCGACCGCCCAGTACTACACCGACTGTGAGATCGCAGGCGACATTGATTTCATCTTCGGCGGCGGCGACGCCCTCTTCGAAAACTGCGTCATCCGCACGGTGGACAACCACATCCCCCACAGCTATGTCACGGCCCCTTCGGGCAAAGCCGATGGACTGGGCTTTGTGTTCTGGAACTGCGATCTCGTCTCCGACTGCCCGGCGGGCAGTGTCTATCTGGGGCGTCCGTGGCGTCCCGAGGGCAAGACGGCGGTGCTGGACTGCCGTCTCGGCGCCCACATCGCGCCGGAAGGTTTTATCGCATGGAATGACCGCACCGATACCGGCCTTGCCAGCTTTGCGGAAGCTGACAGCACCGGCCCGGGCGCAGCAGAGCGCCCGGCGTGGGTGAAACAGCTTTCCGGGCCGGAGGCGGCGGAACTGCTGGCCCACGCCCGCACCCTCTGCCGACCGAAAACCAACTGAGGATGTAACAAATGAAAAAACTGCCGAATTTTGTAAAGTGGCTCATCATTGCCGTGGTGCTGGCCGCAATGGCCGCGATGATGGTGGCCGTGAACGACCGCGCCTCCCGGGTGGAGATGCCAATGCCGGACAACAGTCTGGGCATCTATCGCCAGACGCCTGCCACTGGAAAGTGAATCAAAAAAACGAGACGGGACTGCTGGAAAGCGGTCCCGTTTTTGCATGATACCGCCGCCTCCCGCATATGCTGTACGGACAAATCTGAATGGGTGGGAGGCAAGGGTATGTTTGTGGTCACACTGAGTAAGGCAAGCGTCAAGAAGCTGGGCGTGGGGGCGATGTGCTGTGCGCTGGTGGTGTTCAGTGCCATGCTGGGGCGGTACATCAGCACCCGCTCGGTGGCTGTCGCGGCGGCAGGGAATAAAATCGAGAGTGCGCAGGACATCCAGACCTGGTTCACGGGCTACGGGCTGGACGTGGACGGCGCGTCCATCACCGCCGATAAGGTCAAGATCCCCCGCAAGTGGGACGACAGCTTTTCGGCTTTTAACGGGGTGGTGCAGCAGAGCGGCATGGATCTGGCCCGCTACAAGGGCAAGACCGTGGAGAAGTGGACGGCGCTCATCCCGGCGGCCAGCCGGGGCGATGTGAGCAGCTACGGCGTGCTGCTGGTCTACAAGAAAAAGGCCGTGGGTGCGTATCTGTTGGAAAAGCCCTCCGGCACCGTCACCGGGCTGAAAGACGCCCAGACCGCGATGGCCCTGCAGGAGGCCGAACAGGTGTCCGGCGAGGACTTCAGCGGGGACTGGGGCGAACGGCACGAGGATGAACTGACCGACGGTCAGGCCCAGCAGACCTCGGGCGAAGATTTCAGCGGCGACTGGGGAGAGCGCCACGACGGCGAGCTGGGCGCAGAGGATCAGGCCCAGCAGACTTCCGGCGAGCCGGACGCTGCACAGGAGCAGCCCGTGCAGTATACCGACCTGCCGCTGGACGCCGAGGGCTACCCCGTCGAATAATCGTCATTCTGTACAAAAAAGTGCGATGAAACAGAAAAATTGTGCAGTAGTGGTATTTCTGCAGAAAGATTCTGTTCAATGTTACTAAAATTTTTGATAAAAAATCGGCAATATGAAAGGGTGAAAAAAGAACGACTAAGGTTTATAATAAAGATAAACATCCAGCAGCCAGAAGGTTCAAGTGCTGCGTCCCGAGGGGCAGGGTGAGCCGCCCAGGAGGACCGGATGAAGTAAGGAGAAAATGATCATGAAGGAATTCCAGTACACCGTTAAGGATGCCTGCGGCATCCACGCCCGTCCCGCCGGTCTGCTCGTCAAGGTGGCCAAGGGCTTTGCCAGCACCGCCACCCTCGAGAAGGGCGGCAAGACCTGCGACCTGCGCAAGCTGATGGCCCTGATGGGCATGGGCGTCAAGCAGGGCGACACCGTCACCATCAAGGTGGAGGGCGACGACGAAGCCGCCTGCGCCGAAGCGATCCAGAAATTCCTGAGCGAGAACGTCTGATCGCCCAGCGTGATGAGAAGCCCTTGCGGGGAATGTCCTGCGGGGGTTTTTTGTTACGGAACACAAAACAGCAAGAATAAGGAGAAATTGCAATGCAGGTAGGTACCGGTAAAAGCATCCTGAATGGCATTGCCATCGGAAAGCTGAAGATCTATAAGAAAAAAGATACCGTCATCTCTGCCGCCGAAGTGGCCGACAGCGCCGCTGAAGAGGCCCGTTTTGAGGACGCCCGCGCCAAGGCCATCGACCAGCAGACCGCTCTGTACGAGAAGGCTCTGGCCGAGGCCGGCGAGGACATCGCCGAGGTGTTCAACATCCACGCCATGATGCTGGATGACGACGACTTCGTGGACGCCATCAAGGAGATCATCAACGGCCAGCACAAGTGCGCTGAGTACGCCGTCAAGACCGCCGGCGACAATCAGGCCGCCGTCTTCGCCGCCATGGATGACCCCTATTTGCAGGCCCGCAGCGCCGACGTCATCGACATTGCACAGGCCATCCTCGACATCCTGCAGGGCGTGGACAATGCTACTTTGCAGGGGACTGAGCCCAGCATCCTCGTGGCTGAGGACCTGGCCCCGTCCGAGACGGTCCGCATGGACAAGAGCCTGCTGCTGGGCTTCATCACCCGGGAGGGCAGCTCCAACAGCCACACCGCCATCCTCGCCCGCAGCATGAACATCCCCGCCCTCATCCAGTGCAAGGACATCCAGGACGACTGGGACGGCAAGATGGCGGTCGTGGACGGCTACAACGCCTGTGTCTACGTTGACCCCACCCCCGACCTGCTCAAGAGCCTGAAAAAGCGCCAGCAGGAAGACCAGAAAAAGCAGGCCCTGCTGCAGGAGCTGAAGGGCAAGCCCAACACCACCCTCGACGGCAAGACCATCAACGTCTTTGCCAACATCGGCGGCATGGGCGACGTGGGCGCTGTGCAGCAGAACGACGCCGGCGGCGTCGGCCTCTTCCGCACCGAGTTCGTCTACCTCAACTGCAAGGACTTCCCGACGGAGGACTACCAGTTCGAGGCATACAAGCAGGTGCTCGAGAGCCTTGCACCCCGCAAGGTGGTCGTCCGCACCTGCGACATCGGCGCAGACAAGACCGTGGACTACATGAAGCTCGACCACGAGGATAACCCCGCGCTGGGCTACCGCGCCATCCGCATCTGCCTGACCCGGAAGGACTTCTTCAAGACCCAGCTGCGCGCCCTGCTCCGCGCTTCCGCTTACGGCAACATGAGCATCATGTTCCCCATGATCACCAGCCTGCGGGAGCTGCAGGACGCCAAGGCCGTGCTGGACGAGTGCCGCGCGGAACTGCGGGCTGAGGGCAAGAAGTTCGACGAGAAGATGGAAGTGGGTACCATGATCGAGACGCCCGCCGCTGTCCTCATCGCCGACGAGCTGGCCGAGGAGTGCGACTTCTTCTCCATCGGCACCAACGATTTGACCCAGTACACCTGCGCTCTGGACCGCCAGAACGCAAAGCTGGAGCCCTTCTTCAACCCGCACCACCCCGCTGTGCTCCGGGCCATCAAGATGACCATCGACGCGGGCCACCGCCACGGCATCTGGGTGGGCATCTGCGGCGAGCTGGGCGCAGACACCGCCCTCACCGAGACGTTCCTGCGGATGGGCGTGGACGAGCTGTCCATGAACGCCAAGAGCGTGCTGCCCGTGCGCAAGATCATCCGCAGCATCGACTTGAGCAAGCCTTCCGATAAGTAAGGAGCGCTTGGCCCCAAAAACGCCGCCCCCGGCAGGGAACTTCCCCGCCGGGGGCTTTGCATACCCGAAAAATTTTACTGAAATACTTCAAAACCATAAAGTGCAGTGCTATACTGGTAGCATCGAAATACCTGCTGAGAGGGAATTTTATGACACAACTGCTCATCCACCTGTTCGTCCGGCACCCGGACGATACCAAGGACGCCGCCGTCCGCACGGCCTACGGCAATCTGGCCAGCCTCGTGGGCATGGCCTGCAATCTCCTGCTCTGTCTGGGCAAGCTGGCGGCGGGGACGCTGTTCGGCTCCATCGCCATCATGGCCGATGCCCTGAACAACCTTTCGGACGCCTCGTCCAACGTGGTGAGCCTCGTGGGCTTCCGTCTGGCGGCCAAAGGCCCGGACGAAAAGCACCCCTACGGCCACGCCCGGTACGAATATCTGGCGGGCCTCGTGGTCTGCGTCACCATCCTCGCCATCGGCCTGTCCCTGCTGAAAGAATCTGCGCTCAAAGTGCTGCATCCGACGGCAGTGGTGTTCAGCTGGCTCAGTGTGGGAGTGCTGGCGGCGTCCATCGGCGTCAAGCTCTGGATGAGCCGCTTCAATAAGACCATCGGCCAGCGCATCAACTCCGAGACTCTGATGGCCACCGCCGCCGACAGCCGGAACGACGTGCTGACCACCAGCGCCGTGCTCCTGTCCACCGTTCTCTCCCACCTGACGGGCTGGGACGTGCTGGACGGCCTCATGGGCGTGGCAGTGGCGGCGTTCATCCTCTGGTCGGGCTGGGGACTTATGATGGACACCCTCAGCCCCCTGCTGGGCGAAAGCCCCTCGCCGGAGCTGGTGGAGCACATCGAGCACACCGTCATGAGCTACCCGGGAGTGCTGGGCGTCCACGATCTGATGGTCCACGACTACGGCCCGGGGCATCAGTTCGCCTCGCTCCACATCGAGTTCCCCGCCGAGGCCGACCCGCTGGAAGCCCACGACATCATCGACAACATTGAGCGGGATTTTCTGAAAAAAGACCACTTACAGGTCACCATCCACTACGACCCCATCGTGACGTCGGACGCCGCCGTAGGCATCCTGCGGAGCCGTTTGATGGAAAAAGCCCGCCAGATGGACCCTCGTCTGTCCATCCATGACCTGCGCATCGTGCCGGGGGACAGCCACACCAACGTGCTGTTCGACCTCGTGTTCCCGGCGGGCTACACCGGCGACAAGGACGCGCGGCTGGCCGAGATGTGCAATTTCGTCAAGGAGCAGGACCCGAGATACTGCTGTATGGTGAAGGTGGAGCAGAGCTATGCCTCCGCCCTGCCGGAAGAGAATCAATAAGAAAAAGAGGGAAAGTATTATGCTGAACGAGACTTACCGCGCCATGCTGGGCCACAAGAGCGTCATCCGCGAGACTTTCATGTACGGCAAACAGCGCGCCGCCGAGATAGGCTATGAGAACGTGTTCGACTACTCGCTGGGCAACCCCAGCGTCCCCTGCCCGGACAAGTTCACCAACGCCATGCAGACCCTGCTGGCCAAGGAAGAGCCTGTCGCCCTCCACGGCTACTGCCCCAGTCAGGGCGACCCGGGCTTCCGCACCGCCGTGGCGGCCCATCTGGCAAAGACCTTCGGCCTGCCCTATGAGCAGAAGGATATTTTCCCCACCACCGGTGCGGCGGGCGCTATCGCCCACGCCGTCCGCGCTGTGACAAAGCCCGGCGACGAGGTGCTGACCTTCGCCCCCTACTTCCCCGAGTACGGCCCCTATGTGGAGGGGACCGGCGCTGTGCTCAAGGTCGTGCCGCCTCAGGCACCGGCGTTCCAGCCGAATCTCGACGCCTTTGAAGAGATGCTGACCGAGAACGTCACCTGCGTCCTCATCAACACCCCGAACAACCCCACCGGCGTCGTCTACTCCGCCGAGACCCTGAGCCGTCTGGCCGACATCCTGACCGAGAAGAGCAAGGCTTTCGGCCACAACATCTTCCTCGTCAGCGACGAGCCCTACCGTGACATCGCTTTCGACGGCAAAAAGGTGCCGTATCCGGCAGCGTTCTACCCCCACACCCTGACCTGCTTCTCCTTTTCCAAGAGCCTGAGCCTGCCCGGCGAACGTCTGGGCTATGTGGCCGTCCGGCCCGGCTGCGAGGGCGAAGACGTGCTGGTGGACATGATGGCTCAGATCTCCCGCTTCACCGGCCACAACTGCCCGCCCAGCATCATCCAGAAAGCCACTGCCGAGTGCCTCGACGTCACCAGCGATCTGTCCGTCTACGAGACGAACATGAACCTGCTGTACGATAAGCTCACCGCGCTGGGCTTTGAGGTGGAGCGCCCCGGCGGCACCTTCTACATTTTCCCGAAGGCGCTGGAAGAGGACGCCAACGCCTTCTGCCTCAAGGCCCGGAAGTTCGATCTGCTGCTGGTCCCCAGCGACACCTTCGGCGTCAAGGGCTATGTCCGCTTTGCCTACTGCATCGACACCGAGAAGGTGAAGCGCAGCCTGCCCGCACTGGAAAAGCTGGCCGCAGCCTATAAAACCTCTCAGTCTCGCTGACGCTCGCCGGCTCTCCTGTTTCAGAAGAGCCAAATCGGACTAGCTTATGAAAAAGAGGTACTAAAATGCATCCGCTCCCCGAATATCCCCGCCCGAGTATGCGCCGGGACAGCTACGTCAACCTGAACGGCCCGTGGGACTACGCCATCACCCAGAGCTCGGAGTTCCCGGCAAAGTGGGACGGGCAGATCCTCGTGCCGTATTCGCCCGAGGCGAAAGCCTCCGGCGTGGGCCGGACGCTGCAGCCCGGCCAGTGGCTCCACTACCACCGCACCTTCACGCCCCCGGCAGGCGAGGGCGGGCGCGTCCTGCTCCACTTCGGGGCTGTGGACTACGCCTGCGCGGTGGAGGTCAATGGCCGTCTGGCCGGGGGACACCGGGGCGGCTACTGGCCCTTCACGCTGGACATCACCGACCTGCTCCGCCCGCAGGGCCGCAATACCCTCTGGGTGGCCGTGCAGGACCCCACTGGCACCGGAACGCAGGCGAGAGGCAAGCAGACCCTCCGGCCCGGCGGGATGTTCTACCCGGCCCAGAGCGGCATCTGGCAGACGGTCTGGCTGGAGCGGGTGCCGGAAAATTACATTGATACGTTGACCGTCACCCCGGACTACGACGCCCGGACGGTGACGGTGAAAGTCCATACCTCGAAGCCCGGCGGCGCGGTGAACCTCTGGGCCGTGGTGCGGGCCGGCGGCGTGACCATCGCCGAGGACTGGGGCAGCGACGAGGCCGACCGGGACGGCGAAGTGACCCTGACCATCGCCGAAGAGCATTTCTTCCCGTGGAGCCCCGACAGCCCCTTCCTCTATGATTTGACGGTCGGAACGACTCAGGGCGAAGAAGAGGGCTTCGACACCGTCCACAGCTATTTCGCCCTCCGCAAGTGGGAGTGCAAAGAGGATGCAAAGGGCATCCGGCGGTTTTTTCTGAACGGCAGGCCCATCCTGCTCAACGGCCTGCTGGACCAGGGCTATTGGCCCGACGGCCTCTACACCCCGCCCTCCGACGCCGCCGTAGAGCACGAACTGCACACCGTGCGGGAGCTGGGCTTCAACCTGCTGCGCAAGCACGCCAAAATCGAGCCGGAGCGCTGGTACTACCACTGCGATAAACTGGGCATCATCGTCTGGCAGGATATGGTCAACGGCGGCGGGGCCTACCCGATGTGGTACGTCACCTACCTGACCAACGCCTTACAGCCCCTGATGCGCCATGCCCCGGACGGGAAGCTGCTGTGGGGCTTTCTGGGCCGGGGCAGCGCCCACAGCCGGGAGGAGTACGCCCGGGAGCTGGCCGACACGGTAGCCGCGCTGCGCCGGCACCCCTGCATCGGGTGCTGGGTGCCGTTCAACGAGGGGTGGGGGCAGTTCGATGCGCGGAAAGCCACCGAGACCCTCCGCGCCCTCGACCCGTCCCGTCTGGTGGACGAGGCCAGCGGCTGGTTCGACCGGGGCGGGGGAGATGTGCATTCCATCCACAACTACTTCTATCCGCTTCGCATCCGCCCGAACGTGCGCACGGTGGCCCTCAGCGAGTACGGCGGCATTGCATGGCCCATGCCCGGCCATGAGCCGCCCCGGAAGACCTACGGCTACGGCACGGCCAGAAGCCGGGCAGAGCTGACGGAGCGCTACTGCGATTTGCAGCGCAAGACGGTGCTCCCGCAGCTGAAAAAGGGCCTGTCGGCGCTGGTGTACACCCAGCTGACCGACGTGGAGGACGAGGTGAATGGCCTGTTCACCTACGACCGTACGGCCATCAAACCCGATGCCGCCGCCGTCCGCGCCGTCAACGAGGCGCTGGAAGCGGAGTTTGAAAAGGCAGTAAAAGCATGAACGGGCTCTCGGCCATTTGTCCCTGTGCAGGCAGAGCATTTTGCTGTTTTTCACGGCTCCTGATTGGCCAAAATGTCGAAAATAATACCATATATTGACAATCCTGTAAAAATGCACTATACTGAACCCATTGAGGCAGATCACGAAGTCCTTGTATATGAAAATGTTCAGGATAACAGAACATTTGCGATATGCAATTCAACGCTGTTGCTGTTGCATTAAAAAGTTGAATTGCTGTAAAACAGGTATTACAGGCACACGGCCTGTAATGATAAACATTATATGTTCGCGCATGTAGTGATTTATCTCACATAGTCTGAGGGCGAGGTTCCGCAAGGGACCTCGCCTTTGGGCTTTTGATACGCGCTGGGCTATTGACATTGGAGGGCGATTCCTCTATAATCAAGGTGCAGACCAGTCGGAGATGTATGAGCTGGAAAATTATGGGAACTCAAAAACGCAAAAACTACCCATTCTGAGATGCTCTAAAAGGCGGAAATGACGCCGAAATATAAGAAAAATGATGCATCTGCATTGCTTTTGAGAGAATGGACAAAAACGTCGGATCGCATCAGAATGCGTTAGAAAATGTCGGGCCGCCCGCCACAGCCTGAGAAGGCCGAAGCGGGTGGTCCGTTTTTATCTTTTGTATCCTTGTGCTTGACAATCCGCGCACGGCTGTCTATAATAAAGTTAAGGAAAGGCGCTATCCGTGCAAACGGCTGGCTCCTCACCAGTTTAAGTCGCTACAAAAAGTAATGACCGCCACCGAGTTGGGGAACTGTGGGCGGTCATTTCTTTTTGTGCTTTTTCCTTTTGCTGCCATAAGAATCATCCTTTTTCCGGTCGTCCATCAAGTGTACGACACTTACGAGAAGTGCCAACAGAGCGATGATCGTCTGGAAAAGCAATAGAATCTCCGATGTAGTCATAAGGCATCCCTCCCTTCGCCTTGAGCGTCGGGAGCGGAACTCCAAAAAGTTGCCCTCCCGCGCTTGCTTTGCTCCGAAGAGCAAGACAGCGAGACCGGTGAGGAGCAATAGCCGCCTGCGTTTGGTTGGACAGCGCCTTTCTGCTAAGAGGATACCATAAAAACCGACAAAAAGCAACGCCGCGCGATGCATATCCGCGCGGCGCTGGAAGCAGAATTTGAAAAGCAGTATGATAACAGAAAAGCTCCGGAAACCAACAGATTCCCGGAGCTTTTGTATTATTTTTAAGGAAAATTACTGCTCGTTCTTGATTTTGGAAGCCGGCATCTTCTTCATGGCGGCAGAATCCAGAGCGTGGGGCAGCTGGGCGCCATAGGACTGAAGGCTGTCCTGCAGCTCGCCGCTCTTCATGTCGGAGAGGGCCTGTGCGCGGAGGCTGTCCAGCGTGTCAGCGTCCAGCGGGTCGAGACGGACGAGCATCATCAGCGCATAGCTGGAATACTGCACCGCAGCGGCCTCGCCGGGCTTGAGGGCGCGGACGGCGTCGGCGGTGCCTTCCTCGGAGAAGGTGGTATCGATGTTGTCAGAACCCAGCAGGGCAGTGGAGAGGGAAGACGCGTCGGAAGAGGGCTCGCCATCCAGCACCGCGTAGATGTCGGGCAGGGCGGCGGCGACGGCGGCGCTGAAAGCGGAGGTCTGGGCGCTGGCCCCATCGGGGATGGCAGCGTTGCAGCTCTCGGCGGCGGTCTGAGCCAGCTCGAGCATCTGGGCGCTCTGGGCGTCATCAGCAAAAGCGAAGGTGCTGGTATTGTAGAGCGGCACGACCACATAGCGGATGTAGACCATCTCGTCCTCGAGGTGGCTGGTCAGCTCTGCGTCGGAGACGGGGGTCTCGCCGTCGATGCCGTAGCACATCTCGAGCAGGTCGTTGCTCTTGATGAGGATGCGCTCAAACCGCTTGAGGGTGTCGAGACCGATGCCGTTGGCCTTGTAGAGGTCGCCGTTCTGCTCCATCAGCTGGGAGGCGTAGCTGTCGGCCTGGGTCTCCTCGTCGAGGGTCAGAACGCCGCCCAGCTCATCGAAACGGGTCTCGATGGCGGCGTAGGACTCGAGGTTCTCGAGGGTCTTCTGGGCCACATAGTCGCTGACCACGGCGGTCTCGCCGGTGGCGTCATCGACGGTGATGGTGGCCTTGAGGAAGCTGGACACCTTGGAGGCATCCTGCTCGTCGGAGGCGAGGTCGGCGGCGGTCTGGTAGGCATCGAACTGGGCCAGCAGATAGAGGCCGGAAGAGATGTCCACGTTACCGATGGTGCCTACGGAATCCGGGGTGGAGAGGCTGCAGCCCACGAGACCGACGGCCAGAGCGAGGGCGCAGACGAGCGCGATGAGTTTCTTCTTCATAAGTGTACTCCTAGTGAAATTTATTTTTTGCCGGTGTTTTCTTCCGGCGGGGCAGCAAGGATGTCGGCCATCGCCTTGAGGATGCTTTGCAGCAGTTCCAGCGGCTTTTCGTCGGGTTGGAGAGTCACCGAGAGGTAGGGCTTGGTGCCGGCGCCTGCCGTTACCCGGCCATTGAAAGCGATGAGCAGGCCGCGAATCATGGCCACGTCCAGCGTCTCCACCTGTAACAGCAGGGTATCCTTCTTCTGGGTGACTTCGTAGACGCCCACGGCGGCGGCCTGTACGCGCACCAGCGAGACGTTCACGAGGTCACTGACGGAGGGCGGCGGGTCGCCGTAGCGGTCGATGAGTTCGTCCAGCACGTCGGCGGCGTCCTCGGGGGTCTGGATGGCGGCAATGCGCTTGTAGGCCTCGATGCGGCCCGGGCCGTCGGCGATATACTTCTCCGGGATGAAGGCGTCCACCCGCAGGTCCACGAGGCATTCGCTCTTGTCCCGCTGGATGGGCTCGCCCTTGGCCCGGGCGATGGCCTGACCCAGCATCTTGACGTAAAGGTCATAGCCCACGGCCTCCATGTGGCCGTGCTGGCTGTGGCCCAGCAGACTGCCTGCGCCGCGAATTTGTAAGTCGCGCATGGCGATGCGGAAGCCGGAGCCGAAGGCCGTGAACTCCCGGATGGCGGAAAGCCGCTTCTGGGCGATGTCGGTGAGGGTCTTGTCCCGCCGGAAGGTGAAGTAGGCGTAGGCTTTCCGGCCCGAGCGGCCCACGCGGCCCCGGATCTGGTACAGCTGGGCCAGGCCCATCCGGTCGGCGTCCTCGATGATGAGGGTGTTGCAGTTGCGCACGTCGATGCCCGTCTCGATGAGGGTGGTGCAGACGAGGATGTCGATCTCGCCGTTCAGCAGATGCTGCCAGACGGGGTTCAGCTCTTCCTCAGTCATCTTGCCGTGGGCGATGCCCACCCGCGCCCCGGGTACCATCTGGCTGACGTGGGCGGCGCAGGACTCGATGTTGTCCACCCGGTTGTGCAGGTAGTAGACCTGACCGCCCCGGGCCAGTTCCTTTTTCATGGCTTCGGCGAGGATGACGTCATTGTACTCGAGCACGAACGTCTCCACCGGCTGGCGCTCAATGGGCGGCTGCTCGATGGTGGAGAGGTCGCGGATGCCGCTCATGGCCATGTTCAGGGTGCGGGGGATGGGGGTGGCCGAGAGGGTCAGCATATCCACGCCGATGAAGTTTTCCTTCAGCTTCTCCTTGTGCTTCACGCCGAACCGCTGCTCCTCATCGATGATGACAAGGCCCAGGTCGTGGAAGCGCACATCCTTGGAGAGCAGGCGGTGGGTGCCCACCACAATGTCCACGCTGCCGGACTGCAGGCCCCGCAGGGTCTCCTTTTGCTGTTTCGCGGTGCGGAAGCGGGAGAGCATCCCGATCTTCACCGGGAAGGCCTCCATCCGGGAGAGCAGGGTGTTGTAGTGCTGCCAGGCCAGCAGGGTGGTGGGGGCCAGAAGGGCGCACTGCTTGCCGCCCATCACGCACTTGAAGGCCGCGCGCAGGGCAACTTCGGTCTTGCCCACGCCCACGTCGCCGCAGAGCAGGCGGTCCATCGGGTAGGGCTTTTCCATGTCCTGCTTGATCTCGGCGGTGGCGTGGAGCTGGTCGTCGGTCTCGTCGTACTCAAAGCGGGTCTCAAAATCGTTCTGCCAGTCGCCGTCGGGCGGGAAGGCGTATCCCTGTGCCTGCCTGCGCCGGGCGTACAGCTCAATGAGCTCCTGGGCCATCTCCTCGGTGGCCTTTTTCACCTTGGCGCGGGTGCGCTGCCATTCGGTGCCGCCCAGCTTGGCCAGCTTCACCTTTTCCTCGTCGCCGGGGGCGGTGTAGCGGCTGAGCAGGTCCAGCTGGGTCACCGGCACATAGAGCACATCGGAGCCGGAATACTGGATCTTCAGGTAGTCCTTGATGGCACCCTGCACTTCCAGCCGCTGGATGCCCGCATACATGCCGATGCCGTGGCTCTGGTGCACCACATAGTCCCCGGGCTTGATGTCCGAAAGGCTGGACAGGGCGTTTTTGTTCTTTTTGCGCTTTTTGTTCTCGGCGGCGGTTTCTTCATCCAGCCCGTGCCGCCGGGAGGAGATGACCGCCGCGTGGGCAAAGGGGAAGGTGCAGCCTGCGGTCAGGTGGCCGGGCAGCACCTGCACGATGCCCTTGGCCGGGCGCACGTCCCGGCTCATGCTCACGGAGTAGCCCTTGTCCGTCAGGTCCCGGGTCAGGGCGGCGGCACCCTTGGGGGTGCCGGAGAAGAGGGGGACGGCATAGCCCTGGGCGATCAGCGGGTCAAGATCCTCCCGCAGGGAGGCCAGGTCGCCGCCCCAGTTGGGGGCCGCAAAGGCCTCCACGTTGATGAGGTCTTTCAGCTTGAACTCGTTCATCCCCCGCAGGAAGTTCTCACACAGCAGGGTGCTCTGTTTCTGGGCCGCAATGGCAAGGTCGTCCATGGTCTGGTAGAGCACGTCCAGCCCGGGGCAGAGCACGCCCTCCTCCAGCAGGCCGGTCAGCTCCTCGCCCCGGCGGTACTCGGTGGCCTTCTGGGCATCCCGGATGCCGCCCACCTCGTCCAGCACGAAGATGGGGCTGTCCAGATGGTCCAGCAGGGTGGCGGGCTGTGGGTAGCGGATGCCGTAATACTTGTCCATGGCTTCAGGCATCAGGCCGGAATCCAGCTGGGCAAGGTCGGCCTCTGTGGCCTTTTCCATGGCGGTGCGTTTTTTGCCCCGCGCCTTTTTGATGGCTTCGCGCAGAGCCTCAGCCGTCTCGGCGGTGCTGCCGAACAGCACCTCGCGGGCGGGGGAGAGGTAGATCTTTTCCAGACTGCCGTCCCGGCGCTGGGTCAGCAGGTCGAAGGAGGCCAGCGAATCGATCTCATCGTCCCAGTATTCCACACGGGCGGGCTGGTGCATGTCCGGCGCGTAGATGTCCACGATATCGCCGCGCACGCTGAACTGGCCCGGGCCGTCCACCTGACTGCGCCGGACGTACCCGGCGGCAAAGAGCCGCGCCACCAACGCTTCCCGGTTGTAGACCATGCCGGGCTTGAGGGTGAGGGTGTTCCGCAGGAACTCATCCCGGGGCACTGTGTATTGCAGCAGCGCCTCGGCGGGCACGCAGACGGCATTCAGCCGCCCGCCCGCCAGCGCGCCCAGCACCGACAGGCGGCGGTACTCGTACTCGCGGCCCGCGCCCTCCACTGGCCGCAGCATGAAGTCCCGGGGTGGGAACACCGCCGCGGTCAGGCCCAGCGCCTTGAGGTCGTCCGCAAAGTGGGTGGCCTCGGCCTCGCCGGGGGTCACGATGCAGACCAGCCGTCCCAGATCCTTCTGCAAAGCGGCGTACAGCAGGGCACGGCCCGCAGGCGGCAGGCCGAACAGCGCCGCCGGGCCCGGGGTGCGCAGGCTCTCCGCGATCTTCTGATATTCCGGTGTGCTTTTCAGCAGCGCTTCGTACATCGTAGACCTCCTCTCGAAGCAAACACTTTTGGAAAGCTAAACCCCACCGTCATTGCTTCGCAATGCCACCGCCCCTACTAGGGGCGGCCTTGGCAAAACCGTAAAACTTTACGCAATGCCAAGGGCCCCCTATTAGCGGGGGCTGTCGCCGCAGGCGACTGGGGGGTTCTCCCTCACCCATTATACTTGCTCTGTGCCAGCCCCAGCTTACCGTCCATGATGAGCTTGGCCGCTGCCTCCAGGTCGGGGTAGCGGTCGGCCATGGCCTTGGCGTCCTCGGGCGGGAACTTGCCCAGCACCCAGTCGGCAAGGTCATAGTCCGGGCGGGGCTTGGCACCCACGCCGATGCGGATGCGGGGGAAGTTCTCCCCGCCCAGCCGGGCAATGATACTCTTCAGGCCGTTGTGCCCGCCTGCCGAGCCGGAGGGCCGGATGCGCAGCTTGCCGGGGGCCTGGGTGATATCATCGCACAGGACGATGACGTGGTCGGCGGGGATCTTGAAAAAGCCTGCCAGCGGGGCGATGGAATCGCCGGAGAGGTTCATGTAGGTCAGGGGCTTGAGCAGCACCACCTTGTGGCCGTCCACCTCGCCCTGGCCCCACAGGCCTTGAAACTTGGTTTTGCTGACGCTGATGCCCCATTTGCCCGCCAGAGAGTCCAGCGCGGCAAAGCCCGCGTTGTGGCGGGTGCCATCGTATTTTGCTTCCGGGTTGCCAAGGCCCGCAATCAGCCAGATGTCGTTTGCATTCATAGTTGTTGTTTTGCCTTTTCTTTTTTGCTTAAAATAATGTGTGGTACAGTTCTTTAGTATAACATACGCGCGAAGAAAAAGAAATCTGTTTTGCGGGAAAAACACAAAGCCGCCCTATATCGGTACAGATACAGGGCGGTGCTTTTTGTATAATACCTTATAAGGTGGCGGGAGAGTTACTTGTTCTGCTCCTCCTCCAGCTTCTGCTTTTTGGCGATATAGGCCTCCATCTTGGGGGCGGCCCAGCCCTCAAGGTTGGTCTGGCGGTCGCGGGCGATGCCCAGCGCCTGGGCAGGCACATCCTTGGTGATGGTGCTGCCTGCGGCGGTGTAAGCACCGTCGCCTACCTTGACGGGAGCCACAAGGTTGGTGTTGCAGCCGATGAAGCAGTAATCGCCGATCTGGGTGCGGAACTTATCCTTGCCGTCGTAGTTGCAGGTGACGGTGCCGCAGCCGAAGTTGCAGTACTTGCCCACATCGCTGTCGCCGATGTAGGTCAGGTGGCTCACCGTGTTGCCCCGGGCAAAGTTGGAGTTCTTGGTCTCCACATAGGCACCCAGATGCACGCCGTAGTCGGTGACGGTGTTCACCCGCACATGGGTGAAGGGGCCGATGTTGTTGTGAGGGCCGATGTGGCTGCTGTACACCTGACTGGCGTTGACGGTGCTGCCCTCGTCTACGATGCTGTCCTCGATGAGGGTGTTGGGGCCGATGATGCAGCCCGCACCGATGACCGTTCTGCCGCGCAGGATGGTACCGGCCAGAATGACGGCACCCGGGGCGATGACCACGTCCGGTGCGATCTGCACGGTGCGGCTGTCGATGATCACGCCGTTTGCGATGTGCTGCAGCAGAATGACCTCGCGGGCGGCTTCGGCGGCATCCAGCTGCTCACGCGCTGCATTCAGCGCAGCAGAAGAAACAGAATTTTCCATACGATAGATCTCCCTTCCGGCACGGCGGCTCCCGGCGGGTGGATGATAAGGCCCGACCCGGAAAAATGATGCATCCATATCCAAAGATGGATACAACAGAAGCTTTGCGCCGACAAAAAAGAAAAAGCTGAAATTACAGGGATAGAAAGTTGTATCCAACAGACGGATAATCCGCGTCAGAAAACGAAAAACCTCTCGAACTTTCTCCCATTTTATACTACCTTAAAACTTGGCAAATTTCAAGGGATTTGCATAAAAAATAACAGACAAATTCGGGATTTTGCATGGTGGAAAGGAATGGATTTTCTGGTATAATAGTTTAGCATTCACAAACAATGTTCATCGGTCGAGTTTTTAAGACAAGGCAAACGATGAGACTGCGGTGCGGCTGTGCTGCAGTCACGAATGGGAGGTAAACAACGCATGAGCAAAAAGTATCTGTACTACTTCAGCGAAGGCAATGATGCTTTCGGCGGCGACAAAGTCACCATGAAGAATACTCTGGGCGGCAAGGGTGCTGGTCTGGCAGAAATGACCGCAGCCGGTATGCCGGTGCCGCAGGGTTTCACCATCACCACCGACGCCTGCACCCAGTATTATGCAGACGGCCGTCAGATCAATGACGAGATCACTGCTGATATCTTTGAGCACCTCAAGGGTCTGGAAGAGATCACCGGCAAGAAGTTCGGCGATAACCAGAACCCCCTGCTGGTCTCCGTCCGTTCCGGCGCACGTCAGTCCATGCCCGGCATGATGGACACCATCCTGAACCTGGGCCTGAACGACGAGGCTGTTGAAGGTCTGGCAAAGAAGACCGGCAACGCCCGTTTTGCATACGACTGCTACCGCCGCTTCGTGCAGATGTTCGCGGACGTCGTTATGATGGTCCCGAAGAGCCTGTTCGAGGTCGAGATCGACAAGATGAAGGAAGCCAAGGGCGTCAAGAACGACGTGGACCTGACTGCTGACGACCTGAAGGAACTGGTCGGCACCTTCAAGAAGATCTACGAGGAGAACGAAGGCCGTCCCTTCCCGCAGGATCCCCGTGATCAGCTGATCGAGGCTGTCAAGGCCGTCTTCCGCAGCTGGGACAACCCCCGCGCAAATGTCTATCGTAAGATGAACGAGATCCCCTACGAGTGGGGCACCGCAGTCAACGTTCAGCAGATGGCATTCGGCAACTCCGGCGACCGCTCCGGCACCGGCGTTGCATTCACCCGTGACCCCGCCACCGGCGCTAAGAAGCTGATGGGCGA
>ENA-ORLM01000821-ORLM01000821.1-human-gut-metagenome-genome-assembly--contig:-NODE-821-length-24175-cov-6.720226_pt1 | contig 24175 bp, 14 predicted proteins | sample MGYA00243063_ERZ508815 | MGnify/ENA primary metagenome ERZ508815 (study PRJEB26277, sample SAMN04329768) | human gut metagenome | biome: human-associated habitat | host: Homo sapiens | place: USA...
TGAGTATTCATATTACTACACCCACAATTCCCGTGGCGATATTGTCGGAATTTATAACGGAGCAGGCGAACTCAAAGCACATTATGAATATGACGCTTGGGGTAATGTGATTTCTATAACCGATAATAACGGCAATGCAATCACAAACCCGAACCATATCGGTAACTTGAATCCGTTCCGTTACAGAGGTTATTATCAGGACACAGAAACAGGTCTTTACTACCTGATGAGCCGTTACTACGACCCAATAACCCACCGCTTTATAAATGCCGATGGTTATTTCCAAACTTCTAGTTCAATTCTATCATCAAATATGCATTCTTACTGTGATAATAATCCTGTTGGTAATGCTGACCCAATGGGAACGATTACTTGGTATCAAATGCAGCTGAGTGTAGTAAATGGTGATCATTTATACACTGTAATAGATGTTACTAAAGCACAAAAAGCTGGTTATGGTCCTGATGATGAAATACCAAATACATTTCCAATGCCCAATCTTTCTATTGCATATGGAAGTATTAGAGATGGTAATTATAGGGGTTGGGAATGGCGTATAGACACCTCAAATTCTGGAACTAGGACACAGACCCATATACATATTGCTAAGTTTGACGAAAAGTACTCGCAAAATATTGATGGTTCTCCACACGATGGTTCTACGGGTTCTCCTCCAAATTCATTGAAAAAGCATCTTAAAAAGAATAATATTTGGGATTGGGATGCCAATCAAAATAAATTTGATAACAACAGCAAAAAGAATGTAGTTGGTTATGGTGATGATGGAATGCCATTACCTATATCGCCTGTTGATAATGTACTTAATAATCATTTTTATTTTACGCCTGTATTATCTACTAAATTAAGTTTGAATGTTAATGTTAGTATTTCATCAATCAGTTCTTTATGGTGCTATCCATCATTTGCTTTTATTGGTTAGGTTAAAATAAAATGAAGTATTTAATAACAAAAAATTTGCAGTTTTCTAGATTTTCCTTTATTAGAAAAGTGCGCAATAAAAAGTGGAATCAATGCTGTAGAAAATATGAAAATTATCTTAGTGAAAATTCACACTTGTTTAAAAAGGATTTTTATGATGCAATAAAAATGCATTCATTTCATGATTTTTTACTTAAAAATATTGAAATGGATACAGTAACTAATTCTGATGTTGGTAAAGATAGAATAAATCTTACCATCATCTTAGTACACAATGATATTAAGTGCTTACTTAGACATGAGAATATTACTGATATTTCAATTTCAATCACAGACTATTTTAATTACCATTTTCAAAACGAGTACTTGTATGGTGAGTATTATTATGATAATTCTAATTTGTTTCATCATAATTTTTTGTTTGCTAATTACTATGAAATGAACATTACATGTAAAAAATTTTCGTATAAATGTTTATGCAAAAAATAGTTCTTACTATGGCAGAGTGATTATGAACATGTGCGTATTTTCCAAATTTTTCTATATAAAAGTATTTATTAAGCTGGTTAAATATTAGGTCTAAGATATTTGCGGTAAGGAGGCTCAAAAGAGTTTCCGTACTAGTTGATGGAATTGAATGGAACGGAAAAACAGGAAGAGAACATATAAAATCTTGGTATTAAAAGGTAGCATAGATGATTATGAATATTGATATTAAAACATATAGCTATAGCAAAATTAAAACATTTGTGAATCTCAGATATTTATCAATGCGAATTCCTGATTTAATATTTAAAATGTTAAGCTATTTTGCATACAACTTTTTAATGGTATTAATTATAACCTTTCAGATATTTATGATGCAAGTTAACCCATTTGAAGGTTTCTCGGTTTTTGATGATCGTGTAGTACCATTTCTTATTACTGCAGGAATTTTGTCTTGCATTATGTCAATTGTAACCGTATTTATCTATCACTATAAAACTAAATGGAGTGTGATACTAAACAGGGGAGTGACATTCTTTTATGTTTCAATTACCATGCTTTTACTTTCATGTTTTATTGAGTTTAAGATTACGGCATTTAATGTGATATATGTTATATTTAAGATTGCAATATATGTTCTTTGTTATTTTATCTATGTAAAGTATTTGTTTGAGAAAAAGTTGCCGAAAATCGAGGAAAAAGTTTACAATGGAAAACCGTTCCCTGTAGGAATGATAGCAGTTGCTCTTACCATCGCTATAAAACCTGTTATTAGCCTCTTAGGTCAAAATGGTGTTATAAGTTCTGTGATATTTAATGATTTGATTGCACTAACTGAATATATTGGTGCTGTCTGCTTAATCATTAATATAATAGACGCTTTAGTTAAGGCATATTATGCAAAAATATATAACATCAATTAACTTACTAAGACACTTTTTACAATAAGGTAGGGTAGAACATTTGCGGTAAGGAGGCTCGAAAGAGCCTCCTTTTTAATGCTTGAATAGAATACAAGTAAATCTCAAAACATAATATAAGACGGACTGCTTTGAATGATGAAAATGTTCGATAGAAAACGCATAAAATAGCAATAAAATAGTTTGACTAATATATAATATTGTGTTAAAATTATGCGAAAAGGAGGGGGTGACAGTCCTATGGGGGTGACAGTCCTATGGGGCAATATATGCCGATAGTGTGGATAGGCTTTGCAATCTTTATGTTGCTTTGCGAAGGCTTTACAACACAGCTTGTGTCAATATGGTTCGTTCTCGGCTCGGTTTGTGCCGCAATAACAACTATATTCACAAGCGACATAACAATCCAGTCAGCGGTGTTCCTTGTTGTGTCACTTGTTTCGCTGATTGTGACACGACCGCTTGTAAAACGCTTTAAAAGGCGTAACAAGACAACGGGAACAAACGCAGACCGCCACATCGGTCGAGTCGGGTTTATGCTCACAGATTTAACCGATATTGACGAAACAGCACAGGCAAAAGTTGGTGCGGAAACATGGACTGTAAAGTCTGACAAAGCACCGCTTTCAAAAGGAACAAAAATTAAGGTTCTTGCAATAGAAGGCGTAAAGCTAATTGTAGAACCCGTAACAGAATGAGAGGTAAATAATGTTAGGACTTATTATTTTAGGAATTATCCTTTTAATTTTGCTTATAGTAATTGTAAGCAATGTCAAGGTAGTGCCACAGGCACACGCATATGTAATCGAAAGACTCGGAACATACCATGTAACATGGTCAACAGGCTTGCATGTAAAAATTCCGTTCATCGACAAAATTTCAAAAAAGGTTTCATTAAAAGAGCAAGTAATCGACTTCCCTCACAGCATGGAGTGAATAAAACGATACCTTCTTGTAAATCTTAGAAAGTATGGAATTATCACGGAATCAAGAATAATCAATAACGATTACTTATTTAATATTTTTAACATCTGAGCCATTGGGCTCTTTTTTTATGCCTAAAATTCTTGTATACTCATTTTTCGTGTTGCAAGAATGACTGATGAGGACGGTGGGCTTCGCAAACTTCATGCTCAATCAAGTTCCTTAATATCTCCGACCTTCAGGTTAGCTATATCACGAATGTTGGTGTTGGACATTGATTTTTTAGTTTGGAGAGGGATAAAATGCAGAAATTGCGGTGTTCGTGTCATATCGTGAGAGGTTAAAGAAAATAATCGTGTTAATTAGTGCGGGAAATCAAGGGAATTTCATTGATTTTTACACGAACATCTGCTATACTATGGTCAGTACCTTTAAGGAGGACTGCTTATGTATAGAAAGATTATGGGCTTCTTGGAAGCGTGGAAAGATAGCGTTCACCGCAAGCCCCTTATTTTACAGGGCGCAAGACAGGTCGGAAAGACCTATTCCATTCTGGAGTTCGGGCGCACCCATTACGAAAATGTGGCATACTTCAACTTTGAAACCAATCCAAAGCTGAACAAAACCTTTGAGGAAAACATCAGCCCCGATTATCTCATACCTATTTTATCTCATATCGCAGGTCAGACCATCGTAACGGAAAAAACTCTGATAGTCTTTGATGAGGTGCAGCTCTGCGAAAGGGCGTTGACTTCGCTCAAATATTTTTGCGAGAACGCTCCGGATTATCACATCATCGTCGCAGGCAGCTTGCTCGGTGTTGCGGTCAACAGAGCAAAATTCTCTTTTCCCGTAGGAAAGGTCGATATGAAAACGCTTTATCCTATGGATATGGAGGAATTTATGTTGGCTCTCGGTGAGGACGATTTGGTAGAGCAGATTAAAAAGTGCTTCCAAACCGATACGCCCCTGCCGTCTGCCTTACACGATGCCGCAATGCAGCTTTATCGTCAGTATCTTGTGGTCGGCGGTATGCCGGAGTGCGTGATGCAGTTTGCCGAAACAAAGGACTATATCCTTGTCCGCCATACGCAGGACACGATACTTGCAAGCTATCTCAATGATATGAGCAAGTATAACAACTTGAATGAAATCAAGAAAACCAGACTTGCCTACGATAACATTACCGTTCAGCTCTCAAAGAAGAATACCCGTTTCCAATATAAGCTGATTAAGAAAGGTGGACGGGCTTCCGAATTTGAAAATGCGATTGAATGGCTTTGCCTGTCCGGTATCGTGTCACAAGTCTACAAGGTCGAGCAAATCAAAAAGCCGCTTGAAAACTACCGTGATATTGATGCGTTCAAGATTTATGTGTCCGACTTAGGATTGCTTTGTGCCAAGAAAGATTTAGCCGCCAATGATATTCTCTATATGGTAGAGGAAATTAACGACTTCAAGGGCGGTATGGCGGAAAACTATGTCAATGTGCAGCTCTCCATTAACGGCTACCACACCTATTATTGGGAGTCCGAGCGTGGAGCTGAAATTGATTTTATCATTCAGCGTGACGGTCAGCTTATTCCTATTGAGGTCAAGTCTGCCGACAACACCAGAGCAAAGAGCTTGAAGGTCTATATGGACACCTACAAGCCCGCTTATGCAATCAAGCTCTCTGCCAAAAACTTCGGCTTTGAGGACAATAAAAAAACCGTTCCTCTCTATGCCGCATTTTGTATCTGAAAACAATATTGCAACAGTAACGCTCACGGAAAATGTGGGCGTTATTTTTTGCCCCTAAAACAGAATAAGAAAGGATAACGCTATGAAGAAATATACGAAAATCATCTGTATGGTTGTCGCCGTGTGCCTGTTAGGTGCGGCGGCTTTTTGTGGCTTCCGTATTTACAGCCACTATCCACACGAAAGCGAGGAAAAGAAGTTTTTGAGAAAATTGTGAGGTTGTAGAGCAGGCACAGACAGGCGAAAGTGAAATGATCAATGTTCTGCTCAGCCTGGAGTGAATAAAATGCTACATTTTTTTAATCTCAAAAGCAAGGAATTTTCAGAAAAATGAGGATAATCAATAACAATAGCAAATCTAATATTTTTAACATTCGAGCCATAGGGTTCTTTTTTATGCCTAAAATTCCTGTGAACATAATTTTAACAGTTTAATGTATTATAAGTATTGTGCATAATATTATTATCAAAGAAAGGCAGTAATGCTTTATGAACGATCTATCTATAAAGCAATTTTTGAACTAATGGAATACAAAAAAAGAAAGTGAAAGAATTGATGTATATATGTATGTCAAGTTTACATCGCAAAATGATGATTTCTCATATAGTAATTTTTCAGATACTTACTTAAATAGATTTAATTGGACAGATAGGTTAAAGAAAGCAAATATATTGCCGGTTCTTAATACTAACAAGTTTGTTTCGATTAAAAGCAAAAACTGTATAATTGTGCCTGAAGTCATATCTTATATTTATAAAAATACAGATATTAAAAATAGCTCTACCGCAGTAGTTATCGATACTTATAAGAAAACACAATATATTCCGTTGCTTAAAGCTATTGGATGCCGTATAAGTAACATTCTAGAAAATTTATCTTGTATTAAAAAGGCTTCTGAAGAACTTATTAATGATGAAAAAGTCAGAAAAGTATTATATTCATATTTGAATCTTCTTTCTATTCAGCAAGAAATTAAAAGTAATGGACTTTATGATATGGTAAAGCAATTACCGATTTTTCCAATTCGTACTTCAAGTGGAGTAAGGTATGAATTCTACAGCAACAACATATATACTCATGATACTAAAATTTCTGATAAGAATTTCAAGATTCTTGAAACAAAGATTTTAGATTATAAAAGTGCACAGGATATTGTCGGACCAAACTATAGGATTAATGAACTTATACAAGAAGTCTACGATAGTATATATCAGAAGAATTTAATAGCATATATTGAATCGAATAGAACTGATGAAGAAATAGCTATCTATGTTCTTAATGAGTATAAGAATAATTCTGAAAACTTTAATAAATGTCATAATACTCTAAAAGGAATGATATCAGAAATTCCAATGAAATTTGTTAACGGAAATTATCATAAAGGAAACAAATTCGTCAATAATAAGAAATTGATTCTTTCTGGTGAAACTATAAAGAACTTGGTGGTTTCTGATGATTTTGTGAATCTTGCAAAATATTTAGGCTGTTCTGATATTTTGGATATTCACTATGATGATATTGATTTTCAACTAAAATCCATTTCAGATACTGATATTGAAGACTTCCAGAATGAGTTTACTTACGGGATGGAAATTCTTGAAGGGCTAATTCGTAATGAAATTATTACGGATAAGCAAATAGAGAAATTCCATTTACAATATTTTTTCAGTAAGACGGATTATAATTATTCTTATGAAGAATTCCAGGTAAGAAAGTTGTTAATTTAGTAAAACTTAGAAAACATATACAAGATAAATTCAAAAACAATCCTAATCCTTATATTGAAAACAACCGAATAGTGTATGAACCTAAATTTCCTGTCAATAAAGATTTCTATACAACAACTATGTATAGAAGCGAAGAAAATGAACGGAATTGTTTTTGCCAAATGTGTCAGGAAATTGTTCCAAAGATTTATATTGAGAAAAACAATGTTCAAAAAAATCCTAAATACGGCTGGGAACAGATGTATTTAAGTCTATGCTTAAAATGTAGTAAAGATTTTATATTGTTAAGGAACATTGATTCTGTATGGAATGACTTTATAGCAAGAATTCTTACACAAAATGTAGAAAATGTAGAAATTCCTATTGGAGACAAAAGAATAACCTTTACAGCAACTCATCTAGCTGAAATTCAAACAACTCTTCAATTGGGAGAGGAATGGAAATGACAGTGTTTTGACGGTTCAACATTTCTCAATAAGTTTTCCGGAATATGACTATTGGTGCTTGAAACATACACTTTAAACAACGGCGAAAAAATGTTTGTAATGTATATATAGTGTTAAAAAGCCCAGAAAGACTTCAAATGTATTACCTAAAAATCTGTAAACAAATGTGCTAATCCGATATTCAAAAATAATTGTAAGTTCCGTTACACATGACTTGGTGAACAGGCTGTTGTTATGGTAAGAAAATAACAAGAACCTTCTCTGATGAATTTATCATTAGGGAAGGTCCTTTCTTTTATTTGTTAGTATATTGCATAAACTATTGTTGGACATTAAAAAGGCGAAAAATGCCTTGCCTTGAAAAAACTAAAATAAATCGCTGTGTTCCGGCTTTTTGGAGTGCAAAATAAGTTTTTTATCACTAATGCTGTTCAGCTATCATTTCAACGACACCGTTAAGTAATTGAATATTGTATCCACGCTTAATTGCCAGCTTAACATCTCTGTTGAATTTTGCGACGATACAATTCTTAATTTACTCATTGGTAATATCCTCTAAAAGCTCGCTAAATGAAGCATAGGTTTTATTGCTTGGATTCTTTTTCAGTTCTTCAACCTCTTTTATTGCAGAAATTGTATCTGCATTTGGAGTTTCATAGTTAATGACATTTAACATATAACGGTTAAGGTTGTCTTTTACATTTTCGCCGTTTTTACAACAATGCTTTTATAAGCGTTGTAAATATCACGGTCAACGGTAAATGAACAAGTAATCTTATTGGTACTCATAATCTTATCACCTTCCAAAAAAATATTACTAAGTCAAGAACCAACATCATTTAGTAATATTAGTATATATCTAAGCGTAAATTTGTCAACCCGCAATACAAAAATTTGTAAGAAGGACATCAGATTAGTTGTGATGTATTTTTGAAATTGACGGATCAAGGGCAATGATAATTGTAAGTGAATAATACAGAGTTTTGATAAGTAGGGAGAATCTTTAGTTGTATTTTCTTGTTGGTGTATTTACGGTATTGCTTACTACATTCTAAAACATTGCAAAATTCGATAAATAGTGATATAATATCACTCATAATTATGTATTATCGGAAGTTTGAAGGTTTTGTCATGAGAATTTGTTACGATAAACTGTTCCATATGATGATTGACCGAAGACGGACAACATCGCAGTTAATGAAAATGTGTGGATTCAGTGCAAATATCATCGTAAGACTGAAAAGAATTGGATATATATCAATGGAAAGCTACGCGGAAAATTGGACTGTATCGCGGATGGCATACTTACCTTAAAATACGATGAAAGCTGAGGAGGAGTAAAACATGAAATCAAATTTTGACTTTTTAAGCAAGGATTTTCCTGTGTTAGCGAATTTTGGAAAGCTGGCTGAACAATACTGTTACTCTGATGCTAATTCATGTCTGATTAAGTTGGGAATGATAGGTGAGACCATTGTCAATTTGATGTTTACTTATGATGGTATTGCTCTGCCTTATGAAAATACTGCCATTACCCGTATTAATACTCTTATGCGAGAAGGACTGCTTCCCCGTGACCTTTGTGACATTCTTCATGCTATAAGAAAAGCTCGTAATAAAGCTACTCATGAAAATTATGGTTCTGTTGATGAAGGAAAGACTCTTTTGCAAATGACATACAGTCTTTGTGAATGGTTCATGCAGACATACGGCGATTGGAATTATAAAAATCAACAATTTGTTACACCTGTTGAACCTTCAACAACAGATTATATTAAAGTTGATAAGGAAAATGAAAAGAAAATTGAGGACAATCTGACAAAAAAAGCAGAAAAAGCGGCTGCATCTGCACCTAAGATTTCTCAAGAAGAACGTAAGAAACAATCTGCGGTTGCTGCCGGAAATCGTCAGAAGTCTGAAGCGGAAACTCGCTATCTTATTGACGAGCAACTCCGTAAAGTCGGTTGGGAAGCTGATACAGAACAGCTTAGATATTCTAAAGGAACAAGACCTGAAAAGGGTCGAAATATGGCAATTGCAGAATGGCCTACCGATTCTCAGGTTGGTAATAAAGGTTATGCTGATTATGCATTGTTTGTTGAAACAAAGTTGGTTGCCATAATTGAAGCGAAAGCAATCCATAAGGATATTCCTTCGGTTATTGATTATCAGTGTAAAGAATATCCTCAAAATATTCGTGAGGTGGACAGTCAGTATCAGATTGGCACTTGGGGCAAATATAGGGTTCCGTTTACTTTTGCTACGAACGGCAGACCATATTTGGAACAGTATAAGACGAAATCAGGTATTTGGTTCTTAGATTTACGTAATTCTTGTAATTTGCCAAGAGCATTACGTGGATGGATGAGCCCTGATGGAATCAAAGCACTTTTGGTACAGGATACAGAAAGTAAGAATCAAAATCTAAAACAGATGCCGTTTGACTTTTTGACAGATAAAGAAGGTTTGAATTTAAGACCTTACCAGCTCAATGCTATTAAGGTAGCAGAAAACGCTGTTGTTGACGGTAAACAAAGTGTTTTGCTTGCTATGGCAACAGGAACAGGCAAGACGAGAACTGTACTTGGAATGATATATCGTTTTTTAAAAACAGAACGATTTCGCAGAATTCTGTTTCTTGTCGATAGAACATCACTCGGCGAACAGGCTCAGGATGTCTTTGAAGAAGTTAAGCTTGAAAATCTTATGACTCTTGATGAGATTTATAATATTAAAGGTCTTGAAGATAAGGAAATTGATAAAGAAACTCGTATTCATGTTGCAACTGTTCAAAGTATGATAAAGCGGATTCTGTACAATACAGAAGATACAAAGCCGGCTGTTTCTGATTATGACCTGATTATAGTAGATGAAGCACATCGTGGTTATATCCTTGATAAAGAGATGGGCGAGGATGAGGTGCTTTATCGTGACCAGACAGATTATCAGAGTAAATACTGTTATGTTATTGAATATTTTGATGCTGTAAAGATTGCACTTACCGCAACTCCGGCGTTACAGACTACCAAGATTTTTGGAGAACCAATATTTAAGTATACATATCGTGAAGCTGTTATCGAAGGTTATCTTGTAGATCATGATGCACCTCACGAATTGAAAACAAAACTCAGCACTGAAGGAATACACTATAAATCCGGCGATACGGTAACTATCTATGATCCAGTAACAGGAGAGGTTACTAACAGTGAACTTATGGATGATGAGTTGGATTTTGATATTGAATCTTTTAATAGAAAAGTGATTACAGAACCTTTTAACAGAACAGTACTTGAAGAAATCGCACATGATATTGACCCTGAATCTCCTGAAGAACAGGGAAAAACGCTTATCTATGCCGTAAACGACCAGCATGCGGATATGATTGTATCTATCCTTAAAGAAATCTATTCCGAGACAGGTGTAGATAATGATGCAATCATGAAAATCACAGGAAGTGTTGGTGGCGGAAATAAGAAAAAGGTTCAGGAGGCTATTAAGCGTTTTAAGAATGAACGCTATCCAAGCATAGCTGTTACTGTTGATTTGCTTACAACAGGAATAGATGTGCCTGAAATCACTACATTGGTATTTATGCGTCGAGTGAAGTCTCGTATTCTTTTTGAGCAGATGCTCGGTCGTGCAACAAGACTTTGCCCTGATATACATAAGACACACTTTGAAATCTATGACCCTGTTGGTGTCTATGATTCCCTTGAACCGGTTAATACCATGAAGTCAGTTGTAACTAACCCAAACACTACATTTACGCAGCTTATCGAAGGATTAGAGGTTCTTGATAACGGGGGAAAGGTTAAAAATCAAATCAACCAGATTATTGCCAAGCTACAGCGTAAAAAGAGAAAAATGAGTAGTGAGACGGTAACTCATTTTATTGATATGTCTGGTGGTATGGATCCTACTCAGTTCATAGAAAAACTGGAAAATGAGCCTAACGATGTGGCAAAGGATAGAATTCTCGCAAACAAGGAACTTTTCAGATTGCTTGATGAAAAGAAAGGTCATAGCGGTGGATCTATTGTAATCTCCGATAAGGAAGATGAGTTGATTAGTCATACCCGTGGTTATGGCAACGGCGAAAAACCTGAAGATTATCTTGATGCATTCTCGGCATATGTTAATACTAATATGAATGAAATTGCGGCTTTAAATATTGTTTGCACAAGACCTAAAGACCTCACTCGTGAAGACCTGAAATCTCTGCGATTAATATTGGACAGGGAGGGATTTACACAACAGCAGCTTAATACTGCTATTTCTCAGATGACTAACGAGGAGATTGCGGCAGACATTATCAGTTTAATTCGCCGCTATGCTATTGGCTCAGTACTTATCAGTCATGAAGCACGAATTCGTAAGGCAGTTGAAAAGCTTGTAAAGGCTCATAGATTCTCGAAACAGGAAATGAACTGGATTAAGCGAATGGAAACCTATCTAATGAATGAATCTGTTTTGAATGTCAAAATCTTTGATGAAGATGTTCGATTTAAAGAACAAGGCGGCTTCAAAAAAATTGACAGAGTATTCCAAAATCAGCTTGAGAGCATTGTTTTGGAATTAAATACATATCTCTATGATGACGGAGGAAAAACTGCATGAATACACAGGAAATCGTATCTAAACTCTGGAAGCTCTGCAATGTGCTGAGAGACGACGGTATCACTTATCACGAGTATGTTACAGAGCTTACATATATTTTGTTTTTAAAAATGGCAAAAGAAACCAACGCAGAGGGTAGATTTGCCGAAGGTGTTACTATTGAACAAGGGGATAACCTTACACCTGAAGAAGAAACGCAGAACAGCGAAAAGAAAATAGTTCAGGCATATAGCTGGGATAATTTAGTCAGTAAGTCAGGCTTAGAGCTTCATAACTATTACAAAACTATACTTCGCTTGTTTGGAACTTACTGTACCGGTCGTGTGCGTGAAATTTATCAGGGTGCGGCTACTAAAATTGATGAACCGAAGAACCTTGAAAAGATTATCAATACTATAGATGGTCTGGATTGGTTTTCTGCCCGTGAAGAGGGATTGGGCAATCTATACGAAGGACTTTTGGAGAAGAATGCTAACGAAAAGAAGTCGGGAGCCGGTCAGTATTTCACTCCTCGTGTACTGATTGATGTTATGACATATCTTATGAAGCCGCAGCCGGGTGAGCGTTGTAACGACCCTGCTTGCGGTACTTTTGGATTTATGATTTCTGCGAGCCAATATGTCAGAGATAACACAGATGATTTCTTCTCACTTGATGCTGATATGGCAAAATTTGAGAAAGAAGAAGCGTTTACCGGTTGCGAGCTTGTACATGATACGCACCGCCTGGCTTTGATGAATGCTATGCTTCACGATATTGACGGTCAGATTATTTTGGGTGATACTCTCTCAAATGTCGGAAAATCAATGAAAGGATATAACCTAATTTTAACGAATCCTCCATTTGGAACAAAGAAAGGCGGAGAGCGTGCAACACGCGATGATTTCACATTCCCGACAAGCAACAAACAGCTTAACTTTCTTCAACACATCTATCGTAGCTTAAAAACTGACGGTAAATCCCGTGCGGCAGTTATTTTGCCTGATAATGTTCTTTTTGCTGATGGCGATGGAGAGCGTATCCGTAAGGACTTGATGGACAAGTGCAATCTCCATACGATTCTTCGTTTGCCTACGGGTATTTTCTATGCACAGGGTGTAAAGACTAATGTTTTATTTTTCACAAGAGGTAAGATCGATAAGAATAATACAAAAGAAGTTTGGATTTATGATTTGCGTTCCGATATGCCTTCTTTCGGTAAGACAAATCCGCTTAAGAGAGAACATTTTGATGAGTTTATCGAATGCTATGCCGATGGAGATTTAAGCAAGCGTAAGGAAACATACAGTGAAGAAAACCCTAACGGCAGATGGCGTAAATTTACTATTGATGAGATTATGGCTCGTGATAAGACAAGCCTTGATATTACATGGATGAAGAGTAATGACAGCACAGATGACCGCACCCTTGCGGAACTGCTTCAGGAAATTAAAGAGAAGTCATCAAATATCGCAAATGCTGTTGCTGAACTGGAAAAAATAATAGGCGAGGTGGACGAGTGATGGATACCAAAGCATTAAGACAAAAAATCTTGGATTTGGCTATCCGCGGTAAACTTGTGCCTCAAGACCCAAATGACGAACCTGCTTCTGCTTTGTTAGAACGTATCCGTGTCGAAAAACAGCAAATGGTTAAGGACGGAAAGCTAAAGCCTAAGGATATAAAAAACGATACAGTGATCTTTAAAGCTGATGATAATTTGCATTATGAGAAGTTTCAGGATGGAACTGTAAAATGTATTGAGGATGAGATTCCTTTTGAGCTACCTGAGGGGTGGGAATGGGCAAGGTTGAAGGATTTATTGAATGTATGTTCAAGTAAACGAGTTCTTCAATCCGATTGGAAAAATGAGGGAATTCCATTTTATAGAGCACGAGAAATTGTAAAACTATCTGAGAATGATTTTATTGATAATGAACTATTTATTTCAGAAGAACATTATCTTGAATTGAAGAAAAATTATGGTGTACCTCAATCGGGTGATCTGATGGTTTCTAGTGTAGGTACAATAGGAAAAGTCTATATCGTAAAGCCCGAAGACCTATTTTACTATAAGGATGCAAGTGTACTTTGTTTTGAAAACAAAAACAAACTACTTGTTTCTCAATTCGCTAAAATCTTATTGGAGTCAAGCTTTGTTCAATCACAAATGAGAGATAACTCTAAAGGTACAACGGTTGACACAATTACAATTTCTGCAGCAACGAATTATTTATGCATTGTTCCACCAAAGAATGAACAATTACGTATAGTTGATGCAGCGCAACGAGCGCTTGTAAAAGTAATTCAGATTCAATCTAATAAAGATGTCTTACAAGCAACTATTACAAATGCTAAATCAAAAATTCTTGATCTTGCTATTCGTGGTAAACTTGTACCACAAGACCCGAATGATGAGCCCGCTTCCGTTCTTCTTGAACGCATACGAGCCGAAAAAGAAGGACTGATTAAGCAAGGTAAAATTAAGCGTGATAAGAAGGACTCTGTTATCTTCAAAGGTGATGATAACTCTTATTATGAGAAGGTTGGCAATAAATTAAATTGCATTGATGAAGAAATTTCGTTTAAATTGCCGGAAGGTTGGGCTTTTATTCGTCTAAAGACTGCATGGGAGCTCATATCTGGACGAGATTTGTCACCATCAGATTATAACGATAAAAATGACGGGATTCCATATATCACGGGTGCAAGTAATTTCAAAAATGGTCATGTCAGCTTAGTTCGTTGGACTCCTGTACCGCAAGTTATTACTCAAAAGGGAGACTTGCTTCTGACTTGCAAAGGAACTATCGGGGAAATCGCATATAATAACTTTGGGAAAGCTCACATTGCACGACAAATTATGGCTATTCGCAATAATTACAGCCTCAATGTTGATTTTCTTGCATTATGTATTGAATATTCAATGACGAAAATCAAACAAGCCGCCAAAGGACTTATTCCTGGAATATCTCGTGAAGATATTCTTAATTTGCTTATACCTATTCCACCAACCAAAGAGCAAGAAAAAATTTGCGACAAGCTCAAAGTAACTTTTTCAGCAATAAAGCATATCGAGAAAGCGTCTTAATTGAGACTCTCTTCGATTACAGCAAAGTGGCTTAATGCAATATTTATAGATTTATCAATGCGTTTCTGTTCAGATAAAGGAGGAATTGCAATGAGCATTTCCTTCAACGTAAGCGGCTTCAATTCCTTTTGGTTTGTTGAACCTTCACCCTTCTTTTCAAGTACGCTTTGATGGGCTTTCATAAACGCATATAGGTAATGTGAGTTAATGCAACTAAAACTACGAATTACCGTAACATGAGAATCAGGAACAATTGAAAGACCTTTAGTATTGTCAGTATTCCTATAAATCCCCACTCGACCAAGAGTGCCGGTTCCGGTAGAATTGATTACCGTATCACCATCTTGCATGTATTCATCATCTGGGTAACGTTTCAATGCAGTTTCGTCAAGATACTGTGCTAAGCTTACATCAATGCTGTTGTGCTTTGTGTTACATTTTTGAGCAAATACAAGCACATTACTATTTTCTGTATATTTTGGAGATTTTCCACGGCGAATTTCTTTAACACAGCAGTTTTCTAATCGCATCCAAGTCCAAGTATCAGGAATATTATATGGTATTTCTTCGTCAATACAGAATACCTCTTCACCAATCTTCTCATAATAAGAGAAGTGTATACATCTTCGATATAATATTAGAGCGATATTCTCGCAAAAATAATATAACGGAGGTGTCTTTTTATGAAGACAAAACAAACATTTGAAGAATATTTGAGAAAGGAAAATCTGTCCGAAAATACAATTACATCGTATCTGTGGACAGTGAATTATTTTACTGAGCATTACGATACAGTAAATAAAGAAAATTTACTCACTTATAAAGGCTACTTAATGGAATTCTTCAAGCCCAAGACTGTAAACTTACGCATACAAGCAATAAACAAATATCTTGAATATTTAGGAAAAGAAAAAATAGCATTAAAGGCTGTAAAGGTACAGCAAAAAAACTTTTTGGAAAATGTTATCAGTAATGCAGATTATAATTTTTTGAAAAAGCAACTAAAAAAAGATGGCAATATGGAATGGTATTTTGTTGTTTGGTATTTGGCTGCTACCGGAGCAAGAGTAAGTGAATTGATACAAATCAAAATTGAACATATCGAAATCGGCTATTTTGATTTGTACACGAAAGGTGGAAAATTACGACGACTTTACATACCAAAAAAATTAAGGAAAGAAACTCTTGAATGGCTGGAGAAAACAAACCGTTCTTCTGGCTATCTGTTTCTAAATCGTTACGGCGACAGAATTACTACCCGTGGTATTTCACAACAGCTTAAAAATTATGCAGATAAATACGGTCTTGATAAAAAGGTGGTTTATCCTCATTCATTCCGCCACAGATATGCAAAGAACTTTCTTGAAAAACACAATGATATTGCACTACTTGCCGACCTTATGGGACACGAAAGTATTGAAACAACTCGTATTTATCTTCGTCGTACTGCAAGCGAACAACAGGCTCTTGTAGATAAAATTGTTACTTGGTAAAAAGATAGCCGCCTTCAATTTGATGGCGGCTGTTTGCTAAAGTAATGCATTTGAAATTAAATCAAGTTGTTTATATACGTTAGTGATTCGCTTAACTATTCTTTCTTGCTCCGCTAATGGAGGCAACGGAAAAATTGCTTTTTTACCATCTGCCGTTCCTAATCGTGGCATTTTTACACCATATGAACAACGGTCAGCATATGCAAGAAATGTTTTTGACATGATATAATAACGTGCGTACTCAGGAATTATACAATTTGCAAATTCTAACGGGAGAATTTCAGATGTACAGTATCCATCGTCATCTGATAAAACAACTTTATTCAGATAGGGACGCAGCTTACTATATAATACTTGCCCAGAATGAAATTGATGTTTTGTACTGATGGAATTCCTTTGAAATTTTTTAATTTTCTTGAAAATTCTACCTGTATCTTTTTCTATATCATCAAGGTCAAGAATCCAAGCATCATCTGCTATATCAGCAGTATCAACATTTATGCAGTCACCATAATTACATACTTCACCAAGGCGACATATTTCCCATGTTTCAGGGAGATTATCAAATTGCCAAGCATCAAAAGATTCTTCAAGTTTTCCAGTCCTCAGATAATAAGAGTTATCATCACCTTTGAAGATAACAGAGTCCTTCTTATCACGCTTAATTTTACCTTGCTTAATCAGTTCTTCTTTTTCGGCTCGTATGCGTTCAAGAGGAACGGAAGCCGGCTCATCATTCGGGTCTTGCGGTAGAAGTTTACCTCTGATTGCAAGGTCGAGAATTTTAGACTTTGTAGTCTGTATAAGTTCTGATAAACTCTCTTGCTCAGAAGTAATGGTATCCACAATTTTTAAAAGCTTATCAGCAACAGGAACAATTCTGTTCTGTTCAGCTTGAGAAGGCAATGGAATAAACAGTTCTCTCAATGCAGTTCCGTTACAGTTTGGCTGTCCAACTCCTACTGCCTTATCAGTAACTTGCTCCCAATAGCAATAACTATTAAAAAAATGATAAATATAATTTGCTGAAATACCATTGATAAGCCTAATTCTAATGAGATACGATGCGTATACAGAAGCATATGGCAAATCAGTAATTAAAAAGGATTTACCCACAGTAGCTCCTGTACGAGCAAATACAATATCATCTTTATGGAGCAAATATTTTTCTGGTTCATCAGTACTTGTAAATGGGACAGTATCCCAATTCACACAACCATTCTGAATGTCTGTGATTCTTAACAATCGATAATCGCCAGTTGACTCAGCGGAATTACTTAAACCATACTGAATAACATCAGTAATACATCCTAATCTTGTCCATTCCCAGCCTTCTGGCAGTTCAAACGGTATTTCATCTTCGATACATTTTACCGTGCCATCGGAGAATTTCTCATAATGCAAATTATGACTTAGAAAATTATGCGGAATTAAATCCTTTTTTCTTATCCGATATATTACATTTCCGTTTCAATCAACCATGCTTAAATCAAATAAAATCACCCAAATTTACGTCAAAATGCAACAGTTAGGATGACCATATTTGAGAGCGAATGTGTCAGCTGAAAGTGGATTAGGATTAACGGACACGCGGAATAACAGTAAAAAATTATTGAAAATTAGCCAAATGAATTTATCTAACAGAAAATGCATAAAATAGTTTGACTATATATAATATTGTGTTAAAATTATGCGAAAAGGAGGGTGACAGTTCTATGGAGCAATATATGCCGATAGTGTGGATAGGCTTTGCAATATTTATGTTGCTTTGCGAAGGCTTTACAACACAGCTTGTATCAATATGGTTCGTTCTCGGCTCGGTTTGTGCCGCCATTACAAATATATTCACAAGCGACATTACAATCCAGTCGGCGGTGTTCTTTGTTGTGTCACTTGTATCGCTGATTGTGACACGACCGCTTGTAAAACGCTTTAAAAAGCGTAACAAAACAACGGGAACAAACGCAGACCGCCACATCGGTCAAGTCGGGTTTATGCTCACAGATTTAACCGATATTGACGAAACAGCACAGGCAAAGGTCGGTGCGGAAACATGGACTGTAAAGTCCGACAAAGCACCGCTTTTAAAAGGAACAAAAATTAAGGTTCTTGCAATCGAGGGCGTAAAGCTCATTGTAGAACCCGTAACAGAATGAGAGGTAAACAAAGGAAATATCGCAGAATTAAAAATAATCAATAACAATTACTTATTTAATATTTTTAACATCTGAGCCATTGGGCTCTTTTTTTATGCCTAAAATTCTTGTAAACTTGTTTTTTCGTGTTGCATCAATTCAACAAAAAGTAGTTCGACTTGCTTACGATCTTATAAAAAATTAAGCCTGAGTTGATTGAAACAAACGCATAGTTACGCATTCTATATTTGTTTTTCACACGCTTAACAATATTGAGTTTGAGTACATACAACAAGATTTATCGGATAAAATATTGAAAATTGCAGATGAAAGTTTAGAGCTTTAAGATTTACTGCATTTAATCATTATTACACCGAACCTAAAAAAATCATTCTTATGTGATGACTCTTTTTATTATTCTTAAAGGTTGTTGTGAATTTTATTGTGGGAGGATAGGCAAGGCTCATCAAATTATATGTACTGCCCTTTTATACAAAAAGTTTAGTAGTATGATTTTAGAGTTGCTATGAGTTGAAAGACTTGTAGCGAGTCTTTTTGTGTACAAAGCAGAAAAAATGTACATAAAAATATTTATCAGGTTATTTACTTACTGACAAAAGTGATATATAATAACAATCGCTGCTATTCTTAATCTAAAATATTTGATTATATATGTTAATAGCTTACAAAATACACGAAAGGAGTAATGACTATGGTTGAAAAGAAGGTGGAAAACATTAAAATTTAATTTAAAACCATATTTTAGGAGGAAAACTATGAATCAAACAATGAAAAAACTATTTTCGGTAGTATCAATAACTTTGTGTGCAACAATTGGGTTATCGCTACCGGTTGAAGTATATGCTTCAACTCTACCGGAAAAAGAGAATAACTACTCATCATTTAACAATATTGTCGGAGAAAATCCCGAAGAGAGCAAAATTGTCAAAGAGCTAACAGGCGAAAGAACGGAAAATTCAAAAGAATTTTTGCTTGAAGACGGAACAAAGATGATTGCTCAGTACAATGAGCCTGTCCACTACAAAGACAGCAAGGGTAAGTGGGTTGAGTATAACAATACTTTATCTGAGGATAAGACTGCATCTCCTGATGAGGCAGGTGATTCTTCATATACAAACAAAAGCAGTGATATTTCGGTCAATCTTTCAAATAAAGCTAAGTCAAAAAATATGATTTCACTGCAATCAAACGGATATAAAATCAGCTGGGGTTATGACAATGCAGGCAAGAGCAAAGCTGATGTAAAGAAAAATAACGAAAAAACAAGCGGTAATGATAAATTTACTACGCTTAAAAATATAACAACAGAAACTTTGTATAAGGGTGTTTTCAACGATGTTGACTTGCAGTATTTTGTCACTACAACAGGCATTAAAGAAAACATAATTCTCAAAAGTGCAAAGGCTCAAAATGAATTTACATTGAATTACAAAATTCCGAACCTTACCGCAAAGCAAAAAGATGATAAAACAATCACACTTTCAAATAAGGACGGAAAGGAAATATATACAATCTCAGCACCGTATATGTATGATGCAAACGGCAGTTCAAGCACACAGATGAAAATTGAGATTGTAAAGCAGAAAGGCTCAAATCTTCAAGTTAAGCTGACTGCTGATTATGCTTTCATTCATACAATCGGCAGAGCATTTCCTGTTACGATTGATCCTGAAATCACAACTACTCTCAAAAGTGATCTTACATTTTATGAGAATGCTAACGGCTCTGTAAACAGTTACGGACCGTACTATACATCTAAAAATTCATATGCAATTTGTACTGTAAATAATCTTCCGAAGCTTGAAAACGGAGAAGAGGTTATAAGTGCCAAATATAGTTTTGAAACAGAAAACGGCAGTAAGCTGTTTGCTGATGAGGGTGAAAACCCTATCATTGTGAATGCTCATAAGCTTACATCTGCTTCAAATGGGAATGTAAAATACGATTCAAAAGTGCTTGATTATGATTCTCTTACATATGAAGATAATCGGTATTTGACATTTGACCTTACAAGCACCTTCAAAGGCTGGTATAGCGATACCAATACCAAAGGTTTTGTCATAGAGGCACTTGATACAGTCGGTTCAAAAAAAGTTGTATTTAAGTCTTATACAAAAACATCTACAAAACCTGCCTTAACGCTTATCTACAAAGATTTCACCGGAACAGAGAGCAATCTTTCATACCACACAATCAATGTCGGCACTAACGCACAGGCGGCTGTATCGAATTACCTCGGCAACCTTGTAATAAACCAAACTTTGTATGAGGGAACAGGCTCAAGAATGTCGTTGAGCATTACTGCAACATACAACAGCATTAACAAAGACACAGCATTTGGAAACGGTCCTGCAAGCGGTTATGGCTGGCAGTTCTCATTTAATCAGTATGTAAGAGAAGTGACTGACAAAAACCTTACCAAAGCAGGCTACAACTATATCTATACCGATGCTGACGGTACAGACCATTACCTTAAACTTGCTCAGGGTGAAACCGCAAAATGGGAAGATGAGGACGGCTTAGGCATTACGCTTACCAAAGACGAAAATAACATCTTCATTGATAACGGTTCAACAACTCAGACTTACGAATCAACAGCAGACGGCGGCAAACTCCTCTCCGAAAAAGACGAACATAAGAACACTATTACATATACCTACACCGACGGTGACTTAACCAAAATCACGGACGGTTCGGGCAGAGAAGTTCAGTTAAAATACAATAGCAGTACCAACGGCAGAAAGGTTGTATCAAGAATTACAAAGTCCGACGGCACAAAAATTGATATTGGTTATTCAACGGGCAGAGATAAGGTTTCGTCAATTTCATTCAACGACGGTCACACTTCACGATTTGAATATGACGATAATTATAACCTGATTTCAATTTCGGGTGTGTCCGACAACTATATGAAGTCTTTGCCGACATATAAGTTCACTTACACAAACGGCAAAGTAACAAACATCACAGAATACGGTACTGACGGCACAGAGGGCAATCACCTTAACATAAGCTACAATGCCGACAATACAACCGTGTTTACGGATAAGCAGGGGCACAGCGAAACCCATATTTTCGATAACAGCGGTTCAACTGTTTCTGTCCTCAATTCAAACGGCTATGCAACTTCGTCCGAGAACACAGGACTTGTAATTAACAACAGTGCAAACGCATATACTAAAAACTATATTACAGAGTCCTCACAGCAGACAGAAGTAGGTGGCGGCAAATATTACTTCGTGTCAAACGGCACAAAGGGCAGTACCGCAAGTAAAGGCGGTAAGGTGACGGTTGACAGTTCTGCCGCAACAGAAGAGGACGGTTACTATCAGTACCTCGGAACAACTTCACTCAAGGTTGAAAATCCGACAAGTGAGAATAACTCTGCATTCTTTACAGGCTTTGCTCATCAGTTCAAAGAAACAACCTTCAACGGCAAGGATGTAACTTTCTCCGCATATGTAAAAACAAAGAATGTAAAGCAGATTTACAGCGGAGGCTCAGTCGGAGCAATCCTCAAAGTTAAGTGTCTTGATTCATCAGGCAAGACTGTAAAAGAAATCAACAGTATCGGACTTACAGGCACACTTGATTGGCAGAGAATCAGCGTAACCGCAAATGTGCCGAGTACAACAGCATCAATCCGTGTTTATGGATTGATAAGATATGCATCGGGTACAGCGTGGTTTGACTGTATCCAGTTTGAAGAGGGCAATTGTGCAAACAACTTCAACGCTCTTCAAAACAGCGATTTCAGCTCAAATGACAACTGGCTCACAGAAGAAAACAAAAGTATTTCAGCCAATAACGGTACTGTAACAATAGGCGGTACAGCAGGTGCATTTGATGATGAAAATGCCGATTCATCAAGCGATGACTCAACAGACGAAACACAGCCGTCAACATACACCAAAACAGTTACAGAAACCGAACCTAATGACAGCATCACCACATATGATGATTACGGCAATGCAGTTAAAACCGAACAGGGATATGTTACAAGAACTGTAAAGAAAACCTATGAGGTTGAAGAAAGTGAAACAACGGAAGAAGTTACAAGTCCGAGTGATTCTGATAATTCAGCCGATAATGACGATTCAGACACTTCTTCTGATGATAACTCATTAGGTAACAAATATATCTATCAGAATGTAAAAGTAGGCAGAGCGGGAGTATCGTTCAAAATTAACGGTACAGCAAAGTCGAATTCAGTTCCGCTTTCAAACGAAAACAGAACATTCGGTATTGCACTTAATATTTATTACAATAACAGCAGTACACCTGAGTTCCATTATCAGAACTTTAGTGCAAACACGGACGGATACCAGCAGGTATCACTTTCTGTAACTCCTGAAAAAACAAATGAAGTTGTAAATTATATTGCATTTGCGTTTGTTTACGGTTATAATGAGAATGAAATGACGGTTGATAATGCGGAAGTAAACATTTCACCGTTAATTCAAAGCTCCGAAGATTCTAAGAATGAAACTTCTGAAAAAGAGGCTGTTGACGAAGAAGTCTTATCTGAAAGTATTGATAAGTCAAAGCCGTATATGCAGACAAGCTCTGAATATGACAGCACAGGCAACTATGTAACTTCCGAAACAAATGAGCAGGGAAGTACAACAAAGTATTCTTATGATGCAAACGGCAACAAAACTGCTGTAACAGACGGAAACGGCAATGTAACCAATTATACATACGATACGAACGGAAATGTATTGTCAATAAAGAACGGCACTTCCGGAAATGATTATTCCTATACAGGCTCAGGCTCTGTATCGAAAATCACTCATAACGGGTTTAGTTATTCATTTAATTATGATGTATTCTATAACCTTGTTTCAACTAAAATAGGCAATGTTGCAATTACAAGTAATACCTATGACAGTAACGGCAATCTCGCAAAAACAACCTACGCAAACGGTGATTATTTTGAATACACCTACGATGATTACGGTAATATTTCTGTAATCACAGGCGAAACAGGCAAAATTGCCGAGATGATTTACAACAAGCAAGGTCTTGTTACAAAAGCAGTTGATTATTCAAGCGGTGAAACCTCATATTACTATTACACATTTGACGGTTCGCTTGAAAGAGAATACCGCACATCATCTGACGGCAGTCTTACTCACTATATTATTACAAACGCTGACGGAAATACAGTTGAAAAAACATCCGTAAACGGTCAGACTAAAACTATCACTACAGGTACTGATAAAGACGGAAAGTCGTTTGTAAGCAATGACGGTGTAACTAACGAAACATCAACCGATGATTTCGGCAGAACTACACAGGTCAGAACTGTACGCAGTGACGGTACTCTTGTATTTAATACAGACTATGAGTATGCAAACGGCAAGGCTGAAAATTCAACAACTAACCTTGTCAGCAAGTACAGTCAGTCATACGGCAGTGACAGCGTTTTGTCATACGATTATTCTTATGATAATAACGGCAATATTACCGAGATTAAGCAAAACGGCAAACTCATAAACAAGTACACTTATGACAGCCTTAATGAGGTTAAAGAAGAATACGATTATGTAAATAAGTTCTACATTAACTATTCTTATGACGGAGCAGGAAACCTGCAAAATAAATATGAACAGGTTCTTGATCCCACCTACGGTTATCCGACAGGAACACA
>ENA-ORLM01000822-ORLM01000822.1-human-gut-metagenome-genome-assembly--contig:-NODE-822-length-24171-cov-4.719806_pt1 | contig 24171 bp, 29 predicted proteins | sample MGYA00243063_ERZ508815 | MGnify/ENA primary metagenome ERZ508815 (study PRJEB26277, sample SAMN04329768) | human gut metagenome | biome: human-associated habitat | host: Homo sapiens | place: USA...
CTTCCTGCATTCTTTCTTTACTTCACAAATTTATCTTTTCTATTTTATCTGTAATCCTCGGATGCAAATCTAAGGTAATAGTTTCCCATTTCATCACTCTGTATTTCCTTACGGATAATATCTCCGTCAAAATACAAATATTTTCCAGCAATACAGACTAAGTTCCATGTATCCTGTACAGGAAGTAATCCTAAGTATCTGCGTTGTTCGTTGGTCAATTCAAAAGGAATCCGGGTATTTGAAACAAGTTCTTTCATACACTTAAAAGATTAGTAAAGGATTCCAAATTTAAACAGAATTGAATAAAATAAAAAAGGTTCTGCAATTTGTTATTGCAGAACCTTTTAAAGTTTCGATTTTCCACTTCAGCGGAAGCTGGGGGATTCGAACCCCCGGTACGGTTACCCGTACGACAGTTTAGCAAACTGTTGGTTTCAGCCACTCACCCAAACTTCCAATCTTTCTGTTTTAGTAGTGCATTGCTCTCAAATGCGGTGCAAATATAGAGGGACTTTTTGACTTGTGCAAACTTTTGCAACACTTTTTTTATCGCCTTAAAATCCCTCTTAGAATAGTTGTCTGATTTTAAATCGATTAAGAAAAATTATTTCATGAAAACAAAATAAACCGCCATAATCAAACAAACGAATGCTGCCAGATGATTCCAATGCAAAGCTTCTCCTTTAAAAAATACGGTAGTAAACACTGTAAAAATAACCAGTGTAATGACTTCCTGAATTACTTTGAGCTGCATTAAAGAAAAAGGGCCACCGTTTCCTACAAACCCTATTCGATTGGCCGGTATCTGGCAAGCATACTCTGCCAAAGCAATACTCCAGGAAAATAAGATTACAGCATAAAGCGGCCAGTTTGAAATCACTTTCATTTCTTGCAGCTTTAAATGTCCATACCACGCAAATGTCATGAAGATATTCGATATGACAAGCAATAAGATTGTGTATAAAATTTTCATGTCAAATATAATATTATAATAAGATTATTTTTCTTCCGGCAATAAATCCGACTGTATATTACTCATACTTCCCCACAAACTGTAACGGGCTTCCGGATTCAGTTTCTCCAATGTGTGAAAAACTTCCTTGATGCTCGATCTATTAGAGTCTTTTTCGTATGGACAATTCTTGATTTGTTTTTTATATCCTCTATATGCTGCCATCTGCAGAAGGTCGGCTTCATGCACCAGACACATCGGGCGGATAATGGTCATATCAAACTTCCGCATCACCAGTTTAGGAGGCATCGTACTGAATGCACCTTGAAAAGTCATATTCATCAATAGTGTTTCCAATATATCATCCATATGATGTCCTAATGCTATTTTATTACACCCCTGCTCTTTTGCGACTGTAAACAAGGCTTTTCTTCTGTTCCATGAACAAAGGAAACAAGGAGACTTGCGCGTATCGGTAGAAGGATCGAAAGAAGTCTCATAACAGATAAAAGGCACTCCCAACGACTCTGCATAAGAACGTAAATAGTCCATATCCGATTCGTAAGATATATTTTTCATTACTACATGAGCCGCTACAACCGAGAATTTGGGCTTGTAAATCCGGGAACGCAAGGCAAGTAACTCCAATAAGGCAAGCGAGTCTTTTCCTCCCGATAAACCGACCAGAATTTTATCTCCATCTTCTATCAATCCGTATTGAACGACTCCTTTATTGAAACATTTCTGAATGCGACGCATCAACTTTTCTTCCATGATTCTTTTTTCCATATATCACATAAAAAATGGTTGCAAAAATACGAATTTTAGAAGAATATTTGTATTTTTGAATTTATTAAATAACAGCACGAAAATGATGAAAAAGAAATATATACTGACTTTCTTTATTTTAAGCTCAATAGGAAGCGCTTACTCTCAAACATTATCTCAAGCAAAAAGCTGGTTTCTCGAAGGAAAATTTGCTGAAGCCAAACCAGTATTCAAAAAACTTGTAAAACAGTCACCCTCGAATGCCAGCTATAGTTTTTGGTATGGAGCCTGCTGCTACGAAACAGGAGAAAAAGCAGAAGCCCAACCTTATCTGGAAAAGAGTGCAGAAAGAAAAGTAATCAATGCATACCTTTATTTAGGAAAGCTATATTATGATTTATATCGTTTTGATGATGCAATCGAGAACATAGAAAATCATATCTATTGGCTTGAACAGAAAAAAAGAGACACAACCGATGCGGAAAAAGAATTGGAACGTTGCAGAAAAGCTGCACGCATGCTCCGAGGTACTGAAAATGTAGTAATAGTGGATAGTTTTGTAGTAGATAAACAAAATCTGCTTTCGGCCTACAGACTAAGTAAAGAATCTGGAGAAATATCCATGAATGCAGATGGGAACGGTACTTGCTTTACAAATGAGATGGGAGACAAAAAAATTGTGACTCAAACGAATAATGACGGAGAAACATATCTTGCTTCACAAATACAAATGATCAACCAATGGAGTGCCCCGGAACCTTTACAGTCTTTAAATGAAAATAGCAGACAGTTGAACTATCCGTTTATGGCTGCAGATGGCATTACACTATATTATGCCGCAGAAGGTGAAGAAAGCATGGGAGGATACGACATTTTTGTAACCCGTTACGATTCTGAAGACAATACTTATCTAAAAGCTGACAACATTGGAATGCCTTTCAACTCACCCTATAACGATTATATGTATGCATTGGATGATTTCAATGGCTTAGGATGGTTCGCTTCCGACAGATACCAGCCGGAAGGAAAAGTATGCGTGTATGTTTTTGTGCCTAATGCATCCAAAACTGTATATGATTATGAAACGACAGATCTTCCGAAAATAATAAATGCAGCTACCTTGAAAAGTATTAAAGATACATGGAACAATGAGGATAAACTAAGAACAGGACGACAGAATTTAGCTAAGGTTTTATATGGTAGTAATCAATCCCAAAAGGAAACCAGTTTTACCTTCATTGTAAATGATAATACCATTTATCACAACCCATCTGATTTCGTATCCAAAGAAGCCGGCAAACAGTTCCGTTTCTTACAGCAAAAGCAGAAAGATTTGGAAGCATTGGAAGCAAGCCTACTTGAATTAAGAAAAGAATATCATGAAGGCAATGAAAGCAAGAAAATTAATCTTGCTCCACAGATATTAGATCAAGAAAAACGAATAGAAGAATTGCGTAAAGAAGTAAAAAGTCTTTCTGTTTCTATTCGAAATCTAGAATTAAAGAGTAAAAATTAGCAACAATAATTATGGAAGTATTAATTATTAGCATGCTTATCATAGCCGGACTGATACTTTTCATTATCGAAGTATTCCTGATTCCGGGTATCAGTGTCGCTGGAATTGCTTCAGCGTGCAGTTTATTGTATGCCATTTATTATGCTTTCGACAGTTTAGGAACACAAGCTGGTATTATAACTATAGGTATTACTATAATAGGAATAACCGGAATTACCATTTGGTTTATGAAGGGTAAGACGGTAGATAAACTTGCTTTGAAACAGACCTTGGACTATAAGCCTAACCCGTTAAAAGGAGTTGACATACATGTAGGAGATATCGGAACAACTATAACCAGACTGACCTTAATAGGAAATGCTGAAATTAACGGACATATTCTTGAAGTACAATCAGCAGACGGGTTTATTGATGAGAAAACTCCTATAAAAGTATGCCGGATTACTCCTAATACCATTTACGTGCAATCTATTCAATAATATTTACTTAAATCCAGATAAGCTATGATTGACCCTAACTATCTTCCGTTTATTTTAGCCGGTGGTGGAGTTATTCTGTTGGCTATATTTTTCCATTACGTTCCCTTTTTCCTTTGGTTATCTGCCAAAGTTTCAGGAGTACGTATTTCACTGGTACAACTTTTTTTGATGCGTATCCGTAATGTACCACCTTATGTCATTGTACCTGCTATGATAGAAGCGCATAAAGCTGGACTCAGTAACATCACCCGTGATGAACTGGAAGCACATTATATGGCAGGAGGACATGTAGAAAAAGTTGTACATGCATTGGTGTCGGCATCAAAGGCTAACATCGACTTGTCTTTCCAAATGGCTACCGGAATCGATTTGGCAGGACGTGATGTGTTCGAAGCCGTACAGATGTCGGTCAACCCGAAAGTCATCGACACTCCTCCTGTAACCGCTGTAGCAAAAGATGGTATCCAGTTGATAGCTAAAGCTCGTGTGACTGTACGAGCCAACATACGCCAGTTGGTAGGCGGTGCCGGTGAAGATACTGTATTGGCACGTGTAGGTGAAGGTATCGTTTCCTCCATCGGTTCTTCCGAAAATCACAAGTCAGTACTCGAAAACCCAGACTCCATCTCTAAACTCGTCTTGCGTAAAGGACTGGATGCTGGTACTGCCTTTGAAATTCTTTCCATTGACATTGCCGATATCGATATAGGCCGCAATATCGGAGCTTCTTTGCAGATAGACCAGGCTAACGCTGACAAGAACATCGCCCAGGCTAAAGCAGAGGAACGCCGTGCGATGGCCGTTGCTTTGGAGCAGGAAATGAAAGCCAAAGCAGAAGAAGCACGTGCTAACGTGATTCAAGCCGAAGCTGAAGTACCTAAAGCCATGGCCGAAGCTTTCCGAACTGGCAATCTTGGTATTATGGACTACTATCGAATGAAAAACATTCAAGCCGATACCGATATGCGAACCAGTATTGCTCGCCCCGATGTGCATCCAGCCGGGCATGAACCTATCGGTAAATAAAGAGACAGAAACTAGCATTTAACTTGCTAATTAAAAACGAATGCGTATGAAAAAGTATTTTCCCCCTTCAGAACTGATCATCAATGAGGACGGTTCGGTATTCCACCTTCACGTAAAACCAGAACATTTGGCAGATAAAGTCATTTTGGTAGGCGACCCAGGACGTGTAGCGCTTGTAGCCTCTCATTTTGATTCTAAAGAATGCGAAATAGAAAGCCGTGAATTCCGTACAGTAACCGGTACCTATCAAGGTAAACGCATCACGGTAACTTCTACCGGTATCGGATGCGATAACGTGGACATCGTAATGAATGAACTCGATGCACTGGCCAATATTAATTTCCAAACTCGTGAAGAAAATGAGACTTTTCGCCAGTTGGAAGTTGTACGCATCGGCACCTGTGGAGGTCTACAACCCTATACACCAGTAGGAACCTATATATGTTCTGCTATTTCCGTGGGATTCGACGGGCTTCTGAATTTCTACGAAGGACGCAATGCTGTATGCGACTTGCCTATGGAACGTGCCCTACTCAACCATTTAGGATGGACAGGTAACCTTTGTGCACCGGCTCCTTATGTAATTCACGCCAACGAAGAACTAGTAGATCGAATCGCCGGCACAGACATGGTACGCGGCGTAACAGTAGCTTGCGGCGGTTTCTTTGGCCCACAGGGACGTCAGCTTCGTATTCCTTTGGCTGACCCACATCAGAATGAAAAAATTGAGAGTTTTGAGTATCAAGGACATCGCATCACCAACTTCGAAATGGAAAGTTCTGCATTGGCCGGACTGGCACGTTTGCAAGGCCATAAAGCTACTACCGTGTGCATGGTCATCGCGAACCGAGTAGCCAAAGAAGCCAATACTGGATACAAGAACAAAATTGACGATTTGATTAAAGTCGTACTTGAAAGAATCTAACAAAATTATTATAAATCAACAGGTTCTCCTCAAAGAGGAGAACCTGTTTTTATGTCTGAAAACTCACTCATATGGAAGCAAGTTTTAAATCTAACCTTACCGATAAGCGTCAGCGATACGCTCAGTTCCTTGAACAATTCGCTCCCCTGATTGAGAGCGAAAAAAATGAAATCAGCGTGTTGGCCAATACTTGTGCAGCGCTAAAAGAAGCCTTCGGATTCTTCTGGATAGGCTTCTACCTCGTCCACGAAGATGAACTTCATCTCGGCCCATTCCAAGGCAGTGTGGCCTGCTATCGTATCAAGAAAGGACGTGGAGTATGCGGCACTGCCTGGGCTGAAGCTTGTACTCAACTTGTACCCGACGTAGATCAGTTTCCCGGTCACATCGCTTGCAGTTCTCTTTCCCGTTCCGAAATCGTCGTACCAATGATAGCCGCAGGAGAAGTACGAGGAGTACTTGATATTGATAGTGACCAATTGGCCAAATTCGACGAGACCGATCGTGAATATCTTGAAAAAGTAGTCGATCTGCTGGTAAAAACCCTCTATTCTCACGCATAAATATATTAACTCCATTTCCGGATGTAACCCGAAAACTGTATCTTTGCAAGGATAAAAAACATATAAACACGTGAATATATTACAAACAGAAGATACAATCAGTGCCATTGCTACCGCTCAGGGCGGAGCTATTGGCACTATCCGCGTATCAGGTCCAGAAGCTATCACCATTACGGACCGCATCTTTAAACCCGTTTCCGGAAAACCACTGACTGAACGGGCACCTTATACCCTTACTTTCGGTCATATACTTACGCCAGAAGGAGAAATTATCGATGAAGTATTGGTCAGCCTTTTCCGAGCACCTCATTCTTACACCGGACAAGACTCTACAGAAATCTCCTGCCATGGTTCGAGCTATATCCTCCAACAAGTGATGCAACTTCTCATCCGACAAGGATGTCGTACAGCAGGTCCAGGTGAATATACCCAGAGAGCCTTTCTAAACGGCAAAATGGACCTCAGTCAGGCTGAAGCAGTAGCCGACCTCATTGCATCTACCTCCGCTGCCACCCATCGCATGGCCATGAACCAAATGCGTGGCGGATTCAGCCGTGAATTAGCCACATTGCGCGACAAGTTGCTTCACCTAACTTCCCTCATGGAGTTGGAACTCGACTTCAGCGACCACGAAGAACTGGAATTTGCCGATCGTTCCGAATTGGAAAACATCGCCCGCCAAATTGAACACGTTATCCATCATTTGGTAGATACGTTCAGCGTAGGTAATGCCCTTAAGAATGGAGTGCCTGTAGCCATCGTTGGCGAAACAAATGCAGGAAAATCCACTTTGCTAAATGCTCTCTTAAATGAAGAACGTGCCATTGTAAGCGATATTCACGGTACCACACGCGATGTCATTGAGGATACCATGAACCTTGGAGGTATCACCTTCCGTTTTATTGATACCGCCGGTATCCGTGAAACAACTGATACTATCGAAAGTTTAGGTATCGAACGGAGCTTCCAAAAACTGGATCAGGCTGATATCGTACTCTGGGTCATCGACGCGACCTGTGCCGAAGAACAATATCGCCAGTTGGCCGACAAAATTCTGCCACGATGTGAAGGCAAGAATTTGATCATTGTACTTAACAAAGTGGATCTACTTTCGCCGACAGACTCTCTCGATAAGGTAACAGAGGATACGAAATCAACTGATGAGCAAATTGCCCGTTTGAAAACGACTCCTCCCGACCTGCCGGAGGATACTTGTGTACTTTCACTCTCAGCCAAACAAAAGGAAGGACTGTCTTCGCTCCAAAAACAATTGGTAACCTTTGCGGCTTTACCCGATCTGTCACAGAATGATGTAGTAGTTAGCAATATTCGCCACTACGAAGCGCTAAGCCGTGCGCTAGAGGCTATTCACCGAGTACAAGACGGACTGGCCATGCAACTTTCTGGAGATCTTGTATCACAAGATCTTCGTGAATGTCTTTTTCACCTTGCAGAAATTGCAGGTGGAGAAATCACTAATGATGAAGTTTTAGGAAACATATTCAAGCATTTCTGCATCGGCAAGTAACCGGCAGTTAAAGATAAGTTTTAATAAGTATCAACAAGCAGTAAAGGCGCTCATTTTGAGTGCCTTTTATTGTATCCACACGTCCCCTTCTTCATAGGTAGAACCCGTTTCTACCTGTTTTTTGCCCCTTTTTTGAACCACATTTGCTGCACGTCCACCTTCTTCGTCATGTCGCTCTGCGGAGGGAGTGGATGATGTTCATACTCGTTCATACGGATTCACGTCTGTTCAAACGGGTGTAACGAATCGGCGAAATGAGTGGCATTCATTAAAGTATTTCACAATGGCTACAACAACCATTAGAATCAAAAAAGTGTGCGAGTGGTGCGGCAAAGAATTTGAAGCCCAACGATGCTCCACCCGCTTCTGCTCGAAAGCATGTACTGACCATGCCTACAAAAAGCAAAAACGTCAGGAGCTTAAGAAGGATACCGAGATCCAAAGTAAGGTATCAAGTTACACAGACAAGACAGAAGGACTGAAACAACAGGAATTCCTCTCTGTAGCCGATGCCGCCCAACTCTTGAATGTTACGACACGGGCAGTGTACAACCTTATCTATCGGGGAACGCTCAAAGCATATCGGTTATCCCAACAATGGACAGTCATTCGCAAGGAAGACCTAACAGCCATGATTGAAGCACGCCCTTACGAGCGCAAGCCCCGGGCTACGACCTGCATCCAAGCAGCAGGACAGAAAGTGACCGAGTTCTACACCACCCAAGAGATCATGGAAAAGTTCGGGGTAAGCAATTCGTGGGTCTTTGCACAAGGAAAAGCGCACCACATTCCCAAGTTATTTCATCGAGGCAAAACGCTTTGGAGCAAGACTCACTGCGACCGGGTGTTTGCTGCCAAACAGGAAGTACCTCAGCACGAGGAATGGATTTCCTACACCGAGGTAAGAGCCATCTACCAACTGACGCACGACCAAATCTACAGTTATGTAAAGTACCACGGCCTCCGCAAGAAGAAGGTGGGGAAATACACCTATATCTTACGGTCGGAAATCGATGCCATCCTCCAACCTCCTACGCTGAAATGAGCCGGTAACCGGTTATCGGACAGTAATCGCGTTCCTTACTTGATTACTGAACCATTACCGCGCATTTTTGCCCCACTGATTGTTGAACTTATTAAAAATTAAAGACTATGCATGTATGCACTAAAGTAACCTTGCGCCAACGCTTGCTGAAATCGGGCAAGGTGACATTATACCTTGATTATTATCCCGCTATTCGCAATCCGCGTACCAACCGTTCCCAACGACACGAGTATTTGGGTATCTACCTGTATGGAATGCCCAAGAATGCCGTAGAGCGAAACTTCAACCAATCCATGCTGGAAAAAGCGGAACTCATCCGATGCCGCCGACAGGAAACGGTGATCAACCGCCAGTTCGGTTTCCTTGACCATCATCAGTTGCAGGAAAACTTCCTCAGCTACTTTGAAAAGATCACACGCCGAAAGTACCAGAAATGGAGCATTGTCTATCAGCACTTCTTGGTATTCACGGGAGGGAAATGTACCTTCGGAGAAGTGACAGTGGATCTCTGCATGAAGTTCCGGGAATACCTCTTGCATGCGCATCAGCTGAAATGTACGAACAAGAAGCTCTCGCAGAATGCCGCAGCCGGCTACTTCTCCACGTTCCGGGCCCTCCTAAAGATGGCTTACAAGGAGAAACTGCTGAGAGAAAACATCAACGACTACCTGGATTACATTGAATGGGAAGAGGTGAGACGGGAATTCCTGACCCAAGAGGAACTGATTCAGCTGGCACAAACCCCTTGCGAGATCGAGGTACTGAAACGTGCTTCGCTCTTCTCCTGTCTGACCGGACTCCGTTTCAGCGACGTGTACAACCTGACTTGGGAACATGTACGGGAAGTGAGCGGTATCGGTCTGTGTCTGGTGTTCCGTACTCAGAAGACCAATACACCAACCACCCTTCCGCTTTGTCAGGAAGCCATCGAACTGATGGGCGAAGCGACTACGGGCAAAGTGTTTGAAGGCTTCAAGAAAAGCATGACCAGCCAGCCCTTGCGCGATTGGATAGAAGCAGCAGGTATCCGCAAGCACATTACCTTCCACTGCTTCCGGCATACCTATGCCACCCTGCAGATGGCGATGAGTACCAATCCGTATGTGGTCAGTCAGGCGCTTACGCATAAGAATCTGGAAACCACCTTGCGCTATACCCACGACATTCCCACGGCACTAATGGATACGCTCGGCAAGATTTCCATCAAACCTAAGGATTTGTCTGTTCCAAAGTCTCCTGCCGATTAGTTTTGTGGGATGCCCTTTTGTAACCTTTTTGGGCATTTAGCGGTCCGCTGCCTTCGGGTGGCGGACTTTTTTCATCGATTTCAGCACCAAACCCCACTTTTTTTCACTTTCAACAAAAATTGATGTTGTGCATTTCTTTTATACCACACTTGAACCATACTTTTGCAGCAATGATTACTAACCATTAAAAAGAAACAACATGAATTACCATCCCGAAAAAACATTGATGGTCTGCCTGGCCACCTTTCTTTTCTTGATTGCCCTGATGGGGGCATATTTGAAGTATGCCGAAGCCGTGGAATCCGGAACCGAAGGAGCGCCGGCCCTCCTCTACATGCTGGTGATGTTCTTTGTGATCTTCATTGTGGCAGGAAGTGTTACGGTCCTGCTGGTGGGCGTCCTCACCCCCATGGCAACTCATGGAATCATGCGCCTGCTGTCTGTACATCACCGAACTTCACTTCCTGAAGGCGAAGAAGTAGCGCCTGTAAACGCTTCCCTTCAACACCCCCAAGCGGAGGATGAAATACACATGGTACATCAGCAGGCACTGAAAGAGAGAAACGCCCAAAGCCTTCAGCAGCAAACCGAAGAAATCCTGCGGAAAGAGAAACAGGTGTTGGAGGAAATCTTTGCCTATACACGAGGTACGTTCCAAAAGGTATTCACCCCAACCCAAATCGACACGCTCATTCAGAACATCCAGGAACTCTATCGCGTAAACAAGGAGCTGGCAGGCGAAGCGAGAACATACAACTTCAAAGAGGTGGAGAAAGAAAACGCTTCCCTCTACTACAATTATGACCTGGAGCATTACGGCTGGAATGTCAGTACCCGCATCCGGATGCTGTGCAAAAAGATGAACCAAGGCGAAACCATCCCTCATTTTCTCAAAATCAGTTTCCCTTATGCTTTTGCAGGGAAAGAAGAAACCTCCATCAAGACCAAGCTGACCAACGAGACCTCCCAGCTTCCGCTCATCAAAGAAAAAGAAGAAATGGTGCCTTATGTCTTTCCCGGAACGGAGCAACTCCCCATTAAGACCGACTGAGTAACCGGTGATGCAGTTATTCGTTGGTTATCGGCAGAATAACTTGATTACTGAACCATCCCCTTTCAACTTTGCGGCAAAACAATCAAAAATAAGTCGTATGAAAACAATTCATTTTGAAGAAATGCCGCAATGGATGGCTCAACTGGATGAGAAAGTGGATGCCTTGACCGAGACAGTCCGCCAACTGTATCAGGAACTGGCTAAGTCACCAACCACTCCTGCTGCACCGGAACAGATGGTGACGATTCAGCAGGCTGCGCAAATCCTCCAACTGTCTGTATCACGGGTACGCACCCTGGTACAGGAAGGTCGGGTACCTTGTTACAAACCGGGCCGCAATCTGCTGTTCCGCCCATCCGAACTGCACCAGTGGTTGACGGACAGCCGACGCAAAGGCCAACCTTCCATCGCAGAACAAATGGAAGCTCTATCCAAAGGCATGCGAAACCGTAATAAAGGAAAGGAATGGTTATGAAGACAACATCATCCAATCAATCGGAAACGCTGATCCGTGCTTTCTGCCAGGTATTTTCCTGTTCGAAAGCCATGGAAGTATTCCTGCCCGACCAGTTTGTAGCTACTCAAAGAAGCGATATGTATCAATCCAAGACGGACCCCTCTATCCAACTGACAGTGGATGAACGCTCCCAAAGAGTACATGGGTCGGACTTGCCCCAACCTTGCAACGCCTTCCACTTGGTGCGATATTATCGATACGGCCACTTGGATTTGAAGGTAGAGGGAAACACTTCCCCCTGTCTATGGCCTTCATTTCAAGCCATGATGAAAGTCTGCCGGGGCAATGCCGCCGTGCGTACCGCTTTCGTGAAACTGCAACATCAGAAAAACGATACAACCTACGAGCAGTGGGAAGCCGGACTGAGCATCCATCCCAAGACCAACCAGATAGAATCGACGGGAAAGAACCTCAAACTGATACTGCTGAACGACCCGAAGCTCAGTCAGGTACGCTACAACCGCTTCACCAAGAAGGACGAGACAAGCTGTCCGGATTTCAAGAACGAACGAGGTAACCTGATTGACGATGAGTCCATTGGCAAGATGGCGCTCTATATCGAAGAGAGCTATGGCTTGTACGTTCCGCAAATCCGCATTCTCGAAATGCTCAAGACGACGGCAACGGAACGAAGTTTTCACCCCATCAAGGCGTTCATCGAATCGGAGGTGTGGGACGGCAAGGAGCGTATCGACACAGTGGTTATCCGTTACCTGGATGGAAAAGATGACCCATTGACCCGTGCCCAGACCCGGAAATGGATGATAGCGGCCGTGGCCCGTATCTTCGATCCCGGCTGTAAGTTCGACCATGTGTTGACGCTATCAGGACCGGAAGGAGCCGGCAAGAGCACTTTCTTCAAAATCTTAGCCAACGGTGAGTGGTTTACCGATTCCTTCTCCTTCAAGCACGACGACAAGACCAAGGTAGAGGAAATCACCGGACACTGGATTGTGGAGCTGTCCGAGTTGAGTGGCATGGACAGCAAGCAGGATCCACAACTCATCAAGGCATTCCTCAGTCGTGAGAAGGATGAAATTCGTCCGGCATACGCCCGCAAGTGCGAAACGATTCCGCGAAGCAACGTCTTTGCCGGCTCCACCAATCAGAGCAACTTCCTGCAGAACTGCAACGGCAACCGACGCTGGTGGATTATCCCCATCCAAAGCGATGAAGGTCCCGAAAGCTGGCAAGCAGCCCTGAAAGCGGAAGTTCCGCAACTGTGGGCGGAAGCCTACCATTATTACCAGGAAGGCGAACCGATTTTCCTTTCCAAAGAAATGGAAGCAGCCGCCAGACGCTTGCAGGAACAGTTCACCGAGAGCCAGGCAGATGAACTGTTGGATGACATTGAAGCTTTCCTCGAACGCCCTGTTCCGAGCGACTACGACCAGTGGTCCATCCCCGTGCGTCTGCAATGGCAGCAATGGAAGACCCAACAGTTGGATGGGCTGAAGGAAGCGTATCGGCAACCGGGAACGCATCAGCTGACCATCGTATCCGCACGAATGATTAAGGAAGAACTGCCCAATGAACTTATCCGAACCCACAAACGCTATGGTTCGAAATACATCAATTCGCTGATGGCTAAGTTTCCGAACTGGCAGCGGTCGGAGCAAGAGAAGGTGTCCGGTCTCCCTCCGTTCTATGCTGGCGCTGACGGAAGGACCAAGTACCCTTGGCTGCGGTGTTCAACCTCCGGTACAGCCCAATAAGCAGGCGACTGACCCTTGTCCCTTTTGTCCCTTTCCTTTTCTAAGAATCACAACCCTAAGGGGAAGCAGTGAAAAGAAAAACAAGCAAGCACCAAGTATCATTGTTTCCCTCCTAGTAAGTCTGGAAATTCAGAGGGACAAAGGGGCAGGAAGGTCAAACTTCTTTTCCCTCCTGTTGGGTAACCCTGGCTACAACGTACGGAGATGACAGCGAACAAGGATGGATAGAACCAAGAATTCGAACTATCCCCTTACTTCGGTTCGTGGGAAGACGGTTCATGGATTTCCAAATTCTTTTTCTTTTCACTGCAAGTATCTTGGACACTACAAACAAAGGAGCAACCAACCTTGGAAAGGGTGTAACAGCTGACCGAAGTACGATAGTTCACCTGACCGAAATACTTCGAAACAAGCATCCTACGAAGCAAGACGCACGCAAGAAGTTGAAAGGTAACGTAACCAGCGTACCCCGTCCACAGCATGTTCCGGGCTTTGCAGGATTTGTGAAGCAAGTTGTACTTTTGGTGCACAAAAGTAACTTGCCGACTGCTGCGCTGCGGAGCGATGGCATCGCTGTTTCGCCGAGCGAAAAGAGGTTCGGAAAACCTTGCCACTCGGATCACCTTGTATAAGATAGCCTCCTCATGAAATACCCATGTATAACGAATCATTGTATGAAGAAACTAAAAAACCATAGTATCAAGGTGCGTATGACCGAAGAAGAGATGGCATACCACCTGAAGCAAGCGGCTTCCTACACCAGTATGAGCCATTATGTGCGGTCGGCGCTGAAGGAATATTCCCATCCCGACCTTAAATTGCAGCATGAACTGATTCCTCAAATCGGTGAGTTCTATCAAAAAGTACACAACGAGCTGTCCTGGGCTGGCGGCAATCTGAATCAAGCGATGAAACGAGCCAATGAGCTGGCTGCGGTCCATTTGCTATCGCCCAGCTACGTACTGGAGGTCTTGGTACCTGCGATTCTGGAAACCAAAGAGGCCATCAACCAGATACAAAAGCGCCTCGATGTATTGACACGGATGGCTACGAAACCCTAATCTTTCGAACGGATGAACCGAAGCGACTTGAACCGAAGTACTGAGATTCATCCGTTCTTTGAACGCACAAACTTTCAAACTTAGAATCAAGATGATAGCAACCATATTACCCGGAAGCGAGAACTTCCATGCCGTTGGTTACAACGAGCGCAAAGTGTCAAAAGGGACAGCGCACTTGCTAGAGATGCGTAACTTCGGAGCGGTCGGAGTGATCCAACCGGCCACGCCCGACGAGAAGGTGAGATTCCTGCAACGGTACAGTTCCCGTAACGATCGGGTCAGAAAGACACAGTTCCATGTAGCCATCTCCTGCAAGGGACAGGAAATGACTGAAGCCCAACTGTTGGACTTTACGCACCAATATCTACAGGAAATGGGCTATGCCGAACCCGGACAGCCCTGGCTCATCTATGCACACCACGATACCGACAACCTGCACCTGCATATCGTCACCTCCCGTGTGGCACCGGATGGGCACAAGATAAATCATCACCACGAGCGACGACGTTCGCAAGTGGTGGTGGACAAACTCATGGGCATCAACCGGGAGAAGCAGACTCAAAAGGATATAAAAGCAACCAAGCAATATCACTTCTCCTCCTTTTCCCAGTTCAAAGCCATACTGGTTTCAATGGGCTATGAAGTCTATAAGAAGGAGGAAATGGTCTTTATTAAGAAAGGAGGAAGGATTCAAGAGGAGATTCCGCTACCTGTTTTGGAATTATTCTACCAGCAACCTCAATCGGACAGAGTACGCAATCGGCAGCTTCGGGAAATTTTGAAAAGTTATCGGGATGTGAGCGCCAATCAAGAAGACTTAAAACAAACTCTTAAAGCCAAGCTGGGCATCGACCTCGTGTTCTTCGGTCGGAAAGATGCCCCCTACGGCTACATGCTGGTGGACCATGCCCACAAACGAGTCATTCACGGTGCCCGGATTCTTTCAACCGAAGAACTGCTGGATTTCGCCACCCCCGACCAACGCTTTGAACGCATCGAATGCTTCATCGACGACCTCTTGACGATAGACCCGAAGATGACACAGGATGAAATCTTCCGCAAACTCAAGAAGCAGCGGGCGTACATCAAGAAAGGAACCATCTTCTACGATGGAAAGAGCCGGAAGTTGCCCCCATTCATGGCCGCAGCCATCGACCGCAACAACCGCATCCGCTACATCGAACAGTTCCATCCCACCACCGAAGCTGAACGGGACTTCCTCTGCAAAATTTACAAGGTAAATCAGAAAGACTTAGTTTCCCTCTCGTCTGAACGACCTAAGTCGCATGCCGATGCCGTGAAGCGATTCCGTGAGATGTTCAATGATGAAAGCGTTCACTCTGTCCGAGCTGAACTTCGTGAGGAAGGCTTCAAGGTGTTACACAATGGGGATACCTACTATGCCATTGACTTTCAGCGTCACATGCTCATCAACCTCAATACCGAAGGTTTTAATCTGGAACGAGTGAAACGGCAGCCACGGAAGCAGCAGCCATCTAAGCTACAAACGAAAGCCAAAGCACCTGTCAGAATGGCACCTGTTCCTAAAGCGCCCAAACCGCAAAGGCTTACTGCTGCTTTGAAGAATACTGAGGTAGATAGTCAAAGTGCCAATAGAGAATGGGAAGTTGGGCAGAAGATGGATGAAAAGGATGTGGAAAGAGGACGTGGGATGAAGTGGTAATAGATTGGATGTTTTCACTGTTGGAAGTTTACATTCCTCACAAAATGACGTATGGATATGTAAACTTCCAATCCTTCTTCTGATCTTACTCTAAAATATCTAAGAATTTACTCATTCTATCAATACATTTCTTCTTCTGATTTAGATTGGGATGTACATACAGATTTAGAGTAGTTGCAATATTAGAGTGCCCAAGTATAGCGCTTACTGTTTTATAATCGCACTGGCTCTCAATACATCGGGTGGCGAATGTGTGACGAAGTCCGTGAAATACCATTTTGGGTATTTCAAGCTTTTTCAATAGTCGATTGAAATAGTCACGATAAACACGAGGCTCTTGTGCTGTTGATGAGGTACCGACAACGAAAGTTCCTTTAGCTTCTTTGCGGATAACCTTTAAACATTTCAGTAGCATGTTTGATATCGGGATTTCTCGATAAGAATTCTTGGTTTTTGGAGTAGATATAATTTTCTGAGTTGATTTTGTTTCACAATCATATACTCTCCCTATAGTCTTTCTTATGGTAATTGTTTTTTGGTTGAAATCAATATCTTGCCATTCAAGAGCGCAGACTTCTCCTATTCTCATTCCTGTATAAAGAGCCAATAGTATACCAATATTCTTAGTGTTGGGAGCTTGAACTATATGCCTTACTAACACTTGCTGATTTTTGAATGATAACGTAGGCAGGCGGTAATCGCTTGTGTCAGTGGGATATTTGATGTCCCAATCATCGTAAGTAAACATTTTTTGCTTCCGACCATATTTTACTACAGATTTCAGGACAGCAACCATATCTCTCACAGACTTCTTGGAATGGCCACTGGATAATTTATTCATAACAAACTGCTGAACAACATCTTCTGTTATATCTTTCATTGAACCAAAATAAGGAACTAAATGCTTTTGAAGGATTAACAGATATGCACACATGGTGGAATACTTCACGATAGGGCGCTTTGCTTTGCTCCAATCTTGAGATACTTCATAAAAGGTTTTCTGCATATATACTATTTTGAGAGGGTTATACATATTCACCCTCTCAAAATAGTTATTTTCCAGCATTTATTTGTTTCCTTTTGAACGATTATGTGTTTTGCATAGCATTTCGCAATTATCAAGCGTTGTAGATCCTCCCTTACTCCAAGCTGTTACATGGTCGGCATCCATTTCCTTTAGTTGATAGATGCGGGTTTTGTTTGCATTATTGCCCAGGGCACATAAGGGACAGTTCGAGACACCTTTCTTCTTGGCTTCTTCGGTTTGGCGCTTATAGGCAGCTTTTTTGGTAGATTCTTCGAATATCCTGATATCCAATAGTTGCTTTTCTTCCTCGCCACCTAAAATATATTCATAGATGTTTTTCTTGCACCGCACACTTTCGTCTGCTTGCAGGTCTTTTACTCGTTTAGTAATATGGTCTATGCTATAAGGGGTGGTATGGTACATCTCATACAGCCGTCCCCATTCCAAACCGCACATATCACGCTCTACCATAGTAAAGGTAGCTGATACCCAGTCAATCACTGAACGAAAATAGCTTTCTAATTCTCCCGTAGATGTATCGTGACGGTGCATGCTCATATAAGCATCGATTGTCATATGCTTACTTTCACATACCCACTTTAGGGCTTCGGCCAGATAATCTTGCCGCTTTACATCCCCTTTTATATAATGACTCCACTTCTGCACCTCTGCATTCGTTGAGTTACTGAATACACGTTTGGCTGCATTGACAAAAGAACCCGAGTAGATGGCATTAAGGAGCTCTTGCTCTTTAAGGGGAATACCGGTAATATTGATGGTTTTGAACCATTCTTTTATTTCCTTTTCTTCACCCTCACATTCGTACACAAGCAAAGATGATCGACGTATGCGTTTCTGCAATTCTTCTGGAAGTCCGGAAAAGTACTGTACATTATCGGTATCGTCTTTAATAGCAAACTTTCCTGTTAAAAAACGACCGATGGAAGTAATGCGCTGCTGTCCATCAAGCACTTCAAACCTTCCGTCAGCAGTTCTATTAAAATAAATCAAACCTATAGGATATCCCTTTAGCAGAGACTCAATGACAGCCACATCGCGTTTTCCGTCATTGTAAATATAATGACGTTGATACTCCGGTTGAATGGTTAGTTTTCCATCTAAACCAAACAATCCTTTCCCTTCAAGTTCGTTATATGTAAAACCTTTGCAGATATCTGCTACGGTCCATTCAGTATGTAAAATTGTCTTCATAATATTTTTGTTTTAAGTTGAAATCTTAGGTCAAACTCAAGGAGATTCTGGACGGGAACTTGGTTTACGTCCATATCCTCGTGAATTGAAGAAATTAAATCCAAGTTTACGCGATGGGCAACTATATTACATGGAAAATGGAATACCACAAAAACCATATGCACGTGTTTTAATAAGAAGAATTAGTCACTCATGAAGCCTTTTGAAATATTAGGGATAGGTTTAGAACTAGCTGATATGTCAAAAATCAAGGCCAAATTAGGAAAACTCAATGGCGGACCAAGGCTCTACGTTGAACGTGATGGACAACTTGTCCGACTTTATGAGAGGGTACTAATTCGTAAGATTTTGAAATATTAGGGATAACTGATAGGGGTAATGAATGGGGATTAAAAACCCAAGAATACACCAGTGCAGACTCTCCTAATTGCAACGATCTTAATCGCCGAGGTGCTATTTTAAGTAATGGTGTACTTATTTCAACATATGCTAGATTGCTCATAAGGAGGATTATAAGTTAATGTGCTTAATTAAAACTCTAGCATAAACTTGAGTATAGTATTTTCCACTAACAATGTAATAAGTTTCGTTTATAGGAATCTCATTATGAAGCAATACAGCACCATCATTAAGTTTCGTTACTTTCGTTTCTTTGCCATGACGGTCTACTTGAATTTGCTCAGGATAAAGCTTGGAGGCACTGCCATACCAAGTTTTGGTTATCCCTAATATTTCAAATTGCTCCGGACAATATTTATCCAAGAACGAGATGGGTACCCCCATTACACCATCAAAATCCGATGGAATAGCATCTGTAAATGGAACTTCTATAGCGTCATAATTATCATAGTGGTCATAGGAGGCTTTACCTTTCAGTTCCTTGTGTTTGGAAAAGCGTAGGTTATCAGCCATAGTCATAAGGGGAAGAGGTTCATGACGGCGACCATGTTCAATATTAGAATACCAACATACTCCAGGAACTCTATTAACAGCTTTCCCGTCTATTTCACGTAGAAACTTATATGTATCCTTATATACAAATCCTTCAGGAACGAAAAAATACATTCCTACATTGAAATTAGTAGCTCCTAACCAGATTTTATTATCTTTAATTAGAGGAAAAACTTCTTTATAGGTAATAGCATTCATATTACCTATAACTGCAAACTTCCTTCCTCCCTCCATAATCCATGCAAGAAATTCACGGAAAAGTGAGAAAGGTGGATTGGTAATAATGAAGTCTGCTTCATCACGTAGTGCAGTTACTTCTGCACTGCGAAAATCACCATCTCCTTCCATATATCTCCACTCTAAATCATCAATATTGATGCGTCCATCGCCCGTATGGTCTTGTTCTAAGACAAAAATTTTACCTTTAATCTGAGCTTTTGATGGATCAAATTGCGGTGCACCTTGCTCGAACAAAGAGGGTTGGTAGGGGGTCTTGAATTTTTTGCTCTCCGGTGCATAACTTGTAGAGATGAGCTTCTTCAAGCCCAATTCATCAAACTTGGCTGCAAAGTAACGGGTAAAGTTACTCCATTCAGGGTCGTCACAGGGTAACAAAACCGTTTTTCCACGAAATACATTCGGGTCGTATTCCAAATACGCATTCATCTCAATTTCAATATCATGAAACTGAGTATAGAATTCATCGTTTTTAGCCGCTTTAGCTTCCTTTAGGTTGGTATTTGCCATATAGAAATCTTGAATTTGATACAAAAAAATACGTGTGCTTTTAGCCTATTAGAACTTTTGAGGATTGCACATTTTCTTCAATACAAGACAAATATACTAAATATAATCCAAACCAAGGAAGGTTATGAGATTGATATAAAAAATAAGTTTGATGTTCCAGCTATTAGTCCCCAAAAATCCTGGGTAGTTTTTAAGGTTGACGTTATATAATTAGGTCAATCAATAGACTATACTTATAACTTATCCGAGTCCCCTAACAGCCGTTTAATTTCCCGGTCAAAATCAGACATGAGTTCACGATCTTGAATAACACGGAATTTGTCATTCTCAGTCAGAGCCTTTTCATGCGTTCCAGTGTTATCCTCATCGCTTTCTTCGAGACTTCGCATTGCATTTGCTAATGCAGAGATACTGATATGTGGGTTTTCTGCCATAAGAAAAAGTATCTTGTTATGCCCCAGTTCTGCCCTAGGTGTGCCTTGTCGGGTCGGTTTCCGGGTAGTGTCCGGGTAGTTTTCTGGGTAGTTTCTGGGTAGTATTCCTGGGAAGTCCCTATCATGCCATCCTTTCACAGCATTCGCCACCTCACCCATGATCACACTTTTTCCAATGGTTTAGCATACTATCTGCACCATCAAGTACGTCCTTTATATCCTATCACCAGGAAATGAAATAGTTGCTAAGATGAAATTGCAATTCAAGTGAACGCATGTTTATCAACTCCTCGTTATTTTTTTTCACAGAATTCTCTCCAAATTTCTTCTGCAAGGTATTTATCGCTTCTGCAATGCAAGTCTGCCACACCATCTTCCAATAAAGGAAGCAATTCTGATGTATAGAATATATCCATTGCCTGTTCAATAGAGACATCATGCATCTCACTAATTTCAGAGATAATGCGCGAATACTTAGCTTCCAGGATAGCATGGTAAGCTTCATCATGAGGTTGTTTCATAAAGATACGCTCTGTTTAAAGGTTAAACAATTGTCCAATACTGCTTGATTACGGATACAAATCTGGTTATTCGGCTTCTCATATATTAAGCGTTTGAGGCATTCCTGCTTAGTGATATCGCCAGCATAGTAGAGGTCGACCGTCCGAAACACCTTATCGTTTGCTATACCACCGATAACAATGTCAAAATCCCCCACAACACGTCCGGCTCTACATGCTGTAACAAAATCAAGCCAGGCTTCGTCATACTTCTCGAACGTGATTACGTTCCACGCTGAGAGGTCGTCCAGCAAAGCATAAGTATTGATAAAGGCCTGTTTCCCTCTTCTCACGAATCTGGCAGTATATTTCTCTGCCTGATCATACATGGTTGTAATATAGAAGCCTGGACCGAAATCAAGAAACTGACGAGAATGCAATGTATCAGGTTTCTCAATGATACAAGTAGATGCATGATAAACTTCCATTACGCCAATACTCCTTTCTCTCTCATATATTCGGTGAGATCTTCCATAAGATATTCCTTGCTGAACGTATGAAGTACATCATAACTTGGTACAATGTATTCACTCAGGATACCTGAATCCTTTAACATCCGATACACTTCACCTGCACTCAAATTCAAGCGTCGAGCAAGATTGCCGATGCAGTATGTAACAAAATCTACTATATTCTTACTCATAACCTTTGTTTGCTTATCTTTTAGGAGATTACTTCATTGCAAAAATAATGGTTTCATTTTGAATACAATGAAAGGAACAATAGAATTCTGTGTCTTGGCTTTCTTCCTGACGCTTTTAAGGCTCTTTTGTGAAGTCTTACGGGTGTGTAAGAGTTCGCCACAAATCATTCTTGACATCGGGCGGCAGTTCTTCTGAAAGAGCTGTTGCCCGTTCTATTTCTCCCCTGAGAAAGAATAGGGTTACGATGTCCGCTTTAGCTGTATCAGGGTCAACAAAAGACAAATACGTTTCTTTTGCCATCCCTCTAATTTTTGCCCATTCATCAGGACTTATTTTATAATCAAAAACTGTTTTCATAATGTTATAGAATTCAAACAACGTTAGTGATTTTAAAGGATATACACCATTCTCCACTCAAAAAAGAATGTCGTTACCCCTTTTTCGAAGCCCGTTCCCGAGTCTTCAGACTTAAATCCTGCAGTGTCTTGCCCAACTTATCCTCCTTGGCCAACCAAAGAATATCCTCTTCCAGCTGCAAGGCATATAGCACACGCAGATAGATGCCGATGGCTACGGTCGGCGTCCCCTTTTCAATGCGGCTCACCGTTAGGGGCGAACACGTGGCCCGTTCAGCCACCTGAGCAATGCTCAAATTCCGACGCAGACGAGCCAGTTTGATTTGCTCTCCCACAATCTGCATCTTCTGTTCCAGTTTTCGGGGCAACTTGGTCCCCATCGTGTTCTTTGCCATACACTAAAATCTATCAACCTATCATATAATAGGCAAATATAGCTATTTCTATTTATTATATGATAGGTTGATGAAGAAAAATAATTGGCATTTCAGTAGGTAATCACACTTTTTCGAGGATAAAAACCAGCAATCACCACGTTTTTTCGAGGATAACTCCTTGTACACTGTACCGGATCCAAAAAGTACGCCCACAAAAATCCATCATCCATCCATCAACTATCCAACAAATATCGCTATCTTTGCTCATAACAAAGTCAGCAAAAAGGCTTCATACAAAGGAAGCAAAACAGGGACTTTGGATACATTGAAAGCACGAAAAAGCTCAAAAAGCAACCGGAATAGCATCATTCAAGCCAAAGCCAAAACTTGAACCACTATTCTACCACAAATTCAGCGCCGAAACCGGGTCAAGGGTCACACGGACACAGCACTTGAACCATCGGTCTGCAAAGCGTTGATACTCAATAGCTGTCTGAAACTGCATCGGTAAGTAGCTGATTATCAACAATATTACAATATATCGCTAACTGTCTGAAAGCCACCGTTTTGGTGGCTTTTTTCATTTTAACACTTTCCATTTGAAACTTGTTACAACCAGTTTTTAAGGGTAAATTTGGCTCAAATATCGTTCCTATCCCTAAATTTTGCGACCAAATGGCAATGGGAAAATGACATATATGGCACCTTATGCAAAAACTGCAAAAGTGATAAATGTGCGCCCGTTGACATGTTGGACACCTCGTGAAAATTCCTGCAAATACCTGAAAATTGCTGCAAAGGAAATGGACGATTTTAACATGCCAAAAAGATGAAGATATTAAAGAAATGTTTAACATGTGGAGCAGAGTTTATTGCATCCAAGATGTCAAATAAATACTGCTGTAGAGAGTGCGAACGTGACGCATCTCGCAAACGTGAAGCAAAACGTAAAAAAAGTGTCCGGGAAAGTGAAAAAGAAGCAGCTCTTGATAAAGAAAGAGATGCAGTTGCTTCACGACCATTTTTGACACCCTCAGATGTTGCCTTATTACTTGATATGAGTGTTAGCACTGTGTATAGATGTTTCTATTCCGGAATCATCAAGGCAGTGAGAATACGTAGAAAAACCCTTGTCCGTCGTGAGGATCTTGACAAATACTTTGAGGATGCAGGACCTTATAGAAAAAGAAGTTACAAGCGTAAGCAAGAACAAGAATACTATACCCTACAAGAGATTATGGATAAGTATAAAATTGGACGTAAAGCTGTATGGGGACGTTGTGACAGATTAGGCATCCCTAAAGTTTACGAAGGGCGTAATACTTTCTACAGTAAAAAGCTTATTGACGCAAATTTCTCTGAGCTTCTTGATGTCATAGACATTGATAACTATTACACATTGAGTCAAATCATGGAAATGTACAATATGACTCAGGGTGCGGCTCTTTGTTTTGTAAAATACCATGCGGTTCCCAGGGTAAAGAGAAATGGCAGGTCTTATTATTCTAAGGTTCATATAGATTGTATAAAACACAAGACCGATGAAATTGATCCTGACTGGTACTCTTATGAAGAAGCTATGCAAAAGTATGGCATAACTAAAGATCAGGTAAGTTATACTCTAAAGACCTATAGCATTAAGACTGAAAAGCGTGGAAAATTCACCATGATTTATCGGACGGATTTTGATAAAAACATTAATAAAATAACTGAAGTTTCCCACCCTCTCATATCAGCTATTTGAGTAATATTTTCCTTCGGTGGATGGTCTAAAAATCAATGT